>Ga0247837_1004532_pt1 | contig 22153 bp, 16 predicted proteins | sample LaCtaG_2_FD_187115 | JGI IMG/M metagenome (GOLD analysis project Ga0247837, IMG submission 187115) | Freshwater microbial communities from meromictic Lake La Cruz, Castile-La Mancha, Spain - LaCruzMarch2015_14.5m | ecosystem: Environmental > Aquatic > Freshwater > Lake | place: Spain: Castile-La...
GCCCGCGCCGAACTGGAAGTCTGTCAACGCGATGGCCAGCCCTCCCTGCGGCTTAGCCAGCGCAGCGGGGACCAGGCCGGGCTGAAAAGTGATGCCGAACCGCTGCTGGTGGACGCCACTGGACGCACCCGCGTTTTTTCACGTTTGCTGAACCTCCCCTCACTGCGCGGTGAGCGGGATGACATCGCCTACTTCGCCCACTTCGAGGACTTTGCCCACGATGAGGTGGAGCCGGGGCAGGTCATCATCTCCGTGCTGCGTGCAGGCTGGAGCTGGCGTATTCCACTGCCCGGTCGCCTTTCCGTGGGCATCGTCGTCACCAAGGAACACGCGCGGACACTCGGCACCAGTGCTGAGGAAAGGCTGGAAAACGCTATCCGCCAGGAGCCGCTCCTCTCCGCCAAGGCGACACACGCGCGCCGCGTCTCGCCAGTGATGACTTACACGAACTATCAGCTCCTCTCCGCGCGCGGTCACGGCCCCGGCTGGGTGCTGCTGGGAGATGCCTTCGGCTTTGTGGACCCCATGCTCTCGCCGGGGCTATTCATGTCTCTGGAGGGTGCGCGCCAGCTCGATGAATGCGTCTTTGCCCACACGGACATCCTTCACAGGCCGGAGGCACTGGAGCGCGCGCTTCAAAGCTATGGCAGGCGCATCGTCCAGTGGCACCACGCATGGTCAGAACTGGTGCGCTATTTTTATGACGGGCGCATTTTCAGCATCCACCTGGCCGGCAAAAACCTCGCGGCACAGCCCTCCCCCTTCAATCTCGCCAGCCAGATGGAGCGGCACACTACCTTCCACATCGCCAGCATGGCATCGGGCGGCTACACGCGCTCCGGCTACAGCCGTGGGCTGCTTCGCTTCCTCGCCAGGCACCTAGTGTGGGATGTGCCTGAGGCGGAAAACTTTGCCGTCAGGTCACTGCCGCAGCCTCTGGCACAGGCGGCGTGACTCCGGCAGAGGCCAGGCTTTCCGCCACCGTTGCCAGCCGCGTGTCCAGCACCGTGAGACCGCCCGCACTGTGCGTGGTGAGCCGCACCCGGACCTTGCGCCAGCCGAGGTGGATGTCTGGGTGGTGGTTCATCGTCTCCGCAGCACGCGCCAGGCTGCTCACAAAATCCACCCCGGCGAGGTAGGTGGGAAAGCGGAACAGCTTCACCATCTCCACCCCCTCCACCGTCCAACTGGGCAATAGAGACAGTGCGGCGGCGACTTTAGGAGCAGAGAGCAGGGCTGGCATGGCTCACCATAGCGCAGGAAACCAGCACTACGCCAGCGCCACCTGCTGAAAGTCCGCCGCCCGCGCGCAGGTATAAGGATTTGACTTCCCTCTCCGCTTCTGGAGCAATCAAACCCTCATCCTCATGAAAAAATACAACGTCGGCATCATTGGTTACGGTTGGGCTGCCACCGCGCATATTGACGCGATCAACGCCAGCAAACAGGCACAAGTCACCGCGATCTACTCCTCACGCCCACTCGACAGCGCCGAACTCAGCGCGAAGCACGGCGGCACCATCACCGCTTATGGCGATCTGGATGCCATGCTCGCCAGTCCCGACATCCACATCGTGGACATCACCAGCTACCCCAGCCAGCATCGCAATCAGGCCGTGGCCGCCGCCAACGCAAAAAAGCACATCATCCTAGAAAAGCCGATGGCCAATAGCCTGCAAGAGGTGCGCGAAATCGTCGCCGCTGCCAGTGCGAATGGGGTGAAGGGCTGTGTCTGCTTCGAGTGCCGCTTTTCCGGCCAGTTCCAGTCCACCAAGGCCATCATTGACGAAGGACTTCTCGGCGAGATCCATTACGGCGAGGTGGACTACTACCACGGCATCGGCCCCTGGTACGGCCAGTTCCGCTGGAACATCGGCAAGAAAGACGGCGGCAGCGCCCTGCTCACCGCCGGCTGCCACGCCCTGGATGCCCTGCTCATGGTCATGCCCGGCGAGGTCGAGAGCGTCACCAGCTTCAGCACCCGATCCAAGAGCGAAATCTTCGCCCCCTACGAGTACGACACCACCAGCGTGACCCTTGTGAAGTTCAAAAACGGCACTGTAGGCAAGACCGCCGCCGTCGTGGACTGCCTACAGCCCTACTACTTCCACACCCACCTCGTCGGCAGCCACGGCAGCCTGCTGGATAACAAACTGCACTCCAACAAACTCAAAACCGACAAAGGAGCCTGGGGCAGCCTGTCCATGAAGATGCTCGACTCCGGCGATGTCAGCGACCACCCCTACCAGACCCAATTCCAGGCATTCTTCGACGCGCTGGACGAAGGGAAAGACATGCCTCTGACCAGCTTCCAGGAATCCCTCCGCAGTTTCGAGGTCATCTTCGCCTCCGACCGCAGCGCCGAGCTAGGCGGAAAGCCTGTAACAATAGCCGAGCTGGGCTGAAGACGAAACGCAGATCAAGATCAGCAGTGTCACCTTTGCCCCCTCCGTAAATGACCCGCGAGGGGGGCGCTGCTTTTGATCGGCAAGCGTAATCTCTCCCAGCGTGAAGTTGCAGGCCGTTAGGGAGCTAGTTATCCTCCAAAGGCTGCCAGCTAACTGGACATCACGTTCACTCAGAGGCATGATGTGGGGCGTGACTGTCAGACCCCACGCGAACCGCCATGCGCTACATCAGCCCCAAAACGGACTTTGCCTTCAAGAAGATTTTCGGCTCTCCCGGCAGCCAGAATATCCTGCGTTCATTTTTGAACGGCGTGCTTTATGAGGGGCAGGACTCTATCGCCAGCCTGGAGATCGTGGACCCCTACAGCATCCCGCGTGTGGCGGGGATGAAGGACAGCTACTTGGATGTGCGCGCCCGGCTCAGTGACGGGCAGACCGTGCTCATCGAAATGCAGGTGCTGAACATTCCCGGCCTGGAGAAGCGCGTGCTCTACAACGCTGCCAAGGAGTATTCCAGCCAACTCGAACGCGGCCAGGAATACCACATGCTGAACCCCGTGATCGCCCTCACCCTCACAGATTTCATCATGTTCCCAGAGCTGGAGGGGCAGGTCATCACCCGCTTTGCCCTGATCGAAAAGACGCGGCTCATCGCCTATCCCGAGGGGGATGTGGAGTTGGTGTTCGTCGAGCTACCGAAATTTCAGCGGGGGATCGAGGAACTGCGCGGCCTGACAGATCAGTGGCTCTACTTCGTGCGCCGTGCCGCCGAACTGGAACGCGTGCCTGAGCGGCTGGGAATGGTTCAGGAGATCAGCACCGCCTTTGAGATCGCCGAAGCCGCACGGCTGACCCCGGAGGAAGAACGCGCGCTGGAGATGAAGGTGCGCTGGATCGCCGATCAAAAAAGCCTTCTGGAAATGAAGCTCAGTGCAGAGGAGCAGGCCCGGCGTGCGCAGCAGGAAGCTCAACGCGCGCAGCAGGAAGCTGAATCTGCCCGGCAAGACACCGAACGCGCCCAGCGGGCTGCGGTGCAGTTGATGACGGAGATGGGCCTGGAAATGGATGTGATCGCGGCGCGGCTAGGGATCAGCCAGGAGCTTTGCCAGAAGCTGCGCGGCTGAGCACGCGGTTCCCGTTTCACTCTTGCCACATTCTCGCTGGCGACCCTGTGGCATCGCCGTATGTCTGCGCCCCCATGCCGCCCCCTCCGTCTGCCTCGCTCCTCTCTGCCAATGAACTGACTCTCTCCTATGGCAACCAATGCCTGTTACAGGGTGTGACCCTAGCCGTGGCGGCGGGGGAGAAAGTCGGTCTCGTGGGCCGCAACGGCTGTGGCAAAACCAGTCTGCTAAAAATTCTCGCAGGCACCGAACGCCCGGACACTGGCGATCTCTCCCTGCGCCGTGGCCTGCGCATCGGCTATCTGCCGCAGGAGTTTGAACTCAATGGCACGGCCACCGTTTTGCAAAACATCCAGTCAGGCGCGGCTGACCTCGTCAGCATGATCACCCGCTACGAGGCTGGCGATGGCAGCGAGGCTGAGTTGTCGGAGATGCTGCATCACATCGAAGTCGCCGATGGCTGGAACCTCGACACCCGCATCAAGTCCATCACCACTGCTCTTTCAGCGCCGCCCTTGGCTGCCCTCGTCGCTCCGCTTTCTGGTGGGGAGAAGCGCCGCGTCGCGCTCTGCCGTGCCCTAGTGGGTCAGCCGGAGCTTCTTTTGCTCGACGAGCCGACCAACCACCTCGACTCCGAGTCCATCCGCTGGCTGGAGGAGTATCTGCGCGGCTTCCCAGGCGCGGTGATCTTTGTCACCCATGACCGTTACTTCCTCGATGTCATCGCCACACGCATCATCGAGCTGTCGGAGGGCCGCTGCTACTCGCATGAGGGGAACTACACCGCCTATCTGGAAAGCAAGGCCGCGCGTCAGCAGATCGCCGAACAGACGGAGCGCCGTCGGCAGAGATTCCTACGCACCGAGCTGGAATGGGTGCGCTCCGGAGTCAAGGCGCGCGGCACCAAATCACGGCATCGCTTGGACATGTTTTACCAGATCGAGGGACTGGAAGCCCCGCCCGAGGAGCGCGAGATGGACCTTCTGCTACCGCCTGCGTTGGCGATGGGAAACATCGCCGTTGATCTCGAAGACGTCGGCGCGTATGTGACCGACGAGCGCGGCAATGAGCGCTGGCTTTTCCGCCACCTCACCGCTGCGTTGAAGCCTGGCGAATGCACCGGCATCATTGGCCGCAACGGCGCGGGCAAGACCACTCTACTCCGACTTTGCATGGGCGAGCGCTCCCCAGACGAGGGCCGCGTGGCCATCGGCAAAAAAGTCGCCTTCAACTACATTGACCAAGCACGCATGCAGCTCACCGGCACCGGCAGCGTCATGGCCGAGGTCGCCGATCAGGATGAGACTGTTTTCTTCGGTAACCAAAAGCTCGGCGTCCGCAGCTACCTGCGCCGCTTCCTTTTCAATGACGACCGCATCAATGAGCGCGTGGACCGCCTCTCCGGCGGCGAGCGCGCCCGCCTCATGCTGGCGAAGGTGCTCAAGCGCGGCGGCAACGTCATCGTCCTCGACGAACCCACCAACGACCTCGACCTCCAGAGCCTGCGCATTTTGGAGGAAGCCATCAGCGACTTCGACGGCAGCGTCCTCGTCGTCAGCCATGACCGCTACTTCCTCGACCGCGTCTGCGACCAGATCATCGCCTTTGAAGACGCTGGCGTTCATGTCCAGACTGGCAACTACAACTACTACCTCGAAAAACGCCGCGAGCGCGAAGCACGTAACAAGGCATGGACAGAGGCCGCCAAGACTGAGAAACTCTCCTCGTCCGCATCAACGAAGTCCAGACCCCGCAAGCTGACCTTCAAAGAAACTCGCGAACTCGAAGTGATGGAGAAAACCATCCTCACCGCTGAGGAAAAAGTTCAAGCACTCACCACCACTTTGGACGACCCCAATTTCTACATCACCCGTTCTCAAGAAGCCTCCATCCTCAGCGATGAACTGGATGCCGCGAAAGCAGAAATCGCACGACTGTATGCACGCTGGGAAGAATTGGAAGCCGTGAAGGCGGCGATGGAGGCAACGTAAATCGAGTTTTCCAACTCGATTGCCCCCGATCACGAGTTGGAAATCTCGTGTTATATCCGGCATTGGAATGGTGAGTGTGGACAGGATGCGAAGTTGCCAAAGCCGGGCTGGAAATCTTCTGCCCGTGAAATGTCCGCAGTCAGACCCCATGCTGCCGACCGGCTGCTCACAGTCGAATGAACCCCTGGCAGACACCGGCGTCCTCACCCAAACCGCGCCTCACGCAGATGCTTCGAGATCAAATCCGGCCACCACCCCAGCCTCACCGCCAGTTCATTCACCAGCAGCGACACCCCGGCGAACAACTCCCGCAAAATCCCATGCCGCACCGGGTCCGCAGCCGCTACCGCGCGCCGCAAGGCTAAAGCATTTTACAGAACAGAAGTTACCCCCCATGTGATCCGGTGATACAGCCAATCACACTCAGTTGAGATGGTTTAAATGAACCACCGGACTTGCGCAAGCGTTTCGTGGTGCGTAGAGCATTCAGTTGAACCCCTCCCCTTCCCCCATGTGGACCACGATCAAAACCTTCAAAGACATCAAGCTCGAGAAAACCGAAGACGGCATCGGCAAGCTCACCATCAACCGGCCGGAAGTGCGCAATGCCTTCCGTCCGCAGACCGTGAAGGAGATGCTCATCGCGCTCGAACTGCTGCATGAAGATGCCGACGTGGGTGTCATCATCCTCTGTGGCGAAGGTCCGCTCGCCTTCTGCTCCGGTGGCGATCAAAAGGTGCGTGGCGATGCCGGTTACATCGGCGAAGACGGCGTCCCGCGCCTGAACATCCTCGACGTCCAGCGCAAGCTCCGCACCCTACCGAAACCCATCGTCGCCATGGTCGCCGGTTACGCCATCGGCGGCGGGCATGTCCTCCACGTCGTGTGCGATCTCACCATCGCGGCGGACAACGCCAAATTCGGTCAGACCGGCCCCAAAGTCGGCAGCTTCGATGGTGGCCTCGGCAGCAGCTACCTCGCCCGCATCGTCGGCCAAAAGAAAGCCCGGGAGATCTGGTATCTCTGCCGCCAATACGACGCCCAGGAAGCGCTCGACATGGGCCTCGTGAACAAAGTCGTCCCCCTCGCCGACCTCGAGACCGAGACCCTCATCTGGTGCCGCGAGATGCTCCAGCACAGCCCGTTGGCTCTCCGCTGCCTCAAAGCCGCGCTGAATGCCGATTGCGACGGCCAGATGGGCCTCCTCGACCTCGCCGGAAACGCCACCCTGCTCTACTACATGAGCGAAGAAGCCAAAGAAGGCAAAACCGCCTTCGTCGAGAAACGGAAGCCCAACTTCAAGAAGTTCAAACGGGTACCGTAGGCAGGTCAAAGACTGCGAACACCGCAGAGACAGGATAACCGCAGAGAAAAACCACCTTGAGGTATTCTCTGCGGTTATCTCATTTTTTGCGTCATCATCTTCGTGTGGTGATGTGCGCCTAACGTTTATTCGCGGCTTGTTGTTCAGGACATTCTGTTCTTCCAGTAATCTGGATGCCGCTTTGCATGGCCAACGGCAGCGACAAGAATGAGTTCATCTCGAATGACATAGGCTATGTAATAGGGGAAACCCGGCAAGTTTACTCTTCGCCAACCTCCTGGCCTCTCCCTCCAGAGCAAGGGGAACTGCACAATCGCTGCACATGAACTCTCGATCTCCGTGCGAAATCGCACTCCGAGGCCAGGAACCTTAGCCTCATAATCACCAGTGACGCACTGAACCTCAGCGGCAGCTTCGGGAAGAAACTCGAGAAAGGAACTCATCTCGCTGGAGCTATTTCTCGAAGTTTTCGAAATACATCTGAAGCGGGGATTCCGGTCGTCTCCCCTCGATCAAATCGAGCAATCCTGTCACGAATCTCAGTATCCCAAGCCACATCTGGGCTGGGGGCGTCGTCTGACTCGACACTCTCAATGAGAGAGCATGCAAGAATAAGCCTCTGAGCTGGCGGCAAAACCAAGGCCTGATGAGAAAGAGCGTCCAGCGTCATATTCATGCGGGCATGTTATTCGCCTTTCGCTGCCTGTCGAGAATCACGATTGGGAACCAACAGAGGGGCAGTCACTTTGCCACATTGTCCTCAAACCCATCGTCGCCATGGTCGCCGGCTACGCCATCGGCGGCGGGCACGTGCTCCATGTCGTCTGTGATCTCACCATCGCCGCAGACAACGCCAAGTTCGGCCAGACCGGCCCCAAAGTCGGCAGCTTCGATGGCGGACTCGGCAGCAGTTACCTCGCCCGCATCGTCGGCCAAAAGAAAGCCCGGGAGATCTGGTATCTCTGCCGTCAATACAACGCCCAGGAAGCGCTCGACATGGGCCTCGTGAACAAAGTCGTCCCCCTCGCCGATCTCGAGACCGAGACCCTCACCTGGTGCCGCGAGATGCTCCAGCACAGCCCGCTCGCTCTCCGCTGCCTCAAAGCCGCCCTCAATGCCGATTGCGATGGCCAAATGGGCCTCCTCGACCTCGCCGGCAATGCCACCCTGCTCTACTACATGAGCGAAGAAGCCAACGTAAGGCAAAACCGCCTTCGTCGAGAAACGGAAGCCTAACTTCAAGAAGTTCAAGCGGGTGCCGTGAGGCCAGCCAAAGATTAAAAACACCGCAGAGATAGGATAACCGCAGAGAAAGCTTTTCTTGAGGTATTCTCTGCGGTCTTCTCATCTCTTGCGATGAAAATTCCGGGGAGCCGAGTTTTCAATCCCCGTAACCGAGTTCTAGCAGGCTCTCGATGCTGAGGTCCTCATCAATCTGCGGCCAATGCAGACTGAGTGGCAGCAGTTCGATTTCTGCCAGTTCGGCAGGCGTCGCTTTCTTGAGCCTCTCCGTCAGAGTCACCGGAAACGCCAGATGTAAGCCGTCATCCAAGCGGACATGGATGATGCCGTCTTCATGCCTTGCCTCGACAGGCGAAGCATCCGTATCAATCTCAGTGACGACCATGGATTCCCTCCCAGGCTTGGATGAGTTCCGCCTGATGCTGGCAGGCGATGATGAAGGCCTCGTTGATCTCTGACATCTTCATGTTTTTCGTTTTGATCACTTCCACCGGAAGCAGGTTGAATTTGGCCTGCCCGCCCCCCTTTGCAACATGCACATGAGCTGGAGGATGGTCGAGTGTCGGGATGAAGAACCGGAAACCGTTTTGAGTCAGCACTGTTGGCATACGCTTCAAAGTTATCCTGGCCCATCTCCTTTGCCAATCTTTCCGCAAGTCAACCTCAGGCTGCTCCAGCGCAGCCCCCTCGCCCTCCGCTGCGTCAAAGCCGACTGCGACGCCCAGATGGGCCTCCTCGACCGCGCCGACAACGCCACCCTGCTCTACTACATGAGCGAAGAAGCCAAAGAAGGCAAAACCGCCTTCGTCGAGAAAAGGAAACCCAACTTCAAGAGGTTCAAGCGGGTGCCGTGAGGCCAAATAGTGGTCCTCACAGTCCCCTGTGCGGAATGAGCGCAGGAAAGGTCTGCCCCTCAAAATAGTCCTCGAGCGGACTTCAAAGCCAATGGGATTGAAACTCTCACTAGGACTTCAATCCGCACAGAGGACTGTGCGGACCACTCTGGTGCCGCTCCTTCCGCATGACATCATTCCGGCGACACACCCGCCGCCGGTTGGATGGGGGCAGGCGTCCTACCAAAAATGAGTGTTGGGGTGATTTTGGGATTGCCGATTTTCGGGTTTTTGTGCTGAATTTGCCTCACCAACCCAATTATACCTATGGCTGAACTGCAAGACACCATCGACAAGGAATTCACAGAGGATGAACCCAAGAAGCTGGATGATGCGCTGGTGGCGCTGGAGGAATTGACCAAAGATTTCAAAGTACTGTCCCCCAAAGACAAGTCGCGTCTGGTGAAGGCACCGGACGATTCTTACGGCTGGCGCGCGAACATGCGGGTGCGGGCGGAGCAGAATCTGGATAGCCTGCCGCGCAAGTTTAACCTGGCGAAGATGACGCGGGATCTGAAGCTGGAGACGGAGCTGGAGCCGCGTGAGCTGCGCCTGAGCCGGATTTTGGACCGCCTGGAAAGCGCGGCCTTCATGGCGGCGAGTGATTCCTTCAGCGCGAGCCTGCTCGTGCGTCGTCAGCTCAAGTCCCTGGGCGTGGCGGGGGTGGATGATGGCATGGACGAGGGGCTGGGGTCCTTCTTCAAGCGCAGTGGTGAGGATGATGAGGCGACGCCACCGCCCGCTAAGTAAGAGGGGTGCCCGTTGGGGGGAGGGGCGCGCGATCCTTCTTCACCAGCTTTTTTATCCTCTTTTCAGTCCTAGTTCGTCCCTTGATGAAGAAGTCTCCGGCATAAGATTCTGCCGCAGAGTGGCAAAGATGCAGAGGGGTGCAGAGTATGGATCAGATAATCTGTGCTCCTTTGTCTCACCCGAATAACTTGAATAAAGAAAAGCTCACACAAAGACACCAAGTCACGAAGTAATTCCGTCATTGTGCCTTTGTGCCTTCGTGTGAGAATGAATGCCCCGAAGTTACTCCCTGATCCACACCCCAACCACGCAGCGTTCCGGTGCTCTGCGGTAAAACTAATCACCCTTCGCTTTCGTAGAGCAGTCTGAGGGCAGGCCTTTCAATCCACTTTGCCGAGGCCGGCTTCTGGATCTGGCTCTAGGAAGCCTAGCTCGACAAAGAACTCGTCCATGGCCATGAGGGTGGCTTCGTACATCTCAAAGGAGAGGTTGAAGTTGAAGAAGCCGTGGCCTTGGCCTTCGAACTCGATGAGGCGGCAGAAGTTCTTTTTCTTGGAGGACTTCTTGGCGAACTCATAGGTGCCGATAAAGGGCACCACGCGGTCGCCTGTGCCGTGCATGATGAGCATGGGCGGTAGTCCGGGACGGATGCCGCGGATGAGGTTTGCGTCCTTGGCCACACCAGCGTCAGGAAAGCGCTCCAGGCCAAAACCGTTCTTGGAGGTATCGAGCACCGGATTGAAAAGCACGAGCGCGTTCGGCGCGGGGCTGCTGTCGAGGATGTCGGCTGGGTCGTCAAAGCCATTGAGCACCGCTGCTGCGGTCATGGCGTGGGCACCGCCGCTGCCGCCAACACCGACGATCTTGCCGGGGTTGATGCCGAGTTCGACGGCGTTCAGGCGTATCCAGCGGATGGCGGAGCGCGCATCGGCCATGGCCTCCAGTGGCCCGGCTTTATGGCGGCTAGCCACACGGTAGTCAAAGGCCATCGTCATCATCCCGCGCGAGGCGAAGTAAACGCAATGCGGCGCGAACTGTGCCACCTGCCCCTGGTCCCAACCGCTGCTGAAGAAGAAGGCCGCGACGGACTTCGGGTAAGGCGGTGCTTTGTCAGGCTCTGGCTCCCAGATGTAAACGGGCAGGCTCACATCACCCACAGACTTGTAGATTTCCTCTCGTGCGGTCTTGAGCAGTTCCCGATTGCGGTCGAGCGGGAGTGTTCGATGATGTCCTTCGCCTTGGGATTCCATGAGTTCGTGTGCCAGAAACGTGACCTTCTGCGAAATTCATGACGACAGCAACATCTTTTCCTGGATGAATCGCATTGTGCAGATGTAGTCGTGTGTCATTACCCTTGTGATACCGAAAAATCTTCCCGCAGTGAGCGCTTTTCTCAGACATTTTATCTTTTTCTTCGCGGCTGTCAGTCTGACTGCCACCGTTGAGGCGCAGGATTCGGCGCTACGTGCGACCTTGGAGCGCGCTTACAACCAATGGCGCGCGGCTGTCATCGCCAAAGATGCCAGAGCATGGGCGGGGGCGGTGACGATGTACCGCCAGGTGCTGACGCGGAACCTCATCGTCAGTCAGCGCCAGGCATTTCCGCAGGCCGTCTTTGCCGTGGCAGTGGAGCCGCCGGACATCACGGGCCTGCGCCTGCTGGAGGTGCAGGCCGTGGGGGATACCGCCCATCTGCTCTACTTTGGCAAGATCAATATGGGTGGTGATCCAGCGGAGATTCCCGACAACGTGCTGATGCTGAAGTTCTTCATGGAGAAGAGCGGCTGGAAGTATGACAGCAGCAAGCTCATGAAGCTCATAGACCAGCCGGAGCTGCGCGCCCAGCTCCAGAAGGGCGGTGTGCCGGACTTCCTGGATTACCCGGAGTTCACACCGCCGGGCACAGCACCTGCGGTGCCTCCACTCTGCGATCCGCCGCAGCACATGGCGGGCTGCACGCTACAAACTTTTGGCTACAAGACAAAGATGACGCTCAACGGCTTTGATTACCCCGTGATGACCGATCAGGCGGACAAGCTGCTCGTCATCGGTGGTTTGAAAAACGGACTCAATGACCTGACGCTGACGGTAAAACCGACGGATATCCCTGCGGGGGAGGAGCGGCTGCTGCAGGTGGACATCTTTGTCTCCAGCGGTAAGGCCGGGCAACCAGGCGTGCGCGTCTTTCACCACGAGAGCAAGGATCCGAAGCTCAGCGGCACGATCAAGCTGCCCATCGTGATTGATGACGAGGTGGTGGTGAAAGGACGTTGAAAGCGCTGCCACATCCCCTTCCCTGCATCACACTGTCCACGCTCCATGATTTCCCTCTCCACCTGCTGGAACAGCCATCGCCACACGGAGGGGCGCGAGGTGGCGGCGGAGGCGCGGGAGCTGGGCTTTGAGTGGATCGAGGTGAGTCACGGCACGAAGATTTCCCTGCTGCCCGGACTGCTCGCTGCCGCAGCCGCAGGTGAGATCAAAGTGAGCAGCCTGCACAACTTTTGCCCCGCGCCGGTGGAGGTGATGATTGATGCGCCGGATGTGTATGAGTTCACTGCGAAGAAGGCCGATGGACAGCACCGGGCGATTTCGCTGACAAAGAAAACCATTGAGATGGCGGCGCGCTTCGGCACGGACCGCGTGGTGCTGCATCTGGGCAGCGTGCCCATGCGCCCGATCACCGCGCGGCTGGAGGCGCTGGCGGAGGGCGGCGGGCTTTACTCCCGCAAATTCACAGCGCTGAAGCTGAAGCTGGTGGCGCGGCGGGAGAAAGTAAGCGCGCTTTACCTGGGCAGAATCCGCGCGGCGCTGGATGACCTGCTGCCAGAGTGCGCGAAGCACGGCGTGCGCCTGGGCATCGAGACACGCAGCCACTACGAGCAGATTCCGAACCAGCGCGAGATGCTGGCGCTGATGGACGAGTTTAAGGACTGCCCGTGGATCGGTGCGTGGCATGACTTTGGCCATGTGCAGCGGCAGGCGAACCTGGCGCTGGTGGACCACGCGCAGTACCTCGCGCAGATAGCGCCGCGCCTGCTCGGTTGCCATGTACATGATGTGCAGTGGCCCATGAAGGACCACCGCGCGCCGCTGAGCACTGGCGGCGTGGACCTGCCCACACTGCTGCCGCTGGTGCCTGCCGGAGTGCCTTTGATCTGGGAGATCAGCCAGAGCCAGAAGCGCGAGCAGGTGGTGCAAGCACTGGAGAACTGGCGGGCGGCTTTCCCCTCCACGCTCTGAGGGCCGATGCTCGCCATCAGGCTGCGGGACGCCCGGGCAATATCTTCGGGAACTCGGGGCAGGCCGCAGAAGCCTCCAGCTCCTTCATGCCGTCAAAGAAGCGCATGTTGCCCTGCTTGTCGCAAAGCCAGTATTCACGCGCGCCTGCGCCGATGAAGAGTTGGCGCTTGTTCATCAGCTCCTCCCAGGTGTTCGACTTGGAGATGACTTCGACGCAGATTTCAGGCGCGGGATTGGAGGCTGCCATATCCTGCACCTTCTCCCACAGCGCCTCAGACACCCAGGCGGTGTCGGCCTCTTTAACACCATCGGCGGTCTCGACTGCGCACTCAACGATGACTTCACCGCCTTCCATGAGCCTTTCAAGCAGACGGGCGATTCGGTAGGCATTGCTGCCGTGATACATGCAGGTCGGACTCATGAGTATCTGGCCGCGTGCATTGGTTTCGATCTTGAAAGGCAAGTCTTGGAAGCGCTTGTCCTCGCAGAGTTGTTCCCAGGTAAACATGGCTTGAGAGTAGTCTCCGCAGTCGTGGAATCAAGCGCTCTGTCGCGCGCGGATGTCTAGCAGCTTCTTCATCACATGGTCCAGGCTGCCGCTCCAGTCCTGCGTGCCGAAGGCGTCATGCAGCGTGCGGTAGAGGGTGTAAAGCTCCTCATAAACAGCCACGTTTTCAGGGATGGGAAAGTACACCTTCTCCCGCACGGCTGTGACCTTTGTCTGGAGTTCGCCGATGCTGGCGACTCCGGCAGCGGCGGCACCAAAGATCGCCGCGCCCAGCGCGCAGGTTTGCTCACTCTGACTCACTTTCATGGGCTTGCCAATGATGTCGGCGTAGCACTGCATAAGGGTGGCGTTCTTGATGGAGAGGCCGCCAGTGTTGATGATCTCCTCCACCTTCACGCCATATTCTTCGACGCGCTTGATGATGGTGAGCGCACCGAACGCGGTGGCTTCAATGTAAGCGCGATAAATCTCATGCGCCTCGGTGTGCAGCGTCTGGCCTAACAGGAGGCCGGTCAGGCGCACATCCACGAGGATGGTGCGGTTGCCGTTGTTCCAATCCAGCGCGAGCAGGCCCGTCGCGCCGGGCTTCTGGCCTTCCATGGCCTTTTCCATGCTCACAAACTTCTCGCCCACCGTCTTGCCGTAGCTGTCCGGCACGAGATGGTTGACGAACCAGAGGAAGATGTCGCCCACGGCGCTCTGACCGGCCTCGATGCCGTAGTAGCCGGGTAGCACGCTGCCATTCACGATGCCGCAGACGCCGGGAATGTCCGCCAGCGGTTTGCTCGTTGGCGAAATCATGAGATCGCAGGTGCTAGTGCCGAGAATCTTCACCAACGTGCCTTCCTTGATGCCCGCGCCGACCGCGCCGGTGTGCGCATCGAAGGCACCGACACAGATCGCGGTGCCTTCCTGGATCCCGAGACGCTGCGCCCATTCGGCGCAAAGACCACCGGCCTTCGTATCAGCGGTGTGGGCCTCGGAATAGAGGCGATCACGCAGATCGGCCAGCTTCGGGTCGAGCTTGGCGAGAAATTCCTTGTCCGGCAGGCCGCCCCATTCGGCGCTGAACATGGCTTTGTGGCCGGCGGCACACACGCTGCGCTTCAGCGTGAGCGGATCGGTGTTGCCGGTCAGAACGGCGGGAATCCAGTCGCAGTGCTCCACGAAGCTGAACGCGGCGTCGAAGACCTGCGCATCCACGCGGCGGAGGCGGAAGATTTTGCTCCAGAACCACTCGCTGGAGTAAATGCCGCCGCATTTGGCGATGATGTTGGGCCGCATCTCATGGCCGAGCTTGGTGATCTCCGCCGCCTCCGCATGACCTGTGTGATCCTTCCACAGCCACACCATGGCGTTGAGGTTGTTTTTGAACTCCGGCAGCAAACCGAGCGGCGTGCCGTCCTGGTTCACCGGGATGGGCGTGCTGCCCGTGGAGTCTATGCCGATACCGATGACCTGCGCGGGATCAAAGCCCGCCACCTTGGCCTTCGCCTGCTCCAAAGCACCCCGCGTGACGCTTTCGAGGCCGTCGAGGTAATCCTGCGGATTCTGCCGCGCCACATGCGGGTCGCGCGGATTGAGCAGGATGCCCATCTCGCCGCTCGGGTAGTTGAACACGGTCGAGCCGACCTCCGCACCATTGTCGAGGTCAATGAGGAGAGAGCGGCAGGAGTTCGTGCCATAGTCGATGCCGAGGGAATAGCGCTTCATGCAGTGGTTGGGATGCGTGGTAATGTTGTAGCCGAATCATCCAGCAAGGCGAGCCAAAACCGGACGTGGGTAGTGATCGCCAGGGCTTACGCATCAAAAATGAAGTGGGCCGAAGCTACAGGATTCATAGGATGGACAGGATTCATAGGATGGACAGGATTCATAGGATGGACAGGATTTCTTCAGACCTCTGAATCCTGCCAATTTCGTCAATCCTATAGCATTGGCCGCTTCTACTTTTGATGTGCAAGACCTCGTAATGTGAAAAGTGTCAAAACTGACTCTTGCCAATACCTTATCCTGTTGTCCCATCCCGACGATTTTTCTGCGGACCTGGAAGGCCAGGGCTGCATACGCTGCTTTTCCCGACAACACATCTCTCCCGCTGTGCTCCCGAAATACCATCTCAAGCAGGGTCTTGCTGCGCGCGTGCAGCGGGGAGGGATCGTTTCCGGTGCTCCCTCTCCCAGCCTATCTAGCCTCCATTTGGCAAATGTCGAAGGCCGCCCCGTCGCCATTTTCACCATCGCCCTGCAACACATCGGCCAGTCCGATCACGCCGCCGCCTACTTCAATCAATCCCTGCTGGAAAACCCCACCACAACCGCCGAGCCCAAGCCATCGCTGCCTGCCTAACCTTCACCCGTCCCCGTCCCGTCAACCGCCCCACCCCCATGAAATCCAGCAACGTCCTCAAAGCCACCCACTACCCGCTGGTTCTGCTTCCTGCCAACTTTGCCAACCTCTCACACTAACTCCCGCTATGAAACGTATCCTCCTCACTTGTTTGCTGAGCTTGGCTGTCACCGCAGGCCTTCTCCATGGTCAAGCCAACTTCCCGGCTACGGGATACACCCAGAATTTCGATTCCATGGGCACCTCCGGGACGACACCACCTTCAGGCTGGAAGCATCTGTCATTTAACATGACGACCTCCAATGGGACCTGGACAAATGGCACAGGCATCCCTGCCAACGGCACCAACAGCGTCGCCTCCATCGCTGTCAGCACAGCCTCGACGACCCTGGTCACTGCTACGACACCGACGGCCAACCAGAACAATGGCTACAACGCGGCTGCCTCTGCGGGTGCCACCAGCGATCGCGTCATCGCCACCGCGCCGACCAATGTCACGGGCTCGGGCATTGAACTGGCTATGACCAACGGAACTGGTTCGACCCTCACCGGCCTTACGGTTGCCTTTGACACCGTGCGATACAGCGCGGTTACCACCGCCAACGAACTCCCCGGCTACTGGCTGTTCGTGAGCGCGAACGGCACCACTTGGACGAACGTCACGCCGAACCCGACGCTTACCACAGTCCCTAATACTGCGGGGACTACGAGTTCCACGCTGAGCATTTCTGGGCTGTCGGTCGCATCCGCAGGCACATTCTATCTGCGCTGGCTGGACGACAATGCAGCGCAGGGCTCGCCCGACCAGATCATCGGCCTCAACAACGTGGCGATCTCCTTGCCCGCCCCGACCGTCACCGGCATCTCCCCCGCCAACGGCACCACGCTGGGCGGCACGCCTGTGACCATCACCGGTACGAACTTCACCGGAGCCACGGGCGTGACCATCGGCGGCACGGCAGCGACGGGAGTCAGCGTGACCAATGACACCACGATCACCGCCACCACCCCGGCTCATACGGCAGGCGCGGCCAGCGTCGTCGTCACCACGCCCAGCGGGGCCAATGCGGCGAACACGTTGTTCACGTATGTGGTGCCCAATGTCGCGCCGAGCTTCACGCTGCCCTCCGGCCCGCCGCCGGTCGTTTCCACGCTGGCCGGCAGCACAGCGAGTAACACCGGCTACGTGGACGCCACCGGCACGGCGGCGCGGTTCAACTCTCCCTACGGCGTGGCGGTGGACAGCACGGGCAACGTGTATGTCGCCGACACTTTTAACCACGCGATCCGCAAGATCACCCCCGGCGGCGTGGTGACGACGCTGGCCGGCAGCACGGCGGGAGATGACGGCTATGTGGACGCCACCGGCACGGGCGCGCGGTTCCAATATCCCGCTGGCGTGGCGGTGGACAGCACGGGCAACGTGTATGTCGCCGACACTTTTAACCACGCGATCCGCAAGATCACGCCCGGCGGTGTGGTGACGACGCTGGCCGGCAGCACGGCGGGAAGTCGCGGCTACGTGGACGCCACCGGCACGGCGGCGCGGTTCAACAATCCCCACGATGTGGCGGTGGACAGCACGGGCAACATGTATGTTGCCGACGCTAACAACAATGCGATCCGCAAGATCACGCCCGGCGGTGTGGTGACGACGCTGGCCGGCAGCACGGCGGGAACATCCGGCTACGTGGACGCCACGGGCACGGACGCGCGGTTCCAATATCCCGCTGGCGTGGCGGTGGACAGCACGGGCAACGTGTATGTCGCCGAAGGCGACAACAGCGCCATCCGGAAAGTCAGTCTCGCGCCCTACGCCATCACGGTGGCAGCGAACAGTGGCCTGAACACGACGAACGCCGTTGCCTCAAACATCTCACCCGGCCCGGTGAGCGAGTCGGGGCAGACGGTGAGCTTCACGGTCACGAACGACAACAACGCCCTCTTCAGCGTGCAGCCAGCCATTGATGCCAGCGGCAACCTCACCTTCACCCCGCTCGCCACCGCCAGCGGCACGGCCATCGTGACCGTGACCGCCGTGGACAACGGCGGCACGGCCAACGGCGGCGTGGACACGAGCGCCGCGCAGACCTTCACCATCACCGTGACAGCGCCGCCGCCCACCGTCACGAACGTCACCCCCACCAGCGGCAGCACCGCAGGCGGCACCAGTGTGACCATCACCGGCACGAACTTCACCGGAGCCACGGGCGTGACCTTCGGCGGCACGGCGGCGACGAACGTCGTGGTTTCCAATGCCACCACCATCACCGCCACCACACCCGCTGGGACGGCAGGTCTGGCGAGCGTGGTGGTCACCACTCCTGGCGGCGCGAATGCAGCCAACGCGCTCTTCGCCTATGCGGAGCCCGTGCCGAACTCATTCCCTGCCACCGGTGCTCTCACGGGGACCGTGAAAGGGTTCATTGATCTTGATGCCGCCCCTCTCACCGGTGGTGCCGAGATTCCCGCCTTTGACCCGGCTTCGAAGCGCGCCTTCACTTCATCCAACAGCGGCATTCAGGTCATTGACCTCACGAACCCGTCCGCTCCGGCCTACATCAGCACCATCGCCCCCGCCTCGCTGGGCGTGAGCGGTCTGACGAGCAATGACGTTTCCTCCGTGGCAGTGCGCAAAGGCGCCGGAGGCAGTCCGAGCGTGCTCGCCGCCGCGATCATTTCCTCGCCGAAATCCAGCCTCGGTTACGTGGTCTTCCTCAATGCCGCCACCGGCGCACTGCTCGGCTCCGCCCAGGTGGGCGCGAATCCAGACCACATCGCCTTCACCCCGGATGGCACGAAACTGCTCGTCGCCAACGAAGGCGAGCTGGATGCCGTGAATGCAGCGCCCACGGTGATTGCTTCCGACACCACTGTCGGCTCCGTGAGCATCATCCCGGTCAATGCTGCAGGTGCCGCAGGCACGGTCAGCACAGCGGATTTCACCGCCTACGATGCCCCCGCCACCATCACCACGCTCAAAAATGCGGGCGTGCGTATCTTCCAGGGCGGCAAGCCCTCGACTGACTTTGAACCCGAATACTTCGCCATCAGTGCCGACGGCAGCAAGGCGATGGTCACGCTCCAGGAAGCCAACGCCGTGGCCGTGCTGGACATCGCCACCGCCACCTTCACCAGCGTCTCTCCGCTCGGGAAGAAGAGCTTCGCCAGCGGTCGCCACGATTTCAACGATCGCGACGGAGTGGGAGCCACCGCACTTGTGAACCCAACGACCGGCAACCCTGTCTTCGGTCTCTACATGCCGGATGCCATCGCCAGCTACAGCGCGGGCGGCCAGACCTACTACGTCACCTCCAACGAGGGCGATGACCGGAACGACTTCCTCAACCCCGACGAGACCACCACCGTCGGCAACGCGGGTTACAATCTCGACGACACCGTCTTCCCGAACGAAACCGCTCTGAAAAACCAAGCCAGGCTCGGCCGACTTACTGTCAGCAATGCTGCTGGCCTGCGTGGTGATACGGACAACGACAGCGACATTGACGAAATCCTCAGCTACGGCGGCCGCTCCTTCTCCATCCTCGACTCCAACGGAGCCATCGTCTTCGACAGCGGCGACATGCTGGAGAACATCATCGCCTCCCAGTTCCCAGCAAACTGGGATGACACCCGCAGCGACAACAAGGGACCGGAACCGGAAGGCGTGACCGTGGCCACCCTTGGTGCCCGCAGCTATGCCTTTGTCTCCCTGGAGCGCTCCCACATGACGCTCATCTTTGACGTGACGAATCCCGCCGCAGTCACCTTCACCGGCGGCCTTGCCCGCAGCGGTGATCTGAACCCCGAGGGTCTCGTCGTCGTCCCCGCCAGTGACAGCCCCAGCGGCAAAGCCCTGCTCCTGGTGGCGAGCGAAGCCTCCCAGACGCTGACGGTCTTCGAACTGAACCAGACGACGGACTACACGCTGCAAGTGCTGCACTACTACGGTGAGAGCGGCCTGCTCGGCATCCAGACCGCGCCGATCATGGGCGCGATGATTGACCAGTTCGACAACGAGTATGCTAACACCGTAGTCCTGGGCGAGGGAGACAGCTATATCCCCGGCCCCTGGCTGGTGGCGGGCGCTGACCCGGCCTTCAACTCCCTGCTCCACACCACGGCGCAGGTCTATACCGGCAACAACGGCACCCTCGGGGCGGCTGGCTCCTTCAATGCCACCGCGACGGCGACCACGGCGGTGCCCTTTGGCCGCGCTGACATCGCCATCATGAACGCCTTCGGCACAACGGTGTCCGCCCTGGGCAACCATGAGTTTGACCTCGGTTCGCCAGTGGTGGCCAGTGCCTTCTACCCCGCCACCACCACGGGCCCGACAGCGGTGGGCAACTGGGTGGGCGCACAGTTCCCCCTGATCACCACGAACCTCGACTTCGCGAACGACAGCTCGCTTCGCGGTCGTGCGGATTTGAGCCTCGGTGGCGTGAGTGGCTCGGCCAACAACGCCCCCAATGTCAATGGCATCACGGCGGGCACCATCGCCAGCCTGGAAGTCTCCAGCGTGAACATGAAGGGCAAGATCGCCCCCTACGCCGTCAAGACCATGAACGGCCAGCGGATCGGCTTCGTCGGCGCGACCAACTGGGATCTGCTGACGAAGACCTCACCCAACGGCACCGTGCCCAAGGATGACGCCAATGCCGCCACGAGCGATCTCCAGGAAGTGGCCGCCTACCTGCAGGGCGCGGTCAACGCCCTCCAGGCTCTCGGCGTCAACAAAATCATCCAGGTGGATCAGTTGGACGATCTGCAACGCAACAAGGATCTAGCGCCGCTGGTCTCCGGCATCGACATCGTGGTCGCCGGTGGCGGTCATGAGCGCATGGGCGATGCCAACGACACGGCAGTGGCCTTCAACGGTCATGACGCCGACTTCATCGCGGATGCCTACCCGATCGTCACCGCCGGGGCCGATGGCAAGCCCGTCCTCATCGTCACCACGGACACGGAATACACCTATCTGGGACGCCTCGTGGCGGAGTTTGACGCCGACGGCCTGCTGATCACTCCGAAGCTGAACAACATCGTGAACGGAGCCTACGCCTCCACCGAGGCCAGCCTCCAGGCCGCCTACGGCACCAGCAACAGTGCCGCCACCATCATCGCTGGCAGCACTATCGGCAGCCAGGTGAAGACCATCGTTGATGCCATCAATAACGTCGTCGTCACCAAAGACAGCAACGTCTATGGTTACACCAACGTGTATCTGGAAGGCGACCGCGTCTTTGGCCGCACTCAGGAAGTCAATCTCGGCAACATCAGCGCTGATGCCAATGCCATGAAGGCCCGTGCTGCCCTGGGCGTGGCGGAGAGCGGAGCGGTCTTCTCCCTGAAGAACGGCGGCGGTCTGCGCGCCTCGGTGGGTTCGGTGCTTGCGAATGGCACGAAGGTCGGCCCCCTGGCCAACTCGATCACCGGCAAGCCTGCCAACGCGATCTCGCAGCTCGATGTGGAGAATGCGCTGCGCTTCGACAACAAGCTCATGGTGTTCGACACGACCCCGACGGGGCTGCTGAACATCCTCAACTTTGCAGCGGGACTCAGCAATGGCCCGGCCCAGCAGAGCGGCGGGTATATCCAGGTGGGCAATCTCCGCTTCTCCTACAACTCAGCGCTGCCGACCGGCCAGAAGGTGCGCTCCGTGGCGCTGGTCAATGAAGCCGGACAGATCACCGCCCGCGTTGTGGAAAACGGCCTGGTGCTCGCCAGCGCACCGTCCACGATCCAGTGCGTGGCCCTGAACTTCACGGCAAACGGCGGCGACGGTTATCCGATCAAGTATCTGAACCCGCCGACGAACACGACGGTGAACAATGAGACGAGCAACTTCCGCTATCTCCTCACCAACGGAACGCTCTCGGCAGTAGTGGCGCGGAACCTCGATTTCACCGCCGCCACCACCTTCACCAGCCTGGGTCTGACTGCGGCCGACATCCTCGGTGAGCAGAAAGCCTTCCAGGACTTCCTCGCCGCCCGTCACCCGAATCCGGCCACTGCCTACAACATCGCCGACACTCCCGTGGCCCTGGACACGCGCATCCAGCAGCTCGCCTTCCGTGCGGACAATGTGCTCAACGACCCGACCGTCACGAACGTCACCCCCGCCATCGGCAGCATCTCCGGCGGCACCAGCGTGACGATCACCGGCACGAACTTCATCGGAGCCACGGGCGTGACCTTCGGCGGCACTGCGGCGACGACCTTCACCGTGGACAGCGCCACGCAGATCACCGCCACCACCCCGGCCCATGCGGCGGGCGCGGTGAGTGTTCTCGTCACCAACCCGAACGGCACGAATCC
>Ga0247837_1004536_pt1 | contig 22139 bp, 18 predicted proteins | sample LaCtaG_2_FD_187115 | JGI IMG/M metagenome (GOLD analysis project Ga0247837, IMG submission 187115) | Freshwater microbial communities from meromictic Lake La Cruz, Castile-La Mancha, Spain - LaCruzMarch2015_14.5m | ecosystem: Environmental > Aquatic > Freshwater > Lake | place: Spain: Castile-La...
TGGTGTAGAGGGCCACAGGGTATTGACGTACGGCCGCTCGCAGGCTGACAGGCAGTGGCAGGGTTGCATCTGCTTCGGGCGCTCGCCCAGCCTCGCTGACTTTGTTCTGACCTGCTAGCGCGGGCTGTTTGTCAGAGTAGGTGACTCGCCCATCAGCGCCGACGATACGGTAAATGGGTTGCGCCGCCAATGAACATGCCATGAGTGTGACGGCCACTCCAGCCACCAAGCTGTCCAGGCACTTGGGAGCCGTCCTAGTGAGCATCACGCCAGCGGCTTTCAGCCCGGTGTCGCCATGCCTTGATGTCGTAACAAGGCATCGAGCTGCGGCTCACGGCCACGGAATGCCTTGAAAGACGCCATGGCAGGCCTGCTACCGCCCATCTCCAGTATGGTCTGTAGGTAACGTTTGCCGGTGTCCCGGTTGGGAAGGCCATCGGCACCGGCTGTCTCTTCGAAAGCTGCATAAGCATCGGCGCTCAGCACTTCGGCCCACTTGTAGCTGTAGTAGCCGGCCGCATAACCACCGGCAAAGATGTGGCTGAAGGTATTGGCGGTGCGGCTCCAGGCCGGCGGCTGCAATACCGCCACCTCGTCGCGCACCTGCTGCTGCAGGGGCAGAAGATCATGCGCAGGGTCGTGTTCGGCATGCAGCAACATGTCGAACAGTGAAAATTCAATCTGGCGCAGCGTTTGCATGCCACTTTGGAAGTTTTTGGCGGCCAGCATTTTGTCGAACAGGGCACGCGGCAATGGTTCGCCGGTGTCGACATGCGCCGTCATATGGCGCAGCACGTCCCATTCCCAGCAAAAGTTTTCCATGAACTGGCTCGGCAGTTCCACCGCGTCCCACTCGACGCCACTGATGCCGGATACGTCGCGTTCGTTCACCTGGGTGAGAAGGTGATGCAAGCCATGGCCGAACTCATGAAACAGGGTGGTGACATCGTCGTGCGTGAGCAGCGCGGGCTTGTCACCAACCCCATCGGCAAAATTACACACCAGGTGCGCCACAGGGGTCTGCAATTGCCCGTTGTCTGGCCTTAGCCAGCGGGAACGCACATCGTCCATCCATGCACCGCCCCGTTTGCCGGAACGCGCAGCCGGGTCAAGGTAAAAGTGCCCCACCAGTTGCCCGGCCCGCTCAATCCGGTAAAAGCCAACCCCCGGGTGCCAGACCGGCGCGGTATCGGGTGCGATGCTGACATCAAACAGGGTTTCAATGATCTTGAACAAGCCAGCCAGCACCTTGGGCGCCGTGAAGTAGGGCTTGACTTCCTGCTCGCTAAAGGCGTAGCGGGCTTCTTTGAGCTTTTCACTCACATACGACCAGTCCCAGGACTGAGGGTCGGTCAAACCCAGCTCGGTGGCGGCAAACTGGCGCAAATCTGCAAGATCACGCTGGGCAAAGGGCCGTGCCCGCTGGGCCAGGTCGCGCAGAAAGGTGATCACCTGTTCGGGTGAATCGGCCATTTTGGGGGCGACCGACAGTTGACCAAAATTGGCATAGCCCAGCAGTTGGGCTTCTTCCCGGCGCAGTGTCAGCATCTCGCCTATCAGGGCGGTGTTGTCAAATTTACGCATGGCCTCGTCGGCCTGTTCCGACGCCCGGGTGACATAGGCGCGGTAAAGCCGCTCACGCAGGGCGCTGCTACCGGCAAATTGCATCACCGGCAAGTAACAAGGCATCTTCAAGGTCAGCTTGTAGCCATCCTTGCTGTCGGCCTGGGCGGCGGCTTGGGCAGCCTGGATCACGTCGTCCGGCACGCCGTCCAGTTCGGCCAGATTGGCGTAATAAGCAAAAGCATCTGTGGCGTCGAGGGCGTTTTCGCTGAACTGCTGGCCCAGCGCGGCCTGGCGCTCCTGGATAGCGGCAAAGCGATCACGCGCCGTGCCTTGCAGCTCGGCGCCGCCCAGCACAAAGTTGCGCATGGCATTGTGGTGCGCCTGCCGTTGTTCCGGGTTCAGGCTGGCTGGATCAAGGGCTTTGTACTTGGCATAGAGACGTTCGTCGGCACCAAGCCGGGTGAAAAATTCGGTGATACGGGGTAGGGCGGCGTTGTACGCGGCGCGCAGTTCAGGCGTGTCCGCCACGGCATTCAGGTGGCTGATCGTTCCCCAGCCGCGCCCAAGCCGCTCGGTTGCTACGTCCAGGACGCGCGCAATCGCTTCCCACTGGGGCACAAAGTCCGGCTGTGTGACGGCGTTCAGGGCGGCATCGGCCGCAGCCAAGAGATCGTCCATGGCTGGTGCGACATGCTCGGGACGAATCTGGTCGAAAAGAGGGAACGCGTTGAACTGAAGTAATGGGTTCATGGACGGGAGGTGTCAGTTGACAAGGGCTACTTTTTCGGCGGCTTCCAAGGTGTTGACCAGCAGCATGGTGATGGTCATAGGGCCTACGCCACCGGGGACTGGCGTGATGTGACTGGCCACCTGACTGACGCCGTCAAAATCGACGTCGCCGCACAGCTTGCCCTGAGCGTTGCGGTTCATACCAACGTCGATCACGACCGCGCCCGGCTTGACCATGTCGGCCGTCAGGATATTGAGTTTGCCCACCGCAGCCACGATCACATCCGCCTGCAGCGTCATGGCTTTGAGGTCAGCCGTGGCACTGTGACAGATGGTGACGGTGGCGTTTTTTTGCAGCAACATCAGTGCCATCGGTTTGCCGACGATGTTGCTGCGCCCGATCACCACCGCGTGTTTGCCTTTGAGCTCGTAGCCGATGCTCTCCAGCATCTTCATGCAGCCGTAGGGTGTACAGGGCCAGAAACCGGCTTGCCCCACCATCAAAGCGCCGGCGCTGCTGACATGGAAGCCGTCAACGTCTTTGGCCGGCGAGATGGCCTCGATCACCTTTTGCGCGTCAATGTGGGCCGGCAGCGGCAACTGCACCAGGATGCCGTGAATGGCAGGATCGCGGTTGAGCGCGTCAATGCTTGCGAGCAGGGCGTCCTCAGATGTGGTGGCCGGGTACTGCTCCAAGACCGAGTGCAGGCCGCTTTCCTGGCAAGCCTTTACCTTGTTGCGCACGTAGACCTGAGAGGCCGAGTTCTCGCCGACCAGCACCACGGCCAGGCCAGGCGTGACACCTTTTGCTTTGAGGGCAGCGGCTCGGGTGGTGACTTCGCTGCGAAGCAGGCGGGACAAAGCCACGCCATCAATAAGTTGAGCGGCTGCAGACATGGCTCAGGCCTTGCCGCCGTTTTGCCCAAGCGCGATTTTGAGCAGGTCGGCAACAGTGTTGGCGTTGAGTTTTTCCATGATGTTGGCGCGATGCGCCTCCACCGTTTTGATGCTGATGCCGAGGTCATCGGCAATCTGCTTGTTCAAGCGGCCGGCGACGATGCGCTCCAGCACTTGCGCTTCGCGAAGCGTCAGGCGGGCCATCAGAGCATCCCGGCTGGCAGCGCTTTGAAATTCTGCAAACGAGTCTTTGGCCTGGTCCAGCATGCGCTCCACCAGGGTGACGAGTTGGTCTTCCTTGAAGGGCTTCTGGATGAAATCCATAGCGCCCTTCTTCATCGAGTCCACCGCCATGGGCACATCGCCGTGACCGGTAATAAAGACGATGGGTAGCGGTGAGCTGACTTCGATCAGCCGGCTTTGCAACTCCAGACCAGTCATTCCGCCCATGCGGATGTCAACGATCAGGCAGGCGACTTCACGCGCGTCGTAACGGCTGAGAAAGGATTCGGCCGACTCGAAGCAACGTACCCGGTAGTCTTTGCCTTCAAGCAGCCACTGAAGGGAGTCACGCACGGCCTCGTCGTCGTCGACCACGTAAACAGTGCCTTTTTTAGGTATCAAGCTCATGGTGTCAGTGCGCGTCTTTCGCGGTCAGTTGGGGATCGATGCCTGATGTCGTCTCGGCTTGAATGCACGGCAGCCAGAATGAAAAAACACAGCCGCTCGCGACGGGCCCATTGTAGATGTTCTCGGCTTTCATTCGGCCCAGGTGCGACTCCACGATGGAGCGGCACAGGCTCAGGCCAATGCCCATGCCGTCAGCCTTGGTGGAGTAAAACGCTTCATAGAGTCTGGCGGAGACTTCAGCCGTGAGGCCTCGGCCGCTGTCGGTGACACTGAACTCAATCACGTCCCGATCATTGACGCTTTGCTGAGTCACGCGCAGCTTGACGCTGCGCTGTGCCGAGGGTCGTTGCGCTGCATCGACCGATTCAGCCGCATTTTTCAACAGGTTCAGCAGCACCTGCTCGATCAGGATCGGGTCCACCATCAGTTGCGGCAAACGCGGCGCGACATAGTGGGTTAGCCGGACGTTGCGTCGGCGCAGTTCAATTTCGGCCAGCTCCAGCGCCTCATCCACCATCACCGCCACCTCAGACAGCGTGCGGTTGGGTTCGCTGCGTTTCACAAAGGAGCGGATACGCTGGATGATTTGACCGGCACGCTGGGCCTGCTTGGCGGTTTTTTCCAGCGCCCCCAGCAGGTCTTGTTCGGTGATTTGCTGGGCTCTGATGCGCGACAGCATGCCATTGCAATAGTTATTGATGGCGGTCAGCGGTTGATTGAGTTCATGTGCGACGCTGGAGGCCATCTCGCCCATGGTGATCAGGCGACTGGCATTTTGGGCCCGCTCGGTCTGGGCAGCGGCCTGTTCCTCGGCCATGCGGCGGGCCGTGATATCGGTTGCGATCACCATCTGGGCCAACCGCCCGTCGACCCAGCTGAGGTAGCGAGTGCGAACCTCCAGCCACTTGCCGAGCGTTTCGATGTAAATCTCAGCGCTTTCTGCTTCGGATTCGGGCAGCAGGTTGGTGGGCAGTCCGGCAAAGGCGTCCACATCGTCCTGAGTTTCTTGAGTGGGTGGGCTGGGCACGACGCCTGCTTGAGCCACCAGGCGCAGGTGGCCGCCGGCCGGCGTGCCGAACCAGAGGCGGTACAGCTTATTGGCAAACAACAGTTCATCACTGCCCAGGGGGGCGACCGAAATGGACGCATCGAGTGCTTCAAGCACGGTGGTGAAGCGCTCGTGGGAGGCTGACAGCTGTTCCCGGATCCGGTTGGGTTCAGTGATGTCGGTCATGGAGGTCATCCAGCCGGTCTGGGTGCCCTTGGCATCAATCAGTGGCGACACATATAGCCGAGCGTCGAAAAGCGTGCTGTCCCGCCGCTTGACCCGCATCTGGATACCGCCCGGTGTGGTCTTGCCGGACAGTTCATCTTCAAGCCGGGCGGTTAGGTTGGCAGTGTCGTTGTCAGGCCAGTAGGGAAATGGCGCGGTCCGCCCAACCAGGTCGGACTCGCTCCAGCCGGTCATTTGGCAAAAAGCGGCGTTGACATAGGTGATGCGGCCTTGCAGGTCGAGTGCGCGCATGCCCGTGAGCATGGAGTTTTCCATGGCGCGCCGAAAGCTGGTTTCGGACACCAGGGCCTGCTGGGCCTGTAAGCGACGCCGGGTGTGGCGCCAGTTGGCAATCAGCATCCAGGCGGTCATGGCGCTGAGCGCTGTCACCAACCAGAACAGACCGCTGCCGATGACGCCGAGCGAGGTGCGGTAGGCCTGGCCACGAATCAGCAAACCATTGCCCACAGGGGACACTGGCACTTCATAGGCGTTGGCTTGGTTGACCCAAGGCAACAAGCCTGTGGCGGGGCCTCGTGGCGGGATTTTGGTGCCGGCAAGCAGTGTGCCCTTGGCATCGTGGAATGAAATGGCATAGCGGGCCGACACCTCAGACGGCACACCATAACGAAACAGCCCATCGACCGAATACTCGGCCAACAAGACGCCTAAAAAGCGGGCTCGGTCACTCAGCGGCACATGCAATTGCAACAGGGCAGGGTTGTCCGGCGACTCGCTGCGCTGGGTGTAGATCGGCTGCTGCAGGTCCCTGGCCAGGCTGTAAGAGTTTTCGCTCTCGCCGGTCTTGATGGTGCTGCCCACTGTGCGCAGCTGCACGGCCGACAGGCTGGCGGTGCCGATGCTGGATTTGACCCGTCGGCGCTCGTCGATCCAGCTCAGACCTTGCAGTTCGGGGTGCGCGCTGATCATGGCTTCGGCCCGCGCCTGGAAATCGTTGGTGGCGATCTCGCGGTTAGACATCTCCCTGCCCAATTGCATCAACTGTTCTTGTCGCTCTAGCAAGCGCAGGCGCAGGCGCTGCTGCGTGTATTCAACATCACGCCGAACGGCTTCTTGTTCGCGGTCGATTTCTTCCAGTCGCAGGTAAGCAAAGGCCACGACGATGGCGGCCAAGAACAGCAGCACTGCCGCCAAGGGCGCCAGCACGGCAAAGCGGTCTTGCCGCTGCGGCGTGAGGCGCCACCACCAATTGCGTAGTTTGGCCAGCGGTTTCGTATTGACAGGGCCGGAGGCTTGTTTCTGCTGCGGTAGAGGCATGCACCGAGTGTAGGTGAGCCGCCTGGCCGTCGGCTACTTTGTGGCCGCTTGTCCAGGGCATCGTTGCGCAGTAAATTTCATAATATGAATTGAAATAGCATTATTTGAAAAAAATATGAATTTGTGGGAAAATTTCTACACCGTAATAAAGTTGGCACCAAGCCACAGGAGATAGACATGTCCGCAGCACCCGATCAGCCTTTCAGCGGCACGGCCAACGACGCCGATCGCCAGGAAACCCGTGAATGGATGGACGCTCTGTCCGCAGTGATCGAGCGTGAGGGCCCAGAGAGGGCACACTTTCTGCTGGAGCAACTGCTGGAGCACGCACGGCAAAACAGCATTGACATGCCGTTCTCCGCCAACACCGGCTACGTCAACACCATAGAGACCGACCAGGAAGAGCGTTGCCCCGGCAATATCGAGATTGAGGAGCGCCTGCGCGCCTACATGCGCTGGAACGCCATGGCCATGGTGGTCAAGGCCAACCGCCATCACCCGGTGGATGGCGGCGACCTGGGTGGCCACATTGGCTCCTTTGCCTCGCTGGCTCATATGTTTGGCGCCGGTTTCAACCACTTCTGGCACGCCGAGAGCGCTGTGCCTGGCAAGGAGCATGGCGGCGACTGCCTGTATATACAAGGCCACGTGTCGCCCGGCGTGTATGCCCGCGCTTACCTCGAAGGCCGCCTGAGCGAGGAGCAGCTGCTCAATTTCCGCCAAGAGGTGGGTGGCAAGGGCCTGTCCAGCTACCCACACCCCAAGCTGATGCCCGAGTTCTGGCAGTTCCCCACGGTGTCCATGGGTCTGGGGCCGCTCATGGCGATCTACCAAGCCCGTTTTCTGAAGTACCTGCACGCCCGCAGCATAGCCAACACCGAGAACCGCAAGGTCTGGGTGTTCTGTGGTGATGGCGAGATGGATGAGGTGGAGTCGCTGGGCGCCATTGGCCTGGCCGCCCGTGAAAACCTCGACAACCTCATTTTTGTCGTGAACTGCAATTTGCAGCGGCTGGACGGCCCGGTGCGCGGCAACGGCAAAATCGTCCAGGAGCTCGAAGGCGAGTTCCGCGGCGCTGGCTGGAACGTGATCAAGCTGCTCTGGGGCAGCGACTGGGACCCACTTCTGGCGCGCGACAAAGACGGCGCTTTGCGCAAGCTGATGATGGACACGCTGGATGGTGACTACCAAGCCTTCAAGGCCAATGACGGTGCTTTTGTGCGCAAACACTTCTTCGGCCGCGACCCCAAGACGCTGGAGATGGTGGCCAAGATGAGCGACGACGACATCTTCGCGCTGCGCCGCGGCGGCCATGACCCACAAAAGGTTTACGCCGCCTATGCCGCCGCTGTCAAACACAAGGGGCAACCCACCGTGCTGCTGATCAAGACCGTCAAGGGCTTTGGCATGGGCAAGAGCGGCGAGGGCAAAAACAATGTGCACCAGACCAAGAAACTGACCGACGAAGACATCAAGATCTTCCGCGACCGCTTCAACATCCCGGTGCCGGACAGCCAGATTGCCAATATTCCGTTCTACAAACCGGCCGACGACACGCCTGAGATGAAGTACCTGCACGAGCGGCGCCAGGCCCTGGGCGGCTACCTGCCGCACCGCCGGGTGAAGGCCGACGAGCAGTTCACCGTGCCTTCGCTCGACGTGTTCAAGTCGGTGATGGAGCCCACGCCGGAAGGCCGCGAAATCTCCACCACACAGGCCTATGTGCGTTTTCTCACGACGCTGCTGCGCGACCAGGCCCTGGGCCCGCGCGTGGTGCCGATTCTGGTGGACGAGGCGCGCACCTTCGGTATGGAGGGCCTGTTCCGCCAGATCGGCATCTACAACCCAGCCGGCCAGCAATACACCCCGGTCGATAAAGACCAGGTGATGTACTACAAGGAAGACAAGGCTGGCCAGATCCTGCAAGAGGGCATTAATGAGGCCGGCGGCATGAGCAGCTGGATCGCCGCCGCCACCAGCTATTCAACCAGCAACCGCATCATGGTGCCGTTTTACGTGTACTACTCGATGTTCGGCTTTCAGCGCGTGGGCGATTTGGCCTGGGCCGCTGGCGACATGCAGGCGCGCGGCTTTTTGCTAGGCGGCACTTCGGGTCGCACCACGCTCAACGGCGAGGGCCTGCAGCACGAGGATGGCCACAGCCACATCATGGCCGGCACCATCCCCAACTGCATCAGCTACGACCCGACCTTTGCCCATGAGGTGGGCGTCATCCTGCACCACGGCTTGAAGCGCATGGTGGAGAAGCAGGACAACGTGTTCTATTACCTGACCCTGCTCAACGAGAACTACGCCATGCCGGGCCTGACTGCCGGTACCGAAGAGCAGATCATCAAGGGCATGTACCTTTGCAAGGAAGGCAAGGAACTAGCCCCCACGCTGTCCGCTGCGCGTGATGCGCTGCCCCCCGAGGGGGTGCATTTGCCCTTGGAGCGGTCCGGCGGGCAAACACTCACCCCCCGCGTGCAACTGCTGGGCTCGGGCACCATCCTGCGTGAATCGATCGCCGCGCAGGAGCTGCTGGAGGCCGATTGGGGCGTGGCCGCCAACGTCTGGAGTTGCCCAAGCTTCAACGAGCTCACCCGCGAAGGCCAGGACGCCGAGCGCTTCAACCTGCTGCACCCGCTGGATACGCCACGCCTTTCTTTCGTTGGTCAGCAATTGGAGAAGCACACCGGCCCGGTGGTGGCCTCGACCGACTACATGAAGGCCTATGCCGAGCAGATTCGGCCTTTCATCCCGAAAAACAGTGATGGTTCTGGCCGCACCTACAAGGTGCTGGGCACCGACGGCTTTGGCCGCAGCGACTTCAGAAGCAAACTGCGCGAGCACTTTGAGGTGAACCGCCACTACATCGTGGTCGCAGCGCTCAAGGCGCTGAGCGAAGAGGGAACAGTGCCGGTCGCCAAGGTGGCCGAGGCCATTGCCAAGTACGGCATCCAGGTCGACAAGATCAACCCGCTGTACGCCTGAGTTGGCCCCAAGAACAGAAGGAGACTGACGTGTCTGTCATCGAAATCAAAGTACCCGATATCGGCGACTTCGCCGAAGTGACCGTGATCGAGCTCATGGTCAAACCCGGCGACACCGTGCGGGCCGAGCAAAGCCTGATCACCGTGGAGTCCGACAAGGCCTCGATGGAAATACCCTCCAGCCACGCCGGCGTGGTGCAAGAGCTCAAGGTGCAGCTTGGCGACAAGGTGAAAGAAGGCTCGCTGGTGCTGATGCTGGAAGTGGCCGGCGCCGCTGCGGCTCCGGCTGCTGCTTCGTCTTCAGAGCCAAAACAGGCTCTAGCCCCCGTCATTGTTAGCGCTTTAGCTCCTGTTTCTGTAGCAGTGGCTGCGCCAGCGCCAGCGCGAGCGGCTGCCGCAACCGGCCCGGTCGAGGTAAGGGTGCCCGACATTGGTGATTTCAAGGACGTCACCGTGATAGAGGTGCTGGTCAAAACCGGCGACGCCATCCGGCTGGAGCAAAGCCTGATCACGGTCGAATCCGACAAGGCGGCGATGGAGATCCCCTCATCGACGGCTGGTGTGCTGAAAGAACTCAAGGTCAAGGTTGGCGACAAGGTCAACATTGGTGACCTGCTGGCGATTTTGGAAGGTGTGGCTTTGGCCGCGACGCCCGTCGCTGCGCCGGTGGCAGCGGTGGCAGCGGTGGCGTCAGCCCCGGTCGCTGCCGCCATACCCGCGCTGGCTGCACCGGCGGCGACAACCACCGCAGTGGCAAGCCCGGCCCACACCCCCGGCGGTGCGCCGCTGGGCCTGCCGCACGCCTCGCCCTCGGTGCGCAAGTTTGCGCGCGAGCTGGGTGTGCCGCTGGCCGAAATGAAAGGCAGTGGTCCCAAAGGCCGCATCACCGAGGTCGATGTGCAGGCCTTCACCCGCTCGGTCATGGCCGGCACGGTGCAAACGGCGGCCATCGCAGCGCAGGTCAAGCCGGCTGCTGCCGCCGCTGCCAACGACGGCGCCGGCCTGGGCCTGATCCCCTGGCCCAAGGTTGACTTTGCCAAGTTCGGCCCTGTCGAGCGCAAAGAGATGAGCCGCATCAAGAAGATCAGCGGCGCCAATCTGCTGCGCAACGCCGTGATGATCCCAGCCGTGACCAACCATGACGATGCCGACATCACCGACCTGGAGGCCTTCCGCGTCGCTACCAACAAAGAGCATGAGAAGAGTGGCGTTAAGGTCACGATGCTGGCCTTCCTGATCAAGGCCTGTGTGGCTGCGCTCAAAAAATACCCCGAGTTCAACAGCAGCCTGGACGGCGATGCCCTGATCTACAAGCAGTACTACCACATCGGTTTCGCGGCTGATACGCCCAACGGCCTGATGGTGCCGGTGATCAAGGACGCCGACCAGAAGGGCATCTTCCAGATCAGCCAGGAAATGGGCGAGTTGGCCAAAAAAGCCCGAGACGGCAAGCTCAGTCCGGCCGAGATGTCGGGTGCCAGCTTCACCATCTCGTCCTTGGGCGGCATTGGCGGGCGCTATTTCACGCCCATCATTAACGCGCCCGAGGTCGCGATTTTGGGCGTCTGCAAAAGCACCATGGCGCCGGTCTGGGACGGCAAGGCCTTCCAGCCGCGCCTGATGTTGCCGCTGTCGCTCACCTGGGACCACCGGGTGATCGACGGCGCTGCCGCGGCCCGTTTTAACGTTTATCTGGGGCAGATTTTGGGCGATTTTCGTCGGGTGCTGCTTTGATTTCCTTTACTGGCGGCAGCGTGTGGGGCATGGGCCACCGCCTCATGCGGTCAAAGGCCCAGAAATCGGCGGGGCCCATTGCCCCACACGCTGCGGCGGGCGCGTTGGCGCGGCAATTTTCGGTGGGTTTTGCATGGACATGACGCTTCTCAAAGGCTTGCACTTGATGGCTTGGGTGCTGCTCTTCGCGAGCAGCATTCAAAAAAATCGCCTGATCTCCTTGCCGTCTCTGGATGAGTCAGTGGTGAAGCGCTTGCGCCAGTGGGACAAGGTTTCGGGCGCCATGTCGGGTGTCATGCTGTTGAGTGGTTTTGGCATGCTTGTCTGGTGGGGAAAGCCGACAAGCGATTACCTCGCCAGTAATTGGTTCGCCGTCAAGATGGCTTTTTTTGGTGTGGGAAGCGCCTGGATTGTCCTCACCAAAATCTGGATGCGTCGTGTACTTCGCGCGGCGCAGTGGCCTCAGTCGGCACCTGATCGGGTCCGGCGTGGATTGCGTTTTGATTTGATTTGCTTGAGCGTGATGACGCTGTGTGGGTTATCGCTGGCACATGGGTCAATGTTCTGACCCGCATCGAAAGAATAGGTATGGCACTGATTGACATTCAAGTCCCCGACATTGGCGATTTCGCCGAGGTCACTGTTATCGAACTGCTGGTCAAGGCCGGCGACACCATCAAGGCCGAACAAAGCCTGATCACCGTGGAGTCCGACAAGGCCTCGATGGAAATCCCCGCCAGCCAGGGCGGCGTGGTGAAAGAGCTCAAGGTCAAGCTGGGCGACAAGGTCAAGCAAGGCTCGCTGGTGCTTTTTCTGGAGGCTGCAAGCGCCGCAGCTGGGCCGGCAGTCAGCCAAACTTTTGGGTCAAATAAGGCCTTAGCCCCCGTAGCTATTGACTCTCCTGCTACCCAAAGCGTAGCGACGTCTGCTGCTGCACCAGCACGCGTTGCCGCCAGCTTTGCCGGCGCGGCCGATCTGGTTTGCGACCTGCTGGTGCTGGGCGCCGGCCCTGGCGGCTATAGCGCCGCCTTCCGCGCTGCAGATCTGGGCCTGAAAGTGATTCTGGTGGAGCGCTACGCCAGCCTGGGCGGTGTCTGCTTGAATGTGGGTTGCATCCCGTCCAAGGCGCTGCTGCACGTGGCGGCCGTGATGGACGAGGTGAGCCACATGGCCGACTTGGGTGTGGACTTTGGCGCGCCGGTGGTCAATATCGACAAGCTGCGCGGTCACAAAGACAAGGTCATCGGCAAACTTACCGGCGGCCTGGCCGCCATGGCCAAAATGCGCAAGGTGACCACGGTGCGCGGCTACGGCCACTTTATTGGCGCCAACCACTTGGAGGTGGAGGAAACCAGCGGCAGCGGGCAAGACAAAACCGGTGGCAAAAAAGTCATCGCGTTCAAGAACGCCATCATCGCCGCTGGTAGCCAGGCCGTGCGCCTGCCCTTCATGCAGAAGGATGGGCTCGATAAGGACCCGCGCGTGGTGGACAGCACCGGTGCACTGGCGCTCAAAGAAGTGCCCAAGCGCATGCTGATCTTGGGCGGCGGCATCATCGGCCTGGAAATGGGCACGGTCTACAGCACCTTGGGCGCGCGCCTGGATGTGGTGGAAATGATGGACGGCCTGATGCAGGGCGCCGACCGTGATTTGGTGAAAATATGGCAAAAAATGAATGCCAAGCGCTTCGACAACATCATGCTCAAGACCAAGACGGTGGGCGCCCGCGCCTTGCCCGAAGGCATTGAGGTTACGTTTGCCGCAGCAGAGGAGGGCGGCAGCGCCCCCGCACCCCAGGTCTACGACCTGGTGCTGCAGGCCGTGGGCCGCAGTCCCAACGGCAAAAAGATCGCCGCCGACAAGGCCGGCGTGGCCGTGACCGACCGTGGCTTCATCCCGGTCGACATCCAGATGCGCACCAATGTGCCGCACATCTTCGCCATCGGCGACATCGTCGGCCAGCCCATGCTGGCGCACAAGGCGGTGCACGAGGCGCACGTGGCGGCTGAGGTGATTGCTGGGGAACTTCAGGGCAACAAAGAGCTTGCCAGCGCCGCTTTCAACGCCCGCGTCGTCCCCAGCGTGGCCTACACAGACCCCGAAGTGGCCTGGGTGGGCCTGACCGAAGACCAGGCCAAGGCCCAAGGCATCAAGGTCAAAAAAGGCCTGTTCCCCTGGGCGGCGTCTGGCCGCGCCATTGCCAACGGCCGGGATGAGGGCGTGACCAAGCTGCTGTTTGACGACAGCCCGGAAGCCCATGGCCACGGCAAAATTCTGGGCGGCGGCATGGTCGGCACCCATGCGGGCGACATGATTGGCGAGATTGCATTGGCTATCGAGATGGGCGCGGACGCGGTGGACATTGGCAAGACGATTCACCCGCATCCGACGCTGGGCGAGAGCATCGGCATGGCGGCGGAGGTGGCGCATGGGAGCTGTACGGATTTGCCGCCGGCGCGTAAGTAAATCGGATTCCTGCTACAAATTCAGTAGCTGGCCGCACGGCTTCCACGAGGGCTACGCGGCTTTTTTATACTAAATTCGCCAAAGCTTGCCCTGCATCGGCTTGTCGCGAACGGGCCACTCGGGGCAAAGCATTTGCACGACCTCCATAAGGCTCAACCATTCGGTGAAGGGGTCAACCCCAGAAGCCTTGCCCAGTGGCAAGTGAAAAGGCACACCGGCTTCGCGTGCAAGTACCACACCTGCATCGGCACGGTCTATCGCCGGTTCAGAATTTGATTCGGCGTTATCCGAGCAGTTCATTGAGGAGGTCTGGTTTGTTGAACAGGGCAAAGTACTCACGCACCTCATCCATGTTGAGCAAAGTAAGGTGAATTTTTAACAGGGAGCGAATGTCGTCCAAGTCACGCGTGCGCGTTGCGTCGTTCACGAAGCCTTGCAGCTTGAAGCCGATAAGCCCTTCAACGCTGATGATGCGCATGCGGCCCATGGGGGTCTCGCGCTCCGATGCCTGCGCCAGCAGGCGGCGCGCAAGGGGACGGTGCGCATAAAGCAAATCCAGCCCTTCCGCCGCTCGCACATAGTTGGCGGCGTCTTCACTGCGGTATAGGCACTCGTAGCCCAAATCTAGTAGCGCGGCATGTACCTTATCGGCAGCTTCGGCCTCCACCAGAAAATCTACATCCTTGGTGGCGCGCACGACCTGGTGCGCAACCACCGCCAAACCACCGATCAACGCAGGCGCCGTGCCGCTGCGTACAAACATGGACAGTGCTTCGCGAATTTGTTCTGCCAGGTTGGACACGTCTACAGGGTGAAATGGAGGGGTGCGGTCATCATAGCGTGTCGACATCCAGATGCGTACCAGCGTGCCGCACATCTTTGCCATCGGCGACATCGTGAGCCATCCCATGCTGGCGCACTAGGCCGTGCAGGAGGCGCATGTGGCGGCCGAAGTGACGACTCACCCGAAGCCTATGGCCACCGCAAAATTCTGGGCGCTGGCATGATCGGCACCCATGCCGGCGACATGATCGGCGAGATTGCGCCGGCGATCGAGAGGGGTGCAGACATGGTGGATATTGGCAAGACGATTCACCCGCACCCGACCCTTGGGGCGTCGAATGGCACGGCGGCGGAGGTGGCGCATGGGAGCTGCACGGATTTGCCGCCGGCGCGGAAGCAATCTTGCCACCAAGCTAGCCCGCGCGCACGCTGTTGCAGCAAACCATAGCGGAACACTTCGAGACTTGGTTTGAGTTGGCTAGCACCCCTCCAACCCGTGCCATACTTGTTTTCACGCGGCTGAATTTTCTATCTGGCTACCCGTTAGGCCATCTGAGGCGTTGCGCACCCCAATCGAAGGGCCTGCACGTCTGTGGTCACAATGGTTTTATGAGAAGGACTATGTGAAGCACGAATACCAACGCCCCCCGACCCGCCGCCAGTGGCTTAGTCACGGCGCAGCGCTGCTCGGTGCGTCTTGCATCGCTCCCAGCGCCTGGGCACAGACCGCCACATCTGGGCCTATTCGGATCCTGGTGGGAGCCTCACCCGGTGGATCGACCGACACCTTGGCCCGTGCGGTTGGCGTTGAAATGGGCCGGTTACTTGGGCGCCAAGTGATTGTCGAGAACCGCGCCGGCGCGGGCGGCAACCTCGCGGCCGATCTGGTCGCCAAGGCGCCTCCAGACGGCAACACCCTGCTCATGAGTTTTACCAGCCACGCGATCAACGCGTCGCTGTATCCCACTTTGCCGTTTGATCCGGTCAAAGACTTTACGGCGCTGACCTGCGTGGCGACGCAGCCGTCGGTGCTGGTGGCCCACCCCTCGGTACCGGTCAAGGACGTTAAAGAACTGATCGACTACGCCAAAACCCGACCTGGAAAACTCAATTTCGCCATCGGGGGCGTTGGTTCATCGCTGCACCTTGCTGGCGACTTGTTCAAAATGCAGTCGGGCCTGTTCATTGTGAACATTCCGTACCGGGGCACGGCCCCTGCGGTTCAGGATGTCATCGCTGGCCAGGTTGATCTGATGTTTGCGCCCTTGGTGAATACGCTGCCCAATATTCGTGCCGGCCGGCTCAAGGCCTTGGGGGTCACCAGCAAGCAGCGCCTTCCGCAGTTTCCAGACGTGCCGGCCATTGCCGAGGTCTTGCCTGGTTACGAGTCGAGCGCATGGTTTGGCTTGTTTGCGCCTGGGCGCATGGACCCAACCCTCAGCCGCCGATTGACCGATGCCGCCCGCCAGGCCGTTCAGAGCGCCGAGGTTCGCCGCCGGATAGAAACTGATGGCGCAACCGCTGTGGGCAATTCATCCGAGGAGTTTTCTCGCTTTGTTCAAACAGAGATCGAGCGTTGGGGCAAGGTGGTGCGGTTCTCTGGGGCGAAGCCGGAATAGCGTTAGGCGGTTTTCGTCAAATAGGCCGAACAAGATCACTAGGGACTGCCTTCCCTGCCTCGTTACTGGGCGCTTTGCCCAGAACTTGGTCCACATTCAAAGACCAGCTAAGCCGGTTTGCCGGACGCGAAGCGTTGCTCCAGGTAAGCCAGCAAGGTGCGTATGGTCTGCGCCTCGCCTCCCACCGGCCGACCGGCACGCGCGCCGTCGTTCCAGGCGAACAGGTCGATATGGAGCCAGTCTTGGGACTCGGGCACGAAATACTCCAGGAACAGGGCCGCATTGATGGCGCCGGCCATCGCGTTGCGGCCGGTGTTCACAATGTCGCCGATGGCGCTCTCAATTCCGGCCCGGTACGGCGCCCACAGCGGCATGTGCCACAGCGGGTCATCGAGTTGAAGGCCCAGGTCGACCAACTCGCGCGCGGTGGCCATGTTGCGGCAGAACAGGGCTGGCAGTTGGGGGCCCAGCGCCACCCGTGCCGCGCCTGTCAGCGTGGCCAGGTCGATGACCAGGGCAGGCTTGCCTTCACAGGCATACGCCAGTGCATCACACAAAATAACCCGGCCCTCGGCGTCGGTGTTGCCGATTTCGATGTGCAGACCCTGGCGGGTCTTGAACACATCCCCCGGCCGGTAGGCGTTGCCAGCGATGGCGTTCTCGACCGTGGGCAGCAGCACCTGCAGGCGCACGGGCAGCTTGAGCGCCATGACCAGTGCGGCGAGCCCCAGTGCGTTGGCCGCACCACCCATGTCTTTTTTCATCTGGCGCATGCCCTCGGCGCCCTTGATGTCGAGGCCACCACTGTCGAAACACACCCCCTTGCCGACCAGGCAGAGCAGGGGATCCCGGGCCTTGCCCCAGGTCAGCTCGATCAGGCGCGGGGCGCGGGTACTGGCGCGTCCCACGGCGTGGATGGCGGGGAAGTTCTGCTTCAGCAGCGCGTCGCCCACCACTTGGCGGAATTTCGCGCCGTGTTGCTTGGCCACCATGTGCGCGGCTGCGGCCGGTTCTTCTGGGCCCATGTGTTCGGCCGGTGTGTTGACCAGATCCCGCGTGGCTGCAATGGCGGTTGCCAGCGCGACGCCGCGCTGGGCGTCCGGGCTGGGGGCCAGCAGCAATTGGGCGGCAGCACGGCGCCGTGGTTTGTACAGGTCGAACTCGTAGGCACCCAGCTCCCAGGACATGGCGGCCTGCTCGGTGCTCACCACCAGCCCCTGGTCGGACAGGCGGTAACGCCCCTCCGGCAAAGCCGTCGGCAGGGCGGACAAGGCAAACGGATGGTCCGCCCGGACCACGCCTGCGAACACCTGGGCCAGCTTGCCCTGCGCATCTGGCACCAGGGCATGGCTGTCTGGGGCGCCGGTAAACCCGACGGTCTGCAACCAGCGCCGGGTCGCGGCCGGCAGGGTCAGCGCGAGTTGCGCGAATCGTGCGGCGTCCACCACGGTGATGGCGATGGCGTTGGCGGGGATGGTTTTTTGGAGTTGGACAGTCATGGCCGCATGGTAGCGGGTTCCGTCTCAGCCAGCCTAAACGACAATCCAGGCCATGCGTGAACTCGGCCAAAGTTTGAACCACTGTTTTGATAGGCCTCTCGTGGTCGCACTGGAAGGCCTGCATGCACGCTGACAACCGGCGTGGTATTTTGGCCATGAGTTTGGCCATGGCGCTTTTCATTGCCAACGACGCACTGGTTAAACAAGTCAGTGCCACATTGCCTGGCCCTCAACTCATTTTTATTCGCGGCCTGATGGCCACCACCTTGGTGCTCATCATGGCGCAGGTCATGGGCCACCTCAAAAACTGGCGCCTCATGCTGAACATGCGCCTTTGGATAAGGGGTTCTCTTGATGCTGCGGCTTCACTCGCCTATTTAACAGCCGTCTTTCACCTGCCCTTGGCCAATGCAACGGCCATCAACCTTTCCTTGCCGCTTTTCATCACGGCGTTTGCCATTGTTTTCCTTAAAGAACAGGTTGGGTTGCAACGAGGCTTGCTCATTTTGCTCGGCTTCACTGGCGTGTTGCTGGTGGTTCAACCCAGTTCAGAGGGTTTCAATGTTTACGCCTGGCTGGCCGTATTGGCGACTTTGTTGCACGCCGCTCGCGACACACTCACACGGGGCATTGGCCTTCATGTGCCTGCACTGCTGATTACGCTGTCAACCGCAGTTTCGGTAGCTGTGGCGGCTGGGGGTATTACGCTCACTCAAACATGGACGCCTGTTGACAGCCTATCGCTGGGCTTGCTATTGGGCGCCTCCTTGTTCCTCTCCATGGCCTATTACCTGCTCATTGTGGCCATGCGTTCCGGTGAAATGAGTTTGGTGGCACCGTTTCGATACAGCGGTTTGCTGTTTGCACTGCTCATAGGCTATGTGGCGTGGGGCGACGTGCCCAATATGCTTGGATGGGCGGGTATTTTTCTATTGGCTATGTCTGGCTTGCTCATTCTTCGGTCAGAGCGCTTTAAGTCCTTAGATTGACATGGGACTGATTCGCATGACTTGGTTTCACGTGCTGCCATCGTTACGAGTTCAGTGGCCCGCCTGGACGCACGTGCCAAGTGGTCACTTGCAACAGGAGGGCCCCTTTTTCGATACTGAATGCCGCAGAACCGTCATTGCGCAGCGCTGAACAAAGGCGTGACCCCTACTCACCCACAGCCTGGCACGCGGCGGCAATCACGCAAGATCCCCGCCGATCCCTTGACCTGTAGCCCATACACCTGCTGTGCAATTTTCCGCCCGCTTCGCTCGTCGATGATGGTCATGCAAGGCGCAAGCTGGCGGGCGAGTGTGATGACCTCGGCCTCACCCGCATCGAGTTCCATCACCAGCTGCTGGTCGAGCAGGGATAAGGCCACCAACGGCCCGGCATTGATCACCGCACGGTCAAGCATTCGGGGCAAACTTCACATTCAACTCGTCGTCATCCATCATGACGACCACCGCTGGCGCGCCCTATCGGGTTCACAAAACAGGCCTTATGCAAAGTGGCCTTCGCTGGGGTCGGTCGCGTCAGCCGGCAGCGCCTCCCCGGTCGCATTCGCGCCCTGGCGCCTTCGCCTGTGCGCCCTATGGGTCGGCTAGCACCTTGGCCCTAGTCAGTGCGCTTACGCGCAGTGGTGGCAGTCAGCGGCCTGCCGGGCGGTTATCACGTGGTTGCGCCCGCCCACCCTTGTGCTTCGCCGCTGCGCGGCATCAGCACTGCGCGGGTTGCCCGTCCGCCCCCCAAGGGCTCCCTCAAGCCCGCGCTGCACTTTACGCCTGTTTGCTACTAAAAGCATAGCTATAAGCCCAATAACCACGGGGTCTAGAGGCCTAAATCGTCAGTATTTTCGGTCCGAGCACGTGGCCGGTTATTGCCGCTATGGCGCAAAAACTGTGGTGCCATAGGTAAAAGTGCCTAAAAAATTACTGTCTGCAAAAACTGCTTTTTCCTGCTAGCCCGGTGCTTGCCCGCTTCCAAAACAAAAAACCCTGCTATATCTTAAATAGCAGGGTTTCTTTGTACCGTAAGGCTTGTTTGACTCCTCGACCTGGGCTCGAACCGGAGACTTACAGGTTAACAGAAAACACGGATACTGAAAAACCTATATAAATCAATGACTTATATGGGTTAAAAGCCACCGTGTAATAAACCGTGTAGTAAACCGTGTAATCAGCCATTTTGTTGCATTATTTAACAAACTGACTTTTTGCTCGGTTTTCACTCAGGTAGGATTGAAAAATCAGGCGGGGAGAGCGCATTCACTCGGGTCGCCAGCACCAACGATCAATTCACCGAATTAAATTCTTCTGCGCTGACACCGGCTTGGCGCAGCACACCATTGACTGTACCTACTTTGACCTCTTTGTGATTTGGGACAACGCAGCCTTGATCATTGCGGCGCATCACAATGTGGCTGCCGGATTGGCGCGCCACCACAAAGCCAAGTCTTTCGAGCGCCCGCACAATTTGCGCTCCCGACAACCCAGGGAATTTAGGCATGCGCCACTTCAAAGGTGGTCACTAAGGGATGCGCATGTATGTTTAATGGAAATTCTTCCAAATAAAGGCTCGTAGCCTCTTTCAGATTTTGTACCGCTTCAGCAATGGTTTCGCCCTGGGTCGTAGTGCCAGTTTCAGGGTTCAGGGCGATAAATCCACCTTCGTCGGCGGCAGTCAGCACGGCTGTAAGCAACATGGTCTTCTCCAGATATAAGTGCATTATGCGAGAAGGCTGCTGAAATGTTCAAGGCTGGGACCAGCCATTGAGTTCTTACCCCGATGGCTAGATGGTGGCTACATGAGCAACAAACAAAAAACCCTGCTATCTTTTGAATAGCAGGGTATCTATGTGCCGTAAGGCGTGTTTGGCTCCTCGACCTGGGCTCGAACCAGGGACCTACGGATTAACAGAAATCCAGGCTCGTCAAAAACCTATATAAATCAACGACTTATACGAGTTTATATTAAACGTGTAATATTTCGTGTAATAACCCCAAAAGTTACATAATGTAACTTTCCAGCCAAAACACCCAAATTTACATTCAGCGCTGTCATTTTACAAGTGAAAGTTAGACGCTAGGCTTGGGGCTCGAACTAGTTTGGGCGAAAGTTCGACTCCATAAAAGGCGCTCGAATTTTTTCTAGCCCAAAAAACCACCAGATACCTCACCGTGATCCCTTACGCACCATGTTGGTTAACTGCCCAAACATCAAGCCCGGTGCCACGCGACTCATGGTGTACAGGATATTAGCCAAGCCAGGACGGATTTCAGTGCGCCCACCCTCGATACCTGCAATGGCGTGAAACACCAGCTTTTCTACCGCCATCCCTTGTTGTGCACTGGCTTGGGCCCCCATCACCCCATGCAATAGCGGGGTGTTGACTGCGGGCGGTGCAAGTTCTACGACGCGCACGCTGCTGTCACGCAATTGCTCACGCAACGACAGGCTAAACGAGTGAATAGCGGCCTTGGTTGCACAATAAATTGGGGCAGAAAACATGGGGACAAACGCCAACCCCGAACTGATATTGACAATCAAGGCCGAAGGCTGCCGCTTCAAATGGGGCAGAAGCTTGCCCACCATGCGGATGGAGCCGCTCAGGTTGGTGTCAATTTCTTGGCACAGGTCTTCGTTATTGCCAGATTCGCTGAGGTCGATATTCTTCATAATGCCCGCGTTGTTGAACACCACGTCCAATGCGGAAAACTGAGAAAGGACTTGGTCAGCGAGGGCGGCCACGCCCGTGGCGCTCGACACGTCGCCCTGGATCGTATGCAACTGCGGATGCTGCCGCTTGAGTTCAGCCAGTTTGACTGCATCGCGGCCACTCACCACCACCGTATTGCGCCTATCCGATAAGCGCAACGCAAGCTCCAGCCCTATGCCGCTGCTGCCACCAGTGATCAGAATGGTTCGTTGTGTAAGTTGCGCGCCTTTAATGTTGGCCATGATGAAGTTCCTTTTGAATAAAGTTGTGGAAGCAGAAATGGGCCCGACGCCCTCAAGTTGATGAGTCACCAGACGGGGAAGGGTTGGTCAACCGCGAGCTGCCTCCGTCTGCAAGAGGCAGTGGCTCTGAAGGATTGAAAAAGGCCTGCACCCACTGATGCACACTGGGATTGATGCGTGCCGTTAACAACTTACCCTGCCGTTGGGTAATGATTAATCCTGCTCGCTCCAGTTCTTTGACGTGGTGGGACACAGTGGGCGCACCAATCCTCAAACTGGCAGCAATATCGCAAATGACAGATTCGGCGGTAGTGCTCCATTGGGTTTGGGCGGCGATCTCTCGATACAAGGACAAACGATTCTCGTGGCCCAACGCACGCATGATGCGGCTTGCGGCTTTCAGGTCGAGGTCAGAAGTACTAAGTGGCATGTGCTGATGTCCAAGTCGGAATGATGTGACTCTTGCGCTTAGTGCTGAGTTTTTAAGACAGTCCGCATGATAATTTGATAAACATCGAATTGTACACGTGCACCGTTGCAGTCAAGACTTCTGCGCAGGTTGCCACCGCATCGTCGGGCAATGCACATTCGTCCGTCAAACGATCATTAGCTGGACAAAGCGGACGATTGTCCGATAACACCTTGATAAATGAGTTGTCGGACATTAAGATAGCCGGACAAGATGACGGACAAAAGGAGCGGCAGGCTTATTATTCGTGTAATA
>Ga0247837_1004537_pt1 | contig 22137 bp, 15 predicted proteins | sample LaCtaG_2_FD_187115 | JGI IMG/M metagenome (GOLD analysis project Ga0247837, IMG submission 187115) | Freshwater microbial communities from meromictic Lake La Cruz, Castile-La Mancha, Spain - LaCruzMarch2015_14.5m | ecosystem: Environmental > Aquatic > Freshwater > Lake | place: Spain: Castile-La...
GAGCATATTTAACATGAGAAGCATACACAGAAAAGCCTATTTACCTTCCATATCTTACAGTAATCCCTAGTGAAACTAAGGGAGAAGCCAATAGCCATTGCTATAAATATGTCAGTGTGTTCCCAGTCTCCGACCAACACTACCCAAGAAACCAGCATTCCGCCGCCTCCAGAAGCCGACAAAGTGCTCCTAGTGCTCGTTTGGCTTAACTTTGTCCTGATGCACATCATAGCAATTCTTTCTTATCTGCTTGACCGCGATAGTGACGGACTAAGGCTGGTGCTTTTCAACATGGTATCTATGAGTGTGCATCTGCAAACCTGTACTGAAGCGATTGTAAACGGACAAAGGTACTACATGCGGATTTTTCATGCAGGCTTCATGGGTGTAAACTTGACCATGGGGTTGTATTCTTGCAAAATCGCTGCGTGTAACAAATGGCTAGATTAATAGTAGGTGAAATAAATGATAGCTGGCCTCAACCCTTCCCTATCAGTATGGAAATAGCAATGCCTTTTGAAATGTGCATCAGACCTGCAAGAGTATACTTGAAATGCATAATCAGTTAGTAAAACTCAATTCCTTGACTTACAGTTCTCAGTTGGAGAAACGGCTTTAGTACATTCCGTGGTGTTTCCTTGCAATCAATCAGCCGATTATTTATTAGGGGAAATTTGAAATCTGGCTATTCTTAGAATTCGCTTAGATAGGCTGAGTGTACATGTTGCACTGTATATACGACTGCAAAATGCTACATAGAAATCCCTACTTGATTCAAATATTCAGTCCTGTATTTGTCCGATTCCCACTCAAATCGGTCCCCGGGTCTTTTCCCCTCTCTACTGCCTTACATCAGTCCCTATCAAACCCGCCTCCATCAAGCGTTACCTCCCTCTATAATCAAAAACCAACATGTCAAAAATCCTATTCGTCCCACTCCCCACCGACACAGACGCCTTCCTCACCTCCGCCAGCCACTCCCTGCTCTCCCACTCCGCCCTACAGAGCCACCAATACAACTACGACTTCCTATCCGACACTCCCTTGTCCGTCCAGAGCGGCTTTGCCTGGGAGGAAAGAGACACAGATGATGAAGGAGAGGAGGAAGAGGGGTTCGCAGCAGAGGCGAGGGACTGGCTGCAGGCTGCTTTGGATGGCAAAAAGGCCTATTACGGGTTCGATTTCGAGGCGGAAACTCCCATTCAGGCGGGGCAATTCGTATGGGAAACAGTGGAGAAGAAACCTGAACTGCCGCTAGAGGAGAGGCTGAGTCTGTCGACCATGGCCACCAGCGACTAACACACAGAGTAACTTAGGCCTGTTTCTAGCCCTTTAGCTCAGGCTTAGGTCTTCCTTGCTGAGGAGCATGGCCCAGTCTTGGGATTCCAGGTAGGAGGCGAGGTCGCTGTCGAAGAAGAACTTCTGCACCAAAGCCACCACTGCATACAGCAGTCCCGCAGCCCCGAACTCAATAACCGCATCCGCACTATCCCCCAGCAGCGCCAACAGTCCCGCATACAGCGCCCACAGTACCAGTCCATCCTTCGTCGCTTCGAAGCCGAAGTACACCACTGCCAATAGCGTGGTCACCGGCACGCCAATAGCCGCGGCCACGATTAGAGCGATTTCCGCGATGTTCTGACCTAGGGCTGCCACAGCTAGAGCTTGGTGCATATTTATTGCCTGCAGACTCATAGAGGAGGGAGTGGGGGACTGACATTGTAACGTTTTGGTATGGCGAGTAAGGAGAAAGGCAAGTCGCAGGGCAAAGAGGAGGAAACCAAGGTGGAGGACTTGATGGGGTTCAAACTGGGCTTCGACCCGCACAAGCCTGCAGTGCTGATAGACGCCGAGATGCACCGGGAATGCAAGCGAGTGCGCAACCTGAGCCACCTCGAAGCCAGCACATACAACCGCTCCTGCGAGTGCTGCGGCCTGCCACTCGTATCCCCCACCCAGGACGCACCTCTGTTCCCCCTGTGCACCTCAGTCTTCTCCCTCAAAGACCTCGGCCCCGGCTTTCCGCAGTACTACTGGTTCGTCAAGTACCTATTTGGTGTGCTTTTCGTAACGTTTGTATGACTAATGCAGGCGATTGCAGGCTGTCCAGCCCTCATAAGCGACTATGTGGCTGACAACTCCTCAGAATGGCAAACCGACCCCAACTGGGCCGTCATCTCCTCCACCGGCAACCAAGGCCACCCCGATTTCCACACTGTTTTCCCCCTTTGGCAGAGCATCCTGCACATAATCGCCATGATCCTGATCCTCATTTCCTACTACTGGGTCAGTTCCTGGCTGGTCAGACAGGAAGACAAGATTGACAACCTGATGACTACTCCCGCAGACTACACTGTGCGGTTCAGAGGCCTTAGAAAGCGGTTTGATAAGGAGAAATTGAAGCAGTTTTTGATCAATAGTGGCCGAAGTGACGGAGTGAAAGCCACTATAATCAAGCTGAATGTGCCTATCGATATCGCAGACTACGTGGAAATCGTCAGGGAAATGAACACTGTGAAGAGTGAACTGGTCTACATACAGCGGTACACGCAGGAAAGAGGCAAAGCGCCTTCCTCATACTGCCACAGCGTCAAAAAGTCCGACTTAGAAGAGAAACTCGCCAAACTGACTCGGAAATTGACCACCATAGAGAGTCGCTACGAACAAGGGAAGGGCTCGGAATTGGCTGTAGGAGAAGTTTTCGTCACTTTCGCGACTAAGGAAGACGCGGCGAGGGTGATAGAGAACTTTTCGGGGAATGCGGTGACGAGGTTTCTGTGGAGACTGTGTGGGAAGGGCAGTTTTGAGTCGTTGCTGTTTGAGAGGCAGGTGCTGACGGCTAAAAGAGCGCCTGAGCCTTCTGATATAATCTGGGAAAACATCGGCGCATCATTCTGGAAAAAGTGGTTTTTGCGCGGAATCACCAGTCTCGTGACACTGCTCGTGCTGTGCATCTGCCTGGGTATGATCTACGGCTGTACGATATACCGCAAAAGCATAAATGACTCCTACAAAGTCACAGAAAACCAAAGCTTCACTGACCTGTCCAAAAACCGAGTCGCTTCAATTCTGCCTGCACTGGGAGTCATCGCTATCAACTTCGTGCTGGCGAAGCTGATCCGGAAGTTCACATCTTACGAGAAAATGACCACGTTCACAGCCTATCATACCTCGGTGGCTTTAAAGCTGACCACAGCGCAGTGCGTCAATACGGCTTTATTGGCGATATTGGTGTCCAGGGACTGGGAAGACTGGTTCACCACCTTCGGTCTGGTAGTGGACATGACCTACATCTTCATTTCCAACACACTAGTGGGCGCTCTAGTGAGCATCATCAGTCCAGTGAACCTGATAAAGTCTCTGCGCAGGTGTATGGCGAGGCGCAGTCGCTTCCTTGTGCAGGGCGAGGCCAATGCTTTGTATGAAGGGCCACCAGTGGATATGGCGCAGCGCTATGCCAATGTCACCAAAACGCTAATCGTAGTGCTGGCCTACGCTCCTATCATTCCTCTCGGCTTCCTCTTTGGAATGGTTACGCTGCTGCTGGACTACTGGGTGGATAAGGTGCTACTGCTCAGGAGACATGCGCGGCCGCTCAGAATGAGTGGGGATATGTCGAGAGTAATGATGGGACTGGTGCCTTGGGCTGTGATGATATACGCCATAATGAACTTCGTGTTCATTTATCAACTAAACAGCGACGACTCTTTCCCTGCCTTCATCTGGATGCTCATAACCATAGGCATCAACTTCCTGCCTATCCGCACAGTCTTCCGCCAACTCACCAGGAGGTGCTGTTGGAAGGTGCAGTCCGAGGCTGCCAATGCACTGTATGAAGACGAAGCGGTGAAGTTCATAGACGACTACGACCGAGAGAACCCAATGACTCAGAGGGAAGGTTGGGAGTACTACTTGGACCTGGTGGCTCGGAAGAACATCATCACTGCCGAGGCGCAGAGGGAGATGTTTGAGAAGCTCGCGAAATCGGGGGTGTCTGCACTGGTGCAGAATTACGCAGCTTCTAGGAAGCCTTTGGGCACCTTCCAGAGTCGCTTTGACCCTGCGAGACAGGCGACTTTCCAGGCCAATTTGGAGGAGCACAATGTGATGAATGCGCTGAGGTCTCAGATTGCGTATAGGCAGAATCAACAGCAATCGCAGTACCACGGATATGCGATACCTCAGAATGTGGAGATGGCGGCGTTCGGTCTCTATACTAGGTTTAAGGGCAAAGACGCACATTTCAATGTCTCCGCAAATGAAACTAAAATCCCCGCTCCAGAGAGACAGTATGAAGCCAACCCTTACCCTAAGCTTCAATAGCAGATTTAGATAGGCAGGCTTGAAGGTTGTATGTCATTTATTGATTTTACTATGGTTATTACCCTGCAGGCTGGATTTGGAGCTTAAATCCGTGCATTTTCTCTGAGTTTGGTAAACGCTGGTAATGGTCTCGGATCAGGAAATTATTGTAAAAGTACAGTAAAATGCCTGTTGGGCTAGATCTCCGTTATATGGAAGTGGCATAACTTCAACAACGAGTGCTGTCCGCTCTAACAAAGAAGAATTATTCTGTGTAGATACAGCACTTTCATTGCATTTCTGTGATTTCTGCTTTAATAGCAAGCAAAAAGTGGGCTGTGCACATAGAATTATCTTATAGTGTGTATAAGTTACTATACTCACATCAGTCAATACGAAGGTTATGCAGATGTAGACCTGTGGCAGTTATTCACAAGCCTTCATCCTGTTCAGGAGATTTATAGTTTGCACTTTCCTATTTAGCATAGTGAAGCTAGTTACAAATGCCTCGAAGTAAAGCAATTCTGCATTGCGAGTCCAAGGAGCCTAAAGTACAGAGTGTTTACATTACCCCTTGCATCTCTACTTCAATAACTGCACTTTTGGATACCTCTATATTGTCTGTCAGGTGCACTAGTTGTATTCACGCTGAGTGAACTCTGTAACGATTTTCAGAGAAGTGTGGGTATGTCTCGTGTAGAAGTGTCTATCTCCTTTGTAGATATCAGTTTTCCGAGGGTGGGTCCAGTCTGTATGTGGCGTGCAATCATTTTGCTAGACTAAGTCTGATGTCCTATTTGCACTTGTAACTTTTGAGCTATTGCTCAAAAGTGACGTCGTGAAAGATGTGACTACACTCCAAGTTAGTGGACCTATTCGAAGAGAGATACGTATGTTTAAGTATATAGCAAAGTTTGCTGATTTCGTTACTCCCTGCAGCTGTGGGAGTTGTGGTGTTGCCTTTGCAAGCCTATTCCCCTGCCTTGCCCAGTCTCAGTTTGGCGGAAGGACGCGTCTTTCTGTTCCTAGGAGGACCGCTGCCGGCACACTCTTTGGTAGCAAGTACCTGTTTGACCCGAAATATCCTTGCAAAATCAGCACCTTGTCCCATTCGCTATCAAAAGTGCTGGTGCCAACAACCATTTGTCATCAGCCTCTTCGTCAGCTTCGGACCCTTCGTAATCATACTGACAGCAGTCTACACCCTATTCAGTAGTACTTGGAAACAAGCTTTTCTGCGTGGACGGCTTCGGACTGGCTATTCTCCCGATGCTCTAGTCTGTAGCGCTAGTGCAGCGATTATAAAGACCTATGACCAGTTCATCCTAGAAGACTGCAGATGGGCCTGGACTAGTTTCCTGAGTGCGGCCAACACTATTGGGTACCTCTTCCTGTTCACAGTGGATTTCTACTCAAGTCGGTCTCAGCTCCATGACTGGCTTCCATGGAGTGTCTACTTCGAATATGTAGGACTTGCACTGTGCGGTCTCTTCCTTATCTTTGGAGCTGTGGGACACTTCACAGTTTATCTGTTCCTGCGGCACTTACAGCCATCTCAAGCGTCTCTAAGTCTAGGATATAGTTCCCTCTTTTGCACGGTTAAGCGAGGCTTGGAACTCCCGCCTCGACCTGTTAGTCATGACAGTGTGCAGGACTAGGGCGGTGTTGAGCATCGAAGACACTAGAGCGAGCGTCATTCCAGGCTGCACCTCAGTAGAGGAAGCCCGTTCGTACCTGCTCAAGCCCAGCCACACAGCGGTGCCTGCAGTGGAGCATAGGAGAGAACTGACTTGCAGGCTGAGTTGCACTGAGCAGCAGTTCGGCCACTTCGCTAGGACCAGTCCGTTGACTATCGCAGCTAGCAAACTCGCAGCCGCCACAGCACCTAGGCCTAGTGCCAGTCGGCCCGCTTTCCAGTTCTCCTCGAAGTCCCCACAATTCTCCCCCTCGCAGTCCTCTACGAGACTCACATACAGTCTGCAGTAGTCGCCCCAGTCCCCCCTGCACACCCCGTACAGCAACACATAGCTCCAACTGCTGTCTTTCAGCAGACTGTGAGAGTACCAGGGCAGGCCGGCTGCGAGTACTTGCAGGGCCAGCACGAGTGCAGTGGTGTAGAGGTTGACCTGCTGGTTGGTGCGATGCAGACTTGATATGGAGGTCTTGAGGTCGGATTGAAGGGCTTGAAAGACGCCACTGGAGGCTTTAAACATCTTTAGGTATGGACAGAGCCAAACGGCCTTCTTCGCCCTGCGGTCCGCCTTCCAAACACCCCAAACTCGACCCCTGCACTACAGGCCCTCTCCAGTTCGCTCTGCTGCCTCCCCAACTGGCGCTGCCTCGGCCCAACCCCTCTCTCGATAAGCCTTTCCCTAGCTAGAAATGGACGAAGACACGGAAGAAACCAGACGCAGGCTGGAAGTCCTCTGCAGACAGGGAGCAATTGACCTGGCTTCCTGCGCAATTGCTGATTTGGAGGCAGTGCTTTTAGCACAGTGTCTGTTGGAGGTGAAAGTTCCTTTGAAATTCGTGCACTTGGGGGCGAACTCCATCTCAGACGAAGGGATAATGGCCTTGGCGCAAGGACTTTCTGCACATCCAGAGGTCGAAGAGCTGTATTTGGGGTCGAATTTGTTCAGTTCCCAGGGCTTTTCTGTCCTTTGCCCGCTCCTCCCGCCCAGTCTGAAGGCATTGAGTCTCTCCGGAGCCATGCTCAGCGACCCAGATATCATGCATCTGTGTGAGTTCCTGCTGTCCCTGGCCACTCCGAAGCTAAAGCACCTCTACCTCAACGGGAACTCGATGACAGACGAAGGACTGCAGACTCTGGTGTAACTTCCACTGCAGAATTGCGCTGACTTCGGGGTCTATCCACCTGAGTACGCTGCATATTGGGGATAACGACTTCACAACTGCGGGACTAGTCGCACTGTGTGAGTATTTGCCGGATGACACTAGTCTGACCTCACTGTTTCTATGTGATAATCTGTTGGAAGCAGAGGGCACGGAAGTGCTGGGACAGACTTTAATCGCCAACAACTCCCTCGAACTCCTCAGTCTCGCCAACTGCGGCCTGACCGACGAAAGCATCGGACCAGTCCTATCCAGCTTGGTAGTGAACGAGCGACTTAAAGGGATGCACCTGTGGGGAAACGAACTCACAGACCAGACCTGCGTCCTGCTAATTGAGACCTTACGCAAGTACAACCACAGCCTTACCGACCTCCTTCTATTCAATAACCCGATATCTGAATCCGCACTGGAAGAACTCAAAAGTCTCCTGAGTCAGAACAAGTCTTTGGCGCTAATTGATGATTTGCAGGGGGAAACTGCAGAGGCAGAGCAGACGGAGCAGGAGCTAGCGGAGATCATTCAGACGGCGGCTTTGGAGGGAGGAATTGCGGAAGTGGAGGGAGAACTCGAGGAAAGTCAGAGTTAGCTAGACCAATTACCCTTCCTGGGAACTGTCTTTGTGGGAGAAAGTGACTTCCAGCCGCTTATCAGCCTCATATACGTCTCTATCTGAGTCGAAATACTTCGTGCCCTCACTGGGAGTGCGAGTGGGCAGCATAGTGGGACTTGAAACCTCGATGTGGACCTGCTCCAGGTCTGCTATGGCTGTGTCCTGGGTCTCCTGAATCCCTCTGGGCAGCTCAAATTTGGACTGTTCGCTCCTTAATTCCCTGCGAAGGACTAAAATCAGCAAAAAAGATACTATTAAATCCTCGAAATTGACAATAAGACAGTCCAAAGCCACTATAAAAGCCACGTTCCCAGTGGAATATGTCCCCAGGATATACCCACAAAGCGCAATTATGGGCAAATTCACTCCCACCAAGCTAATATAGACACACAGCAACATAGAGTGACTGAGTCTGGCCTTCCGCAGGTACCCCGCGGCCAGGTAGTCTCTTTGCAGTAGGTTGCAAGACATCAGACGCAGTGCTTTGAAAGAGAAAAGACAGGCGAAAACCAGGCAAATCCTTGCAGAAACGGGATGAAGCGTGCGCCAAGCTGCATGCACTGCATCTCTGCGTGCTATCCAGACCACATAAACATACACAAAAGCCGCATTCACCACATAATGCACTGTTAAAACCACCACTATTGCCCCAAACACGCCAGAAATATCGACATTAGAGGCCGTCAACAGCTCTCTTTTCCCCTGTATATCCTCAATTGAAAGGATCACTGCGCATAGAGCGATATTCGCAGCTGCGGACAGACTGCTAGTGACCCCCACTAGCGCGGAAGTGACGGACATGCCTGGAAACACGGCTTTTGCCAGGGTGAGGACGATAATGGACAGTGCGGAGACTGCGGATGCGGGGAAAGGGACCTTTTGGACCTGTAATTTCGCACTGTATTTGGGAATTAGGTAGACAGGGGAGGGCTGTGTGGGAGTTACTAAGGGGTTGGGAGGACTGGGCAGGGGGATTTGAGGGTCGTTGGCGGTTGGAGGAGTGGAAGTGCAGCGGGAGTTGTCGTAGCCGCAGGCTTGCACGTTGCATTCCGGGTCACAGAGTGAGTTCTGTAGCTTCTCAGATGTGCAGCCCTTCGCACACTGTCCCGGAGGCAGTTCATCCACCAGACAAACTCCGTCCACAGTACTATACCCAGTGGGACAAGCTGCCACACAGCTCCCAGCCAGCGCCACCAGTCCATCCCCACACGACAAACAAGCACTCACCGCCCCTGTACACGTCAAACACGGAGCCTTACACCTTAGGCAAACAGCCCCAATAGTCACTGTAGAGAGAGCTGGACAGACAGCTACGCATTGCCCTGCATAGAGGTAAAAGCCCAATTGACAGGACTGGCAATTTGTAGAGGAATTTAAACAGGACTGACAGGTCTCTGCGCACCGCTCACAGACTTGTCCATTCGGGTAATATAGATCGGGACAGGCAGGGACACAGGAAGAGAGGGACAGGAAGGAGCCGGAGGGACAGCTGGTGCAGTATTCTGCCCTTTGAGAGCAGGCTTTGCAGGTGCTGAGACAAGGGATGCAGTTTGAGCCTGAGGGGATAGTGGTGCCGGTAGGACAACCACTCACACATCGGGACAGATAGAGATATTGCCCCACTTTACAGGCTATGCAATTATCAGATGTGGAAGTGCACTGCACACATTCCGGACTACAGACCTTACAAGCCCCGGAATCGCTGTAAAAGCCGGGTAGACACATAGATACACACTGGGAATTGTATAGCAACTTCTCTGATGTGCAAGATGTGCAGGTACTCGGCTGACTGCGACAAGTCACACAAGCAGAATCACAACCTTTGCACATTGTATCTATTTGAACGGTGACCTCCACAGGACAGGAAGACACACAGGTCCCAGAGTGCAGGTATTTCCCACTAGGACAGGACTGGCAGAGGGAAGGGGTGGATAGACAAGTGGCACAGGGCTGATCACAGTCTATGCACTCTTTGTTCATTAAGACTGTGGATGTTGGGCAAGTGGGGAGACATTGGCCTTTATAAAGCACCATTGAAGAAACGCAAGAAGTGCACAAACCACTTCCCTGTCCTCTACAGGTTAAACAGGCCGAGTCGCAGTCCTGGCACACTAATCCCGACCCCACATATTGATTGGAAGGACAGAGCGACATGCACTGATTTCGACTTAAATAGGGAGTAGAGCCATTAGATAAGCAGCTAGTGCACTTTTCCTGGCTTTCCACACAAGTCAAGCAATTAATCGAGCATTTCCCACATACTCCTACAGAAACACTATACCAGCCCACCTTACAAGCCGCATTACACACACCATCATAGAAATAAGCCTGGGAAGAAGCTGATAAGCACGATAAACAAGTATCAGGGGAGGAACTACACGTAGCACAGGGGGAATAGCAGGTAAAAGTCACTCCCAAGGCCTGTCCAGAGTCAATAGAAAAGCCTTCGGATGTAGCGGTAGACAGAGAAAAAGGACTGGAAAGGCTTGCGGAACTGCCGTTTTTGAGGCTAGTGAGGGTGAAAGTCAGGCCGAGGGAGGAGGAAAAAAGGCTGATTTGGGCGTTTCGAGGCGCTGTAAATACTGCAGAAATCGCATTTCCCCGGGAATCTGTGGCTCTTGTAGTCTGCGTGAAAGCCACTTCCACAGGCAAAACCACATACAAATATCCATCCACAGGCCCGAAATTCGTCAAAGTCACTTGAAATTCATAGTCCGCAACCACTCCAATCCCCAATACACCCGGAATCACGCTGCCTGTGAGCGGCCCTGGAGTCTGCATAGTTAAAATCAGTCCGTCCGCCTTTCTATCAATCAGGTAAGTGTCCAAAGTGGTGGTGATTGTGAAGGAATCGGTGGGCTTTCTGGACTTTGGGTTGTTGAAGTTGAGGACCTGGAGTTGAATTGGCTGGGTTGATAGTCCAGATAGGGACAAACTGACTCTTAAGACAGCATTAGAAAGGGTGCAGATTTGGCTTGTGGTGGAAGAACTGGTGATGCTACAGGAAGGGGGAGAAGGGAAGGAGAGTCCGTTGGGCGGCTGTATGAGTATAATGGAAGTGGGGTAGACTGGGTTGTTGGGTGTTAGGGTAAATGTGAGAGTTGTGGAAACGCCCACTTGATAGGAACTCGGGACTACACCAGCACTCAGAAAGGCATTCGGACTGGTCATTGCTATGCTTATTCCACTACTTGTCTGGTCAATTACTAGTCCATCCGCTGTATACGTAGCCGCATTAAAGCCTCCAGAAGGCTTAGTAGTGGTCGGATTCTTCACCAAATCCAGACTCAAGCCGAACCTCCCAGCTGCATATTCCCGCTTATCTAGTCCTGCAGTAGTACTCAATACCTGCCCCTGTATACTACAGGCTAGATTTGTCTCATACCCAGTTACCGGCTTACAGGGTACATTCGGATTACTAATCACGAAATCATCAGGAAACACAATCGACACACGTCCATTTTGCGGGATCGGACTGGAAGTCACAACCGTAAACGTGTACTTCGTGACAACGCCTGTGACATAGCTATCTGCCTCGATTGTGAAACTCTGAAGCACGGCTGATACAGCTGTAATGGTCACTGACTGGTCGGAGTCAATTACGTACAAGAAGTCTGAGTCCTCGTAGGTTTGGATGAGGAAGGGACTGGTGGGCTTGATACTAGCGGGGTTAGTCACTTGATTTACCGTTATACTGACAGATCTTGCCGTTTGAGAGTCCTTAAAGGCGTTACGTACCTTTAAAACCTCATTGGATTCAATTGCACAGGTCATAGAACTGCTCAGGCCGCCTGTACTACTAATACACTGACTTCCCGGATTCACTCTCACCTCAACAGGCATTTTCACCAATACCCCGCCTGCAGCAGGCACCGAATTCCCCATAGTAAATGCGAATCTATACTCCGTAGCCGCATTAATAACCCTATTCGCAGGGCTTATGGACAGGTCTGATAGCCCTCCGGAAGTGGCTGTGAAGGTCACTCCAGGACTACTGGTTTCATAAGTTTCTCCACTTTCCGTCCTGATCGTCAGCTTTATCTGGTCACTCGTGGGTCTAGCCGAGGGCGGATTCACTATTCCAGAAAGGATAAACACCACATCTAATGCAGTGCTATATTTGCTATATCCTTCCGTTATAGTCAGCAATGAGGCTGAAACCGCAAGAACAGCAGTAGAAGACAGACTGAGGAGAGTTTGCAGAGTCGGGCTTTTTAGTGCTATTTGGACAGGGAAAGACACAATGAAGACGGCTTTGGCGGGTATGGGAAGAGGAGAGGTGAAGGCGAATTCGTAGGAGGTCAGGACGTTTACCACCCTGGAAGTGGGTTTGAGGGACAGGGGGAAGGAGGCGGGCTCGCTGGTAGATACACTTACTGCAGATTTGCTCTCCAATAGGCCGACGCTAGTGCCCGTCTGAAGGGCAAAGCCCACAGTTTGTCCAGCAAGCGGCGGATTCCGAATCGAAGCAACCAAAAAATCGCCAAAACCCGCTGAGTGAATAGCCGCCACTCTGACCGTCAATAGGTTATTCGAGAATAGGCAGTCCTGCGCAACTTGCAAACTTCCACTCGTGCAAGTCACAGTAATCGCATACAAGGCATACAGTGTATCAGTGGGACTAGGGTTAATCGCCTGGTCCCAGCGAGGAAAAAGCACCTGTATAAAATCTCCCTGGGCCAAGCTATACCTAGTAGTGAGGGAAACAGTCCATATGGAGTAGTCTCCAGCCCTCTGTGAGCCTGGGGACAGCCCTGCAGAGACAAGTTCCGCAGGCTCAAAGGTCACAGTGACTGCGGAAGCCGGCTGGTCCAGGACATTGCCTTGTTCTGAAAGCGTATATATCGTGAAAGAACTGCTAGTCAGTGCATAGGCAGGGTTAACCACGCCATAGAGTGCAAATGCGGCCCTCGTAGGCGTCGGAAATCCAGAGATAGCGGAGGGAAACACAGCAGAAACCTTATTTCCCTGAATATCACACGTAGAAGAGACCTGTACAGAGCCAGTTGTCAAGCTGCAAGTCAGAGTCGCAGGTAGAGCCGGAAACTCGCCTGGAAACTGCACTTGCACTGCTCCATTTGCGGGCACTGCAGTACTGGGCACGACTTGGAAGCTGTAGCTGGTCTCCACTCGCACTACTTTGGAGTCGGGGGTGACTGTCACTTGCAACTGCCCTGCGGTCGCCAGGCCTAGAAGGAGGCAAAGCCTTGCTGGTTTCATTTAAATTTCGGCTAGATTGAGATGAGAAGGACTTTATGCAGGATATAAAGCCGGAATAGAGAGGTCTTTCGTGTGCTTTATGTCCTGCATTAGTACAAAGAAGCCATTTAAGGGGAAGTCTATATGGATAAGCACTGCTATTCGGGAATGTGTTCACTCATGCGAGCGAGACAACGACTGAAAATTCGAGCGAAACTGAAGGAAATAAGGCCTAAAACCAGCGAAATCAAGAGCGCATCACAAACAATAGACAAGAAAACCAGCGCTTCGCCTACTCTGTGTCTAACTAGTTCCACGAAATGTCCACTTCTCCCCTTTCACACAGGACCAGCCACTGCCTTTAGGCCATTTCGCCTTCAGATGTAGAAACAACCCATATCACAAATATGCTGCTCGCACTGCTGCTTCTAACCTGCGTTTCCAGCCATCTCGATTGCGGCACGACTGCCGCCTGGGAAACTGAGCACTACACTGCAGTCCACAGGGCCCGTCGTCTGCAGTCCTCCTACTCCCCTAGTCGTGGGGAGAAGTTCCAGCCTGTGCGGATTACGGCGGTGTATGCGCTGTCGGCGTTCAACCAGACTATGCGGGAGTTGATTCAAGGGACTTATATGAGTGAGGCGATGAGGTGGTACTCGAGGGTGCTTACGGTGAAGCCGGTGCTTGGGCCACTGGTGATAGCGCAGTCTTACTGTGGAAATAGCCCGGTGATCCCGGACTTTCACCAGCGGTTCGGCCTGGAGACGGACTTAGTGGTCTACGTGACAGCCAAGAAGTACGTCGGAGAGACCTGGCTGACTCGGGCCGGCCCCTGCTACTTCGACAGCGAGTCCGGCGCCCCTCTCGCCGGCCTCTTCGAGTACAACACAGCAGGCGCCTGGGACGACGTAGCTACCAACATCGCCCTGCATAGACACACTTTAGCCCACATCCTCGGCTTCAGCTACAACCTATTCTTCGACTTCAAGTTTGATAATGGGGTTTTGCACACCGCTCCGGTGGTTATATCGAAGATTCGCGGGAAAGTGGTGTACTTGTTGGCGACTCCGAAGGTGAAGGAGGCGGGGAAGCAGGCTTTTGGGTACCTGGGCTTGGATGGGGTGGAGCTGGAGGACCAGGGAGGGCCGGGGACTGTACTGAGTCACTGGGAAAAGAGGATTATGATGAATGACTTCATGACTTCGACGGTTTCGACGGAGACTATATACAGCAAAGTGAGTCTGGCAGTATTCGGCGACTCCGGGTGGTACGAAGTCAACGACACCTCGGCCGACCCTATCACCTACGGCAGCAACGGCCAATACGCCTACCTCAACAACGCCTGTTTGATGGGAGGAGCCGTCAACCTCCCCGACTTTTGCTCTGAACGGCAAGTGAAGCTATGTAGTCACTTTAGTACTCACAAGGCTTATTGCAACCTAAAGGCGTATGGGTATACACTGCCGATTACCTACTTCAAGAATGACACACTGGGCGGAGCTGATGTGTATGCGGACTATTGTCCCTATGTGGTGCCTTTTGCGAATGGAGACTGCAGGGGCTTGGGCGTGATGGAGACTTTCGCGGATACGCTGAAGTATGGGGAAAAGGTGGGACTCGACTCAATGTGCTTCGTTAGTACACTGCTAAGGGCGAATTTGACGACTTCCGTCAATCCCGAGAGTCACTCCGCCTGCCATAAAGTGGTCTGCACTACTGAACGAGCCACTGTCCACTTCGACCCGAACATTTCCGTGAATTGTCCAGTGGCAGGCGGGACTGTGCCAGTTATAGAGTTCAACGGCTTGCTGACCTGTCCCACATATGAAGTATTGTGCGGGGCGAGGAAGCCGTGTCCCAACAACTGCTACGGAAATGGAACGTGCAGGAATGGGATTTGCTTCTGTGAGCCGGGGTTTACGGCAGAGGACTGTCGGAAGGTGTGCAACAGCACCTGCTTTACCTGCAATGACGTCGGAGAAACTAGCTGCTTGACTTGTCCCATAGGGAAGGGGATAAAGGGCACGCCGCCTGGAGCCTGCGTAGCTAACTAAATAGGGAGAATGTGACTGCACTTGCAACGATCTAAGTCTTCATCCCCACTCTATATAGTTGTCAGAGAATCAATTTACCGAGAGCTACATCCCTTGCAGACACAGAAATATGCATAGTATCAATTGGGTGATTGGGGGAAGCAGGTGTTTCGGGTACTTTTCCTTACTACTTCAGACGTGTACAAAACCAGGTTCGAAAACGCTTTTTGAGAATTTGAGAAGAAATTTGAGTTTAAACCGAAAATTTCCCCAATATGTGAAAGTTCTGCAGCGCACACAAAATTACTCTATACGCAGAAACTCATTTTCCTACAATAACCGCCGCTACTGCAATTTACAAGTCTGTTATCTTGGAAGCCTAATTTTACAGCCAATTTTTACTACAAAGTGCTGCCTCCTCTCGCAACATTGGGAAAGCGCAGGGATACGAGTATCTTCACAAATTAGAAATTGAGTTTTTTCAGTGCTAGAAAGTGAGTCGGATTTCGCGTTTAATGCACTCTAAAAGGAAAGCAATGCCCAAGGCCTCAGGAGAGTCTTGGAGTTCAGCTAGAAATGAAGGAGACGGGGAAAAGACAATACTCGAAGAAAGTTGCGCTTATAGCCAACAGACATAGATGTTAGTAGTAGTAGTTGTAGGCCTACTTTCTCCCGGCTCACTGATATAGAGCACTAACACACTGCATTTTATTGGGTCTATGCCTCCACTCCCAATCCACCAGTCCTGTTAGGTCTAGCTGATGGCCACTGCTTCCGCATTCCTTCTTTTTGAAAAATCGGCTTTCTCTCATTGTAGCGATCACTCCTTTTCCTTTAACTCCCCATCCTAACCGGCTACGTCATCAAGCAGCAGCCATTTCTTCCCGTCTAAGCACAGTCGACTTACGCCCATAATGGGCTTTTGGTACCACTACAAGGCACTTCTGTACAAGAACTGGATTGTGTGGAAGCGCAACTTGTGCTGTTCCTGTTGCGAGCTCTGTCTCCCAATCGCCCTGATGTTTCTCATCGTCATCATTCGCAGGAGCATTAGTGCGACAGACGAACCCGCAGAAGGCTACCTCAGTCATGCGAGGACAGTGGAAATCCAGGCTAATTTGACGTGGGGACAGCTGTTTCCGCAGTGTGTGGAGTACGCGAGGGAGCAGGAAAGCTGGACTGTGATGTTGGCTCCGGAAGGTGCGCCAGTAGTCACAGCAATGTCGCTCTTTTTCCAGTCTCTCAAGCTTCCGCCGGACCTGAATATCACCGTCCAAGTCGTGCCTGACAACTCCTACGTGGAGGACTATGTCACGGATGGAGACTATGAGGACGGCCCTAAACTCTGCTTCGCTGTCGTCTTCGACTCCATCACGAATCTTAAGTTCGACTACCAAATCAGGTTCAATCAGACTAAAAGCTTGAGAAACGGGAAAAGACAAATGGGCAGCAACCAGGAAATATTTCAAACTGAAAATTCGCCTATTGACTCCATCACCAGGAGACCCACTAATTACCAGGACGACTTCATCAAGACTGGCTTCCTGACTATTCAGAACTGGGTGGATAACTACGTCCTTCACGAAATCACAGGATCAACTACTTCCGCTATTGTTCCCACCTTCATCCCTATGCACTTCGACGAATACATCGACGACAGCTTCATGCGAATTCTCACCCAAGTCCTGCCTGTATTCATAATCATCACCTACGTGATTCCTGTCTCCAGGATGATAATGCACACTGTAGGCGAAAAGGAAACGCGCATAAAGGAGGTCATGATGATGATGGGACTGTCTAATTCCGCCTACTGACTCTCCTGGATCACCTACTATCTGTCGATTTACACGGTTATTGCGGGAGTTATAACGATAATAACGTCCTTTTCCGTGTTCAAATACAGTGAAAAAGGGTACATTTTCCTATTCTTTTGGCTGTTCGGGATCAGCTGTATTGCCTTTTGCTTCCTCATCCAGACCTTTTTTTCCAGAGCTAGAACTGCCTTTTTGATCGGAATTATGCTGTTTCTCGCGCAGTATTTCGTGTCTATGGGTATGACGGATGCTGATGAAAATGGGAAAAACGGAGTTTCCCTGCTGCCGCCGGCTGCATTCGCCCTGGCCTGCAACAATTTAGGCAATTACGAGGCTGGACGGATTGGAATAACGCGGATAACCACAGCAGAGACCTTCGAAAACTACAAGTTCTCTACGGCTTTAGGGTTTTTCATACTGGACACTATCATTTTCACAGTGCTGGGGATATACTTCGAACAAGTCTGGCCGAATGAGTACGGAGTCAAGAAGCCTTGGTACTTCCCTGTGCTTCCCAAGTACTGGAGATGTCGCAGACGACATGTGAGCGAAGGGGCGGTGAAGAAAAAGGTGAAATGGGGGGAAAACGTGGAGGAGGTGGACGAGGCTTTGGAGCAACAGAAGGACCAGGGCAAGGCTATGATGGTGCGGGGACTGACCAAGCACTTTGGCACGAAAGTCGCAGTGGACGCTTTGGACTTGGATATATTCGAAGGGCAGATATTCGCGTTATTGGGCCATAACGGAGCGGGAAAGACCACTACAATATCCATGCTGACAGGACTATTGAGGCCGACGGCTGGGGAAATGATGGTCGGGGACCAGCTGCTATCTGAGAATTTGTCAGAGATAAGGAAAAGGCTGGGAGTCTGTCCGCAGCACAATGTGCTCTTCAAGGAGCTAACGGTGGCTGAGCACCTCTATGTGTTTTCAGTGTTTAAAGGGCAGAAGGATAAAAAGTTGATACAGGCCAAGGCGGAGGAGATAATTGCAGCGGTCGATTTGGGCTCGCAGATGAAAACGAGGGCTGATAGACTCTCCGGAGGGCAAAAGCGGAAATTGTCCCTGGCAATCGCCCTTATAGGAGAATCGCAAATAATACTATTGGATGAGCCTACAGCGGGGATGGATATTACGGCCCGGAGACAGATGTGGGACATGCTAAAGAATAGTAAAGCGGGGAAAATTATTCTGCTGACGACTCACTATATGGAGGAAGCGGATATTCTGGCGGACCGCATTGCGATCATATCAGACGGGAAAATGAAGTGTTGCGGAAGTCCTCTGTACCTGAAAAGCCGCTTCGGAGTGGGTTACTATCTGAATTTGGTGAAACAGCCGGGATTAATGTCCTCTGAGCACTCCAAACAGGTAATTACCTTCGTGAAATCATTTGTGAGTAGTGCAAAGGTATTGAATGATATCCCGGGGGAAATCGCCTTCCAAATGCCACTTAGTGAAGTCTCCCACTTCAAAGATATGTTTGCAGACCTAGACCAGCGCATGGAGTCTTTGGGACTTCACTCCTACGGCATATCAGTGACCACCCTCGAAGAGGTCTTTCTAAGAGTGGCAAGCGGAGCAGGCACCAGGCCTCTGGCCGCCACCAGCGAACACCGCAAACTCGACAACTCCGCAGAACTGGAAAACCAGCCCTTAACTCAGCGCGAGCCAATAGACTTCACCCTCGCCCACGACCGTCTGAAAGGCTCCACTCTCTGCATGCACATTCAGGCAATGCTGCGCAAGCGATTCCTCACCAGTATGCGCGACGTGAAGAGTCTCGTCTTCGAGATTTTCATCCCAATTGCGCTTGTGCTGTTCGGCTTGGGACTGATGTTGGTTGCTACCCGGTTTAAAGAACTACCGGAATATGACCTGACTATTGACCAATACCCAACGAAACAGTCCATATATTACAGCAATAGTTCCGATCCGACTGTTATTGCAGTGATGAATAAAGCCAAATCCACTGGGTTAATTACAGCGAAAGGCGTAAATCCTTCATCTGTTGAGTTATTTGATAATACATTGTTTGAAGAGAGAGATACGGACCCGTACCGCATGGGCTCCTATTTCTTCCTCAAAATGGACCCTGAGAAGGATAGGTATGAGCCTGTGGTGTTCCATAATCAAACTGCATACCAGGCTTGCCCCACTTATTACCAGTTCATTAGCACTGCCATCCTGCAGACGATTAACCCGAATGTGAGAGTTACAGTGCACAACTCTCCATTGCCTTTAACAAGCAAAGTAAAAGCGCTTAACGGCGTCGGCGCCGGCTTCATCGCTTCCACGATCTTTTCCCTCGGCTTCGCCTTCATCCCCACCGGCATAATCGGCCTAATCGTAAAGGAACGGGAAATGGCCATCAAGCACCAACACATGGTCAGTGGAGTCTCTCTGCCCGCCTACTGGCTCACCAACTATGTCTGGGACTTTTCCAAGCACTTCATCCCAGCCGTCATCTGCTCTCTATGCGTGTTAGCCTTTCAAATCGACTCACTTGTGAACCCCAGCGATTCCTATGGAGCACTGTGGCTCATTATGATCCTATACGGTTTCGCTACGTCTTCCTTTACATACCTGACCTCATTCATGTTTCCGACCAGTTCCACTGCGCAAATGGTGACTCTGTTGCTGAACTTCATTGCTGGATGTGTGTGTCCTTCGGTGGTGTTTTTACTGCGAGCCTTGGGCTACCCGAACCCTGCAAAGGTCTTAATGTGGCTTTTCCGCTTCGAGCCGAATTTCTGCTTCGGAATGGGGATTCTGAACATTGGCAGCAGGGAAATATTCGCTACATTTGACGGACTAAAGGACCCGTATGAGGCCTTTGATGTGGATAGTGCAGGGGGAGACATCCTTATGCTCGCAATCACTGCAGTCCTTTACCTCCTGCTCATTTACGCTATGGAACTCAATCAACTGCACCCGCACATGCGGAAATGCCTCAAAAAGTCACTCAAATACGACCTTCACAATGCGTATGAGCCGGATGACGATGTGGAAAGAGAAGCTGCAGAGTCCGAAAACACCCTGCCGAAAGACGCACAGTTAGTTATTCGAAAGTTGCGACAAGTGTACAGAAATTTCTTTTCCAAGCCGGTATTAGGTGTCGACGAGGTGTCGTTTACTGTGGGATTCAAGGAGACTTTCGCACTATTGGGAGTCAATGGAGCAGGGAAAACGTCTACCTTCAGGATGTTGACTGGGGAATATGCTGCGACTGAGGGAGATGCGTATGTATGTGGCGAGAGCATATCTTCTAGTTTGACAAGAATTAGGAAGGTGATTGGGTACTGCCCGCAGTTCGATGCACTCAGTGAAATGCTCACTGGGAGGGAACTGCTGGAGATATATGCGGATATGAAGGGAATTCCGAGGCACATGAGAACTGCAATGGTGACGGAAATAATGACCGAGCTGGACTTATTGAAGTACGAAAAAGTGCGTTGTGGGACCTACAGCGGCGGGAATAAGCGGAAATTGTCAGTGGCTATGGCTCTCCTCGGGAATCCCTCAGTCGTCTTTTTGGACGAACCCAGTGCGGGCATGGACCCCGAAGCCCGCAAAAAGATGTGGAACGTAATTGGCAACATCAAAAAGCGCAACGCCGCAATCGTCTTGACCACTCACTCCATGGAGGAAGCAGAGTCCCTCTGTGACCGCATCGCTATCATGGTGGCAGGGCGGATCCGCTGCATCGGCACTTCCACGCATATCAAGAACAAGTTCGGGTCTGGGTACGAAGTAGAGATAAAGGTGCAGATCCCGACTAGGCAGCAAGTAGAGGGAAGAGTGAAAAGTCTCAATCGAATTCTGCACCCGAATTCCGAAGTTCTGCAAGAAAGCCAACTCAAGCGGGCTTTGGAGGAACTCGGACATCCAGACTATGAGAAAGAAGTGGTCCCCACAGGGAAAGGCGCAGCTATATACAACCAACTCCGGTCTGACAAGATAGTCCCTGCGAAGACACTAGTTGCTTGGGTCATAACCGAGGAATACGGAGACGCAATAGAGAACTACCTGCATAAAACCTTCGCAAAGGTCAAACTTATAGAGCACTATTTGAGCTTCTACAAGTTTAAGGTGGAAAAACAGCCGGATAAGTCCTTGGGAGCGCTCTTTTCCGCTATAGAAGGCAGCAAAACGCAACTGAGTATATCGGAATACTCGGTGAATCAGACGTCGCTGGAGCAGATCTTCAACCAGTTCGCTCGCATGGGCGGACATATTCCCGAATAGCGTAGTAAGGTCTATGTTCCAACTGGTAAAAGTCTCTTTTCACTATCAAATAGGAGCGTTTCCCTGGCTAACTGTCTATATTATGGTAGATTTCCCTAACTAAGTCGCGATCCGGGTCGAACTCCACGATGTTTCCATAACTCGTCCAATAGACTCGACTCCCACAGGCCACAGGGCTCATTTCTACCTTACTCCACCCCACCGGACAGCACTTCTCTATCACCACAGGCCTCTTTTCCCCGCTTCTTTTCCTCAATATCCGCCCATCAATGGTCAGGAAGACCACTTCCTCGTCCTTCACAACCAGCACAGAATTCCGCAAGTTGTCGCAGTAAATAGTCCAAGTGAGGAAAGTGCGGAATTGGTCTTTTTCAGGGCTGTAGGCGTCGATACCGTCTTTTCCGTCCTTGTTGTACCAGAGGTAGATTTCAGCGTTGTGTATTGCAGGTGTGAATGCCGACCTTTCCTTTGAAGCTGCGATTTGGGCCCAATTTCCGTCTTGTAGGCGTTCATTGGTAGATAACCCTAGCCCGCCGAAGACATAAACGACGGAATTGAGCGCTGCAAGTCCTGGCTTATAGCGCTTTTCCAGCATATCAGGTAGGGAAATCAGTGTAAATGTATCGAGACGCAGTTCGAAAACCGCTGCATGGTGCAAGCACAAAACTTGTATCTCACTGATCAGACAGAAGTGCGAAACCAGGGGGAAAGTCTCTGTCAGTTGCACTTCTTTGACGAGTTTCCTGCCGCCGAGGCTGAAAAGACGCAGAGAGGACTGGAAAACTGCAGGGAAAAGCACGGAGTTGCCGATGTAGAGACAGACCTCGCGCAGGATGTTTTTGCTGCGGAGGCGGAGAGAGCTGGGGACGGAGATGCAGTAGAGGAGGCGGATTTTGAAGGATTGGGACTGGAGGGAGTGGCTGAAGACCTCCATTATGAGGCTGGATTAGGAATGGTAGAGGAAGGCACGTTGGTTGATGGAGATGTAAGAGTTTTATGCAAAATAGTCTTAAGAAATAGTGGGCAACTTTGGGAAATTATATTAATTTCCCAATAAGGTTTTCACTCAGGCTAATTT
>Ga0247837_1004543_pt1 | contig 22122 bp, 12 predicted proteins | sample LaCtaG_2_FD_187115 | JGI IMG/M metagenome (GOLD analysis project Ga0247837, IMG submission 187115) | Freshwater microbial communities from meromictic Lake La Cruz, Castile-La Mancha, Spain - LaCruzMarch2015_14.5m | ecosystem: Environmental > Aquatic > Freshwater > Lake | place: Spain: Castile-La...
AAGGAGGAGGGACTAGGAGAAGTTATAGGCAACTCCTTCAGGGAGCGAAAAATTGCACGGAAAAGGACCATAGTATAATGGAGGTGGGGGTGACACAGTGCCCCCCAGGATAAGTGAATCTGCCATGACGACTCGGTGGGGAGGTCAAGGATTTTGTTGCTTCTACTCCGGATTTGGTATGGAGACAAAACCGAAAGATTTGCTATGAAGGAAAAGTCGTGAAAGTGAAGGAAAAAGCCTCCTCGCGCAAAAGGCACAAAAGCCCTGCCTACTATTGAGAAGGAATAAGCTAACTAGGATGCGCTATGCAGTCACTGTCCCTGATGTGCTGTTCAACTACCTTCTTGAGTTGCGCAGAGACTTCAGCAAGTGAGTGCCAGGCTTCCTCGCCCACCACAGTACTGAGCTGTTGGTACAGCTGCGCACTTTAGACTTGCACTACTTCAGAGCCCTCTCTGGCTCCTGCCTGCTAAATGGAGTGCTTGCAGTTGCGCAAGCATGATTCCTCGGACTTGTGGAGGGTGTGGTTCTCCGGCCTGCTAAAAGAAGCACTGAGTGAAGGGGCGGGACTTTGCGGCTGCATCAAGTTGTCTAGTTCTACGAACATTGCTCTGCGAGACCTTTGTACACAAGCGCACCTCTCGCTCCAGCACCCGATCTACCAGGACTAGTAGTCTTTCCAATGCTGTTTTGAGCTGTTGGTCCAGTAACTCCTTCCTTCGCTACCCTGTTTCCACTCTCCTCACTGTGTACGCTATAAGCCAATGGATGCGCACCTCATCATGTCCCTCGTAAACATTCTCTCACTTTCGTGTTTGGTCAAACTCAATGTCAACAGTTCGCTCATCGCATGATCTTTCTGCAAGCCCAGACCCGATTCAGCTAGAGCCGGCAAGCGTCTCGCCTGCCTAAATTGGCCTGATGAATGTACTTGATGATCTCTCCCAGTTTCAACAGCTCCGCTACTGTCTCAGGCATGTCTCGTCACTGCTAGATTATGGACGTCCATCCGTAATTATCTGCTCTGTTTATATCCAACCTTGTAATCAAGAGATAGAGCGGCTTGACGGCTACTGACCACTGCGAGAAGGGCAAGCAGCCTGAGTAAGGATTTCAGCATTGCGCTAAAACCAAGCAGCTGCTTGACGAGAGCCAGCGCACTGAAGCCAGTCTTGCTTAACCCTCAAGTCCCCACATTATCGCAGGAGATTTGGGGTTCTGTGGCATACTAAAGATACTGATGGTAAGCTGCGCTTAGCTAGTAGTTTCTTCGACCAAGGTTACAACTCCTACAATCCATACCGCACCACACCTCTCGAAAGCACAAAGATGCAGCATACTCTGACACATGGATATCTCTCCTTCAATTCAAAAGCCTCACAGACAAGTGGAACTTGCAGCCAATACCAGCTGTTATCATTAGCCTGATGGGCAGTCCTGCCACCCACAGTTCGTGTCTCTGCTCCTAATAAATTCCGAGCAGCCTTCGTCCACTTGATTCTTCATTCCGCACCCGGACAAAGGTGCTCCACAACTGGAGCAACGCCTTGGATAAGCCTTCAAACAGGCAGCATGAACACACAGGGGCAGGACAAGAGGCTGGGACTCGACTTCCAAAGGCAGAGAGATGACTTGGGATACTCACTTTCGTCCCCGCCATAGAGCGGTAGGAAGCAGGCAGCGAAGTCAACTATGAGGAACAATGCCTTCAACAGGTAGGCGAAGTTAGCGTGTAGTTGCTGCACTAAGGCTGGATGGCGCTTGAGCTTGGTAGTACGCACTAGAAAAGCCGCGGCTTCTTCCAGACTGTCATGTAGAGCTTGGGAGACAAACAGCAGTTCTACCCATAGCTCTGCATATTGATAGCCGCAGTGAGGACCAGAGCTACGGTCTCGCTAGGTATCCGCTCCTTGGTCCGAAGCAAAGAGCGAGGGCTGCGGCTATTTGTTTTGCGCAGGGATAGAAGTGCAGAGACTAAAAGGCTTTGAAAATCGGGAGCTTGTGGAGCGCTTGTCTTAGGGAAGGCTCTAAGAGGTCCTAGAAGCTAGGGCAAGGGGAAATGACCCCCGCAGCTGGAATGTAGACTAGTATAGTACTCTGTCTACTCGGACTCACTCTGCGTCTTTCCGAGGTTGCATGCTTGCGGATTTCGTATAACTGTGAAAGAGCGGTTTCTTTGCTATATAGAAGCGAACTTATCCTTCGGTCAGTCAAGGTGTTAGGGTGATGTTCGTGAATTTAAAAGATAGTTGTCCAGCCACCGTTCTCCGCTAACAGGAAGTTATCTCTGTAGCGCGGCATTAAGCAGGCATTCTATCCTCGATTGGTGAAGGAGCATTGCTACCACCAGTGCGCCTGCATGCAAATCTCTGGGACAGAGTTGTGAGGTAGGGAGGGAAGCCTCAACTTCTGCTCCTTACCCTTTACCTTAAGTCCTACGGCCTTTTGGTAGACTCTCTATATGAAAAAGCAAATTTTCTACAATTTTTTCGAAACGTAGAGTTCTGACAAGGAGTGAGATTTCATCCGGTAGCTAATAGGCAAAGCGCTACAATCACTAGTGACTCTGCCTTCCTAAACGCCAGTCCATTAGAATAATAAGATGGGCAATAAGTCAATCAAGACGAAGAGTGAGAAGAGAAGGGACGCGAGCTCTGCACCACCTCAACAACCTAAGCTAAAGCAAGCTGTTTACCCTGCTACTGCACTGCTCGCCCCCAAGCCCAAGCAGGAACTGAAGGCGCCACTTCCTGAGGGGCCGCAGCCTACGGGACCGGTGCGGACTATCATATTGCTGGGGGAAACTGGGTCGGGGAAGTCAACCTTTGTGAACTACCTCGCCAATTTCTTCCTCAGTGGCGATCTTCGTGCACTCAAGGTCATTATTCCGAATAAAATCTACAGAAATCCCACAGAAGCGGGGTATGAAAGCCACAGTGAGGCTAATCTGGACGACACTTCCATGAGCCAAACCAGGAAGTGCGCCTTTTACTGCTTCGAGAAAGGCGCTGTTACCTATCGCTTTATTGACACCCCTGGACTCAGTGATACTGCCAATTCCACTGACCGTTGCATAGATGACGAGTCCATTAATACAATATTGCTGGCAGCGAGCGAGGCCGGGGAGCTTCACGCAATTGTGCTGATCATCAACGGCACGATAGCGCGATTGACAACTAACCTGAAGAATGCTCTCCAGCGAATTGCAGGGAACTATCCTGACGTTCTACTAAACAATATGCTGGTAGTTTTCACCAACACATCGGCGGGCGGTAAAAATTTCGATGAAAAGTCATTTCCCCACACGCCAAAAAAGACTTTTGTGATGAACAATTCCGCGTTTTCCTCTTTATTCACCAACTGGAATGAAGATGATGTTGAGCTTCAAGAGATGTTTTGGAAGGGCTCGATGCAGAAAATCGGCGAACTAGTGGACTGTATAGACCAGCTCGCTCCTCACTCCACTGAGGTGTTCCGGTCAATGCTCGCTAAGAGAAACGACATCAGAAGTCATATTTTCCGCGCCACCACCGAAATCGAAAAGCAGCAGCAACTGATGGAAAAGCTGGAGAAACTGAAGCGCGAAGTCGCTGAAATTCAGAATGTACTGAGAGAAGAACAGAGTAAGTCCGAATTCGAAGAGAAAAACGTCAAGCTCTTCCTCGAACAACAGAGGTTGATGGCCGCCGTCCGAGTCAATGCTGAGAGCGACAAAGACACCATTGAGTCCGAATGGCATCAGGCCGAAGCGCAGGTCAGCCGAGCCTCAACCAAACTAGCCAGGAAAACGCAGCAACTCAAGAAGGAAAGAAGACAAGAGCTTCCCAGCAGCTATTACATTGAGACCCGTCATGAGCGCAACAAGCAAAATGTGGCCACTCCTTACCACAACACGCTTTGCCGGCGCTGCAAAGTGACTTGCCATACTAGGTGCGGTCTGACGTTCTCGAATTTGATTGGGGACAGAGCCTTTCTGGGCTGCGCTTGCATGAAAGGTGGCCGGCGCTGCGACCGTTGTGGCTGCGGACCAAACTGGCACGTCCACGACATGTACGTTATTGAAGAGCGCATCCAAGCCATCAAGGAAGTCAATTACGACAAAAAGGAGGAGTACATGCAACAGCAAAGAAAGCTAAGTCGCCTTGAGAGTAAAGTGACGAACTGGAGGTATCGGCTGGAAGCAGCTGAGCAGGAAGTCCAACGCTACAGGCAACTTCTGTCCAACGCCTTAACCCACACCCAGGCCATCAACCAAGACGAAAACCTCCTCTCTTCACAGAAGGATGAAGTGCTGAAGAAGCAGAAAGCCATCGAAAAGTCCATCGCTCTGGCAGCCAAGAGAAAAACAGAAATAGAAGGCCAACTCGCAGAGGCGGAAGCCCAGCTGCAGCAAGCTGCGCAGTCACTAAAGCAGGCTCAAGAAGTCGTCACACTAAAATGCCGCGAACTGAAGTCAATTTGCTCGCGCTTCGACTTCGTTGGCGAAATCAAAGTCACTAGAGAGTCGCTGCAACTTTCCCTCGCAACTCTGAAGAGCTCTCAAGCCAGAGAAAAAGCAGAGGCCTTTATTGTGATGCTGGGCAAACTCGCTGACGGGTTAATGGCTTAGAGTTAGGACTAGCTTGCCTATAAATGGCCTATTCATTCTATGATTTTTGAAAATTTGTAGACTTTTTATCAAGTGCGGGGATATTCTTACTGGTGATGTTTGGTCGCTTTGTCAAGCGTAGGGCCAGCAGCACTACTAATCGCGCGTTGTAGTCGATAATAATTAATGGGGTGCGGGAGCCAACCTCGAGAGCTAGCGGTCTTACTGATGGGCGAAACCGGATCAGGCAAGTCAACGTTCATCAACTACCTGGCAAACTTCTTTAGCCATGGAAGTCTCAGCTCGCTCAAGGTTCTCATTCCCAGCAGGTTTCACACTGAGTCCATTGAGTCCACTGAGCGCGCCTGCCACAGCGAAGCCAATCCCACTGACGTCACTGCCAGCCAAACCCAAGAATGCCGCACCTATTCTTTCCGCGGAGAGAAAGTAAATTACAAGGCCATCGACACGCCAGGGTTCAGTGATACTTCCAGCTCTGCCAACCACTGCGTTGACGACGATGTAACCAAGAAGATACTGTCAGCTGTGAGCAACACGAAATCACTCCAAGCTATTGTTGTCATCATCAACGGCACTCATCCGCGGCTGACAGACAGCGCGAGAAATGCCTTGGAGCGGATCACTGGCAACTACCCAGCGACGTTTAGCAAGAACATGCTTGTGGTCTTTACCAGTTGCACTGCTGCCACCAAAAACTTTGACGAAAGTACCTTGCCCTTTAAGCCCAAACGCATTTTTGTTATGAACAACTCCGCCTTTTCTTTCCAAACAAAGCAAATGCAGGAGTGGGAAGAAAGTGAGCGGCAAATCCAAAACTTCAACTGGCAACAAGCTATGAAGCAAATTCAGGCATTTGTGCTGTGTCTCAAAGATATGAGCAGTAAGTCTACCAAAGTGTTTCGGCAAATGCTGGACAGTCGTAGCGAGCTTACTCTCCAAGTCCAGCGCGCTATCAAGGAAATCAAGGAACTCCAAGTTCTCACTGAAAAAAAGGAACAACTGCAGCGAGATCTCTCTGCGATTGTAGCTACGCGAAAGCAGGAAGAAGAAAAAGTACGATCACTCGAACGAAATATTCGGGAAAGTCAGACTCAAGAGTATTCGCAGACCGCAAGTCGAAAGCAGGCGGAGAGCGAAAGGGACTCAATGCAAGCGAAAGGCTTTGAAGCGGATGCTCGGCTACGCACCATATTGGCACAGAAACTCGACACTCACCTCAGAGAAGAAAACAGACTCCGCCTACTGAAAGAAGACTTAATCAGACAAAAACAAGCGGCAGAAAAAAGCCTGCTCATAACCAGAACGCAGGAAACGCCTATCGAAAAACAGCTATATAGTACAAGAGATCAAAGCAACACGTCCACGTTGCAGAAGGAAGAGGCTCTGTCGCAGATTAAGGAACAGTGCAAGAGGCTGAAGAAGCTGTGCAGAGAGTTCAGCTTGCAAGAGGAACTGCATGCCATCGTGAACTTGCTGCATGCTGAGCTCTCCTGCATCAAGGCTATGGCAGCAAGGCAGGAAGCAGATACCTCCATTCAGATGATTCACCGACTTATTGGCGCTCTAGCTGAGTCCTAAAGTAGGCGTCTTAGTTCTATCATTGCTCAGCAAATACCATCTGAAGGCGCGGTTGAATGTCATAAGGACTCACAGGCCTGTCCAGAATGGTGTTCTCCGAATTCAGAAGCAAACGGATACTGCGGAGACTCCAAACTATATGCTTGGGAAAGAAATATGAGGTATAGCCGCGATCTGACTACCCACATAAACTCCGTCTAGAAAGGCTAGCTTTCCTAGCTACTTACCGCCTCCCTTTCGCTTTCCCGACTAGCGGAGCTGCATTCTCGAGTTCACTGGTCAGCCGATCCAGATGCTCCACAAAATCCCTCGCGCGATTGCGACTTTCCGTCCCGGATAGAGTTCTTAGCGAATTCACCAGTGCATCTCGAGCAGGAGCCAGTTCCGCCACAAAGTTGAACTGCCCGCAGACAGCCTTCAGTTCCCGACACTTCTGCTCCACCTCTGCCTTTGCACTCTGTAAGCTCTGGCTAGCCTCTAGCAATTGAACTTCCACCTGCTCCCGCTTCGCCTGAATCTGGCCTTTTTCTTCTTTTCTTGCGACAAGACGGTTGCTAACGTCGACGCTGTGCGCTTCTGCAGTCTTCTTTTCTGTACGAGTAGCTTCTAGAGTGTGCTGATTGTAGCGGTTTTTTTCATTCATAGCTCTGCGGCGACTCTCAAGGTCCTCGATTTGCTTCCTACACATCAAGCATCGCTCAGCCAGGTGGACCAAATCTTCATAAGCCTCGACAACTTCTAATTGGGAGTTTGTATTTTGAGGAATGAGTCTCCCTAGATGTTCGCGTGTGCTTCTAAGGGCCTCTTCCAGCGAGCTCTCAATAATCTGTCGCTGATTCATGAGTTCGAATTCCCTGCTCGCTGATACACCAGCGTTAGTCTCCAGGAGCCTTTCTTTGGCGCGCAAACTGTCAATTTCCCTCTGGCTGAAATCAGTGGTCATTTGGTCATGGGAGATTTTCTGCTGACTTATCTCTTCTTCGCGCTTCAGTTCTTCGCATTTTTCAACTAGTTTCTGAAGAGCTTGAATATCAGTTATCGCCCGCATGAGTTCGGCTTTAATCTTGCCGCGGTTGTCTCTAATGCCTTCTATCGCTTGTGCTGATTGAGGAGTAAGGAGGTTGATACATTCGAGCATTTCGCCTATTTTCTTCATAGTCATGGTCCAGTATTTCCCTTGAATCAATGCTTCTTCTTCATCCCACTGATCTTGACGAGAACTAAACGAGGAATTATTCATTGTGAAGTATTTCCTGGGCGTACTGGGCAGGTGGGTTAGGTCGAAGTTCGGGGTTTTCATGAAGCTATTGGTGAAAATAACGATCAGGTTGTTATGCAGTGCATCAGGGAAGTTGCCGGCTATTCGTTGCAAGGCATTGCTCAGGTTGGGCGTCATCTTCGGGGTGGAGCCGTTGATTGTGAGGACGATGGCGTGCAGCCTCTTGATCTGCGCTGCGGTAGCTAGGATGGTGTCCACGGTTTCATCATCAACACAGTGCACGGCAGAGTCGGAAGTGTCGCTCAGTCCTGGGGTGTCTACAAAATGGTAAGTGACACCGTTCTTCTGGAAGGAGTAGGTGGCGCACTTGGTGGTTTGACTCACAGTGGGGTCGTCTAGATTGGCTTCACTATGCACTGCAAAGCCTGTTTCAGTCGGGGTTTGATATAGTCGAGTGGGAATTACCACTTTGAGGGCGCTCATGCTTCCTTCCATGAAGTAATTCGCCAGATAGTTGACGAGGGTAGACTTCCCAGACCCCGTTTCTCCCACCAGCAAAATGGTCTTTGCAGCATCCAGATGTTCCGTTGGACCGCCAAAGCCTGTGGATGTACTTCTAGAGGCAGATGCTGAAGTTTGGTCGGTCGGAACTGAATACGCTGGCGAGTATGGCTTATTTGCTTTTAGATTTGCGGAAGGCCGCGCTCCTTGTTCACCTTCAGGTCTTTTGGCTTTTGGATACATTTTTTTTACATGCAAGGAAATGCAGGCTCAGCAGCACCCTGAAAATGCAAATTTTTAGTAGTTGCGCCTAATTGACCGAATCCGTTGCTTTCCTTCGCGTGCAAGTGTCTCTGCAGAAATTTCTAGATCGGATGAATTAACTCTACAAATCGCATAATTTGTAGATAAATTTAGAATTGATCAGAGACAGAAAATGTCGATTTCGAGGGCTATAACATATATTTAGTAGCAGAGATAAGAATTCATACCGTCTCATTATAAATGCTTACTCTAGCACCAAACATTCAGCGCTAAATGTTCTTGCTAACTAGTGATCCTCTTTGAATATTGCTTCGCTCTGGGAACCTGCTGGTTGAGCACGTCGCCCAGTTCTGCCAGCGAGCCTAGGTAAGCTACTGCTTTTCTCTTCCCCTCCTCAGTCTTCAAGTGCTGTAACTCCCCCCGTAGCGCATCTCTCGTTTGCGCCAACTCCGCTGTGAAGTTGAACTCTCTGCAAGTGGCCTGCAACTCTCTGCACGTCCTTTCCACCTCGGCTTGTCCCTTGGAGATACGCTCGCTCGCCTCCCACTGTTGTTCTTCGAGAGCTTTGAGTCGGGCTTGGAGTCTTTCCAGCTCACTTCTTGTCACAGCGAACTCCTCCTCAGCGGCTGATGTCTGGGAATGGGAGTGGCTTTTGCCTTTCTTATCGAGCACTTCTCTTGCTTGTTGAGGATCAGTCAGGCGACTGCCGCGTATGTCGAGCTTGCTTCTGCAATCCTTCCATCTCTGAGCAAAATTAATAATTTGGTCGATTTCCTCAGTAGTAGAATCCGTGGAAGCTTCGCTGACCGCTTCTTGCAATTTGGCTAAATATGCAGCCAACTGCCCACTGTCCCGACGTGCTGCAGACTCACTGGCCGTCGCCTCTACCTTTTCCTGGGCTGCCAAATAAGCGAGATCCCTGGTGGAGCGATTGGCATTCAGTTGAATGTGCTGCTGTTTTTGCTGAAGCACGTTTATCTGCTGCTGAATCTCTCGCATTTGCTGCATAAACAGCTGTTGCCTATCAATTTCAGTGATTACCCGATGCACTGTGCTTTGAATTTTCGAGCGATTGCCAACAATTTCACTGCATGCTTGAGTTTGCTGAGCAGGGAGCCGATTAATTACGCTGACCATTTCATCAATCTTCCTCATGCCCTTTTCCCAATACAACCTCTGCATCTTCAATTCCTCCTGGTCCCACTCCCTCAGGCGAGAGCTAAAGGCGGCGTTGTTCATTGTGAAGTGATGCATCGGTTTATTGGGAAGCAGTTTGACGTCGAAGTTGGGGTTTCGAAAGTCACTATTCGTGAAGACTGCCAGCATATTCCTCAGAAGGACGTCGGGATAGCTGGATGCTATTCGCCTGAGTGCACTTTTCAAATTCACAGTTAGTTTGGGCACTGAGCCGTTGATTATAAGAATGATCGCCTGCAGTTCTCCCGCTTGCCCCGCTGCTGTTAAAATCGCATTCACTGTCTCATCGTCCCCATAGTGAGTGCCTGTGATCGCAAAGTCACTCAGCCCCGGCGTATCAATAAAGCGGTATACCACATTGTCCTTCACAAACTCATACATAGCGCACTTCTTGGTCTGGCTCACAGTGGGATCGTCGATATTAGCTTCACTATGATTTGCGAAGCCTCTCTCAGTGGGCTGTCTGTATACTTTATTTGGAATTACGATTTTCGGACGATCCAGAGTGCCAGCTAAAAAGTAATTCGCCAGGCTGTTGACGAGTGTGGACTTCCCGCAGCCCGTTTCTCCTACTAGTAGGGCAGTTCGCAACTCCCTTGGTACGTTCGCCACTGCGGATAGCGACTGAGCACCACCTCGGCTGTTGAAGTCACCCATTAAAGTGAATATAAGCTCTTACTCTGCGTCTTCGATCCAAGAAGTGCACAAACCTAATATGATTCGAAATGCTCATCATAAAAAGTCTACAATTTTCAGAAATCTGTAGATAATACACAAGAGGCGGCATTTTATGCGAAGCGCTGTTACGTACTAAGTGCGGTCAGTGAGCCCGTCAGCTAGCTGGTCCAGCGTCGTAATGAAGGCTTCCGCGTTGCGTCGGGCCTCTGCGGTCCGTAGAGTGTAGAGGGAAGTCTGAAGCGTCGCTTTGGTCACATTCAGTTCCTCCACGAAGTTGAATTTCGAGCAAATTGACTTCAGCTCTCTGCACTTTCTCTCGACAATGCTTTGAGCATCTCGTAGAGCTTGCTTGGCGCTTTCTAATTCTGTTTGGACTTTCGAGAGTTTGGACTGGACATTTGTTTTTGCTTGCTCCACTGCTTGGATTGACTGCTCGATTTCTTGTTTCTTCCTTAAAGCTTCGTTTTTCAAGTCCCGCACTCTGTTTTCGTCATCTCGACAGCGACTGGCCTGTTTCGACATACTCTGAAGTTGCATATCGTATCTCTGAATTTCTAACTGAGCAGCATTAGATTGGTCAGCCAGATCTATAATTTCCAGCTCAAGTTCCTTCATTTCAGCTCGTTGCTTAATATACTCCTCCTTCTTTGCCTCATTGACAACTTCCTCGTCTATCGTGATTGTCTCATAGTAAAACTTGTCGTGAATATGCTTGTCAAAGCCGCAGGTACACATTGTGCATGTTGCTCGGTCTTCGCCCATGCACGCACAATTCTGGAAATTCGGGTCACCCACTACAGCAGTATAGTCGAGTCTGCATTGTTTATGGCAAGTAAGACTGCACTTCGTGCAAAGGGTGTTGTGATACGAGGTATCTACCTTTTGAGGGTAGGTCCTTTGGGTGGTTTCCATGTAGTAAGACTGGGACAGCTGGCTTTGCTTGGCTGCGTGTAGTTGGCTCTGCTGGGAAGTCAGTTTGGAGGAAGTGCTTTGAGATTTGCCTGTGGCTGAGGAACGCAACGCAGCGATTGACTTTTCTGAGTTTTCTGCCGCGATTCTCGCATCAGCCTGCAGTTTTTCCTGAGATTCGTGAAATTTAATGTCTCTGCTGTGATAGTTTATTTGCACTTGATCTTGACTGAGTGTGTGCTCGTAGTCAGCAATTTGTCTTCTCAAGTTTTCCCCCATTTCGACTAGTTGCTGCTGTTTCTCGATCTCTTTGGTCGCGCGGAAGATTTGGCTATTGATTTCGTTCCTACTGGCCAGCATATTTCTGAACACTTCTGTGGATTGGGGCGCTAATTGGTCGATAAAAGCGATTATTTCGGTTAGTTTTTTCATAGATTTCCCCCAAAAAGCTAGTTGTAGCCCTTCATCCTCCTCATCCCACTCTCCCGGAAGAGAGGAAAGGGCGGAATTATTCATAGTGAAGGTCTTCGCTGGCTGGTGAACAAGGCTTCGGTCATCGAAGTTCCTTGAACACTCCATCGCATTGGTAAAGACCACTATCATGTTATTCAGCAGGACGTCAGGATAGTTCCCCGCTATCCGCTGCAGGGCGTTCTTCAGATTGACTGTCACTCGGGCTGTGGTCCCATTGATAATCAAAATGATGGCCTGTAGTTCTCCAGCTTGACCAGCCGCTTTTAAGATCGTGCTGACAGTTTCATTATCCACGCAACGCGTAGAAGAGTTGGTGGTGTCGCTGAGTCCAGGAGTGTCTATGAAGTTATACGTGGCGCTGCCCTTGCGGAAGGTATAGGTGGTACACTTCCTCGTTTGGCTGACTGTAGGGTCGTCCAAGTTTGTTTCGTTGTGGGAGGCATAGCCTTTTTCCGTCACCACCCTGTACATCCGGTTGGGAATTACTATCTTAGGCGACTTCAGCTTGCCACCATTGAAGTAACTCGCCAAGTAATTGATGAAGGTGGACTTGCCTGAGCCCGTTTCCCCCATGAGCAGCACAGTGCAAGAGCCGCTAGGGCCTTGTGGCCTGCTGCTTGGAGCTGCGGGATGTGATTCCCCTCCATGCTCGGGATTCCCCACTGCTGGCTTGCTTCTTGGTCCAGTCTTCATAATTAATTATAACTGCGCCTCTCAGGAAGGAATTTATAGATATACGCAGACTTTGGTCGGAATGATACGAGTTTTCAATCCTTCTCTCATGTGTCCCTTTTGCGGCTTCGCCGGCCTCAAAGGCAAATATAATCTACGATTTTTAGGAATATGTAGATATAAATGGAAATCTTCTTCCTACTAGCCTAAAGAGCTTAGCCAGTTAGTCCGTCAGCCAGCTGGTCAAGTGTCTTGATGAAGGCTTGAGCCTTTTCCCAGGCGTCAGAGCTCCGCAAACTCGCCAGCGAGGTTCGCAGCGAGTCTTTGGTGAGCTGCAGTTCCTCCACAAAGTTGAATTTGGAGCAAATTGCCTTCAGTTCTCTGCACTTGACCTCCACCACTCTCTGCGCCTCTTTGAGTGCCTGTGCGGCCTCCTGCAGCTTGTTTTCGGTCTCTGATAGTTGGGTCTGAATCACGGTTTTCTTTTGATTGGCGAGTTTAAGGGACCCCTCAGCAGATTTCTTCTTCTTTAACGCCTCTTCTTTCTGCTTGCGAATCTGGCCCTCATCAATACGAATGCCGCTGGTTTGCTTTGAAACATTGGCGAGTAGCGCATCACATCTCTTTATTTCCTCCTGTGCACTTTCTGCCTGTTCAGCCAGATTCGTGATGCTAAACTCGAGGCTGCGCACTTCGCGTAGTTTCCTCATATACTCATCTTTTTTTGCCTCATTAATTTTTTCAATATTTTGGGTGATTTCTTCGATCACATACTTTTCATGTAGATGTGTACTTGGAGCACACCTATTACAGCGGTTGCAAGTGCGGTCTGAATTCATGCAAGCACAATGCTCAAAGATTTCGTCTCCAGCAACATTGGTGAAAGTGAGAATGCATCCTTCATGGCAAGTCACATTGCATGTGCGACAGATCGTATTGTGGTAGTCAGGCGTCTTCCTTATTTTCTTGTACTTCACTTCTTCATACTCAACGTAATAGCTACTCGGAAGTTCACTTCTCTTGGCTTCTTCCAGCTGCTCTCTACTGGTTTCCAGTTGACTCGCAACCATCGCAGCACTACTTTCAGCTCTGCAGCGTTGGTCTTGAATGTCCTTCTCATCTCCTTCCACTTTGGCTCTAGTCGCCTTATTCACCTTCTCTCTGCTTCTGAAGTATTCTGCGTCCCGCTCCTGCAGCTCAGCTTCCGTTTGGTCTCTTTTCATTCGAGTTTGTATTTCAGCTTCTTCGCGCTTCAATTTCTCCAATGCTTCGATGAAAACCTGCTGTTTCGCAATTTCAGTGGAGGCGAGGAAAATTTGACTTTTTATTTCTTGTCTACTGGCCAGCATATCTCGAAAGACTCTGGTCGACTGAGGAGCTAATTGATCAATGAATCCAATTATTTCGCTCATTTTCTTCATCGACTGTCTCCAAAACGTTTCCTGAAGTATCTGTTCGTCATCATCCCACTGACTAGACAGAGAAGAGAAAGCGGAGTTGTTCATAATGAAGGACTTCTTCGGAGTGTTGACGAGGGATGCTTTCTCGAAGTTCATGGCTCCGCTAGAAGTATTGGTGAAGATAGCCAGCATGTTGCTGAGGAGGATGTCGGGGTAATTCCCTGCTATTCGCTGTAGGGCATTCCTCAGGTTCACTGTCATTCGGGATGTGGAGCCGTTGATGATGAGGACGATGGCTTGCAGTTCCCCGGCTTGGCCTGCCGCTGACAGGATAGTGTTCACGTTTTCATCATCAACACAGCGTTCTGCGGAGTTGGAAGTATCACTGAGTCCCGGGGTGTCAATGAAGCGGTAAACAGCCGATTCCCTTCTAAAGGCATAGATGGTGCATCTCTTTGTCTGACTCACTGTCGAATCGTGCACATTCGCCTCACTGTGAGTTGCGAAGTCAGATTCAGTTACTTCAGTGTACACCTTATTGGGAATAACAACCTTGAGCGCTCTAAGGCCTCCTCCTAGGAAGAAGTTGGCCAGGTAGTTAATGAAGGTCGACTTCCCTGATCCAGTTTCCCCCATCAGCAACACTGTTCTCACTGAACCTGCATTGACTGCAGAAGAGGAAGGAGGTAAGTCTGCCACTGGAGCAGGAGCTTCGACTCTAGGTTGGACTACTGGAGCGTTGGGTGCTGCTTTACCTGCCTTCTTTGCTGCAGGTCCTACAGGCATCGCCTGATGTCTCATTTTTTTATAGAAAGAACAAAGATGAGTAGCAGGACTTGCTGATGCATAGCTGACAATGAGCTTTAACTCCTCTTCTTAGTCATATCTCCAAACGCTCTACCTAGCGCGCTTCTATCACTTCATTTCAGAATTAATCTACAAAATATTTAAAATTGTAGACAAATTCATTTATATATCTCTGCAATATATGGACTGTGAATTAAAAGTGCAAGAAGAGTTAATCCAATTAGTTAAAGCACCTATCTTGCGACTACTTGAATTCATTATGATTTACTGTTCGAAAATTGTTTACGCACTTCTAACTGTCTTAGAGCCACTTTAGGAATCATGTGTCCTACTCAGACAGCTTTAAATGGCAATTCCTGCACTTCTTTGCCATACAACATGGAACTTTCCATCTTAGCTCAAACTTGCGTCTCCTGTAGTAGGGTTAAGCATACCATCTTCGTCCCAGTCTGACAATCGGCCTACGCTAAATAGATTACGGTCTTTATCATGCAGCTGACTGAAAATTTCCTAAGCAAAGATTATCATTCCACAAATACTACTTTATTGCGTAGGTATAACAAAACTGGGCAGGGTATTTTTGAAAAAATTCGTCCCTCTGGACATTCAATCAGCGTAACATCGGTATCCTTGTTGGCGATTAAATAGCTTCTAGGCGCTTTAATCAGAGTGATTTGCACTGAGTTGTAACAATGAGGTCAGTTCACATGGCCTAGGTTTTGCCCTCAAATAGACCATCGCTACAGTTTTATTGATATGTCGCTATCTCGAAATTCATCTCTCATAGCATTATAGACACATCTTTTTAGCCAAATCAGAATATGATATTCGATTTTTCCCAAAAAGTGTCCTTTAAATCGTAAGCCAGCACCAATTAGCGATTGCAGACTATATATGAGGATCCTAGTTTACCTACTGAACCTCATCCGCATCCACCCGCTTAGGCTGTCTCAACTCTTTGGGCGGGTCACACCTGCTTCCCCGCTTCTGACACTGCGGACACCGTTCCTTCATTTCGTCGTCTTCTTTGGTCCCCACTGGCAAGTGGAACCCGCAGCTCGGCCGATGCCAGCTGTTATCATGCTCCAGTATGGGCAGCATTAGTGCACAGCACCCGAAGCACCAGCGAGTGTGGCAGTAACGACACTCCACTGCATTGGTGTCTTCCTGGATAGCAGGGCGACGACAGCCCGGACACTGCGCCCAGGCCATACCTACACTCTCTATGACAGCAACTGCGGCTCCAAGCTGCACTTCCCGACAGTCCTCTGGAGAGTGAGGATCCGCCCAGGGAATGGAACAGACTCCGCAGAACTCTGCGTGGCAAGCGATGCAAGTGAGCTTTGCACTTGCACTCACCTCCAACTCTTCCTGTGGATTCCGTGCGTTGCAGAGGGGACACAACAGTCCTGCTTTCAGCTTCTCCCAAAATTCATATTTCTCCACTCCTAAGAGATCCGCCAACAGACCTCTGTCCACTCGTTCCTTGCACTCCGGATTCGGACAAAAGTAGTCCACAGATGGAGTCAGTCCTTGGAAGTGAGCCTGTAAACATGCAGTATGGAATTCACAGGGACAGGACAAATGGCCCTGCTTCGATGTGCGAACACGCAAATTGCACAGGAAACAAGTGCCAGGGTACAGTGTGGACAGGAGGGCTGCAAGGCTGGAATTCGACTTCAGTGCACGCAGCACTGAGTTAGGATCATCACGAAAAGCCAGCAGCAGCTCCGCATCCTCCGCACTCACTTCCGTCCCCGCTGTAGCAGCTGAAAAAGCCAGGAAGTCCGTCAAGTCACATCGGTCCGGCAGACATGCAGCGAAGTCGGCGATGAGGAGCAGTGTCTTCAAGCAAGTAGGTGAAATTAGCCCTAGTAGCTGTTGCACTAGGGCTGGATGGCGCTTGAGTTTGTTTAGACGGCCTAGGAAAACCGCCGTTTCTTTCGGATTGTCGCATAGAGCTTGAATAGCGGGCTGAATTTGAGTGTGGAGGGCGGAGAGCTGGGCCAGTAACTGCAGTTCCGCCCATTGTTCCGGCATATTGATAGCCGCAGTGAGGACCAACACTAAGCTTTCACTATACAGTGGCTCCAAGCACGCCCACATCTCCTGCGCTGCAGTCACCTTTCCCAGTTTCTCAATAAATGCATCGCTCATATCAGTGACAATGGCAGCAAACAGCGCTTCCGCGTCACTCCGTGTTCCCAGGCGCTGTGCCAAAGTTGCCAGAGTCTGTAGCGCCACTTCCACACTTTCTCCCCGGGACAGTTTGTCCTGGAGCAGGGGGAATGCGAGGGCAGGACTGGGGAGGGAACTGAGCTGTGTGTTGGTTTGCTCGGGGCAGGGAGAGGCGATTAGCGCGGAAGTCAGAGGCTGGAAAGTTCGGAAATTCGGAACCTTGTGGAGTGCTTGTCCTAGGGCGAGCACTAGGCCTGAATGTTCCACCGGACTGACCTGTACCAGGCTAAAATACCAATCCAATATCTCCACTTCCGCACCTTTGCAGACCTCCTCAAACAGTCCACAGACTGCAGGCACCAGGGCAGGCCGGACTAGCAGTTTCCCCAGCGTCTCCAACATAGTCTCCACCTGCAAGCCTCTTTCCACCATACTCGCCACACCTCGAGTCAAGGCCAGCGCCTCTGCACTTAATCCCAGTGCTTTGTGAATGCTTAGTACCCGGGGCAGCCAGGAATCCCGGCGCTCACTGACTAGGAGGTCTAGCCAGTCCGAACTAGTCGCTGTGAGAAGCTCGCCGTAGGCATACAGTTCCTTTTCCTCCATTGCAGGGGACACAGCTGTCAAAATGCTCAGCACATCCATGCCTCTGGGTGCCAGTTTGCCTATGAATGGGATCCCTGAAGCCTCAGCGAGTGCACCCAAAGCTCCCCACTGCTGCTGTCTCACAGCCACTGTACTCAGGGAGAGATAAAGCCGCTGCTCGGAGACGTTCTCCAATAGGTATTCCAGGTAGTTCTCTATCAGACTGGACAGTAAGCCTTGAATGTCCTTATTTTGCGCTAATGACAGCAAGTCTTCAAGCAGATAATTGGCATCCTGGAGCCTGGGCAGGACTGTCTGCACAGCCCTATAGGACAAATAAGGCGTCAATTTCGTTAGATTCGTCACATCCCCTATTTGCTCATTCTCCCCAACCGCCTTCAATATGTGCACTTCGTTGTTTATATACGGCCCGGCTAAGACTTGCACATTGGCTAGGGTGGATTCAATGCGGGAAAGGGAGGCCTGGACTTGGCAGGCAGGCAGCGAGGGCGAGCAGAATACACTAAGCGCCTGGCTCCAGCCCTCTGCATTTCCGGTGGGTTCGTAGGCGCGACTGATGCGGAAGCAGGAACAGGCTTGGGAGAGATACACAGGGTTGTACCGCTCAGCCTTAGGCTGAGTTGATACGTAGTCGCAGAGGGTGTTGCGAGTGTAAGGGCTGGAAGATGCGAAAAAGGCGGTCAGGAACTCGTCTCTGGTTTCTGTATTCGGGTGCTTTAGCATAGTGCGACAGAACCGGGGAGCGTCCGGGTATTCACTTTCCTTCAGCAGCACTGAGGCTCTAATAACCACAGGAACTGCCTTCTTTTCAACACTGTGGTGCACGACCTGCACCAGTTTCCGACTTTCCTTCGCGTCACTCCCTCCCACTAACACTGTCAAGCCCTGCACACAGGTCTGCAAATCTGTGCCGGTATACGTATCAGTCAGACTGGCCTGGCAGCTGATGGACAGTTCGAAGGGGATTTCGGCTGTTTGGAAGGCCTGGGAACAGGCGTCTAGCCCGCTTTCTCCGTTGGTCTGACAATAGGCCAGCATCTTTCGGACATCCGAAGCGCCTTTTTTGCTTTCAGAGAGGCCTTTCATTGCCCGCTGGACCAGAGCCACGCAGTCTTTCCGCTCTGCTAGGGTTTGAATGGCGGTCCGTAAAGTCTCCTTAGCGTGCTCTGGGTCCATATTGACCGCCGCTACCAACACTTCCCTAGCCGCGCTTCCCACCTCAGGCTCCGACTCCAACCTATCCACAAGTTCCGACTCCACCACTTCCTCCTCAAGCGAGTACTGCAGGTACTCCAGTCCTGACTTCAGTCCTTCTTCCTGGCTCAGGAACTCCTCCTTCCGCCGCTCCATCTCCACCTTTGGGTCCGGTGCGGAATTATAGAACTGCTGCAGGTTTTGTCCGATTTCCTGCAAAACCGCTCCAAAGTTCATACGCACGAATTCGCGGATGTGGGCGGGATCAGAGGTTCTAAGCAGCGTGTAGGTCTGGCCGGTGGGGAGATGGACGAGTGGGTGGAGGGCTGACTTGGGGAGGGAGTGCAGCAAGCAGGCAGAGCAGACGGCTTGGGGCGGGGAGCGGCTGTCGAGTTGCCACTCTGCGGAGTGGTCGGGACTGCAAGAGGCTTGCATTTTTTATATTTGGAGACATTCGTAATGACGCATGGTTTGCTGAAATAACGCTTGTGCAGGCGGAGTCTTCTTTCGTTTACTGCTGAAACATGGATTTAGCATAGACAAGTATTTTCCCTCGATACGAATTTCCCGCTACTTAGTCCTTCAAGTCCAGTTCCTCTGCTGCCCAGGGCTGAAGCAGAGCTACTAGGAAGGATTCAACTACTTGAGTTCTATGTCGACTCCGAGTTCATCTGACAGGTGCAGCAGTTCTCGCTGTAGTTTCTCGCGATTCACTGTCTCTGGGACCGTAGCCACTCCCTGGAGACTGAAGAGCTGTGTCCCTCCCATCGGCGCAGTTTCTGACATCGTTTTAACATCCTCCAATTCCACTGCAACTCGAGCCAAGCAGGCCGTCACTCTATGCAGTGTCTCCACACAGTCCGCCCCACTGATCCGCAACTGGCAATTGCCCTGCACCGCGCCCTCCTCCACCTGCTTCGACGTAATATTCAGCCCCTTCAACTGCTGAGACAGCTTGAACTGCACATCCAAGAGCCGCTCCAAGGGCAGTTCCACCAGCATCATAACAGTCAGTTCGCCTGCCAAGCGACTTAAATGAGAGTCCAGCACGTGGCCGTTGTCTTCCCACACAATGCTGCTCATCTCTCTGACGATTCCCAGGCGGTCTGGCCCCGCGCCTGTGACCAGCAGACGTTGAGTGGCCACAGTCCGGCGCAGCAAAGACGTTAGTGCTCGCATTTAAATTGTTAAGATGGATTACTGCTCCGGGAAGCCTATCTCTACGCCGCCATACAGGCCTGTGAGAGGGCCGATGACCACTACCACCGGGGTCTTAGGAGGAATCCGCTTGCTCGCTTTGGACCCCAGCAGTCCTTTGACCATTGGCGAAAAGACGAGGTCGTGGGAGTAGTCGAGGGAGGAGTAGGGACTGAGTTCGCGGGCACGGATGAGTGCGAGAATAGCACCGAGCAGCACTGCTTCCAGCACTCCGCCCACTAGGTCTCCCCACAGGTACCAGTCGAACATCGCTTCGTTGAACCACTTCACGATCACTTCGCTGGCGGACATATGCGCGATTTTCACTAAAAAGAAGGGCATAGCCAGGTAGTAGAACTTATGCACCACTTGCCACTTGAGTGCTGTGGGCACAATCAACTGCGGGATGTCATGCTGCCGGTAGCTGGCTATCTGCAGCTCGATCTTCCTCAGCGTTTTCACAGTGTAGAACAGAGTCAGGCAGAACAGGCCACAAAGCAGACCCAGAGCCATAGGGCCGAGTATAGTGGGCTGTAGGTTGTAGGCGCTAAAGCCGAGGTAGGTGACGACCAGGGCAGTCACGAGTTCTGAGATTTCCCTGCGCTCTAGAGTGTGTCTGGAGACTCCGAAGCCTTTAGCGATGAGGAGGAGACAGGTGTACTGGAGTGTGCAGGAGAGCGTGAAACTGGTGTTGACTGCGAGAGTCAGGTACATCACAAAGCCGCCAGTGAAAGGACACGTGGTGAAGAGCAGTCCTGTGAGCAAGTCACACAAAGCCCGCAGAACCAGCATCGCGAACAAAGCCTTGTGCAGCGCACTACTGTTCCTCTGATGCCACCACCAGGTGTTTAGCAGCCAGTATCCTCCGAAAATCGTCCAAAACGTGCTTAGTCCGAAGTTGAGGTAGGCGATGTCTAGCAGCCTGTCGCAGTGCCCCGCACTCATCAATATGGATCTCAAGTCTCGCCAGGAGCAGCTGAACAGCCTATTAGCTCCGCTGTACCAGCGCTACTTCTCCTGCATTCACAACCTGGCGCAGGCTCACGCCCTGGACCGAGAGCATGAATACGCATGCTTTGACAGGGACATGCAGGACTGTGTGCAGGCGCATGACAAGGCCAGGAGAGGCAGATTCCCTATAGCCCGGGTTAGAGAGAAGGAGTTCCGCAACTGTACGAAGGACTGTGCACTCTACTTGCCGAAAGGCTACATCCAGGAAGTGCGCACAGATGCAGATGTGCAGGACTTGGAGAAGTATGTGACCTGCATGCAGCCTTGTCTCGTGCAAATCACACGGTCGATGATTGAGGAAATTGCAGCTCTGCAGCAGTCCACTTCCGCTATCGCCTCCCAGTACCCTCTTAGCCCCTAACACTTCCCTAAGCTACTGAGCTGGCTGGTCCTCCACATGACATAGGCTGAAGTTAGTAGGAACGAACGTAACAATATGGGAGGCGGCTGCAGCGGTAGTTCTCGCGAGGACTCTGCGCACTCAAAAGAGCGACTCATCGCTAGACGAGTAGGCAACTTCAACTTCTTGCAGTACGGTGAGTCCTAGTCAGAGACTAAGAGAACGGGACACGGGTGCAGACGAACGCCGGCTTGGGACTGTGTAGTCACACAGGAGGAACTGGCGAGGAAGCGAGAGGAGTTTTGGGATACAAGAGTAGAGGGAGAGGTGGAGTTTTGGAAGCTGTTGAGAATGGCGTGCGAAGCAGCCGATTCAGATTCTGCAGAAGCAATAGCGCTGGCCGGAGGTCTGACCATGCCGCAGGGCACTATCATGGTATGCTACGACTCTACAGGCCGGAAGTATGAAGTGCCGCCCTTCATGGTCAATGAGCCAATCCGTTTCCGCCTGTCCGAGGAAGCCTCCAACTCAGAACTTCGGAACGAAACGTACCACCTGACTCTCAGGTCTGCCAAAGCAGAGGACATGTCCGTCATAATGAGTTCCCTGCAGCAAGCGGTGCACCTCAAAGAAGTCTTCAGTGCGAAGACCAACATCCCCATTGACAAAGTGCGACTTTTCTTCAACGGCAGAGAGTTGAAGAACGACACACCACTAGGCAAGGCCAAGCTCATGAATGAAGTGGTGGTCCAGGTGATGGTCGTTTCCTAGTCGCGAGGTAAAATGGTAGCAGTGCGTATGGAGAAGCGCAGGAACAGTTCCTAGTCTAGATAGAGGAATGCATTAGATTTCTCAGGGCGGACTAATTATAAAGTAGCGACTCTCCACTCCCTTTAAGCACTAAGCTCGAACATCCCTAGAAGTGAGTCCTCTCACATATGATTTCCTACCAAATAGCCGAAATCCTTAGTGCAGGACTGTTGTCAGCTGTCCCCTTTCAAGACATACGCAATATACCAACTGCTTGCTTTCTACCCCACACATCTAATTGCACCATCTATTACCTACCATCACTTCTCCCGTCCCGGCGACTTCTTCCCCTTCCTCCTCGCCTTCCTCCCGCCAGTCCTAGGCACTGCATAGCACTCACCTTTCTTCGGAGGCATAGTCGCCTCTCTCGGCCTCGCCTCTTCGTTTTTCGGTCTTTTGATAGCGTCTATCTCTGCAGATAGTATGTCGATCTGCTTGAGCAAGGCTTGTAGTGTCATCTCCGCCATGTTCTTTTTGT
>Ga0247837_1004546_pt1 | contig 22117 bp, 19 predicted proteins | sample LaCtaG_2_FD_187115 | JGI IMG/M metagenome (GOLD analysis project Ga0247837, IMG submission 187115) | Freshwater microbial communities from meromictic Lake La Cruz, Castile-La Mancha, Spain - LaCruzMarch2015_14.5m | ecosystem: Environmental > Aquatic > Freshwater > Lake | place: Spain: Castile-La...
TTAACGACTTCTAATTTAAACGTGGTATCAAATACTCGACGTTCTTTATTCATGATAATGTCCCCATTTTGATTGATTAAGTATATCAACCTATCTGGGTGTCTGTTTTTATTAGACCACTACAATAATAACCTACTATTTTTATAACTTATTATGATTTTTTTTTATAATCTTATGATTTTTTTTGTTAACGGAGTGTTAACTCACTTTACGCTTTCAGCCCTGTTTTGTTCAAAAAAAGGGCGGCTTCAGTGGCATACCTACTTAGCGACGCGCGTTGGTTCTATAATAATGACTTATTAGCTGCGGGCGTGAGTGGTTAACGGCAAAATTGTATGCGCGTTAATCGTTGTTAATCAGCAGGAAATAAAAAACGTAACATCAAAATTGATACCTTCTCGCTGCAAAGGCAATCGTTGAAAAAATACATCATTCTGTTTTTTAACTGTCTGCTGCTATAATTGATTTTAGTTTGAAGCGTGTGGATGAGTTGTCGTAAATTTAGCTGCCCTTGGCTTCACCTAAAATTTTAAAGGGTGAGTGTCAAATAAAAAAAGCCTTGCATGACGAGAGTAAGGCTGTCTTCAAATCTTATGCGCTCGTAGCTCAGCTGGATAGAGTAATCGGCTTCGAACCGATTGGTCGGGGGTTCGAATCCCTCCGGGCGCACCATCTTTAAAAAAAGCCTTACATTAGCGTGTAAGGCTTTTTTTATGCCTGAAATATAGGCAAGTGTTGCGGTTGTTTAGAGGGGATTGAATGATTACCTTTTTTGTTACTGTTGTTCGTTACCTTTTATTAAACAATAAAAAACCCGCTAAGCCTTAGGGCTTGCGGGTTTTTATATTTCTTTGCACTTTCTCGGAAAACTTTTGGTACCGAGAGCCGGAATCGAACCGGCACGATGTCACCATCACCGGATTTTGAATCCGGCGCGTCTACCAGTTCCGCCATCCCGGCAAAGAACGCGTATTATAATCTTCTTTTAAAAAATTACACTACTATTTTTGGCATGAATTAACGCGCTTAAACTGGTAATATCATCTGCTCTGCTGCACTGCGTAAACAAAGAGGTTACCTGAGATGCTTGCATTCCGTTGGCAAATTTAACTCATCCCCCTGACGGGGAGGCTTCAAACCAGCAAGGAAATTTGATGAAAAAATCATATTTTAATTATACGTTACCCGAAGAATTAATCGCCCAACAGCCTTTGCTTGAACGCACCGCGAGTCGATTATTATGCTTAAATCGTCAAACTGCTCAGCTGGCAGACAAGCACTTTACTGATCTTATCGAGTGTATTCATCCTGACGATATTTTGGTTTTTAATAATACTAAGGTGATTCCGGCGCGCTTATTTGGGCATAAAGTGAGTGGCGGGAAAGTGGAAATATTGCTTGAGCGGGTGCTTGATGCCCAGCATGCGGTGGCGCATATTAAGGCCAGTAAAGCACTTAAAGACGGTGCGCGTATTGTTTTGCAAGACGGCTTTTATTGTCTTGTGCAGGGTCGTGAAGATGATTTATTTAGCTTATATTTTCCTGATGGTCAGGTGATTGCAGAAGTGCTTGCTCGTATTGGTCATATTCCTTTGCCACCTTATATTGGTCGTGTGGATAATGCTGAAGATAGGGCGCGTTATCAGACGGTTTTTGCTGAGCAAGAAGGTGCTGTGGCAGCACCAACAGCAGGTTTGCATTTTGATTTGGCGATGCTTGCGCAGCTTAAAGCCAAGGGTGTGCGGTTTGCTTTTGTTACCTTGCATGTGGGCAGTGGTACGTTTCAACCTGTCCGAGCAGAAAATTTGTCCGACCACATTATGCATAAAGAATTTTTTAGTGTGTCACCTGAAGCTGTGTCTGCCATTGTGCAGGCGAAAGCTGCGGGCGGTCGTGTGATTGCCATTGGTACTACGGCGGTTAGAGCGTTGGAGTCAGCGTCGCAAACGGGAGAGTTACTTGCTGGTTGTGGTGACACCCGCTTATTTATTACGCCTGGGTATGTGTTTAAAAGCGTTCAGGCAATGGTCACTAATTTTCATTTACCGGAATCCACTTTATTAATGTTGGTGTCCGCGTTTGCAGGCTATGACGCCACCCTCAACGCGTATCACCACGCTATTGCACAGCGGTATCGTTTTTTTAGTTATGGTGATGCAATGTTTTTAAGTTAGTTGACTTAAACTAAGTATGGCTTAAAACGTTTATTAACCGCAACTATTCACCTTCTTCGTTGGGTACTCTTTTCTAAAGAGCTGGGCTGAACAATTATTCTTATTTTTTATTAAGTTACCGTAGGTTTATTTTTTTGTTACTCTTTTAATTGTCGTTATCTCATGGCTGATTCTTTTATTTTTTCTCAGGATGTTCCCACCAATTTAGGTCAACGTTTGGTGTGGTCAGGTTTGTCTGGTTGTGCAGATTCCTTGGCCTTAGCCACGGCTATCCAACAGCAACAACGCGTGTTTGTGATGGTCACGCCCGATAATCAATCTGCGTTGCGTTTGGAAAACGAGTTAAATTTTTTTTTGCAGGGTAACGCGCCGATTTTACATTTTCCAGATTGGGAAATTCTGCCTTACGATGTGTTCTCGCCATTACCTGAAATTGTCTCGGAACGTTTGAAAACCTTGGCATTATTGCCTGAGTTAAGTGCGGGGGCATTGGTTGTGTCCGTGGCGACCTTGATGCATCGGTTAGCGCCAAGGGAGCATGTGTTAGCGAATAGTTTTGCGATTAAGGTGGGAGATGTCTTTAATTTAGAGCTTAATCGACTTAAATTGGAAAGTGTTGGTTATCAGTGTGTTTCGCAGGTATATCAACATGCAGAATTTGCGGTGCGTGGGGCGATTATTGATTTGTTTCCCATGGGCAGTCATGAGCCTTATCGCATTGAGTTATTTGATGATGAGGTGGAGTCCATTCGCACCTTTGATCCAGACAGTCAGCGTTCATTAGCGCAGTGTGAGCAAATTTTATTATTTCCTGCGCGTGAGTTTCCATTTACTGATGAGGCGATCAAATTATTTCGTCAATCGTATCGTGCACATTTTCCTGAGCTATCGACTAAAAATAATTTGTATGCGGATGTTAGTAAAGGCTTAGCGCCCAGTGGTATTGACTATTACATGCCAATGTTTGTTGAGCGCACCGCAAGTTTATTTGAGTATTTGCCAACATCAGCGGTGTTTGTGTTGCCCGCAGATTTTCAAACCATTGCTGAGGCTTTTGCTGAGGACGCGCAGGAGCGTTACGAGCAGCGTAAGTATGATGTCGAGCGCCCTATTTTGCCGCCTGACTTATTATTTTTATCTGCTCACACCTTAGTTGAAGAGGTCACCCGCTTTGCTCACCTGTTATTAGACAGCAGCGTGGTCTCTAATGCTTTCAAGGCTTTACCAGAGCTGACTATCAATCCTAAATTAGAGGCTCCTGCGCAGGCACTAAGTACCTTTATTGCTGAGTTTTCGGGCAAAATTTTATTTGTGGCTGAATCGGCTGGTCGCCGTGAAGCCTTGTTGGATAAGCTGAGAAGCTATCATATTGCTGTAAAGTTGCTTGATAGTTGGGAGGCGGTGCAGACTAATTCAGCGTCAGTGTTGATGATTATCGCACCACTTGATCAAGGTTTTTGGTTTGTCGGAGATGAGACTAACGCGCTGCCGTTTGCTATTCTCACGGAAGCGGTTTTGTCGGGAGAAAAAATTCAGCCGCTGCGTAAGCGTCGTAAGTCTGCGATCCGTGAACTTGAAGCGGTGATTAATAATCTGACTGAATTAACTATTGGCGCACCTGTTGTTCATCAAGAACATGGCGTTGGTCGTTATTTAGGCTTACAAACGCTGGATATTGGCACTCAGGAAGCTGAGTTTTTAATGCTGGAATACGCCAATAACGATAAATTATACGTTCCCGTGTCTTCTCTGAATATGATTGGACGTTATACGGGCATGAATCCTGATAGCGCTCCGTTGCATAAATTGGGGGGTGATCAATGGAGTAAGGCGAAGAAAAAAGCCATGGAGCGTATCTTTGATGTGGCGGCTGAATTGTTAGAAATCCATGCTAAACGCGCTTTAAAGCAGGGGCAGGCATTTGTAATAGAAAATACTGAGTACCAAGTGTTCGCGGACACCTTTCCCTTTGAAGAAACACCTGATCAGCGCACAGCAATAGAGGCTATTTTAGAAGATATGGCACGTCCTCAGCCAATGGATAGGGTAATTTGTGGCGATGTGGGTTTTGGTAAAACAGAAGTGTCTATGCGTGCGGCGTTTATTGCTGCACAAAGTGGCAAACAAGTGGCGGTATTGGTGCCAACCACGTTATTGGCACAGCAGCATTATAAGAATTTCTGTGATCGTTTTGCTGATTGGCCGTTTCGGATTGAGGTGGTGTCACGTTTTATTTCGCCTAAAAAGCAAAAGCAAATTCTTGCTGAACTGGCAACGGGTAAAGTGGATATTATTATTGGTACTCACACCTTGTTGTCGCCCGATATCAATTATCATGCCTTAGGTTTAGTGGTCATTGATGAGGAGCATCGTTTTGGTGTAAGGCAAAAAGAACACTTTAAAAAGTTGCGTAATGAATTAGATATGCTGACGTTAACTGCAACCCCTATTCCACGAACTTTAAATATGGCCATGTCTGGATTGCGTGAAATATCCATTATTGCCAGTCCACCGCCTAATCGTCATGCTATTAAAACGTTTGTGAGTGTGTGGGTGGATGCGCAAATTAGGGAGGCGTGTTTACGTGAAATTAAGCGTGGCGGGCAGGTGTATTTTTTGCATAATGATGTTAAATCCATGCCCAAGATGGCGGAGGATTTAATGAAGTTAATTCCTGAGGCACGCTTGGAATTTGCACATGGACAAATGCCCGAGCGCGAGCTTGAGCGTATTATGTTAGATTTTTATCATCAGCGTTTTAATGTCTTGTTATGTTCAACGATTATTGAAAGTGGTATTGATATTCCTACTGCGAATACCATTATTATTAATCGCGCTGATAAATTAGGCTTAGCCCAGTTGCATCAATTGCGTGGTCGAGTGGGGCGCTCGCATCATCGAGCGTATGCTTATTTTGTCGTGCCACCACCAAACGTAATGAGTAAAGATGCGGTGAAGCGTTTGGAAGCTGTGGAAAAATCAGGTGAGTTAGGCGCAGGCTTTATGCTGTCTTCTCATGATTTAGAAATTCGTGGGGCAGGGGAGTTGTTGGGTGATGATCAAAGTGGGCAAATCCAAGAAATTGGCTTTACTTTGTATACCGAGTTATTAGAGCGTGCCATTGCCTCGTTAAAAGCGGGTAAGGAACTGTCTTTAGAGGCACCGTTATTAAAAAGCACGGAAATTGATGTGCAAGCCGCAGCCTTGATTCCAGAGGATTACTTGCCTGATATTCATACGCGTTTGGTGTTGTATAAACGTATCGCAAGTGCTGATACTGTCGAGGAGTTACACGAGCTTCAGGTGGAAATGATTGATCGCTTTGGGTTGTTGCCAGAGCCAGTGAAAACCTTATTTAGTCTTACTGAGTTGAAACAAAATGCTGATGTGTTGGGCATTAAGCGTATTGATGCTCATGCTGGTGGCGGGAGTATTGTGTTTAAAGCTGAGCCAAATATTAATACTGAGCAGTTGATTAATTTGATTCAGACACAGGCTAAACTATACAAATTTGATGGCGTTGATCGGCTTAAATTTTTTCATACCTTTGCGTCAACAGAAGAGAAAATCTCTTTTATTGCCAAATTAATCGAAACCTTAAGTTGAGTTAATGTGGTTATTTACGAGCATTTATAATTTATAAGAGTCGTGCGATGAGTAAGCAAAAATTATCTTTCCAAGAGCAATTATTAAAAACAGGCTTAGTGACGTCGGCTCAGGCTAAGGCAGCTAAATCGACTAAAAATAAACAAACTCAGTTACACAGAAAAAATAATGTGGCGGTGGTTGATGAAGCTAAAAAATTAGCCCTTAACGCGCAGGCAGAAAAAGTTGAGCGTGATAAAGAGTTAAATAGAGTGCGTAAACAGCACGAAGAAAAAAAAGCTTTGGCGGCACAATTAAAACAAATGATTGAGTTAAATCGGTATCCCCACGAGGCGGTGGGCGAGGCTTATCATTTTAGCGATCAACAGCGTATGAAGACAGTGTATGTGTCCGAAAAAGTACGTCAGCAATTGGTGAGTGGTCAAACAGCAATCGTTAAATATGATCTTAAGTATGAGTTGGTGTCGCGTGAGGTGGCCCAAAAAATTGCAGAGCGTGACGCAGAAGCTGTGATTGTGTTAAATGAAGCGGTGACTGAGGGCGGCGGTGATGATCCTTATGCGGCTTTTCAGGTACCTGATGATTTAATTTGGTAGTGTTAACGCAAGTTGTATGCTGCTGTTCAGCAGTGCTTGAGGTCTGATGAACAGCGCTAAGTGTGTTTATTAATGGTTAAGCTTATTTTTTAGGACTTTCTTGGGCAATGAGTTTATTCATCACTTCAATCATTTTTTCGTGCGAACCAGCTAGCGGGCCATTCGTTAAATATTTGCCATTAATGATAACGGCAGGGACGCCAGTAATTCCGTAACGTCCTGCAATAACAGGAGCTTGACGAAGTTTTGAGTCTACCGCAAAAGAGTTGTAGGCCTCTTTAAATTGCGCCTCTGTTACGCCATGCGCAGTAAAGAATTTTGCTAAGCTACTTTCTGAATCAAGTTTTTCTTTTTTGTTTTGGATGGCGTCAAAAAAATCATTGTGTACTTTGTCCACAACGCCTAAGGCTTCAGCGATAAAATAGGCTTTAGCGTGTTTTCCCCATAATTCATTAAATACAGCTGGTTGGCGAATAAACTCTACATTTTTTGGGAGTTTTTTTAGCCAATTAGCCAGTTCAGGCTCAAAGCTATAGCAGTGTGGGCAGCCATACCAGAAGAATTCAATTACTTCGATTTTATCTGTGTGCTGGGTAGGTTGGGGTGGTGTTAAGGTATCGAAGCCTTGATTTTCTGCGTTAACTAGCGGTGCGCAAACTAACAGGCTGAGGGCTAAAAAAATATGTGATAGTTTATTTAACATGGCGTTATTGTTGAAAATAGGTGGAAAAAGAAGTTAATGATTCATCATTGAGATGCGATACGCGACTGCTTTAATTTGGTCGTTGGTCATTTTTGTTGCAATCATGTGCATCATGTTATCAGGCGTGTTGCCGCGTTTGCCGGCTTTAAAATCGGTGAGCGCTTGTATTAGGTAGTCTGCATGCTGGCCTCTAAGTGCTGGAAAAGCTGCGGGTTTATTACCTTCACCTAAGGGGCCATGACACGCAATGCAGGCCGATACTTCGCGTGTTAAGTCACCATTTCTGTATAGGTCAGCACCTTGCTCGATAAGGGCGGCAAGTTTTTCAGGCGCGTTGACATCGTCTTCATCATCGGCTAACGGCAGAGCATTTTTGGACAGTGTTTGGCTAGCATAATAAGCAGCAATGTCTGCCATGTCGTCATCAGATAATGTCATTGCAATAGAGGACATCATGGCGTTTTTTCTGCTGCCATTTTTGAATGCCTGCAATTGTTTTATTAAATACGACTCGTGTTGTTGTGCAAGCTTAGGGAATGTTGATACCATGCTGTTTCCCTGTTCTCCATGACAACTTGCACAAGACGCGGCTTTTTCTAAGCCTGCATGAGTAGTTTCTGCGTGTAAGCCAGTAACAGAAAATATAAGAGTAAGTGCTAGCCACGTTTTTTTCATCAGATTCCTCCAGCGGAATAATGAATGGATAAGATAGCCATTAAATGACTGGCCGATTAAATGCCGTCAATTTTACCTTAATTAGTCCGCTTAGGCGAGGTAGTGATGAATCCGATTTACACACAAGCTAAATTTATTAATAGTTCTCCGCAGTTAAAAAATACGCCTGAAGATCAAGGCTTGGAGGTTGCTTTTGCGGGGCGATCAAATGCAGGTAAGTCCAGTGCAATTAATGCCTTAACACGGCAGAATTCTTTGGCGCGTACCAGTAAAACACCCGGTCGTACGCAGATGCTCAATTTTTTTGAAATTAATGCTACAACACGTTTTGTTGATTTGCCAGGTTATGGTTATGCACGCGTTCCTTTAGAAGTTAAAAAAGACTGGCATAAATTGATGGAAGCTTATTTTATTCATCGGAAGTCTTTGTGCGCGATAGTCTTGGTTATGGATATTCGTCATCCTCTAACTGACTATGATAAACAAATGATTGAATGGTGCGAGCATGTTCAGTTGCCAATTCATATTTTGTTAACTAAATCTGATAAACTTGCTTTTGGTGCAGCTAAAAGTACTTTGTTGCAGATTCAAAAAACCTTAGCACAAGTTTCAATACCGCTCTCGGTACAATTATTTTCCGCCTTGAAAAAAACGGGTATTGACGATGTGCATTTGGCGTTAGACAGATTTTTTTCGGGCGAGAAAATAGCACAAAAGCAGCTTAATTTAGGTGAGTAATTATTCGGTGTTAGTCTGAAAAAATTTTTAAGATAAAAATAACTTCGTCAATCCATTGGTTTTCTCAATTTTGATACTAAAATTATGAGTTGTGGACGTTGTTAATAATCCTTATCAAATACGAAAAAATGGATTGCACTTTCAAACAAATTCTAAGTATGATTGTTGTTTGTATCGTCTGTAAAAGCATAACTTGGGGGAGAAATGGAAATAACACTTGAACTACTTCAGAAAAAAATTCTGATTGTAGATGATGCGCCATCGATACGCTCGTTAACAAAAGCTATTCTTCGTGAAGCGGGTTTCACGCATGTTTTTGATGCACAAGATGGAAATGAAGCGTTAGCTTTAATGAAAAAAGTTAAGATTAACGTGGTCATTTGTGATTGGAATATGCCTGGTATGACTGGGCTGGAATTGTATAATGCGGTCAAGCTTGATCCCAAAATGCCAACGCCACCTTGGATAATGTTAACGTCTTCGTCTGAAGGTAATAAAGTAAAAGAGGCTATTCAGGCGGGTATTACCTCTTATATTATTAAACCATATAAGCCAGATAATTTATTGAAGCAGGTGATAGGTAAAATTAGCGCAAGCTAATTTTAGGTGTAAATTAAGCAAATTATCAATTAAAAGTCATTGATCAATTTGCTTAGTTGAAGAGGTAAGTCGTGATGTCTGGTTAAAATAATTCAATATTGTCCATATCTTCCATCTCAATAGCTCGTCGATCTTTTTCGGCAATAGCTTCTTCTTTTGTTTGCCCTTGAAGAATGGCGTCAAACATCAGTTTTTCAGATTCCATTGTGTATTTTGAACGAACTTTATTTTGTAGTTTAAGCCATTCTTCTGGATTATAAATATGATCAGGGCGCTCAATTAGCGTTGATAATCCTACCAAATTTAACGTTACATGCTGCAAGCATTGTACCATTCGGTCATAAAACTGAAAGGCAATGACAGAGCTTTGTATTTTTTCAGACGTTTCCGCGCAACTCGCCAGTGCTTTGTCTCGCATCGCATTAGGTTCCATTTCCAATAAATAACTATTAATAATGGTCATGTGATCTGCTAACGAAGTAAATGATTCTGTTAGCGTGTTGACAGATAAATCGCCTTCTTTCATTAAATCATCAACTTGAGCCGCAGCTAAAGTAAGCAGCTTGACGGTTTCTCGTATCTGGCTCCAGTCAAGGTCAGGTTTATTTGAAGAGGAAGCGAACATATTTAATATCCAGTATTGTTTGTAGTGAGGTGTGTAAGCAATTTTGTATTAAGTACGTGTTGTTAATTGTGTAAATTAACAAGATAAATACACGTAAAATGGTGTCGATTATACGTCATGAGCTTGGGTATTTATGGTTTTAATTAATGTTTACTGACATTTTAATTGGTTGGTTAATTTGTCGGTAATTGGGTAATAAGTCAGGTTTATAAGTTCATGGCACTTAAATTAGGATAGTCTAAGGGGCGAATCCCTAAGGGCCAGTGTAATTTACGTTCAGATTCTAAGATAGGGAGATCATTAATGCTGGCATAGCGACATTGCATTAGACCCTGTTCATTAAATTCCCAGTTTTCATTGCCATAAGATCGGTACCAAGCACCTTCGTGAGTATGCCATTCATAAGCAAAACGAACGGCAATTCGATTATCAGCAAACGCCCATAATTCTTTCACTAATCTGTAGTCTAGTTCAGTAGTCCATTTGCGCTGTAAAAAAGCAATAATTTCTTCGCGACCATTAATAAATTCTGAGCGATTACGCCAGTTGCTGTTTAAAGTATAAGCTAAGGCTACCTTTTCTGCATCGCGAGTGTTCCATGCATCTTCAGCCATGCGAACTTTTTGGCTTGCGGTAAGCGCGGTAAATGGTGGTATTGGTGGACGTGATGGTAAAGTTTGGGTCATAAGATATTGTTATAGTATATAAGCATGTAGTGTTATTAGTTAATGATGCATTTTATGCTAGTTACATTAAGAAATTATGAGAAAAAAATTTTTGTTATTGATAAGGTAAATGGTTAAATGCCTAGCTAGGCACTGTTAAGGTAATAGTATTTTAGATTCAGTTGTTTTTCTTTATTTTATTTATTTTATTTATTTTTACAGGTAAATAAAAATACATTTTTTAATGACATTACGCACTTTTAGTTATGAAAATTGGTAAGCTTTATATTATTTCAGCGCCTTCTGGGGCAGGTAAAACCAGTTTAGTGAAGCAGTTGCGTGCAGATTTATCTGGATTGGGCGTGTCGGTTTCCTATACAACGCGTGCTATGCGTAAGGGCGAGGTGGCTGGTCACGATTATAATTTCGTATCTTATGATGAATTTCATGTCATGTTGGCGCAAGGTGCTTTTTTAGAATATGCACAGGTGTTTGATAATTTTTACGGGACAGCCTTTGCGTCCGTGGAAGAAAAATTACAGCAGGGCTTGGATGTGATTTTAGAAATTGATTGGCAAGGTGCGCAACAAGTAAAACAGTGGCTTCCAGCGTGTATTAGTGTGTTTATTTTACCTCCTTCATTGGTGGTTTTAGAGCATCGTTTAACCGCGCGAGGACAAGATGATGAGCAGGTGATCACCCGACGTATGCGGGATGCGGTTGCTGAGATCAGTCATTACCACGAGTTTGATTATTTAATTGTTAATGATGTGTTTGAGGATGCGTTAGTGCAATTAAAAGCCATCATTATTAGTCAGCGCCTTGTTTTGTCTCGACAAGAATTGGTGTTGCAGTCTTTATTAACGTCATTACAGGCGTGATATACATTTTTTGGGATGAGTCACGCGGTAAATTTACATTATTTTATATATGAAACATATTCCAACGGTTGGTTTTATTAGTTTGGGCTGTCCAAAAGCATTGGTTGATAGTGAGAAAATTTTAACTGGTTTGCGAACCGAAGGCTATGCAATCTCGTCAACGTATCAAGATGCAGATATTGTGGTGGTTAATACCTGTGGATTTATTGATGCCGCGGTAGAGGAGTCGTTAGACAGTATTGGTGAGGCTATCAAAGAACATGGGCGCGTTATTGTTACGGGGTGTTTAGGGGCGCGTGAAGCTGATATTAGAGCGCGGCATCCACAGGTGTTGCAGGTTACTGGAGCGCATGCTTATGAAGAAGTGATGGCAGCGGTGCATACACATTTACCACCTAGACATGATCCTTTTGTCAGCTTAGTTCCTCCGCAGGGGGTTAAGTTAACGCCATCACATTATGCGTATTTAAAAATTTCAGAAGGCTGTAACCATCGCTGTACCTTTTGTATTATTCCTTCGTTGCGCGGCGATTTGGTTAGTCGACCCTTAGACGATGTATTGCTTGAGGCTGAAAAGTTAGTTGCAGCAGGGGTGAAAGAAATTTTGGTGGTGTCTCAGGATACCAGTGCGTATGGGGTTGATATTAACTATCAGGCAGTGAATTGGCGTGGGCAATCGGTGCAAACACGTTTTTATGAGTTGGCTGATAAATTAGGTGAACTAGGCTGTTGGGTGCGTATGCATTATGTCTACCCTTATCCCCATGTAGATAAAATTATTCCATTAATGGCGGAAGGTAAGTTGTTGCCTTATTTAGATATTCCCTTCCAGCACGCGAATAATCGTCTCTTAAAATTAATGAAACGCCCCGCAGCAAGCCAAAATAATTTAGAAAGAATTAATGCGTGGCGTGCAATATGTCCTGAAATCAGTTTACGCAGCACCTTTATTGTTGGTTTTCCTGGCGAGACCGAGCAAGAGTTTACTGAGTTATTGGATTTTCTTACAGAAGCGCGTTTAGATCGGGTGGGCTGTTTTGCATATTCACCTGTGCAAGGTGCGGTGGCCAATACGTTGCCTAATGCGGTGCCTGAAGAGGTAAAGCAAGAGCGTTTAGCAAGGTTTATGGCACTTCAAGCTGAAATTAGTGCTGAGCGATTACAGCAACGTGTTGGCAGAATTGAAACAGTGCTTGTTGATGAGGTTGTTGCAGAAGGTGCGGTTGCCAGAAGTAAAGCGGATGCGCCAGAAATTGATGGGCAGGTTTTTATTGATGGAGCCACGCACTTAACCGTGGGAGATTTTGTGAAAATTGAAATTGAAGAGGCTGATGAACATGATTTGTGGGGGCATTTGGTGTAACGATAGCCAAATGAGAGCGCAAATATCCTGTGAGTAAAGCAAAAAAAACCCAGCTGTTATGCTGGGTTTTTTTATGTTTACGACTTTAACTTAAAGTGCGATTGAGCTAGAAACTTTTTGTTTTGATCCATCTGGATCATCCATACAGCCAGCTAAACCAACAATCATTAATGCCATAGCTAAAAGTGCTAATATTTTTTTCATAATTTATCCTCCAAAAGGTTTTAACTTATTTTATTTATTGTGCGTCAATCAATGAAAGCACGGATGAATTTATATCATGACTAGAATATCGATGCAATAATAAAAGTCATCTAACTATGTTAAGCATTTAGAGTGAGTTGATGTCATTGGGTAAATGATAAATGATTTTATTATCGTGCCACTGGGCTTCGCCAATGGTGAGCCAAGGCGACGAAAAATTCTTATGTAGTTGATCGTAAACCCAGTAATTTGGTGCACTGATTTTTTTAAGATGAATATGAAAGACCGTTGTATTTAAATTTAAGCCCAATTGTTGTCCCCAAAAAGCGGTCACTTTCATAATAAATTTATGCAAACGAGTGTTATCAATGGTGGGTGTTACGGCAATATTTGCCCACATAGAGTGGACACGTCCCCAATTTGGAGCAAGTAGTCGACCTTGTTCATTAACAAAAGGTAGCCAGTTTTCCTTACCACTTGCATCGGTGTAGGTGATGGCAAGAATTCGATCATAACCAGTGAAGTGATCGTGCAAATATAATGCGTGTGGCGCAATCCCTAAAAAAGTTTGTGAGATGCTAAGAAGTGCGTTACTGGCTTGGGATAAGGGAATTGTTAAGGCGTTGTGCTGGTTTTTAAGGCCCAATCGATAAATAATTCCATAATGCACCGTGCTATTTAATTGCAAAATTAGAAGCGCAATAATGATTTTTGATACTTTACGCGCGAAGTTTTTAGGTTTATGGGTGGCAAAATTTTCAAATAAGTAATGGTAGAGGGTGTTCTCTTTGTAGGGCGTTGTGACTAAGCAAGTTTCTGTGCAGAGTGTGCGTTGACGATTATCAGCAATAGCGCGATATTTATTTTTTGCCAATGAATAGATGCCAGGTAGTTTTAACAAGACACTCACAGGGCTGGTATAGATCATGTGAAAGCCAATTTGGATATACGTATCCACGCCAGCATAGACTTGTTGGTGCTGATCTACAGCGTATAAATCTGTGAGTAAGGTATGCAGACTAAGGTGTTTAAGTGCTGCGTGTGAGGCAGAAAACTCTTGCGCACTTCGAAAATCAATGCGTTTTAATAGGTCGAAGTGATTAAGTATCGTTACGGCGCGATTACATAAAGGACATTGTTGATCATAAAAAACCGTCAAGCTTGGCTGCGTGCTTGTGCAGTGTTGTCGAAGCGCTTGCCACCATTCGTGCGGAATTAAAAGGCTATAAAAAATAAGCATTCCTAAGCCAAACGGATAAATATTTAAGGACAGTGTTATGCCTAAATGCAATCCAGCCCCAATGAACAAATAAATAAGGCGTAATTTTTTATGCCAAAATAAAAATAAAAAGGTAAATTGAAAAGTTAAAATAGTGTAGCCAATGGTTTTTTGTAAAAACTCATTGTTTAGAAAAAAAGACATATCTAACGCAGAAACATAATAGGGCTGTGTAGAAGGCAGCCATGCTCCTAAGCCATTACGCCAATGTTCGGCAAACATTTTGTGGACGGATGAATCTAAGTATAAAAGGCCTAGACAGAAGAAAATGGGCAAATAATAACTTAAAATAGAGACTGTGGCGGCTGGAAGTCTTTCGCGGGTATACGGTACGGATAATTTTTTGCGAAGATGATCGAAAGATAAGGCCTTGTCACCAGGCATGAAAAGTAAAAAACAGCCCGCGCTAATCATAAATAAATCAAAGCCGCCGTCAAAATCACGCTGCATTGAGGTAAAGTTAACAAAAACAAGCCAAAAAATATAATTACAAGTGACCGCAAATTGATAGCGATAACCTGTGATGACACAGCAGGCTATTACTGCCCAAAATATTAAAAACAGCCCAAGCATGGGGAATTCAACATCAATAAAAGGGATTGGATCAAAAATCAAGTGGCGGAAATAATAAAGAAAGAGGATTTCTTGTAGCGTAATGATGCCGTAAAGAATTCTAAATAAGCCAATGCCTGTGGCGGGCACCTGTTGATTTAGTAGTTTTAAGTTTAGTGCGTAGATGAATTTATACATTTAAACATTTAGAAAAGTAGGGTAAATGTGTAAAGTATAAAATAAATTTGTGAGGATGGTTTGTAAAGTTTAGATGAGCAAATATGCAAAAGCCGCTATTACCTAAAGATAATAGCGGCTTTTATTGGTTTGAAATGAGCAGTAGCTTATTTCTCGTCGTCTGGGTGCTCAGCGAATACCCATTTTGCTAAGAAATAAACAGCGCCGATAACAACAACCGCACCAACCATTCCAGCTGGTTCTTTTAACATTGAAGTGAGATCTAAGATGAACCCCATGAGATGTCCTACCTGTATTTTTGTATTTTAGAAATTGCTACTCATAGCAAATGGAAGCCACATAATACTTTAGAGGAAACTAAAGTCAAGATTAAATGTATAGTAAATGTACACTTAGAGACTGTTTTATAGGTAAAATTTTTTAATTAATATATTGTTCTTATAGGGTATTTTTGATTTTTATAGAGGATGTTTTTGTACCAAAAATGCACTCAGTTATCAAAAAATAACATTAATTTTATCAATGTTTGGTTTTGGCGGGTGCCGCAATATTCTGAAAATAAAGGTGTGCTTAGAGTGGATGGCGATGATTCATGCGCTAAAGTCACACTATAATGATTATTGACTTGAAAATTTAAAGCTCGATAGCGGCTGTGGTATAGTTTAAACTTCTTATTTCTAAGCTTAATTCAGAGTAAAAGGGTGGGGAAATATGAAAAATTATATAAAATTAGTATTGGTTGTCATGGCCTTGTTTGGGCACAGTGTTTTTGCAGATGTTGTCTTGAAAGATAATTCGGATATTTTAGGTAAATGGAAGCTTACTTCAGAAGCAACAAAAATTGACGGAGAGAAAAAACAAGTTAAGGTTGAATGGGATTTTAAAAGCGATGGAACCTTGCTAACAACATCGACTGATTCTGTGGGTCGAACCAAAGAAATGAAGATTGCAGTTAAATATTCGATTGAAAATGGCGAAATAAAAAAGCAAACGAAGCCAGGACAAGAAAAATATGAGTCATGTAAAGTGCTTGAAAAAGATGGCAATAATATGGTTCTGAAATGTATGTTTCTTTTTTATTTTTTAACAAAAATATAATTACAAGAAGGGTATAACAATGATTGGTGCGATAGTAATGATTTTTGCGGCAATATGGCTTTATCAGTCAGCAATAAAAGCCGGAACAACAAATGTAGTGTTATGGGTAGGTGGTTGTATGGCTATTTATTTAGCCTCACAAGTTATTTTAATTGATGCAAATGTGTTTTTTTTAGAGTTGTTTAGAAGCAGTGAAGGCGGAGCTGATTATGAGCGTTCTTTAGCGAGTGTTGGTGACAGAAAAAATGAAGGTGGCTTTCAAGGTGCGGGTGGTATTTTAGCGTCTTTATTTATGGAATTAATGCCACCCGTGGTTGGTTTTTTAATTATTGCAGTCATTCGTTTAAAATTTATTGTTAAAGAAGCGTTTACCATTGGTAATTTGTTTTCAGGTATTCCAACTTTTTTTAAGGAAACTTTTAACAAAATGATTACCAGCTTAAAGCAAGGTATTAAATCGTAAATTTCTGAAAATTTATGGTTGCTGTGAATAAAAAAAAGCCCAAGTTTACTCTTGGGCTTTTTTTTTTAAGTAGCTAGAATGGTAATTAAGATTACCTTACCCTAAAATAGTTGAAACAAGCAAAATAATGCTCATCACAAAAAGTGCTGTAAAAAGTATTCCTGCAATAATAAAGTATTTTAACGAGCCTTCTTTAAAGTCTTGTTCTCTGTTTTTATTGCTTTGTACACCAATAAAAGCCGCAAAAACGCTTTTAAAAATTTGAAAAAAAGATTGTTTTGACATGTTTCCTCCAGAATAGTTTTGTATGAACTAAACAATTATAAGCTAACCTAATTTTTAACTTTATTTGAAATAAATTATGACTAGAACAGAATTATTTATACAGCAATTGGCGCAACGTATTTTATTTCTTGATGGTGCAATGGGCACAATGATTCAAGGCTACAAGCTGGATGAAAAAGATTATCGTGGAACTCGTTTTTCCGAATGGAATGTTGATTTAAAAGGAAATAATGATCTCTTGTCGTTAACGCAGCCAGATATTATTAAAGCCATTCATGGTGCATATTATGAAGCAGGATCAGATATTGTTGAAACCAATACGTTTAATTCAACAAGCATTGCGATGGCTGATTATGAAATGGAATCCTTGGTTTATGAAATGAACTTAGCGTCAGCACAATTGGCTAGAAGTGTCGCAGATGAATACACCTTAAAGACACCAGACAAACCACGTTTTGTGGCAGGCGTGTTAGGGCCAACCAATCGCACGGCATCAATGTCACCTGATGTAAATGACCCTGGTTTTCGTAATATTTTCTTTGATGATTTGGTGCATGCTTATGCTGAAGCCGCACACGGATTAATTGATGGTGGTGCAGACACGCTCCTTATTGAAACTATTTTTGATACCTTAAATGCCAAAGCGGCTATTTTTGCTGTGGAACACGTCTTCGAAGAAATTGGCTACACCTTGCCAGTCATGATTTCAGGCACGATTACAGACGCCTCAGGACGTACTTTATCGGGACAAACGGTTGCTGCCTTTTGGCACTCACTTAAGCATGTTAAGCCTATTTCATTTGGATTTAACTGTGCGTTAGGCGCAAAAGAATTACGTCAGCACATTGATGAATTATCTGGCATTGCAGACACCCATATTTCAGCCCATCCAAACGCAGGTTTGCCCAATGAATTTGGTGAGTACGATGAATCACCAGAAGCCATGGCACAAGAAATTGCCGATTGGGCGGCCAGTGGCTATCTAAATATTATTGGCGGTTGCTGTGGAACTTCGCCAAATCATATCAAAGCAATTGTTGACGCGGTGCAGTCTTACCCGCCTCGCAACGTGCCCGTGCTTGAAAAACGCTGTCGCTTAGCCGGCTTAGAAGCCATGTCGATTGGCCCAGAAACATTATTTGTTAACGTGGGCGAGCGCACTAATGTCACCGGGTCAGCGGCATTTAAACGCTTAATTATCGAGGGTGATTTTGAAACTGCTTTAGACGTGGCAAAACAACAAGTTGAAAGTGGCGCACAAATTCTTGATATCAACATGGATGAAGGCATGTTGGAATCAAAAGACGCAATGGTGCGTTTTTTATTATTGATAGCCTCAGAGCCAGATATAGCAAAAATACCCATTATGCTTGACTCCTCAAAATGGGATATTTTAGAAGCGGGTTTAAAATGTATTCAAGGCAAAGGTGTTGTGAACTCTATCTCCTTAAAAGAAGGAGAGGAAGCCTTTATAAAACATGCCAAATTGGTTCGTCGTTATGGCGCGGCCGTGATTGTGATGGCTTTTGATGAAGAAGGACAGGCGGACACCAAAGCAAGAAAAATAGAAATTTGTCAACGTGCCTACAACGTTTTGGTAGAACAAGTCGGCTTTCCGGCAGAAGACATTATTTTTGATCCCAATATCTTTGCCGTCGCAACGGGTATCGATGAACACAATAATTATGGTGTCGATTTTATTGAAGCAACCCGAGAAATCAAACGAACCTTACCACATGCGTTAATTTCTGGTGGAGTATCAAACGTATCATTTTCATTCCGAGGCAATAACCCCGTGCGTGAAGCTATTCACGCGGTATTTTTATACCATGCCATTCATGCGGGCATGTCAATGGGGATTGTTAATGCAGGACAATTAGCCATTTATGCAGATATTCCAGAAGATTTACGCGAAGCGGTGGAAGCCGTCATTCTTAATCGGCATGATGGCAGTGGGACAGAAAAATTACTGACCTTGGCAGAAAAATACCGAGGTGACGGCAGTAGCGGTGAAGTAAAACAAGAAAATTTAGAATGGCGCGAATGGGCAGTATCTAAACGATTAGAACATGCCTTAGTCAAAGGGATTACTGATTACATTGACGAAGACACCGAAGAAGCAAGATTAGCCGTAGAGCGTCCGTTGCATGTGATTGAAGGAGCCTTAATGGACGGCATGAACGTAGTGGGTGATTTATTTGGCGAAGGCAAAATGTTCTTGCCACAAGTTGTAAAATCAGCGCGAGTCATGAAAAAAGCCGTGGCGTATTTAATGCCCTTTATGGAAGCCGATAAAACCGAAGGCGATCGTCAAACCAACGGAAAAATTTTGATTGCCACAGTAAAAGGTGATGTGCATGACATTGGTAAAAACATTGTAGCCGTGGTTTTGCAATGTAATAACTATGATGTGATTGATTTAGGGGTCATGGTACCCGCAGAAAAAATCTTACAAACAGCGCGTTTAGAAAATGTCGATATTATTGGATTAAGTGGCTTAATTACGCCATCGCTAGATGAAATGGTGCATATCGCTAAAGAAATGCAGCGCCAAGGTTTTAGTATTCCCTTAATGATTGGCGGAGCAACCACCTCACGTGCTCATACCGCAGTAAAAATTGAGCCACATTATCAAGGCAGTACCGTGTACGTTACCGATGCCTCGCGTGCGGTAGGCGTGGCAAGTAACTTATTAAGTACAGAATTAAAAGATACTTACATCAATAGCATACGCCAAGATTACGCCGAAGTGCGTGAACGTCATAAAGGTAAAGAGGCAAAAACCAAGCAACATAGTATTGCCCAAGCCCGTGATAATCGTTACGCCTGGCAGACTCAGCAACCCGTAGTGCCGTCATTCTTAGGTATAAAAGTTTTTTCAGAGGTCAGTCTTGCCGTGCTGGCAGACTATATTGATTGGACACCGTTCTTTCAAACCTGGGAAATGGCAGGCAGTTATCCTAAAATTCTTGATGATCAAGTGGTTGGCGTGGAAGCTAAAAAATTATTTGCTGATGCCCAAGCCATGTTAAAACAACTTATTGCCGAACAATGGCTAAGTGCACGCGCAGTCATTGGTTTCTTCCCTGCGCAAAGTCATGGTGATGATGTGGTGCTGTATACCGACGCAGGGTGTACAGAACAACTCATGACCTTGCATCATTTACGTCAACAAAACGTTAAAGCGCCTGGACGTCCAAATTATTGCTTGGCGGATTTTATTGCGCCAGTAGATTCTGGTGTAACGGATTATCTAGGCGCATTTGCCGTCACCACAGGCATTGGCATTGAAGAAATCTTACTGCGTTTTGAGCAAGATCACGATGATTACAGTGCCATTATGTTAAAAGCATTAGCCGACCGTTTGGCCGAAGCGTGTGCAGAATATATGCATCTTAAAGTAAGAAAAGAATATTGGGGCTATGTGGAAGAGGAAGCACTTGATGGCGAGCAATTAATCAAAGAAGCGTATCAAGGCATTCGACCTGCGCCAGGGTATCCCGCCTGTCCAGATCATACCGAAAAAGCCAAGTTATTTGAGTTGCTTAACGTGACAGAAAACACCAGTATTTCACTTACCGAAAATTACGCCATGTACCCCGCCTCAGCGGTAAGTGGCTGGTATTTCTCTCATGCCGATGCGCAATATTTTAACGTAGGTAAAATCGATAAAGATCAATTGATTGATTATGCTGAGCGTAAAGGGATTGATTTAGCTGAGGCTGAGCGTTGGTTGGCAGCACATTTGCACGCTTAAAATTAATGCCTGAATTACCCGAAGTTGAAACCACGTGTCGAGGCATTGCCCCCCACCTTGAGGGGCAATGTATTGCTCAGGTGGACGTTAGGCAAAGTAACTTACGTTGGCCAGTCACTGCGCACTTAGCTCAAGTATTACTAGGTCAAACAGTACATAAAGTCTATCGACGCGCTAAATATATCGTCATTGACTGCGCCCACGGTAATGTATTGATTCATTTAGGTATGTCAGGAAGCTTGCGGATAGTGTCCACTAACACGCCCGCAGGCAAACACGATCATATCGACATTATTTTTACCAATAACACCTGCTTACGCTTTAATGATCCCCGACGTTTTGGTGCCGTATTATGGACAACCGAGCCAATTTTAACGCACCCTCTGCTTAACGCCTTAGGCCCTGAACCACTCTCAGAAAGTTTTACCGGCGCGATGCTGTATCACGCTTCCAGAAATCGAAAAGTGCCGATTAAAAGCTTCATTATGGACAGTCATATCGTTGTGGGCGTGGGCAATATCTACGCCAACGAAGCCTTATTTAAGGCAGGCATACGTCCCACGCGTCAGGCAGGAAAAATAGCCTTAGCACGTTATGAAAAATTAGCCGACTGTATCGTAAAGGTTTTACACAACGCCATCGACCAAGGTGGCACAACCCTGCGTAATTTTGTCAACGAAGCAGGCAAGCCCGGGTATTTCAAACAATCGCTACATGTCTACGGACGCGCTGGACAAGCCTGTCATCACTGCGGCCAGCCATTACAAGAAGTACGCATAGCTAATCGCAGCACAGTATTTTGTAAAGAGTGTCAGCGGTAAAACGTTTAGTAAAGGGCATTAAAACGTAAATAATCTATTAAAATCAATATTTTGTTGGTTGCATAAAAGCCCCCTTTAAAAAAAGGGAACACTATTTTTATACCATGTCAGCAACAAGCTAATAAATCCCCCCTTTGAAAAAGGGGGGCAGAGCCTGATGAGCTAGTCGAATGAGGAGATTTATCAATATAACTCTCTGCACTTAATGGCATCTCGTACCCAATATTTTATAAAAACAAGGGCTTACAAAATTAAACGTGTTTTATGAGGTATTTTCATAATACTTCCACAGTCTCGATAGCGTCATGCACCTTTTGATTTTCCAGATGAGGCTATCGCTTATCTGGTCCACGCTTATATTGCTTGCACTTAACTTTTGAAATACTAGAAGCTTTATTTACCACCCTCCTATTGAAACATACCGAGTCCAATGGCGTTAGCCCTTGGTTAAAAAGGCTAAAGCCTGTTTACTCCTGCTTATATACTTCAGCGACACAAGATTGCCGTGTGTAGAAAAACCAATATAAATGGGGCTACTTGCGCGGTTTGGAAGCCTGAGCTAGTTCCAATTGCTGTGCTAGGTTCTACTGCTCCCGATTGGTTGGAATGGGTTTTAAAGGCGTACGGTCGGCGTGTTGCGCAGCGCACGCTTACGAGACCGTGAAAGTATTATGATGTTAACTTCCCCCTTTGAAAAAGGGGGGTTGAGGGGGATTTGGGATTTCCATTATGCAATTACGGCGTTTAGTGCTGGCGGGTTCTCGCATGTTTTCGCTGATTCGTTAACGCTTATGGGCGTACCGCTTGGCTGGTGGTCGGATCGGCGTTTTAACT
>Ga0247837_1004551_pt1 | contig 22109 bp, 19 predicted proteins | sample LaCtaG_2_FD_187115 | JGI IMG/M metagenome (GOLD analysis project Ga0247837, IMG submission 187115) | Freshwater microbial communities from meromictic Lake La Cruz, Castile-La Mancha, Spain - LaCruzMarch2015_14.5m | ecosystem: Environmental > Aquatic > Freshwater > Lake | place: Spain: Castile-La...
CCATCCCTTCCTTATCATTCAAAAAACGGAACACTAACATCTATTCGCATAGTGCAATAATGAATTAAAGGGCTCTAGAGACAAGGGTAGGAATTATCGGTAATAACCCCCTTTTCGACTACTGGAAGAAAGCGCTATTAATGAAACTAAAGGCTTCTGATAAGTTTGTTGCACTCGGCTGCTTTTTCCTGCTGACCAAGAAGAGTATATGCCTGTCCAGCTCGGCGCAGCCTTTCCCCAGCTTCCTGCATGCGTCCTTGACTAGTGTACAGCTGGCCTAGGTAGCTGAGAGAATCCGGTAGCTGGGTGGACAGTGGGAAGTGGCTATGCGTCAGGTCTATGACTTGAGTCCAGCACAGTTCTGCCTGTTCCACTCTGCCACTATCGTAGTACAGGACTCCTAAGTGCATCAAGCAATTGACAAGTCCAATGGACTCTGTGTGGTAGTGGTCTGTGGCCTGGCTGTAGCACAGCTCCGCCAAGTCTGGTTGCTTGCTGTCTTCATACAGCAGGGCTAAGTAGGAGATGTACTCAGGCAGTAGTTCCGAGTCGGGGAAGTGGTCCAGGTAGAAGTCTCTGGCCTGGAGTAAGAGCAGCTCGGCTTGCTCTGGTCGGTTACTGTCGCGGTACAGCGTTCCCAGGTTACTCAGATAGAGCGGGACTAAGCAGGACAGCGGGTAGTGCGTCTCACAAAGGTATCTGCACTGCATGTAGAGACTTTCCGCCTTCGCTAGCAAGTTCTGCTGCCTATACAAACAGCCCAAATCCAGCATAGAGCAGGCCGTGAACAGGCAATGAGGGAACGCTTGCCAGGCTAATTCCAGTCCGTCCACGTAATTCTTAGTCGCTAGCCGCCAATTTCCCTCCACATACAGTCTGCCGGCTCTGATGAAAAGCGACAAACACTGTGCTGCAACCGAGTCATTCAGCAGCAGCTTCGACCACTGGCTCACTACCGCACTCCCCAGGCCGTCTGCAAGGCAGTCATGTGCGCGGGCGAGGTAGTAGACTGCCTTCTGCCGGTCCAGAATACACTCAGAGCGCTTTTCCGCCTGCAATAGGAGTTCGCAGGTGGAAATACAGTCCGCCCACAGTCCTTGTTGGTACTGTATTTCAGCGAGGACTATAGCAAGTTGCGAAGTAGAGTCTATGCACTGCAGCTTTAGTCCTAACTGCACCATTTCCTCTGCTTCCGCCCATTGCCCGAAATGAGAATAGACTTTTCCCAGTTCTACGCATAGAGCTGCGCTTTCCACACCCCCTAATTCAGTCCTGTATGTCTGCAGCATTTCCAAGGCTTTATCGTATTTCCCTGTCTCTACAGCTGCACAGGCTTTCTGAACCTGCGGCTTCATCGCGCACTCCAAAACCGCCTGCAGCGAGGGTCTGTCCTGCTCCCTCTCCGAAAACATAGACCCCAGTAGTCGCTTCAAAGGCTGCGAGCAGGACAGAGACACTACCATTGTCTTGGCCTTCTTTTCCAATGTGTGTGTCGGCCACTCGTCTGGGAAGGTGAGGCTGGCAAGTGCGTACAGGGTCATGCCGAGTGCGAATACATCCGCCTTGAAAGGGTCGTAAGTTCCTCTCTGCTGGGGGCTTAAATAGGCTTGTTTTTTGGTCCTGGGTGGTTCAGAAGTCTTAATTCTCCCTTCGAAATTCCCCAATTTATAGTCCCCCTTGGTATCGATGAAGACGTTTTCAGGCCGAATGTCCCTATGCGCCACTCCCTGTGTGAACCTTACATTCGCATGAGCATACGCCAACGCACTCGTAGTCTGTCTCAAGAATTCGCAAAGTTCCCACTCGCTCAGCCTTCTCTGCCCGCTTGCCTGTATTTCCATCTCCACATTCCTTTCCAGTGCTTCCAGGACGTGGTCGAGGTGGTAGAGAGCAGGCGCTTGGCTGGTGTCTAGGTGCATAGCCAGGAGTCTACAATTGTGGGGGTGTTGGACTCGGGCCTGGGCGAGGCCTGCGTTGAGGCTCTTGGCCAGTTCCTTCGCTAAGTCAGTGGAATATCGAAGTAGGGAGAACTCCTGACGCTTGACAGTGACCGGACTGCCCACTCCTTTGAACAGACATACAGACCCATCTTCGTTTTCACAGAAAGTCTTTGACTCTATTTCACACTGCTCAGCGTCTCCCTGTCTACTTTCAGGCTCTATCTGAGCAGAATCAGCAAGCTGCAGCAAGGCTTTCTGCAAGTAGTCCAGCAGTTCGGCCTCATTCTGTGTGTCCACTATGTGAAAAACCGTGAATTGCTCAGGGGATTTCCTGAGGTCTATATCGATTTCCACAACTTCCAGGCCCATTTTCCTCTTCGCGTATTTGAGGGGAGTGCTGAGTACTGCATCCAGTTTCTTAGAGAATTGGGCCTGACTAGTAGCCAATTCATAGCGAATAACAGTGAGCGAGGAAGGACTAATGTGTCTAGAAAGACTGTGGAAGGCGGTTATTTGGCTGTTTGCAGTGCTGTAAAAAGGGATTTCTTCGAGCTCGTATTTTTCCATTATTACCCTAAGACGCTGGAGTCCTTTTGTAATTTCCATTTCCTTCATCTACAATTTTAGCAGTTGCGAATATACAAATTTAGCCCTGGCTGTATGAAATTGCTCTGTTTTAATGCCTAAAGGAGATGTTCAAATCTAATGAAAGCAAGAATGCACGTTTCCCGAAGTCGGAAATGAGACTTCACGATGCACAGGGATGAAGCCGGAAAGGAAAAAGTCGTCCTCACCAGAGCTGTGGCAGTGCTGAAGACGCATAGAGGCCTTTTCTATAAAAACCCTTCCATATTACTTGGATACCCACCTGTATTTCCATGTTAAATATAGACATTAGGGTATTATTGGATCTATTCGCTATATCGCCATAAGATATTTTCACCTTGCAACTACATACTTTAAATCCATGCTCATACTGACAAACTCAAAAATGAACCCAACTTCTGCAACCCCTAATAACGACTACCTGATTAGCTAGCCAAGTCTCTAGCAGGCGTCTCATAGTAACTAGTCTCACTGAGCACTTCCTCCAACGTAAACCCCAACACTTCATACGAAACCGCCTCACTCACAACAGGCACTTCCTCCCTCCCCCCTTTCACCAGCTTCACCAACTCCGTCTTCAGCCGCTCCGTCCCTTGCGGCTCCGCAAACAGCCAATGCTTGAACCCCTCCAAGCGACTCCTGCGAGGGTCGAGGTTGAGTCCCGGCGGCAGTTGAGTGATGTACAGAAGTTTGTGCAGGGTCTCGAACAAGGGAGTGACAGGGTCTTTGGTCTGGGTGCGTAGGTTGGTTCTGGGCTCTTCAGCGCTTCTTTCCCGGGCGTGGGTGAGTTGGGCGGCGATTTGCGTTTCTTTTTCCTTCAAGTTGTCGATTTGCATGATGAGCAGGGGAGCGAGGAGTTGGCACAGGCCGAGTATGTCGGGGCGGGTTTCTTGGTCGACAGTGAGGCAGCTTTGGACCATGTGGATGAGAGGTTGGGAATAGACCTGTGGGTCTAGGGGGGAATAGGACCCTTCCAGTATAGATCTGCCGACGGCTAATGGACTTTCCCCTGCGAAGGCTGGCTGCAGAGTCGCTAACTCATACAAAACGCACCCAAAAGCCCATATATCCGCCTTTTCATTATAAGGCCGATTTTGCACGACTTCAGGAGCCGTATAGGCCACAGTCCCTACGAACGATTTCAAAAAATGCCCCGAATTCCAATGTCTCGCCAGGCCGAAATCCGCTATTTTCGCCTGCAACTCCCTGGTAACCAGCAAACTCGCAGGGGTGAAGTCCCTATGCACCAGCCTTTTATCCATGTGCAAATACCGCAACGCTGTGCACAGGTCTATCACAAGTCTCCACAGCTGTCCTTCGCTCAGACGCTGGCCTTTTTCCCTGAGAGAAGCCAGGTAGTCGCTTAAAGCCTGGCCGTCTTCCAGCTCTGTGACGATGTAGAGAGTGTGGCTTTCTACGAAGGAGGAGTAGTACTTGACTATGTTGGGGTGGCTCAGTTCCTTGTAAATCCCCACTTCTTTCGATAGCTGTTCCGCCCATTTCTCGGAGTCGCCTACATCGTCTGTGGAGTTGAGGGAGATTTCCTTCAGTGCATACCTGTTTTCGCCTTTTATAACTTCATATACACATCCAAAGGCATTTTTACTGAGTAATTCCACGATTTTGTACCCGCCTACGACTCTTGTGCCAGTCGGGAGTTCCTTCAGCTGCTCCACCGCTTGCTCCAATCGCTCCAATTCCGACTCCGAAAGGCCGTTAATGAGTGCAAGGGTGGCTTGATAGGCAGGGAATTCCAACGTATAGTCCGGAATAGTGGTAAAAACGGGTACTACAGAGGCAGGGAAAAGACTGCGGTAGGCCTTTCGATTCCTTTCCAAAGAGTACAGAAAGCGCGTCAGGCGCAAAGCGTGCAACTGCAACTGCACCGCTACTTCCACTTCCTTCTCAGCACAGTCCTTCCCCAGCCTCCTAGGGTGGTACCTGACCAGACATCTCCCTACCAAGTGGGCTCCGTTGGCTCGCGTTAGGAGGCAGCTTTCGTCCTCCTTGGTGAATAGGGTCAAAGTCTGCAGGGCGGATAGCATGAGTAAGGCGTCTTCGCTGGCTTTTAGCACTTTGAGGAGGGCTTGCACCATACCCAGCTTGCGGAATTCACTAACATTGGCTAGGTCGGAGCTGAGCGTTTGCACGATGGATAGGAGGGCTAAGCGGTTCGGCTGGTCTTTTGTCTTCAGAAACTGGTTAATTAGCACTAAATTCCCCCTCAGAATGCGGATATTCTGAGAGACTTCCCGCGAACTGCACAGAGTGTTGAGTAAAGTCGCAGCCAATAGTGTGTATTCCGAGCAGTAGTCGTTGAGTATCCGCAGCAGCAACTCCACCGCAGAGGTCCTCGCCAGGGTGGTGACCAGGTCAGGACTGCGAGCCAGTGTCAGCAAAGTCTCTAGCACAGTCCTAGAGACTGTGGGATGCGTGCTCCCTAGTAAGAGACTCAGTAACTCGGGTATGTCGTACAGCTTTAGTTCCTCTCGCAAGTCCTGTCTGCCTGCGATTCTGCGCAGCAGGCTGGAGATCTCCACTAGCATTTCACTCACGAAGGGAGCTGAAAAGTCCATGAAGTGCTGATGTGCATACAGTTTCAGCAGCTCGCCAAAGCGATGCACGCCGTCATTGCTCTGAACAGCATCCAGCAGCTGTGTCTCGCGAGTGAGGATGCGCAGGACTTGGAGGACGCGCAGGACGCAGGGGTAGCGGTCTGGGTCGAAGACGAAGTCGCTGGGTGGGAGTTACTCGGAAGCCAGTCGTTCTCGCAGAAGAGCGTCGATGAGGACGGAGTGCTCACTGGCGAATTCGTAGTGTCTTGCGTGAGTGCGTATAAAGCTGTCCAGTGCCTTCTGCTCCTCTGCTTCGCTGCCTGCGAGTGCTCTCAGTACTCCTTTCGCCGCTTCGTCCATTTCTAGTCCCGATAGATGGGAAGCTTTGAGGATGACAGGTCGATTGACTAGGGGAGATGGAGGGAAGCCTGATTTAAGGTCAGATTTCCTCACAGTTTGTTCGCTTTTCTGCTGGATAAAGCCACAGAATCAGTGCCTTTAATACAGCCATTTGTAGCAGAAACACTATGAATGTGGTTATTTCCCTATATTGCATTGGTAGTGTCTGGAAATCTCTTGTTTTTGAGTCTTTGCCACCATATATTTCTCTCTAAAAGGATGCAATTTATGAATTTCTAGCCGGTAATAGTTGAGAGTTCCCTGGAAAGCTGCTTTTCTCCAGGCAATGAGGGATATAAACGCAACTAATCCCAATTCCCCTCATTTCGACTGAAAACCCTCATTCGAAGTAGTTTTATCAAACCCAAGCCAAGAACGCAGCTTCAAACCCTCCAAATGAGAAGCAAAGCCTTTAGAAGCACTCCCTGTTCCCGCAATCGTTACTTAGGCTACTCTGGCTTTTCCGGCATGCCTTCTTGGCTCATGGACAGAGACGCAGGCTTGAAGTCAATCTCCGAAGAGAGACTTCGGGAACTATCAGACAGGGAGGAGAAGAGTGGGTCTTCGTTAGTGGCTGGACGGACCTCCTGGACTGTCTCGGTGGCGTTGTACTGCGAGGACTGGTCTTTATCTTCCATACTTATAGACATGGGCGAGGTTGGAGGTAGGCATAGGGAGTGAGGGTGTGCTGGTTATAGGGCGAAGACTGCGGACTATATGGGGAGTACAGGGGAAAGTGGGATTAGGCCTGAGGGGAATTGACTGTTGTTTAGTAGCATTTTAGCACAGATCCTTCTTAAATCACCCAATTTTGGCGGCAAAATCCGGGTTTTGCATGTCTGAAAAGGCTGAAAAGCGGCTAATACATATAGAAGCCTGAGCTAAGGGCATAGCTAGCTCCAATCCTTTTCCACTTGTGGCTTTCCCCTTCTTCCTCCACCAAATCGCAAGCAACTCTCAGTCGAATTTCAATTCCAATCCGACTACCCTAGGAGTGAGTATATCGTCTCACATAAAAGTCCATTTTGGCTACTGAAAGCAGACCACCGTCCTGGGTCTACAGGCAATCCTCATAGAAAGACATCCATTACCAGGATTAATTGGCTAATATTCAATTTCTCGATGGAAGATTTCGTAGTGGTGACTTACTGCTGCTCGGCCCGGGACTGCGAAAAGACGTATAACTCCAAGTTCAACCTCAAGCGACACATCGAAACCGCTCATTTGAGTGTCACCCGCTTCCGCTGCGACCTCTGCAGCAAAGGCTTCGCCAGTAAGCAGAGCTGCATAGAGCACCGCAACCTCCACACAGGGAAAAAGCCCTTCGTGTGCAGAGTCTGCCACTTGCGCCTGCGCCAAGCCAGTCAACTTTCTCTGCATAAGAGAGCGCATACAGAGGAAGAACGGAGAGCGGCTAGAGTGGCTCGCCAGGCTCATATAGGCTAATATGTGGGGAGCGGATTTCCACAAGGCTGAATTTCTCAGGCGGTTTGTGGAGTAATTGATTAGTTTGAAGCGGAAACAGAGTGTAGTTTGGGTGAAGGTTGGAAAGTGGTGGAGAAGTGTTAGTAGTAATGGCCAATTCGCTGGTTTCGCTGCTTGGCAGACTGGAAACGGCAGTGGCTCGACTGGAAGGAGCCATCGGAGCGCCAGTTCCCTCGGCACTGGTCCCCAACGCCCCAGTGCTAGGCCCCATCCCCACAGCCCCAGTGCTGGGTCCCATCCCAACAGCGCCCTCCCTAGTGCTGTCCCCTGCAGTGCCCACTGGTCCTAAGGACTCCCCTCTCGTCACCACCTTCGAAACGCAAGTCCTGTCCAAACTTTCAGTCCTGGAAGCCGCTGGGCAAGTCTTAGGCGACCCAGTAGCTGAGGCGACTTCTGCCTTTATCGAGGGTTTCCGCCTTTCCGGGCGAATCCTACGCCTCTCCGAGACCTGCCACAAGCCCACTCCCGAGGAGCTAAAAACCGAAGTTTACCCCAAAATGCAGGAAACAATCGGCAAAGTGACCCGTCTCAAGGACAAACACTCTCCTTCCTATAACCACATTGCGGCTGTGGAAGAGGGCGTGCGGGCGATTCAGTGGCCTGTGCTTGTAGGGTGTATGTAGGAAGGGCCGGTAGGGATTGTGCAGGGCTGTATGGACGCAGCGAACTTCACGGGGAATAAAGTGCTGATGGCGAAGTAAGGATTAGGCAGGAACCCGCCGCATGTGGCTTGGTATCGCGCCTTCAGGGAGACGCTAGCCTCACTCAGCACTTTTCTCGAGGAACACTGCAAAGTAAGCCTGGCCTGGAAAGCCAACGGCCCCGCCATTTCCCTGCAATCCAACGCACCCTCCAAACCCTCCGAAGAGCACAAAGCCCCCGCCAAGCCCGCAGCTCCCAGACCAACCCCAGTCCCCGTGCACCCTCCAGAAACTTCCCACGCCACCAATCGCGACCCCAAGAAGTTCGAAAAAGGAGTCAGTTGGGTCTTCCAAGACTTCGAGCGCAACCCTAACCTCGTCCTCGAAGAGGCGGAAACCGGCATGATGAAGGGAGTTATGCTCGACCGACTGAGTGACTGCACAGTCGTTATCAAAGGGAAAGTCAAAAACATCCTTATAACTGCCTGCAAGAAGGTGACTGTGCAGTGCCAAAGTGTGGTTGCTTCGACGGAAATTGTGGCTTGTAAGGGACTGAAGCTGCAGACTTTGGGGTTGCTGCCGAGTGTGGCGATTGATGGCAGTGATGGAGTGCAGATCTTTTTGAATGCGGAGAGTAAGGCGGAGTGTGTGTTCGCCACTAGTAAGAGCAGCGATATGACTGTCAACTTTCAGCAGCTGGATGGACCTAGGGACTGGGTGGAACTGCCGATTCCTCATCAATTCGTCCACCACTTCCAAGGCGACCGCCTGGACAGCCAAGTCTCCGACCTCTACCGCTAGCCTAAAGCGTAGCCTTTAGCAATATGGACTTCGGCGAGCAACGCAACCAGCACGGGAAGCGGATACGTCCTGGCGAGGACCACACAGGCAAGAGAAGACGTCTGCTGCAGCCTGAGCCTATTGAGATGATAGAGCAGCCTGGGATGCTGGCGCTGCAGTTGATGCGGAAGCCGGCTTTGGAGGCGCTGGCGAGAAGGCAGATGGAACAGTACAGGACGGAGTGGAGGGAGGTGTCTGGGTGCTTTGTGTGTCGGAGAGACAGGACTAGTGAGTAATAGAGGCGTGTAGACGTCTAGATTCTTCTTGCCGCCCTATTGCCTTCGACCAGCACATCTCATACTTCCAAATCCGCAGATTCGACAAGAAATCGGCCCATTATGCAGTAAACTCCCCAACTTGCCTCCTTTCTCCATTAACATTTGAGCCAAATGCGCAGTTCCACCCACATGTCCAGAACTCAAAAAGGCATTATTTCGCCTATAGCCGTTGTGTCTATCACTCATATTCCCTAACCGTCCACACTACCTTTGCTCCCCTTCCACATATCTACCTATATAATGGGCAACCAGCTGGTTTGCATCGATGACCGACTGCTTGAAAGCGCTTTCCTGACCTCTAGTCTGAGCGAAGCAGCGCAGGATTGCTCGCTAGAGGCGCAGTGGCTGGAAGTGACGTCACCAGCTGAAGTGCTGCTTCCCGAAGAGGAACAACAGCGCTCTGTGCCAGAAGCAGTACGGACGCTAGCCGCGTTCCTGAAGCGGGTAAGGACCAAGCAGACTACGGAGCTAGTGGCGGTGGTCACTGTGACGCTATATAAAGCTACGGGGGACTGGTCGGATAGCTCCTCCAGCAGTAGTGAGGAAGGGGAGGTTGAGGACTACTGCGAACCAGAAGAAGAAGACAAGAGCTTCTACTGAGTAAGCTACAAGGGCAGGCCATTGATGAAGTGGATGTGTTTGTCCAGTTCAGGTGTGGCCTTGCGAGGTAGATTGGAGATGGAGTTGAGGGAAATCATGCTGGCATTGCTCCTTTCCCGAAGTAGGTCTTCCAGCACCATTCTAGCGTCTAGTGGCTCTTGGCCTGCGTCCTCCTCGTCCCCTTCGTATTCAGACCCTTGTTCCAGTGTGATTAGTCGTCCGCCGGTGTGGATTTTAGGCAGGACTGGGACTTTTGAAGCGGCCACCGGATGTTCCCGCATGCGTATCGGCTCTAGTCTGGCAGAGGATGGGATAGGCGGCAGTCTCGTGCTAATAGAAGGACCCAGAGGGGAAATAGGCCGGGAGCGGGGTACAGGCCTGGGCTCTGGTGCATCAGGAGCACTGCGGTATATAGGGGGTTCGGGGCGGTATTCGCTTTCGAACTCTTTCAGTCGCTTGTCGCTGAGTCGATATCGCTTGGCTTTGTCCATGAATCCGTCTGGCTGTATCTCTAACCCGTCCAAAGAGCGCATGAACTCGCCTAGCTGCTCAATGTCCATTTGCAGCATTTGCTGCTGGAACTCTCTCAGCAGAGTCAGTCCGACCTTCAAAACCACCTTCACGCCGACAGCAAGGAAGTAGTCCCATACCCGCAGGACCAGCGGCATAGGCAGTACAGCTGTGTATAGACTCAGCAGCCACTTGATCACCCAAGAGTCGTCCGAAAGTCCATTCTGCTCGAAGTGCTGGCTCAGAGAGGGCTGGCTATGAACGAGACAGCGCTTGAAAAGGTACTGTAACTTGCGGAGGTAGGGGAAGCCCATGGAGTACAAACCCGCCAACTTGCTTTCCAGCAGCAAGTCCTCGAGCAAGTAAAACACTTCCACTTCATTTCCACCTGAAACTAGCAGTAAAAACCCCGCCACGAAGTTCATGCCTTGGCAGTAGCCGATGTTCGGGTACTTCCCCGCCAGTTTAGAGAGCAGGCGGAAGAGTGAGTCCTGTCCCATTGCTCCCAGCGCTTCCAGGTTGAAGTAGGCTTCCTTTGGGAATGTCCGGTCTATGTCTTTGCCAATCTGTTCCTCGACTTCCGCCTTCGCCCTGGGCAAGTCTTCATAGTCCTTCTCGTTGACTCTATAACTGAGTTCGCGGATAGCGGTCCAGGCAGGCCAGCGGTACTGGGGCGGCGGACCCTTCAGTAAGCGCTTTCGGAAGAGCTTCTTTTTCGCTGGGTCTTCGGATATGAAGGACTCGAGTGGGAAGTCGTCTTCTGCACTGCAGTCTATCATCATGTTCCACTTCTCCAGCCTTTTCGCGTACTTGGGCTGGCTGAGTAGGAAGTCTAGTAGGAAAAAGGGGCCGATCCGAGCTCGCTTCATCTCCGTGAGCGTGGGCAAGTGCTTGTACATCACTTTCCTCAGAGGCATGACCACCTGCCTTTCCGGCCCTTCCGGCTTGCGAACCACTCCACATGCAGAACCCATTTATGAAGACTGGTAAAGTTGAGTCTGCGTGTAGTTGACTCCGTTGATTTCGTCCTCCCTGAGCTGCACCCGACACAGTGGACATCTCCAGTCCTGCGCTCGCTCCGCAGCACAGAAGTAGCAGAGTCGGCAGCCGTGCACTAGGAACCACGCCCGCTCTAGACGTCTACTGCAGATCAGACACACCCAGCAGTCCGTAGTCACGACTGGCAAGGTCATGCTGCTGGGCAGACCTGCGGCCTTCGTTTCGGTTTGGAGAGTAAAGTGGTCCCTGTATGCCTGATATTTGTGGGCAACTGTAGGACTGAGGTCCAGCACGCTATCCGCAAATTGCTGGCCACAGTTCTGCATTGGACACATGGGCAGTTCCGGCGGCACTAGTTGCAGTCTCTCGATATAGGTCTTCAAGCAAGTCCTGTGGAATTTGTGACTGTGGTACTGCACTATGTCTGCATCTTCATCACTGTACAGTTCACAAGTCGTAATTGTATGCGGCTCCCGGCGCTCCTTGGTCACAAGAAGACGGAGAACGTGCTGCAGGCTTGAAGTCTCTAAGGAGACACTAGAACGCGCGGTGGATAGAAGCAGCCGAAGGGCAGACACTTGCGCACCCAGCGCCGACTGCAGTTCCGCACAGTTAGAAGGCAGTGCCGGGGTGAGAGTTAGTATCAAATTGGCCTGCGTTTCGACAATGTCGAACAGACTTTTCGTGATTCGGTCTTGAATGTCGACACTGGGCTGAGGGACAGTGTCCCCCAGTACTGTATCAATCGCTATTGGATGTCTTTTCCCAGGCTGAAGCATAAAGGGGAAATCCTCCGTCTCTGGATTTTTCACGCTTTCATGGTAGAGATAGTATAGCCGGTCGCCCTCTTGTGCGAGATTGATGCACAGAGTGGGTGCTGACGGACTCGGAGACACGTAGTTGTGCGTGATCACATGGGAGTCACTGCACCGCTCATACAGACAAATGAACAAGTCGAAGTGACCTGCGAAGTTCGAGAACGCAGCAGCGTTGCTGTACTCCATCAGTCTGCCAGATCGGATAAGACTCGCAGGCTCCATTTTGCCAGCGTGGGTATAAAAGTCTATAGCCATCCGGACACATTCGATCCCAATATCGTTCCAAAATGCAATATGCGTGAAGCGCTGTTGGCTTTGATTAGCCGGCTGAGTCCTGAAGTGCTTCGCATCAACCGCAAGGAAATCCCTCACCTTCTCATTCCAGTTCATGCGGAAGTAGTTCATATTTTTGCAGTAAGACCGGTAGCTGTGCAGGAGGATGCCCAGGCCCACAGCCTTCCAGAAGGCAGCTTGGCTGTCTCGGAGACTGAAGACGTGCCAGCTGGTGTAGCCCTTGGAAGCGAGGAGCTTGAGGAAGTCGGTGCTCAGCTCGCGGCTGTACTTGGGCAGTCCGTCCATCTTTTTATTCCACTCTACATTCCCAAAGCCAGCCCTTTTAAGCTCATTTCACAGTGTTCCTATGAACATCCAAGCCTTTCCCCAATGCAAATCCGGGAATTCCGCGAATTTCCATCTACAACAGTCGCTAAACACGTGTTTTCCCATTTAACAACTGAAACTCGCCTAAAAATGACTAAAGTTCTAATACAGAACTAAGTCTTGCGCTCTGCACAGGCCAAGAAACCTGCCCCGGACAGTTGTGTGCTCTCCCAGGACCGTCAATCAGCTGAAAAGACTGATCAAAATAGAGAGTTATCGTACTTAAAACCGCTCCTGCGCATACAATATTCACTACATGTCCAAAAGCCTGCTCGTATAGTCCTATATCAGCGGATTTCCCTGGGAAAATGCCTGCAATCATGAGTTTTTCCATAGGGTGTATGTCCATAAGTAGGGAAACTGCCTGTGAAAGGTAGTCTGTGGAGGTTGGGAAGCCTGGGAAACAGCATCCGAAGCGTTCCCACTGCTCTTTCCACAGGTTCATGTGTCCATTTGACTGTTCTCTGTGGGGAAAGAAGTGCTTTAGCAGGCCGAGGGCATCTTTTCCAGGGTCGGAATAGGCTTTGCCGCATATGCATTCCTTGTAAGTCGTAGGACGGAAGGCGGTTATAGCGAAATCATTGATTTTCCACTCTTTTGAGCAGGTCTGGGTGAGACAGTAGGTAGGCCTCCACTCCACTTCCAGGGCTATTTCCCAGCCCAGCGCAGAGACTGCCAACAATAGCGCAAAAACCATATATTCGATGGCTACTAGGAAGACAGGAGACGGCCTTCGGCCCAACGGCCTTGAATTTGACGTCCGTCTGGGTAGATGAGACTCCCAGTTCCATGCTGCAGTCCATCCCGCCATTCGCCGTCGTACCGCTTTCCATTTGCCCAGGTGTATACTCCCTTTCCATGCTTCCTGTCCCTATAGTACTGCCCTTCGTAGATTCTCCCATCCGGCCACTCGTATTTTCCAAGTCCAGACATAGTGTCGTTTTCCCACATCCCTGTATAGCTCCTTCCATCCGGCCACTTGTAAGTACCCAGACCTTCTACCCTGTTTTCTACCCATTGGCCTTGGTAGGACGACCCATCACTCCACCAGTAAGTCCCAATCCCATGCTTTTTCCCTCTATAGTAGTGTCCCACGTATCTATTCCCATCCGGCCACACTTCCTCTCCCTTCCCCTCCCTCAAGTCCTCAACCCAGTCTCCCTCATACCTACTTCCATCCGCATGCGTGTACACGCCATAGCCCTGCGCCTTATCCCGCTCCCACTTCCCCTCATACACATCCCCGCAAACATGGTAAAACGTCCCTTTCCCACACGCCTGGTCATTTTTCCAATACCCACTATACTTCGCTCCATCCGGCCAGTGCTGCTCCCCATACCCATCTCTGAGTTTCCCCTTCCACTCTCCTTGGTACCAGGCTCCAGACTCGTAGAACTCTCTGGGACGACGCTGGCGCTGGATGGAGGAAGATACACTGTGGCGACGGAGTTTGTAGGGGTGGGACTTGCGGACTTGGAAGCCGCGCCAGACTGCTTGGATTTTGAGGATGGAGGGGAGGTGTTGGGAGCAGTAGGTGAGCAGCTTCTGATATCTCTTGGCCTTCGGACTGATGATAATGGCAAGAGAAACACCCTGCGGAGACTTGCGCATTACCAGCGGATCCGCCGCTTTCGGACTGCTCAGGGTCACAAACAGTTCACTTTCCTTCGTATCACACGCACAGGTTGAACACCCTCCTTGCCCCATTACTATATAGTGAAGATACAGTCCTCCATACTGCTTACCACCCATGTCCTAATCGCCTAGGCAATGATACAGAGATGACAGCAGGGCGCAGAGACTTCCACCCCTTCAGGAATTGCAGGATTGCTGGGGTCTTTGGCTTCTTCGGTGGGCGCAGTTTCCTCCAGACAGGTGCCTAGAAGGCGTTTTAGCTGGAAATCGCGAGCTTCTTGGCTGAGCTTGCGCCTGCGCATTTCCAGTCGAATGGACTTGAGGCTTTCCTCGGGGTAGACGGGAGTGCCCTCTGTGTGGGCTCTTTCTGCCTCTGCTTCCTTAGTGCATTTGGGACTTGGAGTCTTCCACTGTCGCTTTTTGCCTTTGGACAGCGGCGATTTCCTGCCCTCTCGCTGCATATTATCCTAACCTAGAACCGGAACAGTGCCTTTCTAGCCAGGTAGCACAGTCCCCCGGCTACAACCCCGCCCAGGTGTCCGCCGGTACTTCCCTCTCGCTGGGAAATGGTCAGGACCGTCATCATCAACCCAGCTAAGATAGCGGGCATTGGGATGATGAAGAACATTACGGTCGCCTCGGGGTCGGATATCACGAAAAAGGTGAGAATCGCATAAATAGCCGCACTCGCACCCATTACATTTGGTATCGCACAGCTCGGAGACCCCCGCTTGTAGCTCCACCACAACCCTCCAAACCCTCCAAACGCCCCCGCCAGATACAGCTTCAGCAGAGCTGCACTACCCCACAGCAGTTCTAAGTGTCTGCCGAAGAACCACAGTCCGAACATGTTCATCGCCAATTGCAAGGTGCTGTAGTGCGATACACTGGAGGTCACTATTGTGTAGTAACGCTTTTGGTGCAGGGTGTTGAACTCGGAGAGGACGAAGTGGCGCCGCATGAAGGAGGAACTGATGAGGGACCAGCCTGCAAAGACGCCGATGTTGATGCTGATGAGCATGCGAGTAGCGTAGTCCGGAGGCTTGTCGTTCAAGAAGCGGTTGAAGCCTGAATAGACACGTCTCGACCAACGATTGAACATAAATGTCTATAAGCTATATGCCTCCGCCAAGCTACCTACAAACAAGGCATTTCCAGCAATTTCCCCAGACCTCAACTACTTCTAAGTCCATTCTTCCCCATAATTTAGTGGTATATTTAGCCTGGTTACGTCCTGACGGTACCGAAGCTGACTAGTCATCTGTGCATCTTTCCGCCACATACCCTTCACTCTAATAGAAATGGCTGGTAGTGAGGAGGTCCAAGCCAAGCGCGATCTTCTAAGCGGTATCGACACCTACTGTCAGGCCAACAAGGAACTCGAAACGCTCAAAAGTGAACTTCGCGGCAAGGAAGTAGCGTGCTACATCTCAGGCGGAGACTCTTGCATTCAGAAATACGACAATTTCCGTATCAAGTATGCGATGATGAACCGGGAGCATGAGCGGGACTTGGAGTCTTCCACTGTCGCTTTTTGCCTTTGGACAGCGGCGATTTCCTGCCCTCTCGCTGCATATTATCCTAACCTAGAACCGGAACAGTGCTTTTCTAGCCAGGTAGCACAGTCCCCCGGCTGCAGCCCCGCCCAGGTGTCCGCCGGTACTTCCGTCTCGCTGGGAAGTGGTCAGGGCCATCATCATCAACCCAGCTAAGATAGCGGGCATTGGGATGATGATGAACATTACGGTCGCCCAGGGGTCGGATATCACGAAAAAGGTGAAAATCGCATAAATAGCCGCACTCGCACCCAATACATTTGGTATCGCCCAGTTTGTAGACCCCCGTTTGTAGCTCCACCACAACCCTCCAAACCCTCCAAACGCCCCCGCCAGATACAGCTTCAGCAGAGCTGCACTACCCCACAGCAGTTCTAAGTGTCTGCCGAAGAACCACAGTCCGAACATGTTCATCGCCAAGTGCAAGGTGCTGTAGTGCGATACACTGGAGGTCACTATTGTGTAGTAACGCTGTTGGTGCAGGGTGTTGAACTCAGAGAGGACGAAGTGGCGCTGCATGAAGGAGGGACTGAGGAGGGACCAGCCTGCAAAAACGCCGATGTTGATGCTGATGAGCATGCGAGTAGCGTAGTCCGGAGGCTTGTCGTTCAAGAAGCGGTTGAAGCCTGAATAGACACGTCTCGACCACCGATTGAACATATATGTCTATAAGCAATATATCTCCGCCAAGCTACCTACCAACAAGGCATTTCCAGCAATTTCCCCAGACCTCACCTACTTCTAAGTCCATTCTTCCCCATAGTTTAGTGGTATATTTAGCCTGGTTACGTCCTGACGGTACCGAAGCTGACTAGTCATCTGTGCATCTTTCCGCCACATACCCTTCACTCTAATAGAAATGGCTGGTAGTGAGGAAGTTCAAGCCAAGCGCGATCTTCTTAGCGGTATCGACACCTACTGTCAGGCCAACAAGGAACTCGAAACGCTCAAAAGTGAACTTCGCGGCAAGGAAGTAGCGTGCTATATCTCAGGCGGAGACTCTTGCATCCAGAAATACGACAATTTCCGTATCAAGTATGCGATGATGAACCGGGAGCATGAGCGGGACTTGGAGGACTGCCTGGATGTGTGTCGGTCGCTGCTGCCCAAGTCGCTGGTTGTGCAGGATTTGAGCAAGTTGAGGCTGGGAAGTGCTGAGGAAAGGGCCGGATTTAGGGACTTCGTCAAGTGTCATGTTGGGTGTTTGGACAAGGGGAGACAGAAGATAGAGAGCATGAAGACCGATGTGAAGACTGTGCTGCAATCTGTGCCCTCCACTCCTAAGCCTCTGTTCTAGACTTCACTAGGCTTCGCCTCCATAGTGGCAGGCAATTAGCCTGGAAACCAATAACTCAGCCCCAGATGCGGACCAGAACGATGAGTCCCGCTGATGTGACGCCTCCCCAGCAGTCTCTGAAGAAGGCCCTGGCTGCCTCCTGGGCGGAGCTGGCGCAAGATTTCAAAGCCCTGGGCCTGACTCCCAATCTTTCCAAGCCTCAGTCTGGCCAACTGGGACGGAAGCGACTGGGGTCACAAATGCGCGGCAGAAGAGCGAGGGAAGTGAAGACAGAGGACCTCGCGCCCTTCCTAGGCCTCCAAAGCTTCATAGCTGAGGCGGATTTGAAATCCCGAGACCACGTGCCTTGGCCGATCTTGCCCATCCATCGCAGCGGCCCTAATTCCTTCCAGCCCGGCCGTCTCCGTCGCAGCGCCACCCACGCAGCAATCGCCTACTTCATTTGGCAGTGCTTCCAAGCCAAACAGTCCCTGCATGTAGTCTAATAAAGAGATATGGCGGACCTGACGATCACCGTCAAATCCCTGGACGGCCAAAGTCTGGACCTGACGGTCGCCCCAACCACACTGGTGAGGGACCTGAAGGGAGCGCTGGAGGAGCGGTGGGAAGTCCCGACTACACGGCAACGACTGCTGTATCGAGCCCAAGTGCTGGAAGACACGCAGACGTTGAGTGCCTACGGAGTCCAGACCGGAGCAGTGGTCAGCCTGGTGTCCAACTTACAGCGGGAAGCAGGGGAAGAAGGCGACCAAAATGACCCTTTGGCGGATATACTGAGACTGGTGAGTGGGTCTCCAGCCGCTCTGATCTCCAGAAGACCCAGAAGACAGCCTGTCCGCAGGGACATCACAGAGGCGGAAAGAGTGGAAGCTATGCAGCAAAACCTACTAACTCTACAATCTTTACTGGACACTCGCAACCGTGCACCCCCAGAAGGAGACCAACTACTCGGCTTCGACTACAGCCGCAGGGCGCTAACGAAGGGCATGTGGGTGGATGTGAAGGACACTGTGGACCAGTGGCTGGAGGCGCAGATCATTGATGTGAGGACTACAGCCACGGGGAATATGGTCTTTGTGCACTATAATGGCTGGCCGAGTCGCTGGGATGAGTGGATTGATGCACAGTCTGCGCGCATACAGCCGCTGCGAGCGAAGACTTTTCAGAGTATTTCTGCGCCTATGCACTCGCCATATCCTGTAGTCACCCCCGACCCTCCCGAAGCCATCCCCGCCCCCCAGCAAGACCTCAACGAAACCGCCACCCAGACCAGCCGCTTCATCGGCCAAACGAAGTCCATGATGGAGCGCTACTACCTCCTGCAGACCATCATGAAGCACGAAAGAGCAGTGGAGCGGGTGCAGCCGATGCAGGACCGACTCAACATGATGCAGCGGTCCGGGGGCGTGGCCGAGGAACGGAAAATGGCCGCTGCTGCCAGTAGACGGTGTGAGGAGGCGCTGTATCCGCCTTCTGACTCTTCGGAGGCGGTGGCTGGGTCTGAGGACTTTTCGGACTCGATGAGTATTGAGGAGGAGGAGGCGCAGGACTGGGGCCAGCCGGCACTCACTACTGAGCAGGAGTTCAACCTGTTGTCTGTCCAAATGGCGCCCGTCCTTGACCGCTTCGGAAGGCTGCTCAGCGACTTAGGAGTGACCATTGCGAAAGAAGTGAACCAGCAAATGGGCCAGCGGGGCGACTTCCCAGCCGCAGCGACCATGCCCACGCCCGCAGAACTGTACGCACTCAGCGGCAACCAGTACAACCACGAGCCCGGCATGCAAATCGCCCTCTTTACACTCAGAAGCAGGAGCGAGGGCAATCGCGATAGTGCCACTTAATAGTGCTTTGGCTAGTAGACTCACAATAGAGAGGGAGGCACCTTTGAAGTTTGCTGAATTGTCCAGGAATGGACAATTTTGGGCTGGAAAATGCACTGTTGAAAAGCAGAATTACAGCGAATACTTCCTAAAATCAGTAAAGTCACGCTTAAAGGCTGAAATTTGAGTTTTATGCTGATATTAACTATTGCTCGCAGCGCAGGTCTATCCCAAAATCGTAAAACTGCACATTTCACGCATATTTCCCTCGATTTTATGTAGACTCAGGCAAAATCAACAATATTTCCCCGAAATTTCCCTATAAATAGCATCCAAATCGTCCTCTTAGCGGTATCAGATCCTCACATTTCCCCATAAATCGCCTTTTCATCCCAATTTCCTGCCTAAAAAGCTCGAACTCCTACAACTTCCCGACATTTAAGTCTATCTGCCCGCAGCCAGTGCATCTTTCCGCTTGAGAATCGACGTAACCGCTTTCCTTTGCGTGGCATAAGGTCTTTTCCAGTGCAAATCCTCGGCAAAAGACACAGTTTTGTGCCTTTGCAGGTACTTCCGCCGTAAGTAGGTCTCTTCGGCCTGCACACAGGGGTACTGCACGTCTAGGTCGCACTCGTAGAGGTTGCGAGCGTCGGGGAGAACTGGGCGGGGCGGGGCACAGAAACAGCTGAGAAGGCCATGCGAATGCATGGGAGTTCAGGTAATTACAAGGAATTAAAGGGTATTAAAGGCGGATGTTAGGGGAACTCTGTCTTTTGCTTGTTTCAATAGCTACAATGGTCCAGTGAGAGGCGGATTTGACCAGTGCTTCTGCCCTTTTGAGGCATTATGGTCTCTAGGGAAGACTCGAACTCTGGCTTTTCAGACCAAAACAAGCCGATTCTTTGGAAAAGCGCTCCATTTCCCAAAGAATCGAACATATATGGTACTCCTTGTCCACAAGCAACAGCATTTAGTGAAGCTCTAAATAAAGCGATTATTTGCCTATCCTCTGTGCGACTTCCATCACCTCTGCAGCTTCACTGCCGCGGCCTGTGTCCCTATAGAGCTGCACCAGACAGCTGCAGCACTTCAAATACTCCGGCGACTTAGGGTAAAAGCGACCAAACACCTCCATACTCTTCAATAAGTGCTCTTCAGCTCTGTCCCAGACCCGCTGTTTCTTGCACAGACTTCCCAGCGTGAGCAAAGCCTTGGCGTAGTCGTGACTTCCAGGGTAGTGAGTGGAGAAGAGCGTAATTGAGGCCTGCAGCAGCTGCTCTGCGTCTTTGGGTCTGGAGGTTTGGACGTAGAGTGAGCCGAGGTTGAACAGGGTTCTGGCGTGTTCTTCGTCGAGAGGGGCGCTGGCTTGGTGAATGGCTATTGCGATTAAGTACTGCTCTTCGGCGCTTTTTAGTTGTTTTTTGCAATGGTAAATAAGGCCTAGGTTGTTGCGGCACCTTGCGTGTATAGCGTTTTCAGGGAAATTGGCGATAAAGAGCTGGATAGCAGACTGGTACCCCTCTATTGCTTTCTCAACTTCCCCCATGTCGTCATAGACCAGTCCCACGTTGAATTGATTAATAGCGTGGTCAATGGATAGAGGCGAGCAATGTAAGAAAATCTGAGCAGCCCTCAAATGCAGCTTTTCAGCCTCCTTCGGTCTGTTCAAGTTGCAATACAGCAGGCCTAGAGTATTCAGGACGAAAGCGAACATGAAAGAAAAGGGGAAATAGGCAGACAACAGCTCCTTTGCGCAGATATACAACTGCTCCGCTTGCTGCAGTTTGCCCTGGCGCTTGTACATTCGAGCCAAATACACCCGGCTGCAGATTGTAATGTATGACATGTGGTCTAGTTGTAGGACAGCTTTGTAAGATTCCTCCGCCTTCACGAACTGCTGGTTGTACTCATATATGAAGGCCTGAATGCAGAGAAACACCCATTCACAGCGAGGACTTGCAACAGTCAATTTGGCGCTCCATTTTGCTACAACTGTTTGCGATAATTGGTTCAAATAGCGATTAACAAACATGAAGTAATACAGAGCCTCGAAGTAGTAAGGATTGACCCGGTCGTCAGTCCAAGTAGTCAGGATTCGCTCGCATTCGGAAACTGTATCCTGCCAGCGGCCTGCTTGGCAGTAAGTCTCTGCTAAGTTCACACTCAATTGTAAGTGCACTTCCAAGCAGTTTGGTCCAATTAGCAGCTTTTTCCCTCTCTGTAGTTCCTCAATAGCTGCGTCAAAATCGCCGGATTTACTAGAAATTTTCCCTTTTTGCAGACATTCCTCCGCCTCACCTAAAGTCGATTTTTCGAATAGAGAGTTGAGTCGCTGGTCGATTATTTGGCTTTGCTGGAAGGCTGCTAGTTCAAAATCAGAGGTTAAAGCTCCGAATTCCTTGGCGCATTTTGCGATTTCCATTGCTAAATCCGCCCAGCCTGCTTCTGCCTGGCTGTTTGCAAGCTCTTGCAGTCTGTGGGCCCAGTCAGTTTGTTTTTCTGCCTTCAGCTTCCAGATCACAATGTGGAAATTGGCTATGAGTGCTTCTGCTATATGTAGGCGGCCGTCTCCAGCCATCACTCTAAATAGCCTTCCAACAGGAGCTGAGCCACATAAAGTAGTTTCTTCAGCAGTAAGTCGAAAATCTCGGTCAAGCACCAGTTTCTCCAAGCGATTCCGAGTATCGCTCAAAGTCTCCTTCATCTCCTCATAGCACTTCCGCCCTCTCACCCACATTTCCTGAAAACTCCTCTGCACTGTCTCGTGTGCAACATTGCAAATCTCTTGCAATTGCTTCTGTCCCTCTTCCCAGTCCTTTTCACAGGCACTTTCCAGCCAAGTGATCACTCCAAGTCCTTGCTGCATCAGGCTGTGTCTTTGGTAGTAGGTTGGGCCGTCCTCAGGAGTTTTAATGAAGGTGAATGCATCGATGCTGTAGAGAGTCGCTTTCTTTTGAATAAGAGTGGAAATGTGGGCTTCGCAGACCTTTCGCTTTTCCCCGTTAACAAAACCGAAGGCTTGGGCTGGCAGGCCGCAGTGGGACTCTTGACAAAACAGGTTTTCAGCCATATATTATGAGAGACGCTGCGAATGCTAAACTTCTTCGAACTACGAAGCTATTCAAAGATTTTGCTCCCCTTCAGCCAAATATGAAACCTTAGTGATTTAGCGTATTTTCTAGGCAAGAAGCTACGAAATCGCAAAATTGTACAAACCGAAACCCAATTTTTATATCGCTTTGATGACTTGTAGGCTGAAAAAGCGAAGTCAGTTTTAAAATCATCTCTTTTGCATTCCACCGAATCCCCACTTTATCCATCTCCCTACAAGTACGAATAGATCTGAATATACATAAAAACCCGCTTGCTTACCACAACCATATGCCCCAGTTGTGTGAGCGCTTTCTCAGTCCTCCGCCTAGTCTAGAGGCAGTTGAGCGGCTCAAGGAAGCGTGCCGCAAGCATGCGCT
>Ga0247837_1004558_pt1 | contig 22092 bp, 21 predicted proteins | sample LaCtaG_2_FD_187115 | JGI IMG/M metagenome (GOLD analysis project Ga0247837, IMG submission 187115) | Freshwater microbial communities from meromictic Lake La Cruz, Castile-La Mancha, Spain - LaCruzMarch2015_14.5m | ecosystem: Environmental > Aquatic > Freshwater > Lake | place: Spain: Castile-La...
ACAGCTCTTTGTAATAGAATAAGAGCCTAACCTAGCGCTGCAAATGCGACTTCGGAGTTGCTATTCGGGAGAACTTATATGTCTAACTCCTACAATACGAGGACACCAGCTCCAGCAGGCGAGTCCTCGCTATCGGCTTTTCCAGGTAGTGCCTCATGCTCGAAGCCAGCGCAGCCGCCTTATCCTTCTCAGTACTAAAGGCCGAACTCCCAATAATCACCGGCAAGTCCACAACTTCCCTATCAGCCACCAACTGCAGCAGTTCTCGATTGGCTGTGACTCTGTCCATTAGGACGACGGAGTAGGGGCTGCCGCGCTCGCAGGTGGACCTGACCATTGTGAGCGCTTCTAGGCCTGTGGAGGCCTCTGCGTAGCTGGAACCCCTGGTTTCTGGTATTTTGCGCATTACGAGTTTGTTGAATGGGAGTCGTCTACTATCAGAATTTGGGCGTTTGAGAGGACTGATGGGAGGTCTGATATGGAGGAGTTCAAATTGGAGAGTTCGAGGGGGATTTCGGGCGAATCTTCTGAGAAAATATCCAAGCCTGTAGGCGGATCTGCGAGAATAGACGTGGAATTAGCACTAATTGGGACTTGAAAGGAGAAATTCGACCCACATTTCGGCTTAGAAACCACTAATATGGGTTTCCCCCAGTTTACCAACCAACATAGAGGAAATACTCAGTCCCAAGCCACACCCCAAGGATTCAACTCACTACTATCGACCTTCCCGAACATTGTGAAAATGGACTGCTGTTTGTCTGTAGGAATGCCAATTCCAGTGTCCTCCACACTCACCTGCGGCTTCCCTGAGCCGCTCAGCATTGCTATAAGCGTCACAGACCCCTTCACTGTGAATCTAAGTGGGTGGTACTTGGCTGCGTTCTGAGAATGATCTATTTCAGGCGGTTTTCGTCAGTATAAGCGAATTGCGGCAATAGGGAGTCGTATCGAATGCGGAAATCCACGCTTTTCTGCCTACACTGAAGGACTACAAGCGCCCCACAGCAGGAAAGAAGCCCCAACACTTCCACATCCGCCTTTCCCTCCCCACCACAGTGCTAGAGACTTGCAGGTCTTGACATAGGTTGATTATGGCGTTCACAGAAGTTTGTGGGAGACAGACCGGATCAAAGCGGCTTTATTTGCGCTGTCTCGCTGAGCGGCTTTCACTAATTGAGCCCAATTGGACGTGTTTCTAGTAGTGAGGACCAGCACTGTGTGTTTTTGGTATAAAATAGTGGAAAGCCGCCTACGATTCCTTCCTTTTCGTCCATCATATGCGCTATATCGGTCCGAAAAGCGGCCTTGGACTCGGCTTTGCGCAAGTATTCGGAGTCGTAGCAAGGCTGGTTGAGGAGATTGTCTATATGCAGTTTGGGGTGGAGGCGGAGAGTAGGTCCAGTTGGCTCCATACAGTGGGGTTGTAGGTGAGTACATGGAGGGTCTCAGACAGAACAACCACTGTCCGGAATCGCATAAAGCAAGGCCTTGAGTCTCCGCTCCTCCACCTCTTTTCCCCCTCAGCCCGCTGCTTCGCTATCAACTGCCTCCTCTTGTGCTCCTGTGCTTATAGCCGTATCCAAAGTTCCCATAGTGCAGGTATCACTGTGGTGATTTCCCCTTCCACGCCTCGACTTCTGCCCACTAAAGTCCACAGCACCATATGCTTCGTTACTAATGAGGCGTTGAATAGGAGGGAGGGAGTGAATGGGACTAATTGCTCTATCATTAGTATTGCAGTGCTTCATATCAGGTGCATTGTGAAGTTTTCGCCAGGATCTGTCGAGGCTTAGCCGACCTGATACAGGAGGAAAACCGCAGAAAAGGCCTTTGGATCGATCGCAGGAAGACGAAAAAACGCGTGCCAAGACGAATAAAAGAAAATTCGTCAAAGTTTCAATCGTAAAAAAGCCGCACTTGCTGCAAGCCTGAGTCATGTAGAAGAGCTAGTGGAGGGAGCCGGGCAGGTCCTATCCTTCCCAAAGACAAGGATGCAGACCTGCAATCTCATAGATTAGGCTGTCTTGCTCAGACCAAGGAAGTCTCTATATGCCGCTTACTAGTGTAGTAACCCTCTCCACAACAGACGCAATACACTTCCAATCCCTAAGAACTCAACTTATACCTACACTTGACTCTGTTCGGACGCAGGCTTCAGCCCGCCCTCCGCAATCCTCAGCTCCCGCAGCACCATTTGCGTCCTCGTAAGCTGTCGCTCATCACTCGCCTTCTCTTCCTGCGCACTGCCCCTCCCCGCCTGAGTGTATATTTCCAGTACCGAGCCTTCCCTTTCCCCGCCCTTCATGCGGTTCATCAGTTCCGCACTCATACCTCGGTCTCTAGCCTGGGGTACTTTGGGAAAGACAGCAGCAGAGACAGCGGCTAGTGCAGGGGCGGACATAGGGAAAGCGGAGGGTAATTTGGACTGAAACCAGGGGTGTTCCAACGCTTCCTCCGCTGTGAGTCGCATATCAGGGCGCTTTTCCGTCAATGCGATCACGAAGTTGACGGCTTCGGGGGAGATTTGGGCCCATTGCTTTTCTTGGAAGTAGATGTTGCAGGCTTTGTTGCGGGCCAAGATCTCGCCCACGCTTTCGGACCCGAAGGGCGACCGGCCGGACAGGCTGTCTGGTCCTTACAGTATGTAGAGAATCACTCCTGCGCTGAAGACGTCTACTTTGGAGGAATAGACTGACTTGTGGAGTATTTCCGGGGCCACGTAGCCCGGAGACCCACACCTTTGACTCAGTTCATTCGCCACGTCCCACTCTGCCGCCAGGCCGAAATCCGCTATTTTGAAGTCAGTTTCGCTGGAAGAAGACATCAAAAGGAGGTTTTCCGGCTTCAAGTCGCGGTGAATTACGTGGCTGCGGTGCATGTAGGCTATTGCGTCCAGCAGTTCTCGCATGAATTCGGCTGCTTTCGCTTCGGAAAACCTGCCCTTGGCTAGCAACCTATGAAACAGGTCGCCTCCTCCTGCGTACTCAAGGATCAGGTAGAGCTTTTCCTCGTCCTCGTACATCCCCAGCAGTCTGAGCATCCTGCGATGTGTCAGTTTCTTCATAATGTGCACCTCAGTGATGAGGGCAGGGATAGCGCGAGGACTGGAGAGGAGGGCGGCCTTGGACAGACTTTTGATGGCCACTTGTTGGTTGCTGGTGAGTTGTCGGCCCAGGTAGACTGTGGCGTAGTTGCCGGAGCCGACTTTCTTCTCCATAGCGAAGTCGTTGGTGAAGTCGGTCATGATCGCCACCTTGCTGAGAGCGTCCAGCCAGCGCTCCAACTCCCCTGCACTAGCCACATAGAACTCATGCGCATTGTCCCCCCTCTCCACCCGAAAGCCATACCGCACAGCCGCGCCTTCCCCCTCCTCCGTAAAGGCCTCCACCCGCTTCCACCGTATGGGGGAGTACTTGCCAGGACTGGCCTTAGACTCGTGCTGTCTAGGGACTACCTGATAGCCTATCAAGTACTCGGAAGTGACTGCGTACAGGTCTGTTTTCCAGCTTTCTCGCACTCGCCGAGTGGTCAGAAGGCCGGAAAATACTTCGGGTTGGGTGTGGAGAGGGAAGTCGGCGCTGACTTTCTGCCAGAAGCCGGCGCAGTGGTAGTGCTCGGCTTCGTGCTGCTGCAGTAAGGCGTCCATTATGGCGAGACGGACTTATTGACTTCCAAATTGCTTGTAAAAGTCCGATCGCTCTCTACAAATGCACATATATCGCCGTCCCAGCACATATGCACCAACTCAATGCAAATTTCAGCTCTAATTGAGACTAAGGAGCAACTAATCAGAATCAAAGGGCTCATTTCGCCCAGAATTCAGCATTAATGTGGGTTTCTATCTTTCGCAGTTGATATATTAGGAAGGATTCAGTGCGAAATGACCATTTCGCCACATTTCTTTTGTCAAGAAATGGGAAATTTTCGAAAAAATTGCAGGGAAATGCTTCAATTGCTCATTGAAAAGGTGAAAATAGCGAATTTAGGCGCTTATAGTTGATTCATCGAACAATAAACCGAAAGAAAATGGACAAATTCTGAGTAAATGGCCGATTTTTTTGCCATTTTGCGGCCGCTGCAGTCCACATTATCCCATCAGAACTAAGAAATACTGAGGGAAACGACCAGCCCAGTGGGTCCACTGCAGACCCAAGTCCATTCAGCCTTCGTAGGCCCGCTTTCCCTAGCAACACTCGAGAACTCTGCTCTCCCGCCATCCGAAAGGCCAGATTTCCCTTTTTTCCAGGGAAATTCCCTCCAACGAAGCGGCCGTTCCGGCTACACAGCGGCCGCAGTAGGCCCTGGCTATTAGCCCGGAGGCGCTTATTTCCTTTGGCTGCGGCCAAAGTTGAGCCCGGTCCTCGGGCCCAGTTCTTCCAGAACTATGGCTGTATATAAAAAATGTGCAATATGACAGCAACTCAAGGAGAGTGCGAACACCCCGAGTGCCAAGGCCAGCTAGCGCCCTGCAGCATACAGCTGTCGCCAGCCATGCTGCAGTACTTCACTCTGTCTATCCTCGAAACCACGGAACTACTCCGACAAATCGTCCAGAACAATTATAAAATTCCCACACTGCTCACGTCACTTGTACAGACATTCGACCAAATCCCTCCCGCCACTGCAAGCAAGCACACTCTCATCCTTCCAGCCCGCGTCCTTCACGAGCTTATAGTGCATCCCGAAGCCTATAAGTTCGCCTGCAGCCTGCACCTGGAGTCCGCTTTCCCCGTGGATGTGTGCAAGGGACTGGGCTTCGAGGTGATTTTGAGGCTGCTTGGGAAGGACAGGAAGCCCTTTGCCGGCATGGTGGGGTCCAAATACCGAGCCCTCCTCTACGAAAACCAGTGCGAAATGAAGCCCATCCTCTCCACTTTGATGGGCAAACGAGCACTCACAGGCACTACAGAGGCTGTGTGTGGGTCAGACGCCTCAGTCCGCTTCCCCAGCCTGATCATCAACGAGATCAGTTCGCACTACAGTGACAATGCATTGTCATTGGTGATTGTGTGCTTGGGCAGCACGGATATCAGGCCGTATGTGAAGAACCAAGTCAAAGTCAAGGCGAGGAGGACGAGGCGAGCATGCTAGAGAGTATGTAGCAATAAGCAAATATGGGCAACTGCAGAACTAGCGGGAAAGTCTGTTTCTCTCTGAGTTAGAGACAGTGAAAGGGCTCTGGAAGGTTGGTTTGGGTGAGGAAGGAAGGATGTGTTGGGCTGCATAGGGACATTTGCCAAACTATTAATTCTTTTGTTCAAAATTGCTGGTTAAATAGACCTTCGTTTCCCTCTAACATAGCTAACCTAGTGTCCAACGATTACTTTCCGGTTACGAAAATCGTTCAGCAGCTTGAGAAAAGGGCACTCTACAATTATTCAATTGGATTGTCTTCTCAGACTGCTGAAATATTGCTTGGAAGCCGCAACTACTAATTACTAGGACTTAGAAAGAACCATATACTCGGATTTGCGAACAAAGGATAGTAAGGCTGGCCCTGGAAACAGGCTTTTCCAGAAAGAAGTCCATACCCGAGTCCAAGCAGTTCTGCCGGTCTTCCGAGGACACGTAGGCACTGCACCCCACTACTTGCGCCTTGACTAAGGTGCCCTCTGCTACTTGTCTGCGCAGCTCCAGCGCCACCTCGATTCCACTCATCTCCGGCATCTCTATGTCCAGAAATATGTACAGAAAGGGGCTGTTTTCCCTCGCTCTCTGCTCTATTTTCCTGAGAGCTTCCCCTCCTGTATTGGCCTCCTCACATATGAATCCTTGCAAATCGAGGAGTTGTTTGAGTACCACTCTGTTAAACTCCGAGTCGTCTGCTATCAAAGTATTGGCTCTGGACTGCGGATCTCTCCACAGTGCATTAGAAGCGGGCAAGTGCACTCCATCAACTCCTTCCGCGAGGTCCCAAACTTCACTTGAACAAGTGTCGAAGTGATGATACTCGATCTCTTCTGCAAATGATGACAGTTGATCATCCCCTATAGGCAAAAGAAAGGAAAAGGTAGAGCCTTTGCCTGGTTCCGATTTGACAGTAATGCCCGTCCCGCCCATTCTCATTACCAGTGTATTGGAAATAGCCAGGCCCAAGCCACAGCCCTGCGGGTTCAGCTTCTCATTCCCTGTCAGTCTCCCGAACAAAGTGAACAGTTTCTTTTGATTCGCTCGAGTGATGCCAATGCCTGAGTCCTCCACCGTGATTTTTACCATATTGGCGTGAACCAGAGTTGTCACAACTTCAATTTTCCCTTTCAGTGTGAATTTTAGTCCATTGCTGAGTAAGTTGAGAAGCACTTGTTTGAGCCTATTAGCGTCGTTGTAGACTAGGGAAGGGATGGAGAAGTCGTAGCGGAAGTTCATTTGTAGTCCTTTGAGACGACATTGGGACTCTATTAATTCGGTGCAAGTTCGAACGGCTGCTTTGAGGTTGAATAGCTGTTTGTTTAGACTGAACTGCTGATTTGCTATTCTGGAAAAATCCAGCAAATCGTTTACATTGCTGAGTAGGAAATGGGATGAACTTACAAGGATTTGGCACTGCTCCTTCTGATCATCGCTGAGTGAGGGACTCTCCATCAGTCGCTCAGATATGTTAATAATTGCGTTGATAGGAGTCCGTAGTTCATGCGAAACGGACCTGATAAGAGCCGATTTGGCCTCACTTTCCTTCTTTGCAAGGGCCTCCAACTCCACCCACTCCCCTACATCCCTCACTATCAGGATGCAAGCCCTGCTTTTGTTCCAATTGCTAGTAGTGCCCCTCCACTCCAAGTAGTGTCCCAAATACACCACTGACCCGAAGTCTATACTTGTGTTTTCCCTTTCCTTCGCTATATGCTCAATCACATCATCCAGGAGATATTCACAGGCAGAAGCGGTCTTTTTATAAGGAGAAGCATATGTGAGTTTGTTGAGTGCAGAGGTCAGCTGTTCATTATAGTTGTCTTTTCCGTCTAGTTGGAGCATCTGAAGGAGCATTTGGTTGTGTGCTACTACTTTCCTGTCCTCTGTGAGTACAGCCACTCCATCAGGAATGGCCTGCAGCAGTGCCTGCATTCTCTCCTTTTCCGCCTTCAGTTCCCTCACGTTTTCTTGTCTACTCTCCAGCGCGGCGCTTCTTGTCACCATGAAATGCCAAAAATGAACCAACGTAGCCACCAGGTTGATCACAGCATCCGCGTTGATTTCTCCCAATCCCTCAGTTCTCCACAGGTAGACTGCCCACATAGCGAAGTGCTTGGCGATTAGGACGACGCTGTGCAGGGTGCCTAGTAGTGACAGTTCTTGGTGGATTAGGACAATGGTACTGGTGATAGCGAAGAGGAAACTGAGGTGTGGGTACTGGAGCGCGAAGACAACTTGCATGATTTGGATTAGTTGGTAGTACAGCAAGGTCCCGATTAGACGACTTCTGGGGCTTTTCAGGCTTCCCAGCACCCAGTAGAAGCAAATACCCACAGGTAGGTAAGGGAGATGCAGGTCAGACAAGGAAACTGGGCCGCTGTGCTGCAGGATGAAGACAGTGTCCCGCACGAAAGGATTCACATACACCAAATACCGAAGTCGCAGCATGAAGAAGTACCAAGTTTCCACCTCAGAACTCAGGAACGACACAGACATTTCTATTAGGCTACCCAGCCACGAAACTAGTGAAAATCGTGGCTCGTGAAGTAGGCAAATTCCAGTACCTTTCTTTCCTGCGGAAAGCAACGAATTAGCTAAGGGCAAACACTATTAAGATCATTCAAGTTTTTCGGAATTGGGGCGATGAATTCCATTTCAGACAATAGTACTCTGCTGAAATCTCAAATCTACTCGAGCACTAGCTGACACTACTAGTCGGCAGAGCACAGTCTGCCTTGCTAACTAGGTCTGTCGCATCTCTAATACAGCTGTTCCACTAATGCCTTTCCCTGTCTGGCAGTGTCCTTCTTTCTAGAAGACTAACGTCTTACTGTCTTTACGGAATTGGTTGATATCCTTTCGCCTGCATCCAGAGGCCAATAATGGCAAAGTGGGAAACCGAGGAAGCGGAAATGTCTGCAAAGCTTATGCTGCACTGCGACTACCCAGTCCTGCTCTGCCACCTCATCTACCTTGTCAGGCCTATCGCAGTGCACGGCCTCCTGTCCTCCAGCACTGCAGGTCTGTTGGCCATATTCAATACCATTAGACTGTTTTTCCACGGACCGCGCAGGATCGAGAACACGAAAGTGAAGTTTTGGTTCGTGTTCTTTCTCTATGAAGTCGGCCAAGTGTCGAGTGTACAACAGTGCACATGAGAGCTTCGCTGTGAACTTGGTAGCGGCCACTACTGTGCTGATGATAAGGGAAATCAGTCCTGTGCACTTGCTTCTGTTGAATGGACTACTGGTGGCCAAACACATCTTGTTATGGACGCTATTGGCCTGGATCAAGGGGATAACTGAGATTTCATATCGGTGATTCCGGCTCTGTGGGTGATTTGGCTGCTGCTGTACACTCAGGAACACAAGCGGAAAGTGTTGAGAGCCAAGCAGAAGGCCGAAGAAGAGAAAAAAGTGGAAGAACGCCGACTAAAGGCCTTACTTTCTGCATTACCAGATGGAGTAATTGTGATTTCCCAGGCACTGGAAGTGCTAACCCACAACCCACCATCCTCACTCAGTTCGACCTGAAGCACTTGTCCAGTCCTGAAACCTACATTCAAACTTTCCTTGGTCAACTGCGCTACGACCTCAAGTACCTGGAAGCAGGGCAAACGCATTCCTTCACAGAAGACCTGAAGCTACTATTCAGGGAAGCAGAAGGCAGTACGAAGAGCTGCAAGCCTGTGCTGTTCGAGGGGAGACACTTGGAGTGCAGAGGCTGTGTGACTGGGTGGGAAGAAAGCACAGTCCTGGTGCTCACTGTCAGTACTCAGGGCGGCTTTCCATACATCCAAGTGAGTTTAACTGGAATTAAGCCAAAGCGTCGTATATGACTTCTTCAGTCCTGCGCTCCGACCCGTCCTCCATCTCCCACATCTTCACCACGCGCTTCACCATCACTTCGTTTTCCATGTCACTGGTGATTTCGCAGTTCAGACGCACTGCGCCTTCGAGCCAGCCGCGAGCTTCCCACGTGCCCAGGAGCATTCCGGGAGGCATGGACAGCTGTGTGGCGCTGGCGTCTTCGCTGAATTTGGTAGCGAGGAGTACTGTGCAGACGGATTTGTAGGCTTCGTGAGGGCCGAAACCCACGCCGATGAGACGATAGTCAGGGCTGATGAGTGCTTTGCGGTGTTCTCGGGTGGGAAGGCCGTCGTCTATTAGGAGCGAAGCCACCACTTCCCGGGCTGCTATGCTTCCGAAGTCCAGCGCCTCCACTACCTTCCCTCCCCAGTGCCCAAACTTCGCCAGTCTTTCTCTCAGTCCTAGGTCTCCCTGGTGACTGGCTCCACCCTTGGTCCCCAGGTTCTCACAGTGCAGCTGTGCTGCGGAAAAGAGTCCAGGACTGAACCGCAGCGGCGGCGCGGAAGGAGTGCGTTTGAGCAGAGAAATCGCTTGCTTCAGAGCCGACACGCCTTCAGTAGTGAGCACCGGGACATCCTCATCACGGTACCGGACATCTCCTGCATACATCTCCACCCAAGACTCTAGCCTGTAGGCATAGGCTGCAGGGTTCTCGCGACATTCGTTGATTTCACTCACTACGCCTCGAATCGCCTCCGCGTACTTCGGCATTGCAAACAACCGTGGCGCTGCTTCTACTAAAGAAGGTGCTGGGCAGGCCGGGGTGCAGACAGGTGGGAAGTGGGCCAGTGGTGGGCGAGTGGCTGGGAGGGAAGAGTGTGGGCAATATCCAACTCATCAGTAATCGCAAGTACTACCTCCGCTACAAAGGCCAGAACCTGGGCAGTGTTTCTATCAAGGACTTCTCCTCTCCGGATAAGGCCTTCACACATGCCAAGCGGCTGTTGAGAGACTACTGCCTGGCCAACTCTTTACTCGTCAACCCCTATCGCTATGTGTTCACCGCTTCAGACCAGTGGTTGGAAGTGAAGGTGCAGGATACTTGCTTTACCTGTGATGTGGAAAGTCTACGTCTAGTGGAAGAGTACACTTGGCGTATGCACGCTCGAGACCACTACATTGTGAGTCGACATCTTCTCTTCCACCACGCCCTCTTCCCCTCACTCCCGCCCCACTCCAAAATCTCCCACCTCGACGGCAATCCACTCAACAATCGCCTGCGCAACCTGAGTTCACATAAAGACAGAGGAGTAGTGGACGAGCAAACTGGCAAAGTGGCGGATGTGAGGAACAGGGGCAGGTACTGGACCATTGTGAGAGGAAGCCGGGAGGTGAAGTTCTTCTCTGTGAAGAAGTATGGAGCTGTGGAGGCCCGCAGACTGGCAATTGCGGAGGCGCTGGAGCAAGAGAAGGAAGACTAGGGTCTTGTTATTCGCGCAGGGCGGCCAGCTCCTGCCTCACAGCGGTGCACTTCTCTGCAAGTTCTTCACTGCGCTGCTGGGCCGCCTCGAGTTGCTCCTCCCAGGCTCGTTGGTCTTCCCTGCCCTTGGCTATTTCCGTTCTGATCCGGTCCATTTCACGGTCCTTCGCCTTCAGTTCGTTATCAGCAACTGAAGGTCGGGACAAGTCCTTGACCTTGTTTTCCAAGTGCTTGATGTGCACTTCCTTCAAACTCAGTTCCTTGTCATATGCAGCCCTGCGCTCGTCTTCCACTTTCCGCAGTGCGGCCAGCCGTTGAGTCAGCGCCTTGATCTCTTCGGCCTGCTTGGTGGTCTGGGACTTGGCTTCGCTGTCAGTGTCGCCCGCCCCGCTGGCTCGCAGAGTGAGTATGGACCTGTCTACGTCTTTGAGAGCTTGGAAGCGAGGCAGGGACTGGGAAGCAGAGGGCAGTCGTCCCAACTTAGCCCTGATTTCCGCCAGCACAGGCCTCACCCGGCCCCCGCTTTCTCTGTCAGTCTGCTCAATCGAGTCCTTGACTTCGTCCTCCAGGCCTTGGATGAACTGCATCCAGGCCACTCGGTTATCCATCAGTCCTTCCACTTCCGCTCTGATCTGTTTGTATTTCCACTGCGAGAAGTCCTTCAGCTTCTCTATGGCGTACTCACTTTCCTCCAAGCCGTCCATCTGCCGCTTCAACTCCTTACTCACTTGCCCGATTTCATCCGCTCCATGCAGCTTGACGAGGGTGGACATGACAGTGTTCCCCTCCCTCACTTCGAACTCAATCCACTCTCGGAACTGCTCCTGCTCGTCTTTGTCAGTCTCCTGGACTGTGTCCGCAGCTTCCGCGGACCCCCCTTTGATGGTGAAGTCTTGTTTGAGTTGTTGGTTGTCGTTGGTGAGAATGGAGGCTGTGTTGTTGATCTTGGAGAGTTCGCAGTCGATAGCACGTCGCAGTTCGGTAGAGTTCTTGAGCACACTCTTCAGACTGGCCAATTCGTCCTGAGTCTGCTTCAACTCCTTTGTGAGACGAGAGGCGGCTGAGCAGCCCATTTTATTAGGCTAGAATACCTCGCAATCTGAGCTCTTTTTCTTGCGCGGTACGAGTACGGCTCCACAGTCCCGCACAGGGCACGCCTTTGGCTGCTTCTTCCGTTTCCAACAAGTCGTGCACATGCAATGACGACATCTGAACACTTTATGCACGTCTTGCTCAGAGCCACAGCTGCAAGCGCCCATCAGCTTGTCTCGCTCCAGCTCAAACTCCCTCTGATTTCCATAAGCGTGATAGATGAGTTCCGGGGCAACAGGGACTTGGCACACAGGGCAGAGCACAGCATCCAACTCCAAAGCGTACTGCTGAGTGGAAGTGTAGATGAAATCTCGGAAGCACAGGGTGGAGCAGATGATGTGCGCAGAGTTGCAAGCGAGGACGACAGGAGGGTTTTGCGTGGTAGTGGAGCGGGTGTGCCAGTTGTGGATGACACAGGAGGCCGGGGGAATGTCGGGACTGTTGGTAGAAGGCAGGAAGTAGGGCCGCAGACAGGTGCGCAGCTGCTGGAAGTCGGGTCTGTCGTCCTCATTCACAGTCATCATCCAGCAGATCAACTGTTTGTAGCTATCCGAGTAGTTCAAGTTCTGCACTTCTGCATAGATTGCTGCCTCGATTCCCTGCAAATTCTGCCCGCAGTTGGTGTTTCTGAGCAGTGAAACTATCAGGAAGCTGTACCCCAGCGAAAACACGTCACTCTTGTATGGGTCGTGCTGCACCTTGGCAAGTTGGCCAGAGATCAGGAAATCCACGAGGTGTTGCCGCTGCTTGGGACTGAGGAACTGAGGAGTGCCCTGAAGGGTGATTCCGGCCATTGTCGTTGCCCTTTCAATATACTTGGAGGAGCCGAAGTCGCAGATGCGCACATGTCCATCCTCTGCAAGCAGAATGTTAGGCGGCTTGATATCTCTGTGGCAAATATCCTACATAATAGTTACCAAGTCCTGTGCATAGGCCAGTGCTTCCACGCACTCATACAACAATGTCCACAGGTAGTTCTCTTGCAAGAACTCGCTGTTCCGGCTTTTGTTGGTCCACAGCTTGTCCAGGTCAATGGTACACTGTTCGAGGGATAGTACCATGTAGAGACTGGGCGGATAGGTGCTGTTGTCGGTGATGGAGGTGAATTCGTACACCTTGCAGACGTAAGGGTGGTTGTAGAGACGAATTTGGTTGTCGCCTTCCTTGCGCAGAATGTCCAGCTCTGTCTGGCCTCCAGGAACTTTGATATACTTCAGAATAACCGGCGCATTGGCTTGCCTGTTCCTTGCGTGGTACAGCATCACTCCGTTCTGCGGGGAAGTGTAGAAGCAATCACTCACGTCGTACTTATCCATTTATAATCGCTCTGCTCCACTCACTGCCATAATGGACTCTACCAAACGTCCCAAAGCCAGCGAATCCGTCCGAGACGAAGACCGCCTTCGCAAGCTGTTCACCTACATTGGTGACTTCGGCCTGGAGTCCCTCGGCCCGCACATCACCAAGCTCGTATCCACTGTGACCTCCCTCTATGACCAGCACAAAGCCTTAATCCTCAACCTGTACACTGAGTGTGTATGCTGTCTGCCTCACAAGGCACACATCTACGCCCAAGTGCACAGCAGCCTGAGTGGCCAAATCCCCGACTTCCACGAGGCAGCAGGGGAAGTGCTGAGTAGGAAGGTGGAGGAGGCAGGGCTCAACTTCACTCGAGTCAAAAGCATTGTGCGCTTTGCTGCCTACTTGGTGCGACTCAAGGTCAGCAGTGGAGACGGACTGGTGCGTTTCCTGCAGAGACTTCTGGCTGCTGCGACTCCGGACTCTGCATCTCGCTATGGATATCTAGTGGTGATTGCGCTGTTCCTAGCAGGGGAAGTGATGGAGCCGGAGACAGTGTCTGCCCTGCTTGTGGGTGTGGAGGAACTGCGGAAGACTCGCAGTACCGCTTGGAAGACACTGGCGACTCCTCTGAAAGGACTGACTGAGGACCATTTGGACTGGGGACTCGGGTGCTTGCAAGGGTTGGTGAGTTCAGCCTGGAAGTCGGCAGTGCTGCCCAGCTACACGTTGGAAGCCAGTGCTCCTCTCTTGTCTCTACCTGCGCTTTCCCTCCCGCCCTCTCTGCGTCTGTTCCCACGCTTCCGCTTGCCTTTCCCTGTGGAGTCCGGCCTCAGTGAGAGTGATAGCTGGTACTCGCAAGACCTGCTGACTGACATGATGCACAGCTTCAAGGACTCCTCAGACATGATGGCCGAGGCTTTGCTCAAAACAGCGGAAGCCCTAGGCGCCACTCCACTCCTCAGCTACCTGCTGGCTGAAGAAGCTGTGAACAAGACTGGAGCACTGCCCTTAGTGCTGCTTTCCACTGTGGCAATCCGCATGATGCCCAGCACTCCCGAGATAATGAAGGGCACCGAGGCCTCTTTCAGCTACTACCTGACTCACTGCGATAGTCTGGACCTCGAGACACAGGAACGCTTGTGTCGCTTCTACTCGCACTTCATTTCCAACTTTCAGTCAGTGTGGACTTGGGGACTGGTGCCTGAGGAACTCAGTGACGCTGGACTGTTCTTCCTTCGAACTCTGGTGGCTGACTTGGCGAGACTCATTGAAATGGACAGACTGGCGGCTAGTATGCCGGAACGGCTGCATGTGCACTTCCCCAGTGCGCAGGACGCTGTTCTGCGCTATGCGGATATCGAGGAATCAGTGGAAAACACGGACTGTCAGCTGATTATTGACCGCATTCAGTCGAAAGCGACTGGCGCAATGATGAAAACTCTGCTGAGTTCGAAGGAAATCTGCAACTCCGGAGACTTCCTGCTGCAGATTTTCTCAGAGTGTCTTTTCTTCCATGGAGCCAAAAGTTTGTTACACGTGTCTACCTACCTAGAGCGCTACTCCGACCTAATGCACACTGTGAAGGCGGAAATCATCCTCGAAGCTCTGGCGGAAGTGTGGAAAAACTCAGGGTCCAAACTAGTCACAATCAGCAAGAAGCTACTGACGATGGGACTGGTGCGGCCGGAAGACTTGCTGGGGTTTGCGCAGGCGAGGATTGAGGCCGGGGACAAACGAGCTGACTGGAACAGGTGGGAGTGGGGCTTGCTGGAGCACGGCTTGCACCTCGCAGAGCAGACAGGCGCCCTGGTAGAGCTACTGCGTTGGGCGGGCGGCTACTTGCAGCGAGCAGAAGAAGTGCAGCGAGCCAAGGTGAGGGCCAGACTGGGACAACTGTTGTGTCTGCACAGTTCTGAGGTGACAGCGGAGGTGCAGCAAACGGCTCCCGCGGAGCTGCAGCCGCTCCTAGCAGGCTGCAGAGCCCTACAGGTTAGTTAGATCTTTGGTTGGCCTTCAGTGCAGTGGCGAGTTTCTGCAGCACAGTCAGAGAGATCTGCACTTCCTCGAAGTCAGCTCTGCGCAGACTGTGGAGGCGGGCAGCGTAGGTGCACACACTCAGGGCAGTTTTGTCAGTGAGTGCAGGGTTCTCACTGAGATCTAGGCTTTCGAGGCGTGTGCGGGCGCTTTCCAGGGCCGAGCACAGGTAAATGACAGGAGTGTCGGTGAGGTTGTTCTTGCGAAGCAGCAAGACTGTGAGGCCTGACATGTCCTCAACCCCAGGCACTACAGCCATCAGTCCCCTGCCTTCCAGACCGTAATAGCTGAGGTCCAGTATGCTCTGGTAGCGGTCTCTGGCTTGGCGGTACTGTCCCAACACCACCTCCTGTTCCTCCACCGGCAGACCCTTGAACTCGCGATACTCAACTTCCGGCATTCCCAGTAACTGACAAGTCTCGGCTTCACTGCTTAGTCCTTACAACTGCACTTCCAGCCCCATGGCGTCCTTCACAGCCGGCACTTCATGGTCTTCCTCAGCCGCACCCAACTCCATCCGACTCAGTTTCTTGGTCGTCACGCCTGGAGCCTCTGCACCAATAGGGATTTGCTTGTGATAGACCTTGCCGAAGGCTGTAAAATTGACCCACTTGTACCCGCTTTCTGGCTTCTTCGCCTGTTTCTTGGGCTGGGGCTGGATAGCTGTCCGCAGTAAGCCCTTCACAGTGCCCCTCTGGTGTTCTCTGAGCTCTACTTTGTTCTTCACGATGTCTGTGAAGTGTTGGGACTTGATAGGGGGCAACAACCCCTTGGTTCCAGACTTGGGCTCAGGCTTAATCAGCGACTCCTCTCCGTCCTCATCACCTTCCTCCTCTGTTATCACATCCCAGTCCTTTACTTCGAAAATTATGTCTGCGGGCGGACACTCGTAATACACTGAGATGTAACAGTCAGCATACTCACCTTCTTTGGAGGTCATGCAAACCACTGCATACTTCCCCGGCTTCAGCTCGCCTCCTATATCAATGGCGTGAGAGTCCGCTCCTTTCATCCACACTACCTTCTGAGGGTCGTACATAGCAACGCTCTTTTCCGTCGCATCGAGTTTGAAGAGCACCAACACGATTTGCATCTTACGGAAAGGCGGCTTGTTCTCGTAGAGACAGCGAGGGTCTGGCTGCTGCAAGTCAATATTAATAATAGTGGTGCTTTTGATCATGAACAGGAACTGAGGGTTTTTGTACCACATAGAGGCCTTGGGCGGCATACCGTAGGAAGGGTCGAACCGTACTACGTGTCTGCGACCGCTCCAGTCCTCAGGATAGTCCTACATCGCTCTTACTCGCACTGCCATCACTGTATTGAAGAACTGGATGAAGTCGTTAATTTCCATGATGAAGATGTTGTCGCCCTTCGCATCGAAGTCGTGCAGCATTTCCTCTTTGTCCAGTTTGGTGCGTAGGTCCCCGACCACTGCATTGAAGTGCTGCTTGAGTTCGGGAGTCCAGCGTTCGTCCCCGTCGGACCAGTCTCCACGCCATTCTAACTGCATTTCCTTGCCCCAGGGGTTGCGAATTCTCAAGAAGCGCTTGGTCTCTCCGTCCACTTCCAACTCTCTGCAGTCCAGAATGCCGTAGGCGTGGCCGTACTGAATGCCCTTGCTGAGCGCTTCTCGCTGTTTTTCCTGCACCTCACGAGGCGTAAGACCCTTGACACCCTGAAAGTTGAGTGAGCAGCCCACAAGTGAGCCTGAATTGAGCAGCTCGGAGAGCACTTTCCAGTTCTGGTCCGGGTCTGTTTCTGAGTTGAACTTGAGTGTTTCAGGGTCATAGTTGGTCAGGTTGGCCAGACCTTCATCAATAAAGCCGTTGGTCAGGTTGATGTAGCGACTGTTGAGCTTAGCATAGGCTTTCTCGAGCAACGAGACCCAGAACTCGTCAGGATTCCGGCAGCGGGAAAAGGCAGGGAAGGCTGTGCCATTGGCCCGCTCCAGGCACGGCACTCGGTCGTCAATGATGATGTAGTAGCCTCGAGTGCACTTGTGCAGGAGGAACACAAACACTCCGTCTTTCTCATACTCCTGGAATACGTCATTGCACATGAGGGTGGAGAACAGGTCAGACCGCATGGCAGTGAGGACCATGGCACTGACGAACCAGCAGTTGCCCAGCTGTCCTTGCATGACATCTGTGCCAGACACGCCTTCGCTCCTGCGCATCTCTCCCACCGCCTTCTGCACCTCAATTTGCACAGCCGGCTTCACTCCTTGCTTCAATAATTCATTGGGTGCCGGCACTGCCGCGGATTTCGAAGCTGCCAGTTCTCGCTCGAGCTGTGCTTCTAGGTCCTCCGGAGGCTCGCTTTCCTCCTCTTTCTCTTCCTGTGTTTCAGTGGTGATCAAAGCACATTTCTCAGGATTGGCACAAAAGTCTTTGGGCCGAAGCCACTGAATTGACTCGATGTCCAGTCCCGCTACGTTGTTGAGCGCACCCACGTCCCTATCCCCTCCCACTTCCACTTCTTCCTCAAAGAAAATCGCCAGTTTGCCCGTAGGGTCCTGTGCATTGGGTCCAAAGTCAGGGTCGCAGAAAAGTCCACTGCTGTCACGACAAGTGGTTAGCAGGTCTTGGACTCGTTCGCGTACCTTTTCAATTGCTAGATCTTCGTCTTCCTTCACAATCGTGCGACTGAACACTTCCCAGGTCATGCCCTTCCTTGCCATTTCAATTATAGGCAACTCATACTTGAAGCGGGAACACTCCTGCTACACTTTCCTGCAGTGGAGACGGTCCGCTGCAGTATTTGAGCACTCCCGCTAAGCCATAGCATAATATGGTCGATACCTAAGCCTTTACACTACTCTGGGTCTGTTCTCGAGAGAAGCATGCCGGAAACTCTGCTTTGAGTGATATTTGCCTATCTTGACCCTTCTATGTTGCCAATCTTACTAGTCAGTGAGTTGAGAGTCTACGACTTCTTCACACAATGCGCCAAAAGCATAAGTATCCGTGGAAGTGTAAAAGATAGACCGCAAGGCCTGTTGATAAATCGCCGAGATGATTAGCAATTGATGGGCAATATTGCTCAAATCAAGTCAAGGGATCGAGGCGACTTCGGAAGTCACTCGGAAAGTGAAAAATGCCGCGGAAAAGAAAGAGACCAGTGTCTGCATGGTAGATAAGTAGGTGTATGTGGCGATGCCACACAATTCTGCGGAACGCTTAGATCTCAGTCGAAAGAGGTGGACTTGAATAAGGGATAACTTCTCCACACTCAGGACTTAGTCCTTGTGGATACCGCAACCTTGTATTGCTTCCGTATGCGCAGCCTGAGAATTTTTCCCTGGAGGCTTATGATCCCCTCAAAACACGTATCTGTATATCAACGTAAGGCTGTGCGAAGTGGTGCCCTTGGATCAACCACGAACTCACGAAGATACCTACATCAGCGACCAAGGGCTGTAAGAGCTCGTAGACTGCCTAGGAGTACTTGGGTCTTATCTATGTCACTTTGGCTTTGGAAGTGAGTGTGACGCTGGCGACAGTCTTGATGCAGAGACTGATGAGCCCCAGTAGAGTGTAGAAGGTGCACACCTCTGTCGTGCTCATGGCGTCCAGGAAGCCGTAAACCGCCTGGCCAGTGACCTGCCGACAGGCCCACTGCATGCAGCAATAGAAAGTTACGAACACCACTTCGACCTGCAGAAACCACCCCAGACTTGGAGGGTGGAAGGACTGCCTCATGAGCCAGCCTTCACCTAGCAGGAAGATCAGGTTGCCTCCGTGGGAAAACAGCGTTGTTGCCCACTCGATGTCCCAGCCCGTGTAGTCGTCATTGTCCACTAACTTGGGGTTGATTGAGAACAGGGACCAATAGGCGAGCACTACGATGCAGTTGAGACTCAGGCAGATCAGGTACACTTTATTGCGCACGTGCTGTGGGAAATGACTGGGAAGGAAGAGCTTCCCTATCAGGTAGCAATGCGACAATAGGGTGGTTTCCCAGGTCAAGTAGCTCAGCTTCTTCATTAGAAACAGAGGGCCCAGTCGCCAGCTCTTGAGCACTACTTCTCGAGTGAAGAAGAAGGTGTATACGCAGAAAGCCACCACACTCCACGCTTCGCCCATATAATGGGCTGTGGAGACTCAAAAGACCGCAAGACAGTTCAGGCGAAGTCGCAGGTCCCGGCTCAGTCCGCCTCCCGCCCTGTCCACGTCCCTGAGGAACCCGACGAAGAGTCTGAGGTCCTTGCACGCGCTAGGAAACTTGATACCATTGAGGAGCGCCTGCCCGCCCCAATACCACCAGACGAGGACGTACCTGAAAAGCCTGTGGAAGTGACTCAAATCACGGAGCCAGGGGAAGTGAGGCCGCAGGGGGTGAAATTTAAAGGGGGGGAAAGCGCTGTGGAGGCCTTGGAGGTGCTGGAAGCCAGTCTCAACGAGTTGGTTCCAGAGCAGCGCAGGGAAACAGAAGAAAGGGCGAAAAATTCGCATGTGGACGACCTGCTGGAAGATGTCCTGGCAGCCTAGTAATTGTAGAGTACCTTAGGCAAGGGTAAACGGCTATTAACCCAGCACACAACGGATACCAGTTACGGCCATATACCCGAGTATCATGCAGACAGCAGGACTGCTTATGCATACTCATAATGGCAAATAACTCTCTGGACCCAGCAGACAGCTTTGATGAAGCTGTTCTGAGAGAGTTGCTGGCCTTCGAACCTGTTCTCGAGTCGGACTGCTCTCCGCCCTCCCCGCAGTTTTCCGAGACCACCTCTGCTTCGCTGTCTAGAGGGCACAGGAAAGCCCTAGGACTCAAGGCAGTGAAGCGCTCAGCAAAGCGAGCGAAGTTGCGTCCCAGCAAGGCAAGCACTGTGGAAGTGAGGAAGGAGGTGGAGGTGGATCCCTGCGACTTTCTAGAGCTGGGAGCACAGTTGAACAACACTCGAGTCCAAGACACAGTAAACGAGATTAAGAGCCGACTGAAGGCAATTGAAGAGAGTATTTCGCAAGCGAAGCAGGTGCTGCATACATTCATATCACGCAGAGCGGAAGTTCGTAAATAGCACATTTGTCTAGTAGTCTTTGAAGCACTGCTGTAGGTCACTGTCAAGTCGCTCCTCAGAGTGCTTTTCTTCGAACACATCGAAGCAGCTGGTGTCGAATGGGTCTGTGAGGACTGGGACGAAAGGAGGCGGAGTGTGTAGCAGTGCGAGCCAGCGGACAGAGCGGAAGAAGGGGTGTGCGAGGATTTGCGCCTGGGTGAGACGCTGTTGAGGGAGCTTGGCGAGCAGTCCTTGGAGGAGACTGCAGCTGTCCTCATCAAAGACTCGGTACGAAAGGTTGGGACTCGCTGTGAGCACCTTCTCATACAGCCGGTAAGGACTGGAGTCCATGAAGGGAGTCTTGCCTGCCAGCATTTCATAGAGAAGCACTCCCACTTGCCACCAGTCCAGTTCCAGTCCGCAGCCCGACCCGCTTATCAGCTCCGGAGCTATGTACTCCGGGGTGCCACACATAGTGAAGGTGCGTTCATTTCTGCTGAGCAGCTTGGCGAAGCCCAGATCTGCCAGCTTGACATGACCCTCCGCAGTTAGGAGGACGTTTTCAGGCTTGGTGTCGCGGTAGAGGCAGCCCACTGCATGCAGACAGCACAGCGCCTGCACCACCTCACTCAGGTAAAAGCACGCTTCTACCTTCGGCAACTTGCAGCGCTTCACCAGCACCTTGAACAGCTCCCCGCCCGCCACATACTCCATCACACAAAACAAGTCCACCTCGTCCTGACACGTGCCCAGAAGCGACACAACAAAGGGACTGCGGAGCAGCCGCAGCACTTGCTTCTCTACAAGTACGTGCTGCACCTGTTTCTGGCGGTACAGTAGTGCTTTGTTCATCACTTTCACGGCTACTGGCTGGCCGTGAAGCCGCGCCAGTCGCACCTGGGAGTAGTTCCCTGTGCCGATGATACGCTGCATCTTGAAGTCACAGGTTTGAAGCAAGGGGAACTGCAAGTTAGAGCAGTAGTAGACATCCGGCACTGAGTCAGAACGAGAGCTGCCGCAGTTTACGCCCATTGCTAACTACGTGTTTCCTTAGTCAGGAGTGACTGTGTAGAGCAAAGAGCAGGGTTAGGTCTCTCGCTTTTTATGACGTTTGGCCTTCAGACGGCGATCGAGATTGGCGAGTTGCTGTGCACGTTCTAGAGCAAGTGCGCTTTGCATCTCCGAGGTGTCCTTGAGAAACTGGTTGATTAGCGAATTGACTCCGGTTTCAATTGCAGCATACAGTGCTTTCGAACTTTGGAGCGAGGGTCGCACTGGGGTAAGACGTCTGTGCAGCAGCTCCACCCATAAGGCTTCGCTATCCCCGAGTAGACGAAGGCGCTGACAGGTCTGAGCTGCTCGACAGAGATCACAGACAGAGAGGAAGCCGAACACTGTCACCACCAAATCGTCAGGCAGACCCTCCATTCTAAAGTGTATGCTACCATTCCTCGCACATAGGGAACAGTGCTCAAGTAGGATTGGAGATCTATTGCCAACGAGCTGATGCGTTAATTATGTCTGCATCAGTCACCTGCATGATTTCCTAGAGACTGTAAGCTGGGTGTATGAGTAAAACTGAGTATTACTGTCGTGATTCATTTAGACTATTCGGAGGGACTGGAAATGATTCTTCGATCTCAGGCAAAGGTTGCACTTTCCGACAAGTCAAAGCGACTGCTAGAAAGCCGCCGTTGGGCAAAAACAGAGCCCCCGCTATTACCCACTCAATTGCTCTTTCGCCTGGAGCATATTGGAGGAAGTAACTGAGAAGGCTACTATCACTATAGAGGCCTGAGTAAGTGCGAAATGCGACCGACTTTCAAATACACGTTTTGTAGTCACATTGATGCAAGCAATGATGATGAATATCGAGAGCAGGTAAGTAAGCTGGGCCAGGTAAAAAGAACTCACGCAACAGAAAGTGCCAGCAGCTTGGCTACAAAGAAGAATAGGTCCCAGGGCGCCTGCCCGTAGCCGCAGGTCCACACAGAGGGAAAGCACTCTCCAATAGCTTGGGTCTCAGGCAACAGCAGAGCAGTCCCAATAAGAAGGGTGCGATCACCGAAATCAGCAGAGTAGGGAGTAGCAGCGCATACACGAGCTGTTGGGGAACTCCTTCCCCAGCACAGTATTTCTAAATCCAGCAGGAGGTGCTGTTCGGAGTGCACTGTCCAGCAAGTCAGCAGTGGGAAAGTGGCCTGCAGAGTGATAGGCGGAACGAATAGAAGCGA
>Ga0247837_1004560_pt1 | contig 22080 bp, 21 predicted proteins | sample LaCtaG_2_FD_187115 | JGI IMG/M metagenome (GOLD analysis project Ga0247837, IMG submission 187115) | Freshwater microbial communities from meromictic Lake La Cruz, Castile-La Mancha, Spain - LaCruzMarch2015_14.5m | ecosystem: Environmental > Aquatic > Freshwater > Lake | place: Spain: Castile-La...
TGCGTTTCCCGACATCTCATACAGTCCCAATTTCCGTAGACAAATCGATTTTACCTTAATATCCACTATTCTTCATATGCGCGCTCATATAGCTGAGCAACGTTGTTGTATTTCCGCAAGTCTTTAAAGACAGTAATGAGCAGGTCAAAGGCAGTGGACTGAGTAGAAGCTATATGAGTTTGTGCCTCTACCGCGGCTTTATAGCTGTCCAGTCTGCGATTCAGTTTGAGTAGAATCACAGCTTTGAGAGTGAACAAATAGGGGTGATTGTCACTCGCTAGCGCCCCAGTGCACAAGCGAAACGCTCTCTTCAGGTCTCCAGAGTCCAAGGCTTCCTTGACTCCGGCCACTACCGTCTCCAGTGAGTCAATTTGCTTCGCACTCATTTTCCCTGATATCTACCTATCTAGTGTTTATGTCGACTTCGTAGACTGGTCTGTACTCATCCTCTGCGTTTCCCGACATCTCATACAGTCCCAATTTCCGTACGTAGGCAGTCACGTCTAATGTGGTGGTCTTCGCCAGGGCATTGCGGATATCCATCGGAGGAGCTCTTCCTCTGCCTTTCGCCGCTTTCACTACTGTCAAATGATAAGTAGCAGAGAACTTCGCAGGGTCAAATATGAAATGTTGTGCTTTCAGCTCTGTCTCAGGGAACAACCCCGCTTGTATTAAGGCCTGCAGTAGCTGGTAATTGACCTGCTTCAGTGGCTGCAGAGTCACACTGTCTTCAGGCTCTAGGTACAGAACTGTGGCAGCCGTCGGCTTTCCAAAGCAATTTAACCGACTGAAATGAACCGGCAACGGCTCATTTTGTTTGTTTTCCAGCACTTTCCGTATAACTTCCTTCGCTCGTTCGACTGCCTCCCCAGTCTCCAACGTGAGCAAGCCCATCGTCACATGCAGTTTCCCCGGCGGTGTAATCACCCCCACATTCGGAATCTCACAGTCAACTATCCCTTGCACAGCCGGCACAAGTGCAGGATCATGCTGAAAACTCATCGCTAAGAAATGCGTGTACCCCTTCACAGGGCTGCTCAAAGCAGACACACACTCAGGAATCGCGTTAAAAGTGCGCATTATAAGCGCATAGCCTGCACGGATGTCTTCTTCTGTATTAGCGGAGAACTCGAGTCTGCGGTGTTGTTTGTTTACGAAGATGTCGCAGCGGTGGTTTTGTTCCTGGCGGAGTTGCTTGAGGACTGAGCCGGAGTCTTTGAGCAGCACTTTGGTGCATGCATCGGGGAAGTTGGGCAGGAAGTAGGAAAAGCGGTTCCGTTTGTTGTCTTTGCGGATCTGCAACTCTGGTCGTTCCGGTAGGGAAGTAGCAGGTTTTGCCTCTATTTGGACAGGTGTAGCCTCAGGCTGGACACTTCCCAAGTCCTGTGGTCTATAGGACCCGATCACCTTGCGACTCCTTTCATCCACTACCTGGTACTCAGTAGGTCTCAACTCGGGAGCTTTCTTCATAGCGTCCAACAGCATAGTATGCGCCCTGGCAGTGCTCACAGCCTGCGAAGCCCGGATTTCCACAGTCAGGTCCTTGAACATAGGCTTCAATACAGCTCCAGAGGCGGTCTCTATGTACCTCTGCTGCTCGGTGAGGTTGCTCGCCACTTTTCCGAAGAGTTGGTAGAACACTATGTTCTGATTGATTCTGAGCCTGGCTGTGTATGTCTGATATCGCGGGTCATAGAATATGGTCTCCAGCAGAGTGTTTTGCAGGGCTTCCTCAGGCTTGAAGTCCTCCTCCAGCTCCTGCAGCAAGTCCTCGTAGTTACCTCTGTCGTTGACAGGCATAGCGTCCACCCCCGAGTCTTCGTCATCGTCATAGAGGATGTCCACAGCGAAGTGAGGCTTAGGGGGCGGCGGCTCTACCTTGAGTGGGTACTTGCGGTAGCAGCGAGTGCCTAGAGTGATGGTCTGTGCATGCTCCAGCTCCATTATAGCTACTACTAGTGCTTTTTAAGATTGCTACCTGTGGGTTGGAGACCCATTGCAGTCTTGAATGAGTCGTAGATCCACCACTGCAGACCAGTCAGCGTGCCGACCATGATAATACGTGGGATCAGTCCGGACCACAGGCCCATGAACCCGATTTCCCCATATATTTTTTTGAGGTTTGCGGAGAAAGTGCTGCCCTTGTCGTCAAGTTTGGTCAACTTCGTGAACATCGTGTCCGCAGGGTGAGAAACCACGGCGCAAAGGATACCCGCCAGGTAGCCAGCCACGAAGGTCATAGACAAGTTTACGGAACGACTCACTTCAGATCGCTCCTTCTTCAGGATTTTGGTGAAAATGAACTCCACGATCTTCTCAAAGGCCACGAACTTCATGATGGTGTAGGGAATCTGCCTGCCCCACAGCGCGTTGATCCCCTTGTAGAAGCCATTGAAGCCCTCAGCCTGTTTCAGCGTGTTCCAAGCCACGAAGAAGTTGGACGGGTACGAGCCCAAAGGGTCCGCCGTTTGGATTTTTACCTTGACGGCCTCCAGTGGACACAACATCGTGTCAGCGATGAACTCGGCTGAGGCAGAGGCCGAGGCATAGAGGAGAGTCCGGTACTCGTAGGCCTTCTCTGGGCCGATCATCCCGCCATAGACGTCCTTGAACAGCTCGTAGAAGCCGAACTTGCCCATGCCCTGCAGGGAGTAGCCGATGAAAGTGGGCAAGTAGCCCAGTGACATCCAGGAATAGCCCTTTTGCGCAATCAACTGCTTGGCCATGCTGCCAATCCCGGACTTCTTCTTCTCTATCGGGTCCTTGATGGACTGCAGACGACACTTCACAATGTCAATTGGGCAGACGGCGGTGTGGGTGAGGCCGCAGGCGAGGATGCCGCCCAGGCAGCACTTGCCGTAGTAGGAAAGGTCGTGCACGTCTGGCTTTGCGCCTGGAGCCGCACCGGCGCATAGCGCTGACTTTTGACCCAGGAGGCTGGAGAGCATCCTTTATTATGAGCCAACGGCTCCATCTTAGGTCTACTCGTCTGCCGAGCGGTGTTTCCACTCCGGCTGCGCGAGTTGCTCCATCTTCCGGTGCCAACTCTGGTCTCTCCACAGCTCCTTCCTGCAGTGCGGGTTGGGCTCGCTCGGGAACGGCCTCACTGAGTCCGGCAACTCATCATACTGGTCCTCTACCATATGCACGTGGAAACGCATGTTTTTGTCCCACTCAAAGAAAGTGTCCGGCACTCCTAAGTCTTGGTTGTTCACGTACTTATACCACTCGTCGCCTGAGAAGGCCTCCCAGTGGCGGATGCTGTAGTAAGGGAGATCCTGCAGGGCGGTATCCACTGACAGGTCCAGACAGTCTTCCCAGGACCCGAAGGGGAACATCATTTCCACCTTTTCACCTTTCGAATTGGTCACTACTTGCCGACCGATGTAGGTGAAGTTGGGCGGGTAGTAAGGATCTACGCCTGCGTTTTTGTAAAACCAGGCGAGAGCCACCTCGTCATCAGGCGTAAATCCTATAGTCCGGATGTACTCTGCGTCTTCTCGAGTCAAGCCTGGCACTCTTCTCATCAGTTCCTCAGTGTCTACGCTGGGGTAGCAGCCGTCGCTGAGCATTATGTACTCCTGGTGACAGCTGTCCAGTACGTCTTCCATGGTGAAGGGTCCGTCGAAGGGAGGAACTGGGCCGGACTGCCGCACTGGGTTGATGTGTCGCAGGTTGTGGACGAGGTTGCCGCCCGTCTCATGAGCACTGGTAATGTGGTCATAAGTCTCTTCCTTGGTCGGCATTTTGGTCGGGACGTAGCTCTGCAGGTAGCGCATAGGGTTGTAAGGAGCACTCGAAAAGGCACGAGCTAGGTTCAATGCTCGAGACAACATTGAATTACGGCCATAGTGGGAAGCTAGACTGGGGAGAGGCCTGGGAGACTGGGGTCGGGCACTTGGGTGCAGGCTAGGGCTTCTTTCGCTGCTTGTACGATGGAAGCGTTTTCCTCCTCTAGTTCCGACACCAATCCCTTAACCACTTCCCCCAAACAGTCCACTGTTTTCCCAAGTCCCAACCCTTTCTTCAGCCCTTCACAGGCTGCCAAGCGCACGAAGTCCTTCGAGTCGTCCAGTCTCCTCCGAAGCGCCGCACACACCTCATTCACTTCCGCTTCCCTAACTTCATGTCTGCACAAATGCACCAACTCTCCCAAAGTCTCACAAGCGAATAGTCTCAAGTTCGGGTCATAGTCGTCCTCTAGACAAGTCTGTAGGACTGGGAAAATGTAGGTCCAGTCAGAGACTAAAACTGCAGGTTCGGGGATAGCCTCAGTCAATAGGGCTAAAACGCATTTTATACCTGAAAGACGTACCTGTGACCCAGCGGCTCCCGGCTTCCAGTGTAATACCGGGCACAAAACCTCTCTAAACAGACGTTGGCTGAATGGACGAAGCGCAGGTCTGAGTGAAGGAGCAGCAAGCAAGGCACTTAGTACCTCCAACATCGAACTTCTCACTGCAGAGTCCTTGCCCAACTGCGTATTCACTGAAATCACATCGATAATGTGGCTGAAATAGTCCACTACAGCACTTCCTGCGCCTATAACCAGGGTCTGGAAGGCCAGTCTGGCCTTACTCCGGACTTCCCAGTGCTTGTAGTCCTGCATCAAGTTGGGTAGAAGCAGGGGCAGTTCCAGGGCAAATAGGCCGTTTAGAGACTCCGCTTCCACTGCTTCGGCCAGTGCGCTCATTGCGCTTTTCGCTAGTTCACTGACTTCGCTGTTCCACAGGTCTAAAAGCACTTCGAAAAGTCCTTGCATGTGCGGCTTTAGTGCGGTTTTGCAGAGATTTATCAGGCTTTCCAGGGTGTTAAGGTAGGCAATTAGGCCGGAAGTCTGTTCCTCTCTGTGTGAAATATACATAATTAGGACTTCGGCAGCTACTAAAGCGGCTACCAGGCCTTCTAGCTCGGTAAGGAGGGCTGGGAGAGGGGCGGCTTCGATTGCAGCCTTAAAAAAGACCTAAATAAAGCCTACCATGAGGGAAGTGCGCTGACTAGGACTGCTGGCCTGAGGCGGAATTTTCCCTTTTAGGGACTCAAATAGGCTCGCCAAAGGGACATTTTGAGCGAATTTCCCAATAACGGCTTCATACAAAGAGCGCTGCTCAGCTTCTTCCGAGTCTGTATAGGCCTTCAGGACCGTCTGAATGACAAAATCGAGAAACGGCCGGACTGCTGGGCCTGCCAAGGTAGTAAGTGCCAAAAGCGCTGCAGCTCCTCTGGTCTTCGACCGCTCCTGCACTGTCCACTCCGTGCAGTCTGCGAGACTCAGCCTCAAAAGTGCTTCTAAGCCTGTGACGTAGCAGGGCACTCGCCTTGCATTTACCTTCGTCAGCAGTTCACTCACAAAAGCGGCCATTTCCGGGTCTCCGAGGCCTGAAATAAGCAAATAATTGAGTAGAATTTCCACGCTGCAGAGTCCCTTCCCCTCCAAATCCACCTCTAACCTTAGCGCCTCTTGCGAATACCTCAGCAAGCACTCCGCCAACACCTCATACACTTCCCTCCGCACCACTGCAGCCCGGTCATAGCGCAGTTTCTGCTTCAGCACTGGGTACAGCGGCTGCAGCAGGTCGCTTGCACCTGTAGTGTGCAGCAAAGTGCCCAGGGCGTGCAGGGTGCTCAAGCGCACTTTGGAGTGCTGGTGGGTTAGGCAGGGTATGCAGCTTTGCAGGATTTGGGAGGAAAGCAGGGAAAGGTGAGCACTAAAGTGCACAGCAAGGCACTGCAGCAGACTAGCGGCTTCCTGCTTTACCAGGGGAAATGGGTCTTTGAAGGCCTTGGCTACCAGTGCACCGACCTCTCCCACTGCATTCCCCAGCACTTCACTCCTCTTTGTCACGATTTCCTGCACTAGTTTCACTTCCATCAACCGGATTTCCTCCACACTCTCAGCAGTCAGCCGCCTGTTCATCGCTTCAAGCACGTTCTCGGCTTCGAAATCAGGCATTTGCGCGTTGAGAGTGGACAGCAAAGAGACTGTCAGCTCGCGACATTTGTCCACAGGGTCAGAGAGCAGGTCTAGGAGCGGTTTGCGCAGGGCAGGGAAGAGTTCCTGCAGGTCGGAAGGGGAGAGGTGGGGCAGGTCTGTGTGGAGCCGCTGGAGAGCGGGGAGACGGATGGCCTTTTGAGCGTCCTTTAGACAATTGATCTCCCGCGCGAAGGCCATTATGAGACATCACTTAGGCTGAGTCAAAAGCTTGCTGAGCACACTCTTCGCCAGAGCAATGCTTTCCTCAATAGCCGCCACTCTGCTCTTAATTTCCGACACCGCGACTCGCTTGACACCCGCAGGGCAGGCCGCCAAAGCCTCCGCCAGCTCCTCACTCTCCTCCCTACTGGTCCTGCTCTCCCCCATCAAACTGAGTCTTTCCTCTACTTTCAAACTTTCGAGAGTGGTTCTTTTCGGCTCTGAGAGGAGATGCTTGTCTTGCAGGTTGGCGGATTTGTGAGAGACTTTGCGGTGTTTGGACTTGGGGACAGGGGGCAGGGAGGGCGGGGACTGCGGGGGGTCTAACTGGGCTGAGGAAAGGACTGGGAGGAATAAAGGCTCGGAGTCTACTTCGTAGTCGAGGAGTTCGCGAAGCATTTCGTCGTCGAAGAGAGAGTTCTCTGGATCAGACTTCAGGCCGTCCATTTATTAGCAGGTAGTGCTGTAAGCCTGTGAAACTACTCATTTCGGCACATGAAGTAGAGAGTTTTAAGGTAAATACCCAAATGCAGGCCTGTCTCGGCCTTCTGTGCTGCCACAGACTGGATTTCGCATATATTGACGAGTTGAAACGGTATATCTACCCGGACTTATATGGGTTAATTGGGCTATATAGATGGCGACTCAGGGCCAAGGCAAGACTTTGCCAATAGGTAGCACCCACTCAGACCTGCTGAAGAAGTGTGTGGGCGAGCGAGTGTGGCTGATTATGAGAGAAAACCACGAATTCGCAGGCACTCTGAGCGGAATAGACGACTATATGAGTAGTTCCCAAGCAGACATCGTGCTTTTCCAAGCGGTGGAGTAGTAGGCTGTAGGCAGCGAGTTCACAGCACAGGGAGTGGTGAAGACACAGCTAGAGGCGGTGCTGCTCAATGGAAATCACGTGTGCTTCGTGGTGCCAGGGAGCGAGCCTGTCTACTAGGTAGCTAGGACTGGAGTCTGCAGTGGTAAGCGTGGAAATGGACACTTATAGTCCTGTGCGGTATAGAAGTCTGAAAGGGATCTATACCCCTCCCAACCTACTAATGCCCTCGGCTCCTTCGCGCTTTCCCCTGCTCCGCACTCCCCGCTTCTCCATTGCACCTGCTGAAGCGCCTTCTTCCTGCTCCCCTGTCCGCCAGCGCTGGCTGCAGTTCCAACTTCCAGACCTGCCCCGCTCTCCGTCTCCTTACCGCCCACTACACAGGTCTCGAGTCTCTGCCAATCTCAGAGAACTGCAGGAAATGCAGTGCTGTGTGACGATTGCTTTGAGACGCTCTACTCCCAAGTTTCTCCTCACCAAGAGACAGCGGCTTTGGCGTGACAACTAGACAGCTGACTGTAATCAGTAGCAGGACTATAGTGCTGTATGCCTTCATTCCAATTTCATATTCGACTATGTTATAGTGATATTTTCGGTGCATTTGGCAGGTGGAGATACGCTAGTTCGGTCCTAGACAAGTAACTAGTAGAAGCCTAGAAAGAGCAGTAGCGGAAACTGCAGCAGCCCCACAGCGTACCTCACAGTGTTCTTGACCACATTGACCTCCCCAAAGTGCTCCGCCATGCAGTTGTAATGCGTGTATCTCTTCAGCGACTTGCTCATGAAGAGTGCATACATCGCAGCAGTGAAGCAGAAAGCAGGGTAGTAAGCCTCGGCCCAGACCAGCAGTACAGTGTGGTTCACTATGGCGCTGATGTATTTGTAGCCGCTGTAGGCTGCGATTTCCAGTAGGCCGGGCAGAGGGGTTTGCGCCATGTAGAAGAGGAGGTAGATGCAGGCGATTTCCAGGGTCATGAGGACCATGCCTGCGCTGAAAACTGCTCCCAGGATTTCAGGGGAGAAGCGGCCTTTGGTGCCCGAGGAAAACCCCGCCAACAGTGCGAAGGTGATAAAGGCCATAATCGGCACATATAGATCCGGCGCATACAGGTTTTCCCCCGGCGGCCTGACCTTCCCCTCCTCATCCACCTTCAACTGCCACTCCTCCTCCCCCCAAAAGGGCAGCAGCACTAGTCGTATTTTCCTCAGCACGTACGCATTTGTGACTTGGAAGTAGGCGTGCAGGTCGGACCAAATTTGAGTGCGCCAGGAACTTGCGTATTGCTTGGTGGCGGCGAGGCCTGCGGCTGCTATGGGTGCTTGGCGGATGAGGTTCCACTCCTCCATTTGCCCGATGGCTTCGATGTGCTCGAAGGGGTTGGTGCGGATTCCTGCCATATATTAGACAGAAGTCTGGAAGAAGGCGGATTTATCGTTCGATGGACTAGAGCAGTCTTCCTGACTTACAGCACTACTCTCCTAAGCTAGTCTGGCCAGTTCCACTTCCAGCTGTTGATAAGCCTGCGTCAGCGCCCGCTTCATCCCTATACTCTGAACCGTCCCCAGCACCCCGCCATTATGACTCATCGTCAAGTTCGCTTGAGCCTGGGGCCGCAGATCCCTCGCACTGGCTATCCAATTGGCCACTTCTCGGGCTATCAAGGCCTTGGTCAGTCGGAAGTGGGAGTGGACCACAGTCTCGAAGCCGCGAGGCGGCGCCCTGATCATTTCCCGCATCGCCCAAAGGAGATTGGCGTACTTGATGACGTTGGAGTAGGCGAGATTTTCCTCGGAGTCTAAGGAGTAAGACTCGAAGCCGGGTTCTCTCTGGGCCACAGCTTTGTCGAGGATCATAGACTGAATAGTGACCAGGACTTGGACGATAGTGCAGGAGGCCCTCCACTTCTCCTCAGGTGCGCCCTCCCATGTATTGATCAGCGACAAGCACACCTTCCCATTGTTGTATAGATTCGGGTTGAAGCGCACTGTCCCGTTGCCAGTGGTCAAGATTTCCACTACAGGCGGCTCAAAGGGGAAGTTAGCAGGGAGGTGGATATCGAAGAGGTACAGGCCGTAGGCATAGGGAGTATCTGGAGGCCCTGATATCAGTGCTTGGAAGTGAGTCAAAGTGGACCTATCCACTCTCACGTAAACTGCCGCCCCAGCCGAGCACGGCAAGTCATTCCCCAAGCAGCGCACTTCCCTATTGACCCGCGCCAAAGAACTGATATTCGTGTACCGAAGAGGAGTGCATAGATCCGCAGTATCGAACCGCTTATCGCTCATTTCCGCCGTGTAGTCATCTCTGTTGCCTTCCTTCGACTCCTCTCGCTGAGACATTACTATGGGGGACAGGCTGCTGGTGCACCCGCTCTGTCCCTACGCCCAGAGGGCCCTTTACGCCTTGGCCTACAAAGGACTGGAGAATGTTGCAGTGGAAGAGGTGGATTTAGTAGAGAAGCCGCAAGACCTGCTGAGGGCCAATTCGTGTGGACTGGTTCCCACTTTGATACGAGCCGAAGGGTCTGCAGTGACTGAGTCACTGGTGATTGTGGACTATTTCGACTCATTTCCAGGGCCTGCGATGTACCCCCGGCTACAGAACGGCCTTGTGGACCAGCAGGCGAAGAGGAAATTAGCCGCTCTAATCCACTCCCTTAGTTCCGATTTCGGTGTCTACTGGACCTATTTCGGAGTGCCCTCAGTCCGCAATGCTAGACTAATGACTGATATTGCGGTTCGCATTGAGCAAATGCTGTCCAATGGCTGCTACTTCGCGGAGCGTATCCTAGGGCAGGACATCCTCACTGCAGTGGATATCACTGTGTACCCCTTTGTGGAGCGGATCGCTATTATATCTGACTCGCAAGGGGCGATATTTGACAGAACTCCAAATCTACGGCTCTGGTTCGAACGACTCAGCAGTCTGCCATGGATTCAAAGACACAGGGCAGACCCAAGACGTCTACAGCGCCTCGTGGATATATCAGCCCGCGGAGACTATATAGGTCTGCAGCTGCCTGCGTCCCGCTACGACTAGCTAGTTGCCTTCCATTAAAATGGTAGCGCGCCTACAGTGGCTGTGGCTTTTAGTCGCGCTAGTAGCAGGCGAAAAGCTGAAGATCAGTGACGTGTACCTGCTCCTGCCTCAGACTCTCCACATTCCATCAAACTCCCGCATAGTTTCCTACCACATCCGCGCCTACGAAGGCTGCTACACCTGGAGCTCCGCCGACCCGCGCATTGCCTCCATCCGCCAAGTCCAGATTTCCAGCGCAGGCGAGAAGCCAGGCGAGCGACTAGTCAGCGAATACCAAGGAAACACTTGCTACGCTGAGGCAGTCATTGAGCCGGTAGCGAGAGTAGAGGCGCCACCCGCCATAGTGGTTACCGCCTATGACAAAAGTAAGGTCCATACAGTCTCGTATCAGCTGCTGAAGTGTGATGTGATGGTGGGCAGGATCCATCGCTTGGAGATTCTCACTACGATGCGGTTTATCAGAGTTAAGGACTTTGAAAAGCTCTATGCGCAGGCTTATGATGTGGAGGGAAACGTGTTTTCCTCTCTCCAAGGCCTCCGCTTCCGCTGGCTTATCACCTCCGGAGGGGAATACTTAGGCATGTCCAGGCTCAAAGACCTACTTCAGCAAGTCAGCGACCAGCGTCGAGAGGTGGAAAACTCAGGCTATCACAGTGATATGGTGCTAGTGGAGGGCAAAGCTACAGGCAGAGCTCTAGTTACGCTAAAAATCGAAGAGCCCGGCTATGAAAACGTCCCAATTGCGCAGACTACAATAGTGGTTTCGGAGCCTTTCACCATTGTGCCGTCTATTGAGGTCTATGTGCCGCCCAGAGCCTTGGTCAGATATCGCCTTTTCAAGATCTTGGATGGACATTTATACAGTGAAATCCGCCTGCCTGATAACAGCTTTGAGTGGAAGGCTTCGGATCAGACTCTTCTGGACGTCTACAACGTAGGCGAAATCTACGCCCTAGACAAAACCGGCGACGGCAACGTCGTAGTGAGCGACACAGTGATTGACACGAACAGCGTCACCTGCGATATACACGTCGTCGCCCCCGACCGACTCCTCATAACTGTCTCCCCTTACATTGAAACCGAGCCTGTGAAGCAGTCCTACACCCACCAAGAGTTCTTGAAGATATTCGAAGGCAGGGAGGAGGACCTGTCCAATTGGAACCTTATAGCTGGTAGGAAGTATGTGCTGAAGCTAAGGCTGTTTCATAAGGATAGGGAGGTGTATATACCCACGAATGCGGCTTTTGACTTTTCGTATGCGCTGCCGGACCACTGGGAAGTTGTTATGAGCCCTGAGAATAAGGCGTATGCGGTGGTGATCCCGCAGCTGCCGCCACATGTGACTGCAAGTCTGGTGGTCACTAAGGTCAATGCCAAGCTGGTGAAGGTGAAGGCAGGGAAAGTAATGCTGGCAGACTGGGTGCCTGTCCAGCCCATCGCAGACGCACAGGAAGCCACCATTCTCCGTCCTCTAAAGATAGCAGAGCCCCGCCTGCCCGTACTGCTGCCTTACTTCGCTGTCCTGGAGAAATATCCGGACTCCGCAGGACACCTGGCTCAGGAATACCTACTTAGCACTACTGGAGGCTCGGGGGGAGTGCGCTGGTCTACGTCTGATGCAAAGGTAGTGAATGTGGACTCTCAAGGCATCGTATATGCTTTGACACTAGGGAACGCCACTATCACTGCCATGGACGTCAAGAACGTACTAAATGCAGACTCCGCCCCAGTGGAAGTGACCCTAGTAGACCTACTGGCTTGGAAAGTACCAAGGAAGGAAATAGTCGTTCAAAGCAAGGACAAGGCGGAAATCGCTGCTTTCGCTACAGGCCGCAGAGTCTTCCACAACTGCAGTAGCATTGTGCTGGAGTGGGAAAAGGTGGCGGGAGTGGGAGTGGTCCGCATTGGGGGGAAAATGGACATATCGCAAGGGAGTAAGAAGGCAGGAGTGTGTGAAGTCAGGGAAATTGAGGCCTGGGAAGAGGGGCAAACGCTGCTGTCTACTCGACTTTCTCACAAGCCGCCTACTATCACCTTTGCATCTCCTGCTATTTTCGTCGTCTCAGAGGAAGGCCGAATCGGCGTCTTCCAGGCTTTAAGCCTCGGTCGAGGTGACATCGTCTCAATCGAAGGGAACAACAAGACCTTTACCAAGTTAGATGAGAGACATGCGATAGTGCTGGCTCACGGCAGTACAGCGGAACTAACACTGATAGGTGGACCTATGGTCTGGGACGACCTCAGCGACAGTCATATAGAGACAGTTAAGATCGATACTGTGCATGTCACTATGGCTTCTGCAGGCAGAGACAGACGTGTTTTGCATGTAAAATGCGATACTCGGGAGAAAGACAGCAAGGACTACCACACCACAATCACAGTGTTTAATAAGGAATCCGCACAGTTGACAGAACCAGGGTTCTCCACTATGAGTCTGTACCTGTCCTGCCTGTCGCCCTATTCTTTGTCGCTGAGTTATGTGCTGGACACACATCAATTGGCAGGACTGAAGTGGAAAAGTCTGCCGGTGGGGTATGACCGGTTCAAGCACCGACTATCTACCAGTTTGGAGGGCTATTGGCTGGCCTTAAATGACCAGGAGTTGATGGTGAATGTGACCTTCTGGGACTCGAAAATGAGGGAATTCTACAACGCCTCATCGATAGAGCTGGAGTGGAGCAGTGCCCGGCCCGACATGCTGAGTTACACCGACCTCACCACTCCCTACTTCAAAAAGGCAGTCTTCGCTCATAAAACCGAAGGCCCTGTCGCACTGGACGTCAAGGCAGACAAGTACTTCTCCGGCTACTACTTGCCCTCCAAACTCACCGATCGACTCAACACGATGCTGATCAACAACGTCGAACTGTCCCCGGATTACTACAGTCTGTACATGCACAAGCAGAATATGCTGGAGTTGAAGGTGCTGTACGGCTCTGGCTACTTCGAGGTGACGAACAATAGTACTGATATAGTGTCTATTGACTACGACGGACTGAGGACTATTAAGGTAAAGCCTTTGAGGGCTGGAAGATTGCAAATCCGGGCAGATGACTTAGGCCTAATCGGCTCTCGACCAGCCTTTGCAAGTATACTGGTTTCCAGCATCGGCAACTTAGAACTTGCAGAAGGCGGACTGATGCCTGTCAATTCCACCACCAATCTGCACGTCACGGCTTTCGATACTGATGGCAAAGCTTTCGATAAGCGGGAATATCAGTCCATGGGCATCGCTCTCCACTATGCCCAGAACTCCGGCCTGCAGACTATCACAACCAGTCCCGTTTTCGACCAGTTTAAGGTAAAAGCGGCTATAGTGGGCGAGCATCAAGTGTACGCCTCTGCGACACGTGAAGTCCGGAGTGATGACCGGGTCACTGCCTTTATCCAAAGCAACAATATTATGCTAGATGTGTTCCCGCCTGTGGAAATCATACCTCCGTTTGTGCTGCTGATGCCGGGAGCCAGGTATACTCTCAACTACAGAGGAGGACCGGACTCGCATAAGTTCACGTTTTACAATATATATACACAGTGGGGGTGTGCGGAGTGCTCGGTGGCTGGGATTGACTCGATGACTGGGCTGGTGTCTGCTATGAAGTTGGGACAGACTGACGTTGTGCTCTATATGAAGCGTGGGAAGGACATCTTGACCAGTGCGCAAGCGAAAGTGAGGGTCGAGTTAGTGACCGATGTGAGTATATACGGCATCCCTCCCGGCCGTGTCGTACTGCAAGAGAGCGTCATTCGCCTCATCGCAGTCCTCAAAGCCAACGGAGAGCCATTCACAGACACCGCCAACGAGGCTTCCTACCAGTGGAAATCCGCAAGTCCCACCACATTCGAAATCCACGCAGAAGAGAAAGAAGAAGGGAAACAGGTCGGAGTCACAGGCCTGGCAGTGAGTAAAGGGAAGTGCGATATTACTCTTCATGTGGAAGTGGTGTATCCGAAGGAGTACTCAAGTCCGTCGGTTACTCGGTACTTCACGTCAAAGGCGACTATTACAGTGGAGCCGGGGATGTTCGCGATGAGTCCTGGACATAGGTGCAACTCGTTGGTGCATAGCTGTGATGTGCCGAACCTTTTCGACTCTACCATCATTATGATGCCAATGCGCAGTGCCTACTCTATTTCCCTCAACAAAGAAGTCCCCACTACCTTCAAATGTGAGGACTGCAGAGACGCATTCGTGACCATTACCCCCTCAGGCCGGCTGACAACATTCAATCAGAAGGGCGAAGTGAGTGTCATGGTGGCGAATACCAGAGTGCGGGGGGACGTGTATATGGTGGATGTGATGGTAACGGATATTCACTCAATAATCGTGGACAAGTCCTATGAAGCTATCAATATGCCGCTGGGGGCAGACTTGTACTTCAACGTGACTTACCAGGACATCATGGCTCGCAGTTTCCCTAGTGGCTTCCACTACGGGATCAACGCAATAGCTGAAGTCTCAGACACTCGTGTGCTGCAGGCCACCCTAGAAAAGCAGAATTCCACCCTCCACATCCGGTCCCAATACATCGGAACAGCCCTAGTGAAGATCTACATGCTAGAAGACCCTTACATAAAGGACGTGTTCCAAATCACTGTCAGCTCTGCCATGCGACCATACTCCCCCCTGATTCTGCACTTAGGCGGAGAAGCACAGTTCCAAACCACTCATGCAAGTCCTGCAGGCACGAAGGGAGACTGGAGCGTGGACGACAGCAATATCGTCACAGTGGACTCTACTGGCAGAGTTGTAGCCCATAGAGAAGGAGAAACCGACATCCACTATAAGGAAAAGTCCATCGCTTTGAAGTCGCATGTAGCAGTGCAGAAGGTCAGGTTTGTGGACATAGGCGCTGAGGCGCACACAGATGTTACGAATCACGAAGATAACCCGAACTACCGAGTCCGCTATGTGATTCCTTTGCTGCTGTACTATGACCGGGAGAGGAGACGAGAGTTCCCCAGAATGGCAGGTGAAGACTCTAATTTGGTGCGGCAGAATATACATGTGAGCTGCTCGACTCCCAGTCATAGTGCGTGGCTGAGTGTGGAGAGTGAGCAGGACTGGACACAGAAGCGGGGGGAGGCGGACAGTGGTTCTTTTGCTTGCATTATTACGCCGAAGAAGGACGTAGTCACTACTGATTTGAGTGCTTCCGACTTGCAACTGAAAGTAGTAGTGTCGTCCAAAGGCAAGTCGCTGTACACTCACGAGGAAATCCTGCACCTGCGCTACCTGTCGAAGTTCATTTTGTTCAAACACGACTCGCAGGTCATCTTGTCAGGTCGCAACGCCACTCACGTAATTCACATAGGCGGCTCCTGTGAAGACTTGGAAGTCCGCGCTGAGACCAGCCTAGTAAGTGCCAACCTACTGAGGGACGAGTCTCACTGTTCCTTGCGGTTCGAAGCCCGAGTCACAGACTCTGATTTCACTCTAAAGAAAGTGGAGCTTCTGAACTCGAAAACAGGACAAAGGGACCAAGTGCTAGTCAGCTACTATACAGACCCAGCTAGAGCCGACCCTGCCCGAATGGTCTCCCTGCACGACATTATTGTCATCGCGGCTATGGGAGTACTCATCTACATCCTTATCTACTTCGTTAAGGCCGGCCAGGGCAGACCTCGCTACCCTCCTCGCACCTACGGCATGGGCCCGCAGATCCCCAGATCGCCCTTACATAGACCCCACAGTCCTGCAAGACTGCAAGGCCCGATGTCTTCGCCTCAGGGAGACGTCGCGTATCGGTCTTTCCAACGTAGTTAATTCCACTAGATTGGGTCTGAAAACATGTCTTCCAAGAACTTTCCCCTTATGCCGAGACTGCCGAATACCCGGAAGGCGAGTTCCGAATTCTATGCGAAGACCTTATCGGCACGGAGGTTTATAGCGACAGTGCCTGTTTCCGAGGAAAGACAAGCTTTACATCTACGCAGAAAGGCGAAGAAAATTGAGGAAGTGGAGCCTTGTCTCAAGTCCAAACTGGACTTCTTCCACTCCTACCACAACCTGTCCAAAGCCTTGGAAATGCGCAAAGTGAGGCCTGCTTCCGATGCACATTTAGCCTACCTACAGTGCATTGAAAAGGAGCATATGTCGCCTACGCCTGTGGGCATTATCCACAGCTCACGAGTGCCGGAGACTACAGTCAATGTCCCTTTCGCGTTCATTGGAGATCGACTGGCCTCCGCTCTTTCTGAAGGTATGAAGCACACCAAACACTTAGAATGCGTTAATTTGCGAGGAAACCGCCTTTCCAGGGACAGCTCCAGGAAAATCATCAAAAGGCTACCTCTGAACTCTCTAACGAGTCTTGATATGACCGGAAACCGCTTCGGAATGCAGGCAGTGAACAGTCTGCTGCAAGTGTTGGAAAGCGGAGCACTGCGCACCCTGCACCTAGAGAACTGCCAACTCACCACAGCGGACCTGGAAAAGCTCTTCCAAAGCGCTACTCTCAGCAAAACACTCACAGAGCTGAATCTCGCCAAAAACAACCTGGGCGAGGAAGCCGGAAAACTGCTGGGTCACTTCCTCATGTACACTTCCACCCTGAAGTCGCTGGATATCCACTGGAACTGCATCAGAGCGAGCGGTGCTACGCAGCTGTTTCAAGGCTTGAAGGAGAACTCCAGACTGGAAGTGTTGGATGTGTCTTGGAATGTTATGGATAGTCACGATGTGTATGGCTTATCTGCCTCTTTGGCGAATGCTCTAGAGCTGGACGATCATCTCAAACACTTAGACCTGTCCTTTAACTACCTGTCCAAGGAGCAGTGCACGGTCATAGCGAAGGGATTGAGTGAAAACCATACGTTGCTGGGGATGCATGTGATAGGGAACTATGCGATGTATGACGCTAGGGGATACCTGCAGCCTGCAGACGTCTGCTTGACGGAAGAAGCAAATTACTTCCACCGCATATTGGCAGGGAGAAAGCCGAAAGGACAAAATTGCTGGCTGTGTGATGGCTGGGTGGAGGTCGAGTTCAGGTATCAGGGCCTTGCTGCCCCTCCCCTATTTCTCCACTTGGAAATCGACAACTATCAGCCTGAATTAATGGAGCAACATGGCGGAATTCACATCCTCAAGCGAGTATTGCCTATAGGAACTCAGCACTTTTTCTTCACTAGTAAGGACGAACTGGAAATTTCCGGCGCTTACGCAGTGATCAAGCTAAATCCCGCAAGCCAATTCACAGTAACCTACTGGCCGGGACACATCCAGACCCTTTCTCTATCGAAAATGCAAGTTTCAGACCTGCAAGGGACTCTCTGCACCTTAGAGCGGCGACTTGATACAGAGCCACGCACTCCCCACGCATACTCCCCTCCCTTAGTCCCTAAGGAAAAAGTCCCTTGGAGCCTTCCGATTTCCCTCTTCCAGCCCTACAAATTCGACACTGAGCAGCTTATTGAGGACTGCTTTGAGTTCGATTGGAATTTGTCTCGCTGTGGCAAACTTGTCAAAGACGCTAAAGAAGCGGTGGCTTTCAAAGAAACTCTACGGAAAGCCTACAAACATATGTAAGTCCCATACAGTCGAGAGACTTATAAGTACTATTCGGCTATTGAGGCGGGGAGCGTCTTTTCTATAGGGTCCAATTCATTCACGGAAATTGCGCTAAAATGCGGGTTAATTGGGTCAGGATTCGGTCTGTCAGATTTAGACTTAATGTGGAAAAACACCCTATTTTACGAAGTGAAAAACAACCCGTTGATTCCCGGCTTGTCCCTGGTCCGGTTCCAATGCATGGAAATGATCGCAAGAGTAGCGCTCGACAAGTACCTGCGTTCCAAGCAGACAACCAGCGCCGTAGAAGCGCTCAGCCGGCTGCTGATCGACATGACTCCCTTGCTAGAAAGCTACGACAGCAATGTGTGGCGCTGGGGAGTGTACATCTGTGAAGAGGTGGATTTGATGTATAAGGCCTGGAAAGTGGTTTTAGAGGCTGTGTACCAGCGCTTTAGTGTGCGCAAGTCCAAGCCGGGGCTCCCCAAGTTCATGTGTCAGGAGGAGTTTATGGACTTGTGTGTGCAGGCGGGCCTTATCAATGAAAGCTTTGTGGCGAGAGAAGTCGGAATCTGCTTTTCCCTCGCGCAAACGACGGAAATCGACGAAGTGAATAACACAAAGCATCTGGAAATGAGCTTTGTGGAGTTTTTAGAGGCTTTGGCGCGTGCGTGCGACAAAGCCAACCTGCCGGATAACAACCCCGCCCGTCCCTTAGCGAGCAAAATAGAGGCGGCCATGCCTCTGCTGCTGAAGCTGTGTCCCCGCCAACTGCAAGAGACCTTCCAAGTGCCTGAGAACTAGCTAATAGGATGGCAGGGACGGGTCCACTTGATGGTACTCCTGCAGTCCTCCCACCACCAGCTTCACATCTGCTTACTTCTCACTCGTGATTCCCTTGGAAAGCAGGAAGTGAGTGGCTTTGCAGGCGCTCACGCCTCTGCGGCAAAACAGGAAAACGCTCTTTTCCAGTGCAGTTTGCCTCAGTTCTTCCACATACCGCTCGAGTTCTCCCAGCGGAACATTGACCGCATTGGGCAGGTGAACAATTGAGAAATGCAGAGGCAGCCGTACATCTACAAGCAAGTGCTCCTCATACAAATGCTTCTGAGTGGAAGTTACGGTCCTGTACGCTTCCGCAGTGACCTTATTAACCTCCGGCAACTCAGCTAGGAGGTCTTCGTGGCTTTTCGTGGGAGCCTTAGGAGCGAGGAATGCAGCATAGTCGTATGTATGAGGGTCGATTGTAGTGACTGCAGCACATGCAGGACAAGCCTCGTCTTTCCCTCTCATCGTAACCTTCCTAAAAGAACTCTCCAAAGCGTCGTACACCAGCAGCTTCCCACTAAGCGAGGGAATTCCCAGCAACACCTTGAGCGTCTCAACAGCCTGGAGCTGTCCAATGATCCCCGGCACCAGGCCGATCACTCCCGCATCTGAGCAGTTGCATTGTAGTTCGATCGGCGGCGCCTGCGGAAAGATGCAGCGGTAGCAGGGCCCGCCGTTATAGTTAAAGAGGGAAACGTGGCCTTCCCAGCGTAAAGCCGCCCCGAAGACTAAGGGCTTTTTGTAGTGCACTGCAAGGTCACTGAGGAAGTAACGACTGGTCACGTTGTCGGTTCCGTCCACTATGAGGTCGTAGACAGGAACGATGTCTTGGCTGTTGGCTTGGTCGATGCGGACCGGGTAGGCGACTACTGTGATGAGTGGGTTCAGCTCCAGCATCGATAGTTTGGCGGACTCGGCCTTGTTTTGGCCTTCCCGACTGCTTCGATGTATGACCTGCCTGTGCAGGTTGCTGACTTCCACCACGTCTCCGTCCATTACGCCGATTTGCCCCACTCCTGCAGCGGCCAGGTAGAGCAGGGCGCTAGACCCCAGGCCTCCGGCTCCGACCACTAGCACTTTGGCTGCTTTGATCTTGTCCTGCCCTGTGCTTCCGACCTCCGGCAGCACTAGTTGACGGGAGTAGCGGGAGACTTCAGGGTTGGTGAGGGAGTGAGCAGGAGCGCTCCTGCTTTCCTCCACAATCTGAGCAAAGGGCTTCATATTAGTCCACGTGGGGCATAATGTGGGAGTGGATCCTGGTCGCAGGAGCGCTAGTCGGCATATACGCGCTTTCACAGCCCTACTTGACCTGGCGACACAGAAGACAAGACCAGATGTAAAGCCCACCCAGTCAACTCGTAGAAGTGGCCTTAAGTGGACAAAAGAGCCTGGATATCCGGGAGGAATGGCCCCTCAAGCAAACTGCTCGCTGTGCATTGTCCCTTGTAGTGCCTGCGTACAATGAGGAAAAACGAATAGGAGTGATGCTTTATGAGTCCATAGACTTTCTAGACAACTTCAAACTTACGCACCCGGCTTTCTCGTATGAGATCATTGTGGTGGATGATGGCAGCAAGGACCAGACTGTGAAGGTGGCGCTGGATATTGCGCGGGTTCGCTGTGCTAGTCTGAGGGTGATTTCCTGCAGACCGAATGGAGGCAAGGGCTGTGCAGTGCGTCTTGGCGTGCTCTACTCCTTCGGAGCCAACATCCTCTTCGCAGACGCAGACGCAGCAACGGACATCCGAGGGCTGGAAGGCCTGCTCGAGGACATGGAGGTGCGAAACGACTGCGGAGTGGCTGTAGGGTCGAGAAACAAGGCCCGAGGAACTGCTGAAATCTCCGTATTACTTATACAGCGCAAGAAGTATCGAGATGTGTTGGGGAAGTTGATGGTGTTTGGAGTGACGCTGCTTTGTGGAGTGCCGGTCACTGTATGGCACATGTAGGACACTCAGTGTGGGTTTAAGCTGTTTACTCGCACTGCGGCCTTACGCCTCTTCCCGCCTATGCACTTGGAGCGCTGGTCCTTTGATGTGGAACTTCTCTTTCTCGCTCGTAGACTGAGCATCCCTATCACCGAAGTCCAAGTGAACTGGCACGAAGTCGACGGCTCCAAGCTTAACGTCGTCCTGGACTCTATGAAGATAGGCAGAGACGTACTGATGGTGAGAGTGCTGTACTTCCTCAGACTGTGGAGAGATACGGATGTGTCTGTGTAGGACTTACGTAGGCCTGGACTAGTAACCTAGTTAGGGAGTGAAGTGGGGACTCACTAGGATAGAAAGATGGAGAGCGGTGCAATACTAAAGGCGCATATAGTAGTGATTGGAGAGGCGAGTGTAGGGAAATCGCGACTGACAGAGCGATTTGCTGAGAATACTTTCACAGACCCATATTGGTGCACTATTGGCCGCGACTTCGTAACTCCTACTCAGTTCCTTGCGAATCTAAGCACTGGAAGCCAAAGTGTGAAATTAATGATATGGGATACTGCAGGACAAGAACGGTTTCATACACTAACAAAGGCCTTTTACAGAAATGCAAGGGGCGCACTACTAGTCTACGACATCACTGATAGGAACTCCTTCGTCCAAGTCTCGAAGTGGGCTGCTAGCATGCAGACAGGGTCTAAGGACGCTGCTGCTGTACTGGTGGGGACGAAACTAGACTTGGAAAAGCAGCGGAAAGTGAGCTTTTGCGAGGGAGTGCAGTTGGCGGGAAGCCTCGGAGTGCCCTTTGTGGAGACTTCTGCGAAGGCCTGTGTCAATGTAGACCAGGCCTTTTACACTCTTCTAGCCAGGATTGGCCCAACATTGGGCTTTTCAGTGAGAGTAGGGTTCGAGAAAATAAATAGATCGTAGACAAGACTATACCAGCGCTATTCACTTTAATCTCGGTACAAACAGCCTGTTTTATTAGAGAAAAGTTGGATATTGGGGCTTTCTGCCTATATTATTGTTAGTCCCCTTACTAGAAACCTGAGTGATAGTCATATACAAACATTTGCCGAACTGCGATTACTGGATAAAAGCACAGATACTGCCCATTTGCAGATAGCTCTATATCAGTTGAAAGAGCCTTCTAATAGGCACTAATCATTGCTCGCAACTTCAAATTTTGGCAATGTCGCAAAGAAACAGCCTGCAAATGAGCTATTACTCGAAATTTATCTCATGTGAAAAGTCCATCCCAAGCTTCGTCCCTATCAATTTCGTAATGACGAAGAAAGCCTGGTCCACATTCGTAGCCTGCTTCGCTGAAGTCTCGAGAAAGGGCACTTCCAGACTAAGAGCCAACTGTGCACCCTCACAGAAACTCACTTGCCGCTCCTTCGCCCGGTCTGCCTTCGTGCCTACTAGTACCAACACAGCACTTGGCACCTGCCCCTTCACTGAAGCTGCCCAGAAGGGAACTCTCTCGAATGTGGCTCTGTCAGTGATGCTGTAGACAAGAAATGCGCCTTTTGCGAATCTGTAACTTGCACAGTTCCACACCACCAACTTGATGAGTTCTTCGCCTGTGGCAAGGTTGGCAGCTCTCTAGGTGAAGAGTACGAAGTCAATGGCTGCGGTGGCGCTGCAGAAATCTCGATTGGCGAACCTCTGCATCAGACTGGCCTTGCCTGCGCCTCTTTCCCCTAAAAGCAGCATTTTTAGGATCGAGGGTTGATCGTCCCT
>Ga0247837_1004565_pt1 | contig 22073 bp, 13 predicted proteins | sample LaCtaG_2_FD_187115 | JGI IMG/M metagenome (GOLD analysis project Ga0247837, IMG submission 187115) | Freshwater microbial communities from meromictic Lake La Cruz, Castile-La Mancha, Spain - LaCruzMarch2015_14.5m | ecosystem: Environmental > Aquatic > Freshwater > Lake | place: Spain: Castile-La...
GGCTATGCATATAGAGGAAAATATCAAGCTCTGAGAGATGAATTGTATCTTTTCCAAGACAAGTAATAGGAATATCGCTACGTCAGTTAAAAGACGAAATATTGGTTCAGGGCTTTAGCAGGCTCTTTGCTATGGATAGAGTCTGCAAGGATTAGTCAATATACCTGTAATTAACTCTCAGAATAAGGCTACCTGTGCGCAGAAGATGCTATAAGTGGACGTCCTTTGGACTGAAATGCCCTGCATATTGAACTTGTGACACGACACTTTAATATGAATGCAAGCAAACTTCTGATTACACAAATAGCTGTGAAGACACCTGTAGTCCCACTTGGTTATTCTGTGTCTGAAGGTCCTTATAGTGCCTTTCTAATCAACGAGTGAAATGGCGAGGAGAAGACAAATCTGCTAATATATTCAAATAGGCAGCGACTAGGCAATCCCTTCCCTTGCTTCACTAGCCTTGTTTCCCTCGTAATTAATGTCCACCATCGCTCACTCCCCCTCAAACCGACTGTGCACCTCATGCAACCACAACACTGCAAGCCACTTCTGTGTCTGCAATATCAAGAAATCCCTCTGCCTCCACTGCACTCCCACCCACCTCCAAGCCTTCTCCAGACCGTCCCACTTCCTCTTACCCATAGAGTACCATGACAGCGCCCAATACCTTCCCTTCCTCAAACGTCTGATTTCCTTCACACACAGGAAAGACGCATTGGAGAGGCAAATGAGGGATGTAGTGCAGTGGCAGACTGAATTCACAGAAAAGGCGGAGAAGTTCCATATGGAATACAAAGCTTTCACTCGCAGAATCGAAGAGTCGTTTGAAACTTTGCACCAGTTTTTAGGCAGAAGCGTGGCTGCTGGGGTGCAGGAAGTGCAAGAGCATATAAGAGAGGATTCTCCTCGGTATACCTGTCTAGTGGCTCGAGAGTTTTGGTCTCCTAGGGAGGGGCTCATACTTATGGAGGAGAAAGCTGAGATTTCGGAGGTGTTTGAGGCTATGGGGAAGTGCCTAAATGAGGCGCAAGAGGTACTGCAGGTGAAATGTCCTAACCTGCTGTTTGAATTTCAGGAGGAAAACTTCACTTTGCTGCGGACTGAATTTGAAGCCCATGCATTTAAACGGAAATTGGAGAAATCTGCACCCTGGAAGCCGCTTAAAACACCAGAAAATCCAATAAACACTGCAAATACAGGAGAAAAAGGAGTAACTGCCACTGCTATTGTCTCATCTTTCCTAGAGCGCTCTACTGTGCACTTTAGAAAGGTGATAAAGCAGCCTGTTCTTATTCAAGTCCTTCTGACTGCTCTCATTATCTCTATGATGCTTCCGTGCTTTTGGGACTGGTCTGTCGTTAGTCTGAACTTTCCAAGCCCTAGAAGTAGGGAAATACTGGAGACACTGGGGCCTTATAATGGAGGGAATGGAGCTACTTCGCTAATAACAACGGGTCCGATTCACCTGAAAACTGGGTATTACAAGGGACAGTGGGAGCCTAAGAAAACAGGGAAAGCTACCCAAGAGAGTCGTATAAGTGGGTATGGGTTGATGGCTTATACCAACGGGGACATCTATGAGGGGTATTTTAAGCAGGGCAAAAGACATGGAAACGGCCGACTTATCACAGCTACTGGAGATATATTAGTGGGAATGTGGCAAACTGAAGCCTTTTCAGGCTGGGGAAATTGCACATATGCAGACGGAAGTATGAAAACTGGCCACTGGATAGGCTGGAAACTGCACGGTTTGGGCCAAGTCATAGAGAAAAGCAGCATATCAATGGGAGCCTTCGAAGGGGACAAAATGAGTGGAACAGGACTGCAGTACACGTCCAATTCTGACTTCATATTTGGCACTTGGCGAAATGGGACAGTGCACGGACCCACTCTTGAGTCCAGGGAAGGAAATATACTACTGGGCAATTATGAATTGGGGGAACTGCAAGGAAATGTCACCTGTATTGAGGCCTCTGGAGTGAGATATGTGGGGCAGTGGAATAAGGGCTTGAAGGAAGGCAAGGGAGTGGAGACTTACCCTGCTGAGTATTATGAAGGCCTATGGACTCAAGGACACCAGTCCTTCGGCCAATATAACTATAATTCCACTTTCCGTCTTCACTACGAAGGAAGCGCCAACGACCTAATTCGTAATGAATTCGACGAATCCTGGCTTATCAGCACCTCCACAAACACCACTTTCGGAAACTACCACGGCCAATTTAGCCACAAACGTCTCCGACATGGGTACGGAATCCAGCACTACAGCGACCACTCCTACTATGGTAGCTGGAAAAGCGGTAAACGCAACGGACAAGGCAAAGTGAGGAACTACCAGGGGGATACTTATGAAGGAATGTGGCTTGCAGGGGAGTTTACAGGCTGGGGTAAGGCTGTATATGCGAACGGAGTAAGGAAAAATGGCCTATGGAAAGCGGGGAAACTGCAAGGACTGGGCTATGTGGAAAGGCCAAATATACAGGCTTTAGGGACCTTTAATGGGGGTATAATGGAGGGTTTAGGTCTGCAATATACAAATTTCAGTGTCTTTTCTGCTGGAAATTGGTCGAATGGCCAGTTAACTGGCCCTGGCATATCCTACAACGATGGCTTAATCCGTCTAATAGGCGGCAAATCGAGTACTATGCAGGAATACAGGGTCAACAGTACACTAGAACTATGCATAAGGCGCCATTCCCGCACCAAAGAGTGGTGGTTTGTGCCATCCACTGGTACTCAAGTAGAAGCAGTTACCGTACAAGTCGATAAACCCATCATTCTAACAGCTATAGGGATTGGAGCTCCCATAGAAATCCCTAACTCCCTCAAACTACTCATAATCCGCTCAGGAAACAGCACTTCCGGACCGATTCTCTACACCCATGACTCCCAGCCTCTGCTAAACCCGGCTTCCAACCTGCACTTCGCCAAAATAGTACTGCAAAGGAGTATACTCCTGCAGGCCAATACCCAGTATACCGTTATAGTCCAGTACAGTCCTGATTCTTATGTGCATTATGGATTTGACGCGGAAATGAGGGTAGAGGGAGGGGTGGATTTCGCATTTTCTAGGTCTATTTTGAGTGGAAATGACACTGGGGTGACGCACACCTACAACAGTCCTCTGAGAGACTTCTACTTCCTGCCTCCAGCTAGCTAGAGGCTTAGATCAGTCCTTTACCTCTATATACTCTCAGCTTTTTATATATGATAGATGTTGCGATATGTATCGATGAGATCGTTTATATGGTAGGGAATTAGGGAAAGCCACTTATTGGCCTTTGGGATTGTAGTAAGGGATTTAACTACATTGAGGTTAGTTCCAGCCTGTTCCTACAATTAACAATGAGACCTAATTGAAGCCTTTTAGACTGACTGAGTAGACATCTTGCACTTCCTCAGGCGTCAGCTGGTCGATCCTCCCTAACTCCGCTATGAATTGTTGTGACTCGCTGACTGCACTCTCCGCTAGTAGTCCCATCTTGCACTCCAATATCCCTTCCCACGCATACTCCCTGCATCTACTGTGTCCAGGCGGGAAAAGCAGCATTCCCGAGTCCCACTCATCCACTTCCACGCGAGTGGGGAGACCCAAAGGGTACTGCGAGTCGTAGTCTTCCCCGCCGTAGCGTATTTCCACCTTTTTCATGATAGCGCGAGTCATAGGGTCCGCAATTGCCTCGTCGGTGTAGTCCTCCGGCAGTAGCATCAGTCCCTTCCAGAGCGACTCCACAGAGGAGAAATCCAGCGCTTCCCGCATATGTATGGCTTTGCGGAAAATGCGACTGAGAATGTAGACCATGGAGTGGTCCGCTGAGTGGCGGGTAGTGGGTGTCCTTTTGCCTGGCTTGCTGGCACTCCGGTATGCCACTCTATACATCGAAACCGTGATTGTGCGGAACGCCTCCGGACCTGCAGCTAATTCCGGGTTCTGAGTGAGCGCCTTGATGACTCCAAGCACAGCACTGGCACTGTGGTACTCAAACAGACCCAGCTTGAAGTGCATTCCCATCACTGCGAAGTCCGTCCCCGTCTCAGTGAGTTCGAGGTCGAAGGGCGAGTCTCCGTTGGAAGTGGGCTTGCCCATGCGGAAGAGGGCGTCGGGGTTGCGGAAAATGTCCTCGGGGCCGATGAATCCGTCCATACAGCGCTGCACGCTTAAAACCGCGGTTTCCGCTGCGAACCCTGCGGAAGCTCCTTTCGAGTCTCCGAGTGTTGACCCTGCCTTAATGGCGCGGAATGGTACATAGTGTGCAACTACGAGTCCAATGGCTCTTTCAATCTGTATAGCAGAGGCCCCGAGCATTGCCCCATATGCACACACACTGGCTATAGCGCCATACATCACATGGTCTACCTTGACAGCATTGAGAGAGAAGACCTCGGCCAGGCGGCCTCTGATTTCGTCTATTAGCAGCATGCCTAGGACGGCCTGCTGTCCAGAGGAGTGCTGGACTTGAGCGGCGGCTGTGGCAACGGAGTAGAAGTCGTTATGGCCGAATTCCCCGGCTCGCCGGGAGACGTGGGTTGGACTGTAGCCCAGCACTGTTCCGTTCATGTCCCACTCTGTCACCGCAGCGCAATTCGCCAAGACCGCCTTTTCAGGCTTAACCAAGTCCTGCGAAGCAAAGCACTTCGCCCCCTGCCTCCCCCGGTACCGCAAAGCCTCCCTTCTCAATAGACAGGGTGCACTGGCATGCTGGGCCAGAGCGGACAAGCCACACAGCACAGAGTCGCTATGGAACAGCTTCACACGCTGCAATACTGCGGGACTGGGCCTGGCGCTGCGTAGGAACTGCAGGGAGAACTCGGCCAAGCCTCGGGCTTGGTTTGTACTGCGGCTTAACATCACCTGCGGTATTATATAGTCTCGCCTAATGGTTAAAAAGCTGCATAGGGCTGGATTTACTGTGAGAACTTAAGTGGCTTTTTGTCCTGGGGATGTATGCAGTCGGATCTTTATTAGGCGCCGATTGGCGAATTAAGTCGCCAAAACCTGTCTCTGGAATATGGCTGTTTTGAGTGGGAGAGCAAGCTGAAATCGCCTAACAGCAGGAGTTCAGATCTATGCACCATTCCTCGTCCTCCAGTCCATTAAGTCGATAAATCTTCGATTTCTGTCTCTAAGCAGGTAATTGTAACAGCGCATGTCCAATTAACACCTCTCCAACCCGCTTATCCTGACTGCTTACCGCCGATACCGGGGTTTAGTCCTATCAATCTGAGAAATAGCTGTATAGATGTCCGAGGAAGAGCCTCCGCAGTCCCAAAACCTGCTATGTCTCGGCTGCCAGCCAAGCACAGTGACGCAATTCTGCACCTGCGACCTCAAGCACGTCCTTCTCTGTGTCCACTGCATCCCCCGCCACCTCAAAGTCAACTCCAGCCTGCCTTGAGTACCTGGAAAGCGTCCAAGAGCCTGCCTTTATGTTGAGACTGCTGCTTTCGCCACATGGGAAGGAAATGTTGAAGGGGTGCTGCACTGGAAGGAGAAGTTCCAGTACAGGGATTTCCAGGTGAAAATCCAAAACTCCTTCGATTTTCTGCATCAGTCCCTCAGCGCTAGCGTAGAAGCCGGAATTCAGGAGGTAAAGGCACACCTACGTGAAGCCGCTGCCTCTTACACCCACCCAGTGGCGAGCCACCTTTGGTCGCTTAAGCGGGATTTCGGACTTTTGAGGGAAATTGCGGACTTCGGAGAGGTGTTTGAGCTGATGGAAATGTGTCTGAGTGAGACGAAGTCGGCGTTTGAGGTGAACTTACTGGGTGGGTTTGAGGCGGACAATTGTGTGTTGTTGAGGTGGAGGCGTACAGGCGAAATAAAGGCCTTGAGAAAGGCTCAAAGGCGTATCTAGGAGACTATATCGCTGATTTCTGCAAAGAGAAGGTAGCGAAGTCTATGTTGATTGGACTGTTTCGATTGCCTTAATAGTCCTGGTAATGCTTCAGTGGGTTTGGGGCGGCCCCCCAACCACCACTTTGGTATATCCAGCCCTAATAGTCGGGAGATATTCGCTAAACTGACACCCCATAACGAAGGCCATTTAGCCTTTTCGCTTGTAACAACCGGCCCTATTCTCCTGGAGCCCGGCTATTACCAGGGGCAATGGGAACCGACCGAAAGGGAAGAAACCGCCTAGGAGAGTCATATAAGTGATGACTTATCCCATTGGGGATGTATATGCATGGTATTGGAAGCAGGGTAAAAGACATGGAAATGGCTGACTTATCACAGCTAAGGGGGAACTAAGGTCATTTCCCTGCTAGTGACAAAAAGACTGTCAGAAAGTCTTTGCGCCGCATGACCTTTCATACTGTTAGAATTCAAACTGTCTGCTCTCCTAAGCGGCTGATAGCTTGTGTTGCAGCCTATTTTTATGCAAATTGAGGCCATTACACACACTGTCGGCCTTAATTCAGACTCCGGACCCACTTGAACAGGCTTATAGCTTGCATTTCGCAAACTTCCAAAGTGGTCTTTCCTACATTCATCTACCGAACGCTGCTTTTCCATGCATCTATCAGTGTTTCTATAGCTTTATACCCTACGCTCGACAGGGCAGACTTGCAGTTTGGCAGAAAGTGGACCCGTTGACTCTTGTGCACGTCTTCTGTCCCGCCCCACAGGCAGTTCCCGCCCCTTCCCCTGCAGTGGCTTCCAGTCCCGTCCGGTTCTCCAGCCGCTCTTGGATTGTGACCCCTGTGACACAGAGGAGCAGTAAACACAGCAGCACCGCTTTCATTATTAGGCAATGCTGTGCCCGTTATACTTAGGCGAAACGAATAAATCACTGGAAATATGGTGTGGAAGGGAGCGAAAGGCGGGGAAATCGAGCCTGCTACGACTTACTATAGTCAATAAGTAAGGGTCGCCAGTCTGGACTACGAGACTGTGCTTGTTTATTTCCCACTTCCCTTCAGTCTCGGACTTTCATTCCTTTTTCTCGAGAAGGTCGGCGAAACCTCACGCAGTGAGAGCGAATAGGCTAGGACTGCAGACATCTAGCTATCCCTGGTGTGTAGATGCGCTAGCATAAGGATGGACTGAGTGGAGACTTGGCGCTAATATGGGGCAGGAGGGAGTTGAAGCAGTTATCGGCGCCTGTTGTCTCTTCTTCGTACCTTTCACCCAGGTCTTCGGCTCTTTCATCATCTGGGGCAACATCTGCGTGTACGTCACTTCCTACTTGCGACTCTTCGACCCTTCCATCACCCTGGATGACACAATGCTGATTTTGCCTTTAGTGCTGATAGCTATATCCGCCACCACCTACCTGGGCTCCCGGCTAACCATCAAATACGGAGTGAAGACGTAAGTGACACCCAGCATGGGAGCGATTGGGTCGGGGATATTGACTGTGGGTGTAGGGCTGTCTGCTTTCTGCACGAGTCTACTGAGCTTTGCGCTGTGCTATGGAGTGCTGTTCGGAGTGGGGGTGGGACTGGCTTACAGTGTGCCGCTGATGGTGTCGTGGGGCCACTACCCCCAGCACAGGGCTAGAGTGACGGGCTTGCTGATGGCGTTTTTCACCTATGGAGTCACGTTCTTCTCGCTTCTGTCCACCTACGTCATCAACCCAGAGAACGAGAAGTCGACACTACGCGAAACCAACGGACTCACCACTCACTACTACTTCAGGGAGGAAATCGCTCGCAAAGTGCCAAATATGCTCTTGACACTAGCAGGCTGCTACTCAGTCTTGACACTCCTCGGAGTCCTACTGATATCCAACAAGCCCAACAAGGGCGGAGTCCCCGAGCCCGCTACCGTGACCTCCAAAGACCTGACCTCTTGGACCTTCCTGTGCCTGCACTGCGCTGCGTTCCTGTCCCTGGGCTTCTCTATGTATGTTTCCTGCGCCTATAAGGTGTATGGGAATACACTTTTCAATGACGACTATTACCTCGCGATTGTGGGGTCGGTGACTGCGCTGATCAATGGGACTTCTCGGTTCCTGTGGGCGGAGGCGATGCAGAGGTTTGGCTTCAAGGCGGTTTATATTGCGGTTTTAGTGGCTCAGATCCTCACTTCTGGCAGTCTCCCGCTTCTCTCCTCCAGCAAGGTCCTCTATTTCCTCTGCATCACGCTAGCCTTCGTCAACCAAGGCGCTCACTTCGTACTGTTCCCCGCTGTGTGCGCAGAGATGTACGGCCGGACGAAAGGCGCAGTGATGTTCGCCATCCTCTACATTGAGTTCGGCCTATCCGCCTTTTCCGCCTTTCTACTGCAGAAGTACGCAGTGGCGGACATCGGGTACTCAGGGATGTTCTACCTGCTTACAGCGGCTGCCACTGTGAGTCTAGTGCTGGCGATTACATTTACAGCAGTGAAGGAAGGTCAGAACCCGCTGCAGGAGCAACTCATAGTCAAGCCGGCCCCAGAGTAGGTTAAAGCAGACCTATTTCGTAGTGAGGTTAATCTCTTGGATGCCTGCAATCCTACATCCGCTTAGGGCGGATACTAGTCTTTAGCTGTTTCTCCGGGGCTTCGTTTAGCTGCGTAGGAGGCATAACTAGACGCCCCAATGCTCTGACTCCTACCTGCTTTCAGCACGCGCACAGACTCTTCGAAGGACGAGCCTTCCTCATGCACAGTGAAAAGCTTGGCTCGCCCTGGGTGGTTGCTGCTTTGGGACAGCCGGGCTGCTGGGTTTTCTGTGGGATTTTGCATTTTGACAGAGACCACGACTTGGATTTTCTCTTCAGCGTTGCATAAACCACACCCCATTCCTGAGAGTTATAGATATGGGCGTTCGATTAAGGAAACAGAAAGAACAGTGAGCTTATTAGGGAAAGGCGAAAATTGGAAGGGGTTTGGCTCGATTAGGGGAAAGCCCGCTTATGGTTTGAATACTCTACTTTGAATTTCAAGCTTCCAGGACTTACATACACAAAAATAGGGAAACTACATGAGAACTGGCATTCGGAAAAGTGAAATTAATAGACAATAAGCAGACACAATATCTTGCAGTTTTTGAAATTTCAGCTCATTAGATGCCCCTGTAAGGCAGATTTTATAGTTCTTTCACGTTTTTATGTCCTTTGCGCCATTCTCGAGGCCAAATTCGAAAGTTAGGGGCTAGCCAGAAAGGATACTCTCGAAATTGTACACAATATGAGAATTTGAAGGAAAGAGATTAAGTCTTTTGACACAGTTTCTGGGGTAATGCCCAAACTGCCTAATTACTTTCTCTGATTTACCGCTTTCAGTCAAAAAGACCTGAAATGTAAAAAAAACTCCCTGTGAAATGTACTAATTGGGTGTAATTGCAGCTCCTTGACAGACGGCGATGCGGTTCTTTCATATGTTCTTCCAGCCAAAGTAATGTCCCTAATATACATTTCGACCTCAAATAAGCGATTTCGTGTTTGGCACACTTTAGAAATCCGACTTCCCCTTCCCATCCCAGCCCGTCCTCTCACCTAGACCTCTCAGCAGCTCTGCAGTCCTATTCCCAGCCTTTAGACAGCGCCCTCCCCCTCCTAGTGCAGCTTTCCCTAATGTACGGCTCAACAGGGACAAGACATCCTTTTAGAGAGACTAAGGGGATGTGTGAATACCTGCGCTTTCCTTAGTTGCTTTACTACTGCTGCTCCTCTTTCACTCTTCTTTCCCCGGCTGTCGATACTAGTTCTATCAATAATATGTGTACGCCTGCGGCTAGTCTGGGGACTGGAGTGAGTGCCCCGGTTTGCAGCGAAGCCTGTGAGGCCCTTCCTGTCCAACTGCACCCTTCTCTCCACATCCTCAAAGCGCTCAACTCCACTCACAAGCGACACCCCTTATTCCGCCGTGTCCCCTTCGACGACTTCTATCGCTCTCTCGCCTTCTTTGAACTAGACCCAGAGAAGGAGGTGTACGCGGAGGGGAAAGAGGCGGAGGGGTGGTATATATTGAAAAGCGGAAGTGTGGAGCTGCGGACGCAGCGAGAAAGCCCTGATAGAGAAATCAGCGAAATGGGGACGTGGTTCGGAGAGCAAGGACTGGCCTACTGCACCAAAAGGCTGGAAAGCGCTATAGCCACGGACTACATAGGGTTCTGGCGAATGACGAGAGGAGGTTACTGTGCTTTTGTGGAGAAGATACGTATGGAAATGGCTCCGTCTATCGAGGAAACGCTGCAGCGGTCTCCGCTGTTCTCAGAAGTCCCGAAGGACCAGCTCCCAGGCCTAGTTCCCTATGTGCTTCCCTTGGATTTCCCCTGTGCCATGCCTATAGTGACTCAGGGTGAGCCCGGGGACTGTTTTTTCCTTATCCAGAGAGGTGAAGTAGCGGTTACGGAGAATGAAAGACCCAAGCGCGGTCTCAGGGACGGGGACTTCTTTGGAGAGCAGGCGCTGCTCTATGGCCTGCTCAGGACTGCCTCTGTGAACGCTTCGAGTCCTGCAGGCGTCAAATGTCTGTGTCTGCACCAAAGCGTGCTGGAGGGGAATGTAGGAAAAATCGTTTATCAGGCGATATTCAGGAACACGCAAAGAATCGCGCTGGACCGGAGTCACTACCTCGGTCATCTTTCAGAGGAAGTCAAGGACAGACTGATCCTCTCCATGCAGATACTCACATACGAGCAGTGCGAAACAGTAATAAAGGCGGGCAGCAAGCGCGGCCTGTACCTGTGGATCGTCCTCTTCGGCTCTCTAAAGTCCCGCTGTCAGGTCTTCCCTCCCTGGACTTGTCTCGGAGACGACCAAATTCTGGGTCAGCCTGAAGGCTGCTACGAAGAAGACATACAGGCCAATTACCACGAAGTGGCTTTGGCCTGTATTGGGCGGAATGTATTGGAAGAGTGTCTGGGAATCACAAGTTCCAGATACTTAGAGGGCATTCCCGGGTCGATTGCACGCGAAATCCGGCTTTTCCGGGGTATGAGAAGTGTAGACATCGCTAAGATCTGCTCGGCTGTCGACCTGGTGAAGTACACGAAAAACGAAGTGATAATGACTGAGCACCAAAGCAGTGACAGGCTGTTTATCGTCAAATCCGGCTCAGTGGCGCTCTATCAGAGTGAATTGCTCATAAGGGCGCCTATGAAGTGGGACTTCTTCGGAGAGTTCAATATCGCGCAGGACCGGAGCAAGTGGGTGACGGCTGTCAGTACTGCGGAAGGCACGGAGTGTTGGGTGCTCGCGAGGGACTCCTTCTACCAGGTCTTTCCGCAGGAAAGCCTCAAAGCCCTGTACCAGTCCTGGCTCAAAGCCTATGATATTGCGTCGCTGACTGACCTGGTGCCTGTGTGCTGGCTGGCCAGCAACTCCTTTGCCTCCGTCACGCTCGCAATTGCAGCAAACAGCGACCTATACGCACTAAAAAGCCTCTCCAAAGCCAAAATCCAGACCCAAAGCCTCGAGCAATCAGTACTCATGGAAAGAAACGTCCTCCTACGTCTGCAACACCCCCTGCTCCCCCGGCTCTTCAAGACCTTCCAAGACTCCGAGTACATCTACTTCCTGTCCCAGTTCACAGCCGGAGACTGTCTATTCGACGTAATGACCGAAAGGGGAGTTTTTACGCTCTTAGAAACCCGCTTTTTAGCAGGGGCAATGGTACTACTAATCGACCATTTGCACGAAAGACAGGTCCTGCACCGGGACCTAAAGCCAGAGCACTTCCTACTAAGTACCAGTGGATATCCCTATTTAACAGACCTGAGCAGTGCGAAGTACTGTGAAAGGACCAATTCGGTGACTGGCACGCCGCAGTTCATGGCTCCGGAGGTGATAATGGGGAAGGGGTATACCGCTGCAGTGGATTTGTGGAGTTTAGGCGTCATTTGGTATGAGTTTCTGACTGGAGGCCTGCCATTTGCGCAGGCGGATGAGGATCCGTACTCAATTTGCCAGCAAATCCTCACCGAAACAGTCCATTTCCCCTCATCCCTCCCTGAAACAGCAGTTAACCTCCTAAATCAGCTGTTTTCTCGCGTCCCTGCAGACCGCGGCACCTCACAAGACCTCAAATTCCACCCCTTTTTCCTAAACTTCCCCTTCGTAAGCTCCACTCAGGACGACATTCTGGACCAGACTGCAGTTTCTCCCTTGGCTAATAGGGGAAAGGACTTTTCCCAGGCCATAGCAGCGGCCCGCAGGAACCCAGCGAGTTGGAAAAGCGTGTTGGAGCGGAACCTGGCGCTGGAGGACTTGGAAGGCGACTGGCTGCCCTTTCGGACAGAGCGGAACTCGTTGCAGTGGAACTGGGACCGGGAGTTCTAGTGCACTGTTCGTAAAACTGTTAGATTTAGCACTGATTTAGTACTGATTTGGCACTAACTATGGGAGTGTCTATATGGTACTGCTAGTGGTTCATTGGGCAAGTAAGGCTTCTACCCTTTCCCTGGCTATTGGCTTGTCCAGGTAGTCGTCCATCCCTGCGGCTAGGCTCCTGTCCACGTCTTCCTGGCTCCGGTGGGCGGAGCAGCAGATGATTCTGGGGCGAGTGCGCAGTTCTCCCATCAGTTCCATAGTTCGAATTTCCCTGGTGGCTGCAAGTCCGTCCATTTCCGGCATTTCCACGTCCATAAAAATGAGCCGGTAGCAGTGGTCTCTGTGCAGTCCCGCCCTAACCTTAGCGAGTGCTCGCAGCCCCGACCCCGCCTCATCCGCCTGCACATGCATGCTTCTGAGGATAGTCACGAGTACCATTCGATTGAACTCAGAGTCGTCCACGACCAACACATCTGGTCCTGTGCGGGTTTGCCCACCATGCAGGTCTGAAACCTGCACTTCCAGCTCAGTAGAGCGCTCTTCACTGGTTTCCTCCACCCACCTACCAGATACAACAGTGGGCGCTATAGGGTCTTGGTAAATCGCCACTTCGAAGCTGAACTCGGAGCCGGACGGAGTGGATGCGATTTGGAGCGGCTTGGAGCCGAGGCTGAGAGCCAATTCGTTGGAAATGTACAGGCCGAGGCCGCATCCTTGCGGATTGAGTCGCTGAGTACCGTCGACAGTACCGAAGACTCTGCACAAGCCTGCGATTTTGTCAATAGGGATTCCAATTCCAGTGTCTGTTACTGAGATTTTGACCGTATTGTGTTCTGTCAGTGTGCAGGTCACTTTTATCCCTCCGTGAAAGGTGAATTTGAGCGCATTTCCCAGCAAATTGAGCAGAACTTGCTTCATCCTGGGTGCGTCTGAAAAGACCAAATCAGGCATTAACGGGTCGAAGTTGGTCCTCAGGCTGAGTCCCTTCTGTCTACACTGCAGCGCCACCAGTTTGGTCGTTTCCTCCACTTCCCTCCTTATCTCAAAGCTTTGCTTCACCAGCGCAAACTTATCCGCGGCCATTCGCGTATAATCCAGCAGGTCATTAACGACATACAGGAGAAAGTGAGTGCTGGTGACTACTATCGAGAGTTGAGTCCGGTCCTCCTCACTCAAGTAGCTCTGTTCCAGGACATTTGCAGTCATGTTGAGGATAGCGTTTGCAGGGGTGCGAAGTTCGTGGGAGACGAAGCGGAGAATGGAGGACTTGGCCTGGCTTTCTTGACGTAAGTGGGTCTGGGCGGTGACCCAGGAGGAGATGTGGGAGGCTGTGATGATGCAGGCTTCAGAGCCTTCCCACAGACATTTGGTGCCTTTCCACTCGTAGAAGTCATCGCCCAGCCTAGAGACGCCGAAGGTCGTGAGACTGTCCTTGCTAGTGCGCAGAAACAGCGAAACGCCATCCAGTAGCAGCACCTCCCTTTCCTCTTTCTCGTTTTCCCTTTTGCAGCTAATACAAGTAAGAGTTGATTCTATATCAACACAAGTAGCTCCAATGGCCTGCTTCAGTCTTTCATTGTGACACATTACCTTCATATCCGCAGTGACCACTAAGAGTCCCTCTGGAATTGCTTCCAGCACTAGGCCCAGTTTCTCCCTTTCCTGTCTCACAGCGGAGAAAAAGCCCCAGTTTTCCTGAGCCTTGTCTCTCATTTCCCCGGACATAAAGCAGGTGAGGGCGAGGCCGAGAGCCACTATTCTGAAAGGCATAGTGCTAGTCACGCTTGGAGTACTGCATGCGAAAGCTAAGTGCCACATAATCAGTTGCCTGAACAACAGAAGAACCACCAAACACCGAGGCTGGAAACTTGGGACTTCGAAGTGACAAAAAGCGATAGTGCTGGCAATGCACCACAAATGCATGGAATCGGCATAGAACTCCACTGTCAGCCCTACAATATAGGCCTGCGACACGTTCAGCAATAGCATCATCACAGCCCTCGATCTCCACTCCTTTCTTGCATCCACTGTATACGCAAGTCCGCAGCAAAGGACTGTCAGTAGTGAGAGGGCCAGCAAACACCCACCCATAACTTCTGCCTGCAGGCAATGGGCCAGGAGCCGCATGACACAGGAGAGAAGAATACCGGGCAGCAGGGACCTTCGCAAACTGCTGAGACTCAAATAGCGCTCACGGCTTTGCCAGGAGGGGAATTGTCCCTCTGGTGAAGGTTTGAAGTGACCTCGAAGTGCCATTTTATGGCCGAGCAGAATAGAGTGTATGCGAAAAGGCTGGGTTCTATGAAACGAGGGGCTGAAATTGTCAAAAGTCTATTGATTTTTAAAGTCTTAGGAGCGAATCTTGCTTTCAGCCCAAGTTTTTTTTTCGCGTGAAAATTCCTTGTCTCTAACTTCTTCTTTACACCACAAACTCATTAAGTTACTACAAACAGCGATTTCTCTCATACCAATAAGGCCAATTGTCTCATATATCTGCGATATGTGCGAGTTCTATATGGAGATCGAACAGACCTTAAACTGCAGAGCTACTGTTACCTCTGTGCTACAATGCGAGCAACAACGCTTGCAGCTGCGCCCTATTGATAGGCTTTTCAATATAGTCGTCCATCCCTGCAGCCAGACTTCTGTCCACGTCCTCCTGTCCTCTATGTGCTGAGCAGCATATGATCCTCGGACGGAGTTGCAGTTCTCCTGTGACTTCCATAGTCCTTATTTCCTGCGTAGCTGTGATTCCGTCCATCTCCGGCATCTCCATGTCCATCAGAATGAGGCGGTAATAGTGGCTTCTAGCAGCTTTAAAGCGGATCAGGGATAAAGCGCGTAGGCCGGTACTAGCCTCATCAGCAGTGATATGCATAGCTTCCAGTAGCTTGATTAGCACCAAACGGTTGAATTCCGAGTCATCCACTACCAGTATGTCTGGGTAGTGCCGGGCTCCCAGCTGCTTCTCTGCACATAGAGAGGGACTTATGGTGGCTTCAGTGCAGCGCTCAATCTCTATATCGCTCTCCGCATCAATGGGAAGGGAATACTCAATCAATGGCGATTCTTGCTGGTAGATGTTTACTTCGAAGTTGAATTCCGAGCCGACTTGCAGCTGGGAGTGGATAGAAATCGGCCTGGAGCCCAAGCTAATGGCCAATAAGTTGGAAATGTACAGACCCAAGCCGCAGCCTTGCGGGTTGATTCTCTGTGTGCCCTCCACCTTCTCGAAGGCTTTGCACAGGCCTGTGATTTTACTCGCAGGAATGCCAATGCCTGTGTCAGTGACAGCTATTTTGACTGTGTTGTGGTCTGTGAGCATACAAATTACGCGAATGTCTCCATGGAAGGTGAATTTGAGTGCATTTCCGAGTAGGTTGAGGACCACTTGCTTGATCCTTGCAGCGTCTGAGTAGACAGCGTCAGGGATTAAAGAGTCGAAATTGACCCTCAGAGACAGGCCTTTTTGCCTGCATTGCAGTTCAATTAGCCGCACAGTTTCCTGCATTTCTTGTCTGAAGTCGAAACTTTGCTTCACCAGTATGAACTTGTCTGATGCAATTCGCGTGAAGTCCAACAAGTCATTAACAACGGACAGGAGGAAGTGAGTGCTGGTGACCACTACTGAGAGCTGTAGTTGTTCCTCGGCCTTCAGAGAGGCAGTTTGCAGCACGTTTCCCGCCAAGTTGAGGATGGCGTTGGAGGGAGTGCGCAGTTCGTGAGAAACGAAGCGGAGAAGAGAGGACTTGGAGTTGCTTTCTTCCCTTAGCTTTAACTGTGATTCCACCCAGGAGGAAATGTCTGCAGCTGTGAGGATGCACGCACTCGTGTCGTCCCAACTACACTTCGTCCCCTTCATCTCGAAGTACTTCCCAGCAATGTTCACAGTCCCGAAAGTAGCGAATCGGCCCTCATCACTGCGGATAAAGGCGGCCACCAGTTCCCACAAAGACGTCTTTTCCTCATTTTCGGGGTCTTTCACACAATTCATTTTGCTGAGTTCTTTGGCGATTTCCTCGGAGTCGAGTTCTTCTGTGTCGGTGAAGGCCCAGGCGTTGCAGCAGGACACTTCCAACTCTCCGGTTATGACCAGGAGGCCTTCTGGGATAGCTTGCAGGATCGCCCTCAGTTTCTCCTTCTCTTTCCTCGCAGAGTCAAAGGAAACGCTGTTCTTCTTTTCTCTCCGGAAGCTAGCCTGTCCCAACACACAATACAGCACTCCAGCACTCACCACTCCCAACTCCGCCGCAGTCTCATAGGCCTCTATGTCGAGAGTGCCCAGCGGCAACAGCCACATCCCCATTTGCCGCAGTACCAACAAAGTCAGGTACCATTTAGGGTGGAAACTCTGTATTTCGTAAGTACTCAGCATTAGAGTACTCATCACCGCCCAAAACCCCACTTGTCTTTGATATAAAGCCCGACATGTCAGAAGAATATAGGCCTGCACAAGGTTGAGAAAGAGCGAAAAGCAGACCTGAGTAGGGAGTTTCCGCCGAGTGTCGAGCTTCCAGACTACCGCAGAGAGCAGGACCAGGGCGAGGAGCAGCGGATAGAGCTGGGACTGCATAGGCAGACAGAGGAGCTTGCAGGGCAGCACTATGAAGGCGGCCATCAGCAGGGTTTTGCGGATGTTTTGAGCCCAGAGGTGGACTTCCCTGTGGGTGGGACTGGCGAATTGGTCAGGTAAGGGGTTGATGTTGGCAGTCGGAGTCATTTGCGTAATATATTGCTTTCATCATCATTGCTTTTATGCTAAACATGGACTTGCAGCTTATTCGCTGCAATTGGATAGTTCCCCTACTCAATTACTTCTTCGCGCAGTAAATCGATGCTTACGGGCTTCTCCAGGTAGCTGTCCATGCCTGCACTCAGACACCTTTCGATGTCTTCTCTGCTTCGGTGAGCGGTACAAGCCACGATTCTGGGCCGCTCTGGCAGCTCCCCACTGAGCTCCATCGCTCGAATTGCCCTAGTGGCTTCGATACCGTCCATTTCAGGCATTTCGACATCCATAAGAATGAGTCTATAGCAGTGGTTCCTGCGCAGGGCAGTTCTGATCATCGTCACGGCTCGCAGGCCCGAATAGGCCTCATCCGCCTCAATATTGAAGTTCCTCAGCATCTTCCGCATCACGACCCTATTAAAATCAATGTCATCCACCACCAAAACCCTGGACAAGCTTCTCTGAGCGGAGCTAATGCCTCCGCTTACATCATAGGCCTGCACAGTCCGCTCTAATTCCCTTTCATCCTCTATGTCTCTCGATGTACAGTCCGAATGATACCTGACTTCTGTGTCTTGTTGCAGTCCGATACTTACTTCGAAGGTGAATTCCGACCCTACGCCCAGACTTGATGAGAACTCAATCGCACGCAGGCCTAAATTGACCGCCAACGCATTGGAGATATAGAGGCCTAAGCAGTTGTCGCTGGGCACTGCGTTCAGGTCGCTTTCCTCACTGTGGAAGCAGACTCGGAGGGAGGCTTGGAGTTGGGGGGACAGGCCGATGCCGGTGTCTTTGATGGCGAATTGGAGAGTGGAGTGGTCGGTGACGGAGGTGATAAGTCGGATAGTGCCATGGAAGGTGTACCGCACCGCGTTCTTTAGCAAATTGAGCAATATCTGCTTGAGGCGATTCGGGTCCGAATAGACAATTTCCGGGACATAACTGTCAATCTTGACCACAACCTGAATGCCTTTCTGCCTACACTGCAGTTCCACCAAACTCACCACCTCCCTAATCGCGTTCCTAACGTCGAAGTTCTGCTTCACCAGCGTCAACTTCTCCATCTGAATCCTCGTATAGTCCAACAAGTCATTAACCACGGAAACCAGCAGTTGAGTGCTGACGACCACTATGTTCATTTCCTCCCTCTGCTCAGGCTCTAGATTCTCCCCAGTTGCGACTCTCTGCATAAGGTTGAGAATAGCATTCGCAGGAGTGCGTAGTTCGTGAGAGGCAAAGCGGACTAGGAGTGCATTGAAAGCGATTTCTTGCTGCAGTCTGCGCTGGTCAGCCACCCAGGTGGAGATGTTGGACACGGTGAGGATGCAGGCGGAGGTGGTTTCCCAGGTGCAGCGGGTGCCTTTCCACTCGTAGTAGTGGCTGTTCAGGAGAGTTACGCCGAATGTGGCTTCGGGACGCTTGGAATTGAGGAAAGACTCGATTTTGCTCCAGAGGGAGGTGGTGCTTTCGGCGGTGGAGTCGATATTTTCCACGCAAAAGCTGTTTTTCATCTTTTCTTGGATACTTTCACTGGCCTGGAACTGCAGAACCTCCTTAAATTGCTCATTATAGCACACAAATGTCAGTTTCTCAGTCACCACTCCAATCCCTTCCGGAATAGACATCAATATGGACCTCAAATTCAACTCCTGCTGCTTACACGTCTCACAGTACTTATAAAACTCCCCCGTCTTCGCCTCCATCTCCCCACTCACAACATACAAAGTCATACACACTAGCGACCCAGTGAGCCAGGGCAGTTCACACTGGTCCAGGTGCTCAGTGTACAGCAGTGCAAAGTGCCAGGCCAGGCAGTGTTTGAGCAGCAGACTGAGGTTGACTAGGTGGGAGTTGAAACTGCGGATTTCGAAGTAGAAGAAGACTAGGGCGCTTGCGAAGGGCCAGGTGTTGATGCAGGTTGGGAAGAGAAGGACGGATATGGAGAGGAAGTAGGCTTGCAGCAGGTTGATAAGTACGGTCATTTGCACCCTTTGTGTCCATTCCCCCGTCGCTGGCCACAAGGCAGCATAGCACGCATACAAAAAGCCGATAACTGCAGTGTATAGCACAAGAGTGAGGTCAGGGTTGCTCAGCAAGTCAGGCTGCTTATAAAGACGTATCGGTATTCCCACAAGTAGACACACCACCAAGGACTTCCGAGCACTGCGGTACCACAAGTCCACTTCCCGCGCTTTCCAACTCGCACTGTCACTCTGAACACGCAATAGAGTGTTGAGCAGCATATTTTTCTTCGAGAACGAACTACAGGAATATGTATATTAGAAGGAACGACTGCTAGTGCCGGGGACTGCCCCGCGGGACTGAGCTTCTACGCTGCTGCTGGGCACTGGACATGCTGAGGACCTGCCGAAGTAGGGCAGAGCTGAGCGCTACGGCTTCTTCTAGTGCTCTTTTGGTGCTTTCATGCTGCGCCTTTTCCACTGCGCAGGTCTGACAAGGGGCTGTTGAGACTGCATTCAGTTCTCTCTGGAGTCTTTGTGTTTCTGCGTGGGTCACGATGGTTCTGACTTTCTGCGCTTTGTACTTGGCCTTCAGGTCCGCCTGTCTTTCCATCGGCAAATCGGGCCACAGGCCGAACTCCAAGTACTCTTCTTGGAAGCTTTTGGGTCCTTTCGCCTTGCTGTTGGCCGGGGTGGGGCGTCTATGCGACACAGCGAAGTCCTGACTAGAGAAAGAGAAAGACGTGACCGTGGTGGGAGTGCGGGCGGGGGAGTCCCAGCGAGTCTCTGAGGAGCCCTTGGGAAAGGACACAGAGGACTGCTTCAAATGCTGATCTCGAGCCTTCATTTTTACGCCTATGAAGCCTTGGCTGGGAGAGCAGCTCGAAGATGCAGTTTGGACGGGGAAAGGAGCAAGGCTAATATGAAAGAAAGCAGGGGTCTAAGGAGAAAGCGCTCCCTGCTTCCAGACTTAATGTGCCTTTAATCGCATTTTCTTCCTTTTAGTCCTAATCTCTCAATGGCTTCAGCATATACTCGAGTAGCTTCAGGCCATTTACTAGTTTCCGCTATTTACTCCTACATTCGCCAGTGCATCAAGTACTTTACTAGGTTTTGCCTATTAAGGTAGAACTACGGGGACTTGGAGTCAGACTGGTCTAGACTTTCCCGCTTCTTGGAAATGGCCTCTTTCAAAGACTTTATGCGAGTCTGCAGGTCTGCTTCTTGCTGATTCACGTATTCGATGCGAATCTTGCGGAATTCCTCGACTGTGTTATAGCACTTTCCCGTTTTCGGATCCTTGTATTTCCCCTTCCTTTCAGGCTTTTCAGGTGCCGGGGCGAAAGCCAACGGCTGGTCCGGAGGACAGCGCACTATAACCTTCCTCTTCCCTCCCCTCATAGTGTCTACCGTCTTCACTGCAGGACCCAGCACTTTCCTCCCCACGCCTCCCAGTCTCTGCGTCTTCGCTTCCTCGAACTGCAGCATTTGCGTGAGTCGGTACTGGTTCCACATTTCAGTGCCCGCGGCTTCTTCCAGGAGTTCTCGCTGGCTTGGCCGGGTGCTGAGTTTGAGGCGTTTGGACGGCTTTGGGGCTGAGCGGGTGGGAGGTTTGGGCTTGGAGGGGCGGGAAGAACGGGGAGAGTCGTCATTAGATGCAGAGGCAGATGAACTTTCAGACACCCAAAAGTCCGCATCGAACTTATCATCCTTCTCAGGCTCAATTTCATAGTCCTCATCGTCCACCTCGTCCACATACACTCCATTGGTCTTCCAAAACAGCTCGTCCACATCCTTCTCCTCCCCTATCAGTTCCTTCGTCCTCTTGCCTCGGTTGGGGCGCTCAGGCAGCTGCCTCGCCGCCATTTCGCTTAGATTAGTAAAGGACTAGGGCAGGACGGCGAGGGTGCTGTCTGAGGTGGAGGCGGAGGGGGTGTTGAGCCACTGCACTTGCAGCAGTTCGGAAGCGCTGGGACGGCTGGCAGGGTTCTTTTGCAGCATTTTCCCTATGAAGTCGATGGCTCCGGGGGACATTTCCCCCCACTTCGTCACTTCCTTCGTACAAATCTTGTGCACGATCGCAGGGATAGAAGCGCCTTTGAACGGCAATTTCCCCACAAATGTGAAATACATGACCACTCCAAAGCTCCAAATGTCACACTTTTCATTGTAAAAGCCCTGTCTGATTTCAGGGGCCAGGTAGTAGGGAGTGCCGACTACTGTCATTCTCTGGGCTGCTTGCATCATGCGGGACAGGCCGAAGTCCGTTATCTTGGCGTTGCCTTCCAGGTCGAATAGGATGTTTTCTGGCTTGATGTCGCGGTGCACGATTTCAGACTGGTGTAAGTGCACGAGTGCCTCCAAGACCTGTCTAATGAGTTTTTTCCCCTCTTCCTCCCCCATTTTCCCCTTGTCCAGCCTTTCCTTCAAGTTCCCCCCTCTGCACAGCTCCATGCCAATGTAGACCTTCCCCCTGTTCATATAGCAGTCTATATATTTCACCACTCCAGGATGCGAAGTCTGTCTCAAAATCTGCACTTCTCGCTTGACCCGGGCTATGTGTGTGTCAGTGGCAGGAATAGGCACACATTTCACAGCGATTTCCTCTCCATTGGAGAGAGTGGTGGCGTGGAAGACTTCGCCGAACTGCCCCACGCCTAGTTTGCGACCCAGGCGGAAGTGGTCAGGGAGGCGAGGGATGTCCAGCACTTGGGAAACGCCGGGGTTGTCTGCACAGAAGTGGCAGGAGGAAAGGCCCATTTTGTGGTAATTCGCGGCTAGATTCCTCTGGGCACTAGGAGAAAAGAGAAGAAAGGAGACATACCGCTGGACGGATGCACTACAGACCTGGCTTGCCCTGCAACTGAAGCCAGTGGAGGCAGGCTTTCAAGTGGACTTGGGGGAAGGCTGGGATGCACATTTCCCTATCTGTCTTCTCAATGACTCATACAGCTGCCTACTTCACCAAGCACTAGGCAGAGGAAGGTGGGAAGCGCGGGAGGAGACTAGTAGCTAGTGTGGGAGGGTGTTAGGGTGTGGAGAGATGCGCAGTGATAGCTGCGGCTCTATGCAACGGAAGCCAGTTCCTCTCTCAACTTATCCTATACAAGCGTTCTAGACAGACAGCTCCAAAGACCCTATTTCTCCCCCCCCCCCCCCCCCCTTTCTTGCCGTTT
>Ga0247837_1004566_pt1 | contig 22068 bp, 17 predicted proteins | sample LaCtaG_2_FD_187115 | JGI IMG/M metagenome (GOLD analysis project Ga0247837, IMG submission 187115) | Freshwater microbial communities from meromictic Lake La Cruz, Castile-La Mancha, Spain - LaCruzMarch2015_14.5m | ecosystem: Environmental > Aquatic > Freshwater > Lake | place: Spain: Castile-La...
AGTTCGAGGCCAAGCTGTTGTGGATGGTCGAGCACGCCATGACGCCGGGCCGGCAGTACCTGATGAAAACCGCCTGTAAGGAGGTGACGGCCACCGTCACCGCGATCAAGTACCGGGAGGACGTGAATACCGGTGCGCATCTCGCGGCCAAGTCGCTGGGACTGAACGAGATCGCGGTCGTCAACCTGTCCACCGGCGCGCCCCTGGTGTTCGAGCCCTACGGCGTCAACCGGGTGATGGGCGGCTTCATCCTGATCGACAAGCTCACCTTCGAGACCGTCGGCGCCGGGATGATCGATTTCGCATTGCGCCGCGCCAGCACCATCCACTGGCAGATGCTGGAGATCAACAAGACCGAGCGGGCCGCGCAGAAGCACCAGTCAGCGCGCTGCATCTGGTTCACCGGGCTGTCGGGTTCCGGCAAGTCGACCATCGCCAACCTGCTGGAAAAACGGCTGCACGCCGAGGGTAAGCACACCTATGTGCTCGATGGCGAGAACGTCCGTCATGGCTTGAACCGCGACCTGGGCTTTACCGAGGCCGACCGGGTCGAGAACGTCCGGCGCGTGGCCGAGGTGGCGCGACTGATGGCCGATGCCGGCCTGATCGTGGTGGTCAGCTTCATCTCGCCCTACACCAGTGAGCGGCGCATGGCACGCGATCTGTTTGAGCCGGGTGAGTTCGTTGAGGTCTTCGTCGATACCCCGGTCGAGGAATGCGAGCGGCGCGATGCCAAGGGCCTCTACGCCCGCGCACGCCAGGGCGGTCTGGAGAACTTTACCGGTATCGACAGCCCCTATGAGCGTCCGCAGGCGCCCGAGGTCCACCTGCAGACCCCGCAGATGTCCCCCGAGGACTGTGTCGAGGCGGTGTTGCGCGCGCTGGCTTGAAAGGACCTCGGGCGGGCTTAGGCGATTTCCGTGAATAGGTATCCCGACTGCGCATGCGCAGAAAGCCTGTTGAGTTGTAGGGGCGACCTGTAGGGGCGACTTTAGTCGCCCCTTCCAACTCGCCCCGTCCGCTCGGCTCGGCCGTCCCCTTCGTTCAACCGACCTTAGGGGCGACTAAAGTCGCCCCTACAAGCCCCTACAGCCCCTACAGCCCCCCGCAGATCTTGCTGCACCCGCAGGTTTCAGCCGAACGCGGCGCCGCCGCTCGCTAAAGCGTCGACCTGCGGTCGCGTCGCCCTGGTCACCGCTCCCGACGGACGGAACGACGCATCCGACCGGATTCAGTCGAGGCGGCCTTGTTCGGCGATGCCGAGCGGCGCGATCTCACCACCAACGACGGAACGGCAAGGCTCGAGGTGCGTTTCAGCGACGGCCGTCAAGGTTATTGACGCGCCGTTCCGCTAGCTTGAGAGCGGACACAAGCACCGGCGCAATCGTGCCCGGCTCGAATGCCGCGAGAGATCACATGAAGACCGATCCGACCGATGACACCGATCTTTCCCGCCGCCGCCTGCTCCTGGCTGCCGCTTTGCTTGCGGCGGGGGCGCGCTGGCCGGCCATGGCGGGGCCGACCGGGTCCGATGCGACGGCCGGCGCCTTCCTGCCAACGGGGAGCGCACAGGGTCAGGATGTGCTGGTGCTGGGCGCCGGCATCGCGGGGCTGGTCACCGCCTACGAACTGCACCAGGCCGGGTGCCGCGTGCGGGTGCTGGAGGCGCGCGAGCGGGTCGGCGGGCGCTGCTGGACGCTACGCGGGGGAGACCGCTTCACCGAGATGGGCGGGGCCGAGCAGGAGTGCCGGTTCGCGCCGGGCGATTATCTCAATCCGGCTGCCAACCGCATCCTCACCAGTCATCGAGGCGTTCTCGCCTATGCCCGGAATCTGGGCGTGCCGCTGGAACTTTACGCCAGCGGCCCCCAAGGCCAGAACTGGCTGCTGCGCCGCAAGCCCGGCCATCCGCTCTCCGGTCAGGGGGTGCGGTTCCGCGAGTTGGACCGGGACGAGATCGGTTACGCGATGCAGCGTTTGGTGGAACTGCTGGAGTCAGGCGGGGATGCCGCGGCGGGCGCGGCCGAAGATCAGGCCCTGGCCGCCTGGGCGCGCCGCTTTGGTACGCTGGACGCGTCCGGGCGCTATGTCGGCAGCCCGGCCCGCGGCTATCAGGTTCCACCGGGAGCGGTAGACGCCTCCGGCGTGTTGTCGAAGCCCTTTCCAGCCGAGGACGTGTGGTCCTACGGACGACTGGCTGAGGCCCCAGGGTGGATCAACAGTGCCAAGTATCCCACGCCGGTCCTCACGGTGACGGGCGGCATCGACCACCTGGCGTTGGCCCTGGCCGGGCAACTTCCGGCGGAGACCATCCAGTTAGGTGCGGAGGTGGTTCGGGTGCGCCAGGACAGCGGCGGGGTTTCGGTGCGCTGGCGGGACACGCGCTCCGGCGAGGTGCACGAGGCGCAGGCCGCGCGGCTCGTCTGCACCATCCCCTTCGTTGTGCTGTCGCGGATCGATAGCGACTTCGATCCGGCCGTTCGGGGAATCATCGCGCGCCTGGGTTATGAGCCGGCGCTGAAGGTCGGTTTCGGCTTCCGCCGCCGTTTCTGGGAGCAGGACGAGCAGATTTTCGGCGGCTACTCGTACGTCGATGACCCGGAGCTCTTCGTCGCCTACCCGAGCGCCCGGCTGGGCTCGGCGACCGGGGTTTTGACCAATTACTATGGGGTACGGGGTGCGCTGGCGTTGGCTGCACTGAAACCCCAAGAACGGCATCGGGCCGCCCTGGCGGATTTGCAGTCGCTGCATCCGGGCGCCGCGGCGGAGTTGGACTCGGCCGTTTCGGTCGCCTGGCCGCGCATCCCCTTCAGTGCCGGCTGCTTCGGTGCCTGGACCGACCATGCTCGGGAACGCGACCTGCCACGGGTGGCCGGCGGCGACCGGCGGGTCATCTTCGCCGGGGAACACGTGAGCCAGATTCCGGCCTGGATGGAGGGGGCTGTCCAATCAGCCCATGCCGGGCTGAAACTCCTGCAACAGCAATGGGCGGTGCAGTCATGAAATCCCGCAGCACGCTGTCTGTCCTGGCGCTCGTCGCGCTGCTGCCGGGCGGCGCGGGCCGGGCGGACGAACCCGCCGCGCTCTACGCGGACCTGTGCGCGGCCTGCCACGGGCAGGGCGCGGCGCCTTTGAGCGGCAGCCCTTATCCCGCGCTGTTCGGCAACCCCCAGGTGGCGGCCGCCGGCCCCGTCTATGTCGCCCTCAAAGCGCTGCACGGAACCGGCAACATGTATCCCCTGTGTGCCCTGGCGAGCGACGCCGAGATCGCCGCCATCGCCAACCACCTTGCGGCCGCCAACGGCAATCAATCGCCGCCGTTGGCCCCGGAGGCCGTCGCCGCGCTGCGGCCCGCCACGGGCGACTGTCCGATTCCTCATTGACAACGGCGGTCCTGATGGTACCAACTGCGCAACGACCCGGCCGCGGCACACGATCGCGACCGTTTCACCGGCCTCAACCGCGGAAAACTCGGTGACGCAGGTGTGACATGCCTTGGCGAGCTTGGCGGTTCGGCGCGGCTCAGCCGTCTGACTGACCCTGCGCGAGGCGTGCCCGCAGTGCCGCCAGGTCGTGCTCCAGGCGCTGCCGTGCCTGGGCCTCGACATCGGCCCGGTTCTCGGCCTCGCGTTTGGCCTGGGCCTCGGCGTCGGCCCGCTTCATGGCCGCACGTTTGGCCCGGGTCGCGGCATCGGCCCGCTTCTCGGCCGCGCGTTTGGCCTGGGCCTCGGCATCGGCCCGCTCCCGATCCGCGCGCCAGCCGGGGAGGACGAAGCCGGCATAGACCGGATCGTCGCGCAGCGTCTCCAACTCCGGTTGGCGCGCCAGGTCGGTCGGGCGGAATTGCAGCCCCGGCAGCACCCGCGAGCAGATCACCCCGGCCTGCGGTGCGATGGGCGTATAGAGCCCGGCGGCGGTGCGGGTGTAGAACGCCTGGTGGTCGGGATGCTTGTGCAGGATGTAATACTCGGGCACGCCCCCGGCAGCGTATTCGGCCTTCTTGATGACGGTATCACGCTCGATGCCGCTTCGCTCCTGGTCGGACAGGGCCTCGATACAGAGGTCGAACACCCCGTGGTAGGAACAATCCAGGGGCAGCAGTGGCTGGGGATTGTCGTGGCGCACCACGCCGAAATCGGGCTTGCGGATGACGGTGCCGCTCGGCAGCGGTAGCCGGAAACCCATCTCCAGGCCGACCATCTGCGCACAGGGGTGAGTGCGCAGGAAGTGCCGCACCAGCTCGGCAAACCAGGCATAGACCAGAAAGGTCTCGTAATCGGACACCGGTTTCTCCTCCATGCGGCCGTTGTTCCACTCGTAATGGTGGTCCGACTCCAGGTAATACTCGGTCCAGTAGATCGCCTCGGAGACCAGGAGGCCCTCCGCGGAGTGCGTCGCGGGCAGTCGCCGGGGCGGGACCTGAGACGCGGGTGCGGGTGCAGTGGCAGCGATGGGGGACATGGGCGGCAGGAGTCCGGTCTTGGAATCGCAGGGACCAAGCCTAGCACGAATCGGCCTGGATCATCGTTTCGGCCAGCGACGGTCGGTCCGTCACTGGAGGTCGAGGCTTTAGCCGGTGGCGATTCCCGAGATCTTAGCGAATCGCCCGAACGCAGTCCGCTTCCCGCTACGCGGGCGAGGCGTGCGGCATGCATAAAGGCATTCCGACTGACCTATCAGCCGCAGCCCGGCACCGCCGCGCTGACGAAGCTGGTTCACTAACCGATATGGCAGATGGACGTCGCACAGCACATTCATCAGGCGACTCGCCGTAGCGGTTCGCCGGAAACCACCAACCGCGCATAGTGCAGACAGGCAAGGATATCCTCGCGCTCCAACTCCGGGTGATCGGCGAGGATCTCGTCCGTCCCCATACCCGCGGATACGAGATCGAGGACGACTTCCACCGGCCAGCGCATGTGACGGACGCACGGCTTGCCGTGGCAAATGTCCGGGTCGAGGGTGATACGGCTCAGATCTGGCATGACAGGACCTTGGTAAACCGGTCACCCGGCCCGCAAGCTGCGGCGGCCCGGGGTTGAGCGGTCGTTGGTAACTGGGCGCAGTATAGGTCAGGGCGAGTGCTGAGGATCGAGGAAATATGTGCTCTACGCAGCCTTCCTCGAAGTCAAGTTCGCGGCAGTCGATTACAAGAGATGCAGGCCACGCTAGCCGAACGGGTCAAGACCTGGACCGAGGAGTGGAAGCAGCAGGGTCTCCAGCAGGGACTCCAGCAGGGTCGCCAGGAGGGCAGGCAGGCAGGGCGACAGGAAGGCGAGGCCAAGGTGTTGCAACGACTGTTGAGCCGCCGTTTCGGCGCGTTGCCAGCGTGAGAGGATCAACGGTTGGAGCAGGCCAACGAAGTGGACCTCGAATACTGGACCGACCGGGTGCTGGACGCACCGGCGCTCGATGACGTTTTCCAGCCCCAGAACTGACCACGATGCGATTCGGTGCCTTTTCGTTCGGGTCCACTATAACTGGACGCGATCATCGGTGGTCTGCCGGTTGGCCATGTCCATCAGGGGGTACTCAAGGACTGGATTGCCTCGCAGCGCGGCGTGCGTGCTTCAGGGACCATTGATCGGGCCTTACGCACGGTGACTACGGTGCTGACCTTTGCGGCAAGGGTTCTGCGCGATGGGAATACACCGTGGCTAGCGGTTATTCCCAAGCTCAGTTCGCCGGATTGGGGAGCACGGCAACCGGTGCGGCTGACTTGGGAGCAGCAGGACCGCCTCGTTGCGGCACTGCCCAGACATCTGGTTGGGCCGGTCCAGTTAGCCCTATCAACCGGGGCGCGCCAGCACGAGATTACGACGCTACGTTGGGATCAGCACCACGTCGTCAACGGGTTGCCGATGTGGTCGGCGTGGTGGATACCGCCGGAGGTTCGCAAAGCCAGCAGTAAGCGCAAGGCCAGCGAACAACAGGGTCGGTATGTGGTCTGTAACCTGGCAGCTCGGTCGGTGATTGCTGCGCAGGTCGGTAAACATCCGGTCCTGGTGTTCCCCTCACCGAAGCGCGACGAAGCGATGTACCGGATCAATAACCATGGCTGGCGGGGGGGCTGTCGAGAAGCCGGCGTGGCGATGCGAGTGCATGATCTACGGCACACCTTCGGCGAGCGGGCAGCGGATGCCGGAATCCCGTTGGATGTAAGGCGGTCGCTGCTCGGTCACGAGCACCGGGACATCACGCTGCACTACTCATCGCCGGGGCTGGCGAGACTACTGGAGGAGGCGGAGCGGATTGTGAGGCCCGCACCCCAAATGGAGGTGGTGTCCTCACACTAAGGATTGGGGAGCGAGGCTACGATTGCGGCACCGCACATCCTGCCCACAATCAGACGGAGTCAGGTCGTCAGACTCGTCAAATTGATTGGAAAATGGCATTAAAAAATGGCGCGCCCGACAGGATTCGAACCTGTGACCCCAGCCTTCGGAGGGCTGTACTCTATCCATCTGAGCTACGGGCGCGTGGGGATCGGGAAGGACCCAGGGCCTGGCGGCTTGACGGGTCTTTGGATGCCATCGTTGATGGCTCCACCGGACGCATAAGTTTACATCGGTGCGGCTGGCGCGTCCATGCCCGCTTTGCTTTTGTTCCGACGCCGAGATCTGGGATGCTGATCTGTTGCCGACACGCTGGACACCTGAGTCCCCTTGCCCGATCGTTAACGCCCTGATAAGGTCGACCCCCGGAGCAACTCCGATTCCAGGATGCAAGGAAATAAGGGAGACACCGCGATGGTCCGTCATATCCCCTGCGGGATAGCCGTCAACGAGAGCGAGCGCATCGCCTGCGAGCGCCTGCGCGTCAAGCTCCAAGACGCCGAGGGTGACTGGATCATCCTCTCCAACCTCAATCACGCCCAACACCCCAGCGTCCGCTCCGACGAGATCGATGCCGTCATCATCGGCCCGCCCGGTGTCTCTGTCGTCGAGATCAAGCACTGGGATGCCGACTACCTGCGCAAGAACCCGCAGATCGCCGAGCGCGAGGCCGACCGCATCGACGCCAAGGCCAAGCGCATTGCCGGCAAGCTGCGTTCCCGGCTCGACCCCGGTTTCGTCGCGGCGCGGCTCCTGCTGACCCGCGGCGCGGTCCGTTTCGACGCGGGCAAGCGCCCGAGCCCCCGCGGCGTCGCTGTCTTCGGGTTGGCGGAATGCCTGGAACTGGTGGCGGTCGGCGGCCGGACGCAGTTGACCTCCGATCAGATCGCGCTGGCCGCCCGCTTGCTGGAACCCAGGGTCCCGGTCGCGCTGAGCGGCGAACTGCGCACTTTCGCCGGTCTGTCAAACCTGGAGCGCCTGTCCGTCCCCTCCGCCACTGGGGCCGACGCCTTCCATCGCATCTACCGTGGCCAGCATCCGACGCGCCGTGATCGGGTCATCCTGCACCTCTACGACCTGTCCGCCACGCAAGAGAAACAAGCGCTTGAGTTGGCGAAGCGCGAATTCGACACCATCCAACGCTGGCAGAAGAGCCCCTTCGTCCCCAGCCTGCTGGACTCGTTCCAGGAAGCCGAGGGCTATCCCGGCGAGTTGGTTTTTTACTCCCTGGTCGATCCGGCCGCCCCGACCATCGCCGAGCGGCGCAAGGATCAGGGCTGGGATCTTCCGGCACGCCTGGCCTATGTTCAGACCACGCTCGCGGCCCTGCGCGAGTTCCATCAGCCGCAAGACCCAAACCTGCCGGCGATCGTCCACCGCCGGCTGTCCCCGAACAGCCTGCGCGTCCGCCATAACAATCAACCGCTGTTTACCGACTTCAACCTGACCCGGCTCCAGGACGCCGAGACCCTCGCCTCGATCCAGGTCGACTTCGGCGACCTCCTGCCCTTCGTGGCCGCGGAAGTCCGCCAGGGTGGACTGGCCGCCGCCGACGCCCGATCCGACATCTCCGCACTGTGCGCCTCCCTGCTCACCCTGTTCGAGTCCGGGGAGCCTGGCTCCGATAAGGTCCGCGGCATCCTTGAACTGGGTTGCGCGCCGAATCCGACCGACCGCCCGACCCTGGACGACCTAGGCCAAGCACTGGCCGCCCTGACCCCGGCCGGCACCCCGCCTGTAGTGCCCGCCTTGCCGCCCGCCGACTACTGGGACGAGGACACGGTGGTCGACTTCCAGCAATCCCGTTACAAGATCGTCGGACGGCTGGGGCGCGGTGGTATCGGCCAGACCTTCAAGGTGGTCGAGCTCGACGCCCATTCCGACGAGAAGTTCGGGACCTATGTCGCCAAGCTGGTGCGCCGGCGCGCCGACGGCGAGGCCGCCATCCGCGCCTACCGGCAGGTCCGCGCCTACACCACCCACCCCAATCTCTCCACCATCCATGTGATCGCCCCGGACTGGGAGCCGGATCGCTTTCTCGCTCTGATGAAATGGGTGGAGGGCCAGCCCTTGCAGGACCTGGCCGGGCTCCTGACCCTCTATGCGGACGACTTGGGTGAAGACAGTGCCGAGGCGCTGGCCTACCGCTGGCTGCTGGACCAGTGCGCCGCCTTGGGCGAGCTGCATCGGGTCGGCCTGGTTCATGGCGATGTCAGCCCCAAGAACCTCATCGTCCAGGGTGGAACCATCGTCCTCACCGATTACGACACCGTCTCCTCCACCGGTGACGCAGCCCGCGGCGGGACCTTGCTCTACAGCAGCCCTCAGGTGCAGGCGCGCGCCGCCATCCAACCCGCGGACGACCTCTACGCCCTGGCTGCCAGCCTGTTCCAGGTCCTCACTGACCGCGAGCCCTTTGTCTACGGGGCCGACCGGCGCAAGGATTTGGGGCTCAACTGGGAGGGCATTGAGGACTACGCGATCCTGCGCCCCTTCCTCGACCGCGCCACCCATCCGGACCTCTTGCAACGCTTCCCCGATGCCCTGGCCGCCCGCGGCTTCCTCGCCGACTTGGCCCAAGAGACCCGCGAGAGCGACAACACGGAGCCGCCCAGGCCCGCCACGCCGATCCTGACTCCCAACACCGTCCCCTGGCTGCGCCAACTGCTCTCTGCTTACCCCGGTTCCCGCCACGGCAACAGCGAAACCCGCGGCTTGGACTCGCCCTTTGCCGAGGCCACCTATGTCGAGACCCGCCTCGACGATACTTTGCTCGCCGAGATCGAGGCCGGCGCCATCAACCTGGTGATCCTCTTCGGCAATGCCGGGGACGGCAAGACCGCCTTCCTTCAGCACCTCGCCCAGCGACTGGGCCTGCCTGATATCCACTCATCCCGGCGCGTCTGGGAGACCCCGCTCCCCGGCGGGCGGCAACTCAAGGTCAACCTGGACGGCGCCGCCGCCTGGGAGGGCCAGAGTGCGAATACCATGCTGGACGCGTTGTTCCAGCCCTTTCACGACGCGGACTTCTCCCGCGGGCGCGTCCATATCGTTGCGGTCAACAACGGCAAACTGCTGGAGTGGATCCAAACGCAGCCGGAGGATACCTGGCTCACGGACCCCCTGCGCCGGGTTCTCCTGGGTGACGATGCCGCGATGCAGGAACCCCGTTTCCGACTCATTGACCTCAATCGCCGCTCCCTGGTTGGCGGCATCGATCAGGGCCGATTGACCACCGACTTCCTGGATACCCTGATCGACCGCTTGTTGGGCGGCGACACCGACCCCTGGGAGCCCTGCATCACCTGCACCGCTCAGCGTCGCTGCACCGCCTGGCACTCGGTCCAGTCACTGCGCGATCCGGACCAGGGTCCTCGCCTGCGGCAGCGACTCACCGACCTGCTGCAAGCTTGTCATCAGCGCGGTGAGATCCATATCACCGCCCGCGAGTTGCGTGCCGCACTGTCCTACTGCCTGTTCGGCGTCCATGATTGCGCCGAACTGCACGCGGACTCCAACGAGCGCCCGACCCATTACTGGCAACGCGCCTTCGATGCCCAGTCCACCCAGCGCCAGGGCGAACTACTCGCCGAGATGGCCCGCTTCGACCCCGCCCTGGAAGCAGATCCCATCCTGGATCGAGCGCTGCTGCGCGAGCCCTTACCTGATCGCGCCGGCGACCACCTGGCCCAAGCCCGCCGCCGCGCTTGGTTCTCCCGCCCGGTCGGGGCCGAGGGCGGCGACATCACACTCGCCAATGGGCGCCATATGGGCCGCTTCCGCGCGCTGCCGCTGCTGTCGCAGCAGGACGCCGCCGCGCTGCGGCGCGACCTCTGCCTTGGCATCGCCCGACTGGAAGACCTGCCCGCCCTGGCCTTTGCGCCGAGTCAGTTAGACCGGGGTGTCCCCCTGCGCATCACACCGCGCACCCCGACCGAAAGCGCCTTCTGGGTCGTCAAGCCCTGGGAGCGCTTCGATCTCAAGCCCGCCCTCCCGTCGGCTGCCGCCGGGCTGGAGACCCTGCATACCCACCTACACCTGATCTACCGTTACGCCAGTGGGGGACAGGAGGTCCTGACCCTGGGTCTGGAACTGTTCCACCTGCTGCTGGAGTTGAAGGACGGGGTGCAGATCTCCGGTGTGGCCCAGGAAGGCGTTTTCGCCAACCTGGAAATATTCACCCAGCGACTCGCCCGTGAAGATGCCCGCACACTCCATGGCTGGCACCCCACGGAAGAAGAGCGGGTTTTCCAGGTCCGAATCGAGCCGCGTGATGGACGCCAGGTGCTGGTGCGGGAGGCCCTGTGAAATGACACTGGAATTCGACCTGGTGGCGGATACCGCCTATTTTGAGATTTCTTCCGCCGAGATCGAGACAACCAAAGAGATCGAGCCCGGCATCATTGCCGACTACGATGTAAACGGGCCTATCGTTGGCATCGAGATTCTGGCTGCCAGCAAACGCGCCAGCACGGCACCTGTGAAGCAGGCCGTGTAGATCGGATGAAGCAGGAATACGCGTGTGACTACCAAACGGTTACGGATATGATCACTGCCGACATCGAAAGCATGAGCATTGCCGAACGGATTCAGGCCATGGAAGCAATATGGGCCTCGCTGTTGAAAAGCGACGCAGAGATGGAATCGCCCGGCTGGCATCAAGACGTCTTGGCCGAGCGGCGCAGACAGATCGACGAGGCCTCCGCTGAATTCGTCTCGTTAAACGATTTTCCCATGAGACGATCGTCCCTCTTGATCAAACAGGTCGCGACGCCATGACGGGGCAACTGAGATGACAGCAGTGACACTGGATTTGCCGGACCACCTGGTACAACAGGCATACCAAGCTGCGCAGATCATGCAGCGCCCCTTGGAGCAGGTGCTCGCCGCAGTCCTGGAAGCCCCCTTGCCCGGATTGGACGACGTACCTCCCGAACTTCAGACTCGGCTTCTGGAAATGACCTGGCTGGGAGACGGACCGCTGCTCACAATCGCTCACAGCACCTTGACAGAGCCGGAGCAACAGCGTCTCTCGGATCTTGGGCAACGCTCAGCCGGACTGACCCCTGAAGAGCAGGCCGAGCTCGCATTGTTGCGCGAGCGCTACGGCACGGTTACCCTGCAGAAGGCCCGCGCCTATGCACTGCTGAGCATTCGCAGCGGCAAGGCATTACTTGGGCAAGCCGCGGCGGCTTGATGGGCGACAGTATCTCAAAGGCACTGCGAGCGCGTGTTGTTGCCGCTGCCCGTCACCGCTGCGGTTACTGCATGACCGAACATTTCGCATGGGACAAGGACGCAACCCACATCGTCGGTTTGACGCCTACCGGATGCGCGACCGTGACCGCGCTGAATCTCAACAATCCCTACATCGTCCCGGCGCGCCGCCTCTGGACACTCGCCGGTTGGCACCCGCCTAAGAATCATATCGATCGGCCGGAGCGTTACCATGATCAACCTGTCCGTTCCCATTCCTGAAAGCGCATTCTCCGCCCTGCGTCTCGACCCGGCGGGACTGGCCCAGGAGAAGCGCATCGCCACCGCCATACAGTGGGATGCGCAGGGAATGATCAGCCAGGACAAGGTCGCGGAGATCGCTGGACTCAACCGAGCGGCCTTCATCGACAGCTTCTCTCAAGCACGGGTATCGCGCTTTCAGTTCAGGGCAGAGGGACTGTGGGAGGGTCTCGCGGATGTTGATTGAAAGGGTTGTCATCAATGCCGCACCGCTCATTACCCTGTTCAGGAGCCTGCCGCCGATGTTTTTCCATTCCGTATTTTTGTCTTGTGCCGCTGGGCGTAAGCTCTACATAATCAAACTCGGATATCTAATTCTTAAGGCCAAGACCTAATGGGCCAACATTTTGACGAGGATGTTGTATTTCCCGTGATCGCAGAAGCGATTGCCGCGATCTGCATGGATGGCAATGCCGATTGGGCAGACCGCGACCAGATTCTCTCGCGCTTAATTGATCTCGATGACAAGCGGCGACTGCTAAAAGCGCCTAGTACCAAATGGTCGGAGCATACCCTTTACGGAAATATGATTGACTGGTGGAGTGCCTGCTGGAAGCAATGCACGCCAACGATAGCGCCTAATCAAGACCTTTTTCAGCAACTGAGAGTACGTCGCCCAAGCGGTAATAACCGGTCCCGTGAGACCTGGGCTTATCGGCCGAAAAGTGCGGGAGCGACAAGCACAAGCGTTAGTGAAATCATCGGGTCTACGACTGAGCCCACTGATCCATTAGAGAGGCCCGGCATGGCTGGAAGCACAAAGTCGCCGGGGGGAGTACTCCCCACAACGAAAGCGATAGTCGAGGCAGCGCTAGGTCCACAGCGAGCTCGTAACCTATGGAGCGCGAACTATTTCCCAGCCCTTCCGATTGCCCCTAATCACTTTGATGTGCGAGCTTTGCTTCCAGCGATGCTCTATATGGCCCGCTTTGGTCACCGGCGCGGACGCGGGCGGTTTATCCAAACCTTTGGCGTGAGCCGCGACGGCATTAACCTAGCACCAACAATTACCGACGTGGTGGAGGGGCTTCTGTCCCGTGCTTCGGCGCTCATTGGTTTCGAAGACGAAGCAGGCAAGTCCGTCTTAGGCGACCTGCTGCTTGCCTGGTGCCTAGAGAACCGTAATCACACGGAAGGTCATTTGGAGCAGGTGCAGCGAATTTACCCGTCTCATTACCTGGCTAGCTGGATTGATCTGCCGGTTTCAGTAGGCACGCTTCAAGCTGTTCCGGACCTCCTGACCGCACTGCTGGCCCACCAGGATACGGGCCAGTGGATCGAAGGTCAGGGAAAAGGTCATTTCCCGGTAGGTGTCGGCTATGTCGAGAACCGGCTACTTGCCTTGTTCGCTCGCCATATGGAGATTCGTGGCGCTCACCGAACCGATCTTGGCTCGGATATCTTTGCAGAGTTGGGCGCGGATGACATCGGCATTGATGAGTTGCTGGCGATTCGTATGGCTCAGGCTTGCGGCAGCGCACCATTGAAGGCAAGAGGCAAGGATGAGACCGACGGCATATCCAATCGCCGTCCCCTGGCCAAGCGTGCCGCGGAGGTTCTAAGGGAAGATCTCTCGGTATTTATCCAGGTGTATGGTGCCTCAGTGCCACGCCACTCGTTTCTGCAAATGCTGGAGTCCGGAATTGGCCTTGGTGTGACGAGCCTGCTTCTGTCAACCGTGCAGGTTCTCGTCGAATGGGAGCGCACGGGCACCGTTCCCGACGCTGAGAGGCAATCCCCTTGGCCTCTGTTCGTTGATGCCTCTCAAGGTCAGGATCGGACGCTACGAGACCTCTCCGAAGCCTCCATGACCGAATGTCTTCGGCGATATGAGCGGTTGCCGGTCAGCATGATGCTGCTCCGAGTGCTGGACGATCAAGTTCGCTGCGACCGCAAGCTGCGAGAACAGCTTCCGCCGACGACTCCAGACGCCACCAAATTCATTGATCTGCTGGGCGAAATCTATAAAGAGCGGCATCCACGATCCGATACGATTCTACATCACGTCGATGAGGAGTGCCAGAACCTTGCAGATATTCTCGATGAGAAGACAGAATATCCAGAGGTTGCTCGCCGTCTCCGCGGCAATTCTAACCCGGCGCTATCCCTAGCGGACAGCCTGTGCGCATTGATGGGGAACGACGGGCAACGGCGGCATTTCATGAAGGTCTTGGAGAGTTCGCTCATGACCGATGCGCCAAACGGCCTAGCCGTCAAGCGCCGAGTCCGCCGTTCACAAGATGGCGGGCGCCGCTCGCGGGATCTGCGGAGCATCGTGCTCACCCCGTCCCTACTGGATTTCTTGGTTCATCGTCACCTGCGCAATGCTGGCAAGTGCAAGCCCTTCCATCCATTGTCGCTACCAGACTTTCTCAATCTACTGCGGGAACGCTATGGCCTTTACATAGATCGGGATATGCCCGGACAACCTATTTCTCAGGACGTGCTCTTGCGTAACAAAGCTTGGTTTGAACGGAAACTGCGTGACCTTGGATTGCTCATTGGGGTAAACGATGCTGAGTCGATGAAGCAGTTGCGGCCAAGGTACCTAGTGGGGAGCAAAGATGCTGTTTGATGCCCTGTTTGACCAAGCGGCCATCGTTCTGGGTAAGGCATTCGGCCGAATCCTGGGTACGCCCGAGTCCGGCACTGTGGCCTTCGTGCGTTGCCTGCCGGCCGATGTGATCGCGACGCTCGCCGCCCATGAGAATTTCTCGGTTAGTGGCTGGCGGGTCGCGGCTGTGGTCGATTCAGCGAATCCGCAGATGCGCTGTATCACCGCCGATCAAGCCGTGGAGTGGCGAGAGGGTAAAGGCCAGGCAAGCCTGCTCCTAGTCGATTCGGGTCGCGTTGGGGCTGGTATGGACGGCATCTACGGCGCTACGCGGGAGATCGGAGAGGCCGAATTGTTCAAGGAGGCTATAGAGATTGCGCGCCAACATTTGCCCCGTAGCTACAGGGCCTTCGCCCAGAAGGCGTTGAGCCGAGCTGGCTGGGGGAAACGGAGATACTCCTTGGCGCCTTGGGCTGCATTCACCTATCTGTGTCGGGCGAGCCAGGATCTGAAACAAGTCGGCGCCGCTTTGCCGGTGATCGGTCTGTGGCCGGTCGCCTTTGATGGCGAGCCGAACGAGGCCGATTTGGATAAGTCCGCGCGGTTGGTGGAGCGCCTGATCCCCACGCAGGCATCGCGTTCCTCGCCCGAGCAGCGTGCCGCCGCCTTGATGCTCGGTGACTCGGACACAGCACGGGAAGCGAAGCTGGCCTGCATCCTGCGCGAGGTCGACAGTTTGTCGCGTCTCGACGCCTTAACCCGTTTGGGGCGAGAACCTGACCTGTGGCTCAATCGGATGACCCCGGGCCTGTTCGACGAGCAGACCCTCCAGGCCATTGAATGGCTACCCTGGCGCGGAAAGACGAAAAAGCCGGCGGTTTGGTCGGGGCTAAGGGAAAACGACGTCGGACACCTAGAACTGCGGCTGAACTCCAATGCGGAGGATACCGCTAACCGCGCCCGACTGGAGGTCCGCTGGAGGGCAGATCCGGAAAACCTGGCGAAGGCAGTAGTGGACTATTTGGTCGAGATTCGGTGCGGTCCAGACGTCCTGGCGGATAAGACGGTTGCTCACAACGGCAAGTCGACGCAGAAGGCGATCTTTACACAGGAGGACTTCGATGATCTAGAGGAGGACGCGCGGTTCGAGCCTCAAGTGGTCATCAGTGCCCTCGACAATAGCGCCTGCGAGGCAGAGAGCGAGGATTTTGTTCTCTGTTTCGGCGATACGGAAAAGTCGGCTAAGAGCAGCGCCGGAAAGGTTCGTCCGACGCTGGCCTTGGCGGTGGCGCATCTCGCAGCAGATAGGGAAGTGTTCAAAGAACTCGCTTGCGACCCTGGCAATCGGTCCGTATTCAGTACCGACAAGAAGGGCTTCATCACCTGTCGGCTGGACGGCAAGATCGGGCGGGTCTTCTGTCCGCCCTTGATCGCACAACTTGGCCGGGATTGGGTGAACCGGGAGGGCGCCCTCGGCCGCTGGCGCTTGGCGGTTCGCTCCGATGGAACACCGATTGGTGAGCCGGAATTCGTGGCAATCACGCCTGAATTCGGCGCCGAGCGCCTCGCGCAGCAGTCGCGTCAGTTGGCGAGTTGGATGGCCGGCAGCCAGGGGCCGCTGGGCATCCTGTACCACCATGAGATCCCGGCCCTGAACCAGTATGTCTTGGCCGCCTCCGAGGCCTGGCAACAAGGCGCCCCCGAACTGACCCTCATCAATACCCTGGAAGTGGTCTCAGTGGCCGGACGCACTCTTGGCCTGGTCGTACTCCCCATCCACCCGCTGCGTGTCGCCTGGCAACAGAGTTTCGACCTGTTGGTGGCCTACCACCGTTATGAGGAGGGACTGCCGGCGGCGAAGCTGGAGCACCTGTTGGAGCGCATCACCGGCGCCCACTACCCGTCCTTCCTACCAGGGATAGTGCCCGGCGCGGCGTTCGTGTTCGCCGATACACTCGGATTCCATGCGGTGGCCCTGGTGCGAACAGACGACCCGGAGCCCAAGGCGACGGTCGCGCTGCTCGGTCGGTTGATGGGCGGCGACGAGAGTACCGCGCCCTCGGTTGGCAAGGGCGCCGCGGAGGCCCTGGCCGGGGAGATGCGCCGTTATCTGCAACTCCATCCCCAGTATCGGCGTATCCGGGTGCACGCCCTGCGCGCCGGGGATGCAATGCCGGTTGCGCGCGCCCTGGGGCACGCCTTGCAGTCGGAGACCGAAGGCGAGGACGGACCGGAAGACGGCGACAATCATCTCTGCTATGAACTCGATTTGTTTCCAGGCGCCGAACAGGCCAGCGCCCAGACCGGGCGTTTCCTGTCCGCCACCGCGGAGCGTCGGCGCAGCGGTGCCGGTGCGGTGCCGGAGGGCGACCGGTGGTTGCTGGAGAGCGTCACCCGCCCGGGCGGTGTGACCCTGCCGCGGCTGCGCTGGGCGCGTCGTGCGGACTCCAGGCCCACAACCCCCGCCCATGTGGCCATCGCCTTCGATGTCTTCGCCTCGCGCGTGGAGTGCCGTAAGCAGGCTGATCTGCCGGCCAATGGGGTGCTGGAGGCCCATGGCCTGATGCTGATGCCGAGTCGGGAGTTCCAGGCCGCGCCGACGCCCCACTGGTTGAGCTTTATCCCGCCAAATCCGGACGGGGAAAAGCATCCAGTGACCGGCATTTTGACCAAGCGCCAGGTGAGTCTGCATGCGCATATCCTGAGGGCGACGGCCCGCCACCTGGGCGGCGGGGCGGATGATTGGCCGGTCTTGGTGACTGAGGTCAATGCGGATCAGGCGGACCTGCTGCAAGACCTGCACCGGCTGTGCGACTGGGTGGTGACGGCCGACCGCAACGCCGGGATCGAGTATTTCGATTCGCCGCGCGAACTGCCCCGAGTTTACGAGAACTACATCATCGACTGCGTGCCGGAACGCGATGATCTGGGATTCATGCAGTTGATCACCTCGACCAGCAGCTTCGATGAGGTGGTGAATCTGCTGGATGGCGCGCTCGGTGAGATGGGCTTGTCCGCCAGTCCGCGCAACTGCGCTTATCTGTTGGAAGCACTCAAGGCCGTTAGTGGACGGCTGGCGCTGCGCTTGGCCGGGGCCGGCAACGCGGCCCAGGAGATGATTGCGGTGGCGCTGGCGCAACATCACTGCGCGCGGGCGACCAAGGATGACCCGGCCTGGCTGTCGCTGGCCGATGGCTTCCTGATCCCGCTCGATGACGTGCCCCAACTGTTCCGGGAGCCGGGGAAGCTGGTCGAGGGCGGCGAGCAGCGGGCCGATCTGCTCTATGTGAGCGCGACCAGGAAAGGCGGATTGCGACTGGCCTTCGTGGAGGTGAAGTTCCGGCGCTATCTCAAGACCGCCCGCTCCGCGGACTTGGCGGCCGGGATGGAACGCCAGCTCGCGGCATCCTGTCAGCGCTGGAATCAACTCTTTGGCACCCGGACCTCGGCCTTGGAGAAGACCGTCAATCGCGCCTGGCTGGCCCGCATCCTGCGCTTTTACGCACGCAAGGGACGCCGACACGGGCTGGCGGAGGAGGCGTTCAACACCGCCTTGCGGGAGATCGACCGGGTGGTGCGGCGGGAGACGGACCCGCCTGATGGGTTGGATCTCCAGCGGATCGGCTTCGTCTTTTGCCCGGAATTTGGCGGACGGCAGCCAGTGCAGATGGAGCACGGCGGGGAGGCTGATCTGTGGTTGTTCGGGCCGGATATCCTGCCCGAGCCGCGGGCGGCGGCACCGGATGACATGGCAGGTTCCGATGGTCCTGGTGGCGAGAGACCTGAGACGGCGAGCGGGGCGGGCGATTCCGCTGCTCAAGCGATACTGTTGCATGGTGTAACGGACCCAATGGGGTTCCGGGCTGCGGTCCCTGACCTTGACCTGCCGCCAACTGAGCACGACCACTCGGCGCAGAGCGCCTCAGACCGGCGTGACACCGCGGAGCGGTGTCACGAGACTGAGATGCCTTTTCACGAGACTGAGATACCTTTTGTCGGCGACGCCGCAAGCCGCTTGGCGGCAACGGGCGAGGCAACGGTGCTGCTTGGTCACCGGGAGTCGGGCGACGCGCCGGTGATCTGGCGCGCCAACATCCGCGCCAATCCGCATCTGATGATTCTGGGTCAACCCGGAATGGGCAAGACCACCAGCCTGATCAATATCTGTCTCCAGCTTGAGGAGCAGGGGGTGACGCCCATCGTCTTCTCCTATCACGAAGACATTGACGAGAAGCTGGGGGCCGCGCTGGCCGAACCGCCGCTGGTCGTGCGTTATGCGGGCCTGGGTTTCAATCCGATGGAGGTGATCGGGGACAATCCGCTCGCTTATCTGGACAACGTTGGGATGCTGCGCGATATCTTCTCGGCGATCTTCCCGGACTTGGGCGACGTCCAGCTCGGGCGGCTGCGCGAGGCGTTGAAGCAGAGCTATCTGGACCAGGGCTGGTCACCGAGCCGGACCGGCGAAGTTCCGGCGTTCCACACCTTCCTGGACCGACTGCGCGCCGAGGAGAAGCCCGATAAGGGGTTGCTCACCCGATTGAACGAGCTGGATGACTACGGGTTATTCGACGCCGGCAGCGGGGCGCCGACCCTGCTGGACCAGGGGCGGCTGTCCTTGATCGCGATCCACGGTACCCAAAACGAGAACCTGCAACGCGCCTTTGCGACCTTTGTCCTCCATAACCTGTATCAGGGGATGTTCCGTCGCGGGACCCAGGGGCGCATCACCCATGCGGTGATTTTCGACGAGGCGCATCGCGCCGCGCGCCTCAAGCTGATTCCGACCATGGTCAAGGAGTGCCGCAAGTACGGCATCGCCTTCGTGATCGCGTCCCAGGAGGCCAAGGACTTCGATCCGTCGCTCTTCACCGCGGTCGCCAATTATCTGGCCCTGCGTCTGAATGAGCCCGACGCCAAGCTGATGGCCAAGAGTTTCGCCGGCGCGGACCAGGTCGGGCTCTATACCGACCGCATCAAACAGATGCCCAAGTATCAGGCGATGTATTACGGGGAGGGTCTGCGGGCGCCGATCCGCGTGGCGCTGGGGCAGTACCCGGTCCGGCGACTGATCAATACTCGATCCTAGTCCTTCTACGCCCTCGAATTATTGGTGGACATTTATGCCTGATCGCCCTCTCCGAGTACCTGCCCCCGAGTCGGGAATCATGCGTATCGCTGTCAAGGGCTTCAAGTCCATCGCCACCGAGCAGCAGATCGAGGTTGCACCGCTTACCCTATTGGCGGGAGCCAACAGCGCCGGCAAATCGAGCATTATGCAGCCCCTTCTCTTGTGGAAACAAACGCTGGAAGCACCGTTCGATCCGGGAGCCTTGCTGTTGAATGGACCTTGCGTTCACTTCACGTCGGCGGAGCAGTTCTTGTCTGATGGCCGCGACCAATTCGAGATTGAGGTGGATAGCGTCCAAGGCACAGCCATTCGTATGGTCTATGGGCGCCGGGACGACCGCAAGTTCGATATCAAGGCCATGTCATTTCGACGCTCGCGCGGCGACCCAATGGCAACGATCACGCCGTCGAGTGATAAGTCCGAACTCTGGACCGCTTTGCGCAGCATCTTAGTTGATGATCTGGTCGACAATAGCGATTCCGCGATTCCGGAGATCAGTACGCGACGCAGTTTTGCATTTCTTGAATTGTCTTCGAACAATCCAATGTTGACCTATCTGGCCTTGGTGAGAGCGAGTGACCGCAGGGTCTTGGAGCCGGCCGCACCATTGATCCCGAACCTTCAGGACATCATCCACGTTCCCGGTCTGCGCGGCAATCCGGAGCGCGCTTACCAAACGACGGAAGTCATGCGCCACTTTCCCGGCACCTTTGAGCCCTATGTGGCCAGCCTGATCCGGCATTGGCAACGTTTGGATGAGTCGCGTTTTGAGGCACTGGTGCAGGACCTGCAAATGCTCGGCTTGGCGCCCTCTATTAGCGCCGAGCCGGTCAACGACACTCAGGTTCAACTCCGCGTAGGACGCCTTCCCGCGGACCGCCGTTTGACCAACCAGGATCTTGTGGACATCGCGGATGTCGGTTTCGGCGTATCCCAAAGCCTGCCGGTGCTGGTGGCGCTCCGCGTTGCCGACGCCGGTCGTCTGGTCTATATCGAGCAGCCCGAGTTACATTTGCATCCACGGGCGCAGGCCGCGATGGCCTCAACGCTGGTGGCGGCGGCAAGGCGCGGCGTGCGGGTCGTCGTCGAGACGCATAGCGCGATCTTGCTGCGCAGCATTCAAACGGCGATCGCTCTCGGCGAGATTAGTGAGCATGACGTGAGCCTTAATTGGTTCGCGCGCGATCCGGAAACCGGCGCTTCCGCGGTGAGCCGGGCCGCACTCGACGCTGACGGCGCCTTTGGCGAGTGGCCAACGGACTTCGACGATGTAGCGCTGGACGTCGAAGGCGCTTACCTCGATGCCGTCGAGGCGCGGAGCGCAGGATGACTTTGAAGTGCAGTTCGATTGTCGTGGACGCATCCATCGCGCAGGCAGCAGGTGCAACGGAGCACCCTACCTCTCGCGCGTGCCGCGCATTTCTTGAAGCGATCCGCTCGGGATCACTGTCGCTCGTGTTCGGCAGCGAACTTCATGCCGAGTGGAAGACACATCGGTCTCGATTCGCGCGGCAATGGCTTACCTCAATGTACGCGGGAAGGCGGGTGGTGCGACTGCAATCCATTGGCGACCCACTGCTTCGACGGGGCTTGGTTGCCTGTGCCAAGCACCGAGCGAACAACGATACCGAGACGGCGGATGCCTGGAGTGCGGCGATGCTGAAGGATTCCCATTTGATCGAGGCATGCGCCGCTGCGGGTAACGCTTCGGTTGCTGCTCACGATGAAAAGGTTCGCAACCACTTTCGTGCCTGCTCCCTGACGCTGGCCGTCTTGCGCGACGTCGTATGGGTCAATCCAACCATGGAGAGCGAGCACCCGTTGGAGTGGCTCGCGGCCGGGGCACCCCATGACCCGGCGCGAATGCTTGGGACTTGAGTTCCGAGTGGCTGGCTTTCCAACCGCGGAGCGGTGTCACGAGCGTGCGATGCCTTTTGCAGCCTTGGACTCCTGGTCGTCTGTTCTACGCGCCTCAATCCTGCCCCAGGATACCCCGCAGATTCGCCAGATGCGCCAGCCCGCGCGAGCGGCTGGCGGCGGGGTCGGGTGTGTGCTGGTCGTCGCGCTCCAGGGCGTCTTGCGGCAGTTCGGCGAGGAAGCGGCTGGGTTCGGTGCGGATCAGCTCGCCGTAGAGTTTGCGCCGCCGCGCCAGGCTGAAGGTGAGTGTCCGGCGGGCGCGGGTGATGCCGACGTACGCGAGGCGGCGCTCTTCTTCGATGGTGTCTTCTTCGATGCTGGTGCGGTGGGGGAGGAGTTCTTCTTCCATGCCGACCAGGAAGACGTGGGGGAACTCCAGTCCCTTGGAGGCGTGCAGGGTCATCAGGTGGACGCGGTCGCCGCCCGCGGCTTCTTCCTGGCGGTCCATGACGTCGATCAGGGTGAGATGGCTGACCATTTCGTTCAGGGTGCGTTCGGGTTGGTCGCCTTTGTTCAGGGCGCCGAGCCAGTCGATCAGTTCGTTGACGTTGCTCATGCGGCGATCGGCGACGGCCTGGCTCGAAGCGTTTTCGCGCAGCCAGATGCCGTAGTCG
>Ga0247837_1004568_pt1 | contig 22057 bp, 17 predicted proteins | sample LaCtaG_2_FD_187115 | JGI IMG/M metagenome (GOLD analysis project Ga0247837, IMG submission 187115) | Freshwater microbial communities from meromictic Lake La Cruz, Castile-La Mancha, Spain - LaCruzMarch2015_14.5m | ecosystem: Environmental > Aquatic > Freshwater > Lake | place: Spain: Castile-La...
ACAAGCAGATGAGCAGCTATGCTTTCTCTGAAACTTTGTGCGGGTGTTAGCATAGAACCACTTGCTGCCCTTTCAATCTAATGCAGAGATGCAACTATTTCCAGCCATTAATGCTGTCCTCAACTAGCGACGGTGAACTCATCCCTCTCCAATCTGCACTGCTCGAGTGGCTTATCACAGGCTCGCTAGTGCATCTGCACGCCTCCTACCACTTCCAGAACACTAGCCCGCTACCACTGGAATGCCAACTCCAATTGCCCACACTCGACCATGCAGTCCTGTCCTCCCTCTCAATCACTACTAATGACGGAGAAGTACTCCACGCCAAAGTTGTGGACAAGGATGAGGCGAAGGAGCAGTACTCAGATGCAATCAGTGCTGGGAATACGGCTGTGTATGGAGAAGTGAAGGAGCAGCAGGAAATGCGAATCAGTGTGGGGAACTTGGCACCGGGAGCTGGACTGAGGACTGAGATGCAGTTGCTAATGCCGCTGGACTGCAGGGAGCAGAAGTGGCTGCTTGTGATTCCGGTCTGGCTGCTGAGTGAATGGGGAGGTGCACCTATCCCTGCCGAGAAATACAGAAAACTGGGAACGGAAGAGCGGAAGGGCAAGTTGGGCTTCGAAATCTGCCTCGACCAGTCTGCGGCCATAGGAGAAGTGCAGTCCACAAGTCACAAAATCAAAGTGAAGCTGCAAGATGCAGGCAAAAAGGTCCAAATCCTCCTCGCCTCCGACCAGTCCCTACCAGTTACTGATATCCAAGTGGAGTTTACCACTGCCCAGGCCACTTTACCCAGTCTCCAGACTCAATACGACCCCTCCACAGGTGAGTACGTGGGCATGCTCAGCTTCATCCCTCCTCTATTACCAGCAGGGCAAAGTCCTGAAGACCTGGAAGGCCGGGGAGACTTCATCCTCATTATCGACCGCAGTGGCTCTATGAACGGCACTAACATCAACATGGCCAAAGAAGCCGCAATTCTCTTCGTCAAGTCTTTATCCCAGGACTCGCTGTTCAATGTTGTCAGTTTCGGAGATCGCTTTGAGAAGTTCTTTGAGACTTCGCAGCCTGTGAACTCGGCGAATGTCCGCAAAGCGGTAGCTGCGATAGATAAGTTTGAAGCGGATATGGGCGGAACGGAGATCCTTGGCCCTCTCAAGGCGATATATGACGAGCAATCAGACCCAACTCTGCCCAGATCTCTGTATTTATTGACTGATGGACAGGTGAATAACCGAGATGCAGTGATGAAGTGCATAGCTGAACATTCCAAACAGACAAGAGTGCATGCCTTTGGCATAGGCCAGGGCGTGGATCGGCTCCTGATTCAGTACTGTGCTAAAGAAGCAAAGGGCTGCCACGAGTTTATCCGCGACCCAGGGGACATAGGCAGGAAAGTGGTGACAGTCCTACGTAGAGCCCAACTGCCTGCCCTGGCGGATATACGGGTAGTCTGGCCTAGGGACTGCCAACAGTTCCCTAGTAATGACCTGCTGCCTGCCTGCTACTATGGGGAGTGCGTCACCACTTTCGTGCACTTGGGAAACGCTCCTATCGCAGGGAGTGTGAAGGTGACCTGCACGCAGACAGGACAGTCCCATCCAATTGAATTTGATGTGTTCATAGATGAAAGAGTGCAGCAAGGCTCTCAACTGCATAAACTATGGGCGAAACACGCCATACGAGAACTAGATTTAGCCTATCACAAGACCAAGAGCAGTTCCACTTTGACCAGGCTAACGACTCTTTCCAAGCAGTACGGAGTGCCAAGTGACTATACGGCTTTTCTATGTGTGCAGACGAATAAGTCCGTTGAGGGTCAACTCCAAGTCTCTTTCCTGTCTCCACAACGAGTAGCTCCCTGCTACTCTTCAACTGGAAGTAAGAGATGCAGGAGGGCTTATATATCCCAACGTGCTGCTTGCAAATCGGCGCCTAGTGGGGGATTTGGAGTCCGAAAGCCTCATCGATACCGACCCGGTAGTGTCGCACTTCGGGAAATACGGAAATATCAGAAAAGCACCGATCTTCTGATAGGGAAATTGAGCTTTCAGCGGGTGGTTCGAGAGCTAGCAGCGGGATACAAGAGAGAAACCCGCTTTCAAGCCAGTGCTTTGCTGGCCGTGCAGGAGGCCGCGGAGGCCTTTTTGGTGAGTGTGTTTGAATGGACGCAGGCCTGTGCAGTGCATAGGGGGAGAGTGACTGTGCAGGCCAATGATATGCAACTGGCAATGACTCTAGCCAATTCCCCCTATCAAAGGTCCACATTTGCCCCAGCAGCCTCATCTCCGCTACCTAAGCCAACCGCCCCCCGGCCTACAACCCGCAAAGTTCCCAAGAAACTGCCAAACTCTACCCCGAAACCCCCTCATTCTTCCAAAGTCCCTACTTCAAAACTGAGTCTTCTCTCTGCTTCTCTTATGGACCTGGTGACTTTGCAGGAGGTGGATGGTCGGTGGCTGAGTTCGAGTCTGGAGGTCTGTCCCTCACCCGCAGCCTGGACTGATGAAGACTTGTGGGTGACTTTGTGTGCAGTGGTGGTAGTCGAAGTCAAGTATGCAGGTCGACAGGAGGAGTGGCAATTAGTGGTGAGGAAGGGGAGGAAGGTGTTGCAAAGGGCAGGGATTCAGACTGCCCGTTACTTCCAGGAGGCTAGGAAAAGCCTAGGGTTATAGTAACAGGTAGTCTTCCTATTGCTGCAACTTGTCAATACAGTTTTCATTCCTTCGGGAAGGATCTGCCTGCTAACTGTTGCCTCTTCCTATCAAAGTTTCAGTTATACATCCGCGCTAAAGCAATCAGCTTTCGCTCCATCAGCCAAGTAAATGATGGGCGACCCCACCCCTAAGCCGCTGAAAGCCAGGCTGAAAGAGCCTCTGGCTTCCTTGACTGTGCAAGCTGAAGTCTACGGCCTCTACTCTTTCCCTGAGGCCTGGCTGCAGGCGGAGGGTGACTTCGACTACAGCCTCTCAGTCTGCGGAGTCAAGTTCTCAGGTGGACACATCATGAAGCGTGAACCCACCGAGGAAGAGCTGAAGGCAGTGGAACAAAGCAAGAAAAAACAGCCTGCTGCTGCTAAGGGCAAGCCTGTAGAGCCCACACCCGAAGAAATCGAAGCACAGGAGCGAGAACGCAAAGCGAGAGAGGAGGCGGAGGCCAAGCGCAAGGCAGAGTGGGACGCACTCACTGAGGATGAGCGGTACTACAGGACTAAGGAGGACATACACCAGCATGCTTTCCTGCTCTGGGATAAGGAAAGTGAAGGGGACGACCGCAAATTTAAAACCGTCACACTGGAAAAGGTGCACGCGGAAGAGGAACTGGTAATCCTAGAGGAGCAGATCTCCGACGAAGGCGGAGTCCTCCTGGAATTCAGCAAAACTCCCCCTGCAGTCGAAGAAGACCCCAAAAAGAAAGCCAAAGCCAAGCCCGGCGAAGAGGCGAAGCCTGTATTCGCCCAGGCCTGGGTAGACATGACCTACTTCCGCAGTCCCGCCGCCCAGGAAACCACCTTCCGTGTGCAACTACAGGACCCAACGCCTCGCCCAGACCAGCCGGCAGACCCGCCCCTTTTCAACAGCATTCGGTGCTATGTGTACTTCCGCTTGCGACTCGACCCGCCCGTTACTCCCAGTCTGCCCAGCACACCCTACACCACACTTGCGGAGTTGGTTCCGCCCAAGCCGCCTCTTCCCAAGTATGCGCCTTCGGTCGATGGGTCGCATGACTTTAGGAGACAGATTAAACTGGCGGCGCAAGGGATGGCATTGGAGTACTATGAGAAGTACAGGGAGGGACTGGACCAAGACAGTAGGCGTTTTTCCGCTTCCCAGCAGAAAGAAACCAGGGAAAAGTGGAAGCAGGACTTCTTGTATGAAATGAATTTGTCAGGTCGAGCGCATGTTCTTAAGGAGAAACTCACTAAATCTATCATGAAAATCGCTCGTGAGAAGTATGGGAGTGAAGAAAGTCTGAAAGGTCTGTCCTTCGACAAGAAGGACAAGGTGTTTTCCGAGCTCTATGCCTACTTAGTCGGACAGTACCGCGTCAGCAAGCAAAGTCTCGTGGCGGAAAAGCGGGAAGAGCTGAAAGAAGACTTGACCGTCACTCCCAGTCTAATGGTCCGAGACAAGGAAAAACTACTTGCTCAGACCACTGAGGAAACCTCAGATCAGCGACTTACGCGCCTAGTGGCTGAGTATGAACTAGCGGGAGACTCGGTGCAGGCAGAGCAATACTTGCAACAGAGAGTGAACAGTCAGAAGCGCAACTCTGCAGTGTGGCTGGACTATGCTCGTTTCAGCCTGCAACATGGGGATATGGCGAAGGCGCAGGAAAGTCTGCAGGAAGTGATAGCACTGTCAGGACAGGACGTGACTGCAGAGCAGCTGCTCCTATTTGGCAGTGTATCGCTAGAGTCCGGCAGCATCGAAGAGGCCAGGTTTTACCTGCACTCCGCCCTAGACAAGGACAGAGACAACGTCCTCACCAACCTCATCACCTCTCTGCTGTACTTCCTGCAAGGCCAGGAAAGTCTCTACAAGAAGTACCTGGCCATCAGCAAACGACTAACCCAAAGACACCTAGGTCTGCTTCCCCCCTGCAAAGGCTTTGAAAGTATGCCCAATCCCAGTCTTCAAAGTGCCCACTTCAGAGAGCAGCCAGGCCCGAACTCCACTCTTTCTCAGGACCAAACTGACGACCTGTACTATGTGATTCTCGACTACTTTCTGGAACAAAGACTGCTGCAGCTAGCGCTTAGAACTGCGGACTTCATCACTGCCAAGGAAACTTCGATCGTCAAGTACAGCTTCAGCTTGGCTGCTGTTCAGTACTGGAAGGGTGACTACGCAGCTTCCTGCGAAGCTTTAAAACAGCTGTTGGAGTTGAAACCGAGGTCTTTGGAAGGCTGGAGTCTGCTCGGGCACTCCCACTTCCAACTAAACAGCCACGCAGATGCTGAAGAGTGCTACCTCAAAGCCTTGCGCTGCGCAGCTAAATCCGGAGTGTCTGTCGAGTCTGCAGTCCGCCAGCGTCTCGGCCAGATCTACCTGCAAAGGCAGTCCTGGAAGGATGCATGGCTTGTCTTCAAGCAGTGCTGCGAAGAAAGTCCCTCGGCCTTTGCATGGCAAGGCCTGGGCTACGCCTGTCTCCGCCTAAGTCTATACGAAGACGCAGAGCAAGCTTTAAGCCAGGCCAATGTCCTTGACGACTGCAACGCCAGCACCTGGCTGTACCTGGGTCTGCTGTGTCTGTATACCACTACCACTCCCCCTGGACGCTACATCCAGGCTCGGCAATGCTTCGTGCAGGCCCTCAAGTTCGGAGCGAGCGACCCTCGCTTGTGGCAGGAAGTAGGCAACTTGCACATCGCCAAGTTCTTCCTGGAAGGGACTGGACCCAGTTCCAACAAGCAAGATGTGGTGGAGGCACTGCACTACTACCAACTCTCTCTGCAGATCCTAGCGACACAGGGCACTCCTGTAGACGGTGTGGCGCTGTCCATTGCAAGTACTTTCGAAGGACTGAAGGACATTGGTGACAACCGGCTAGACCAAGGCCTGATGCAGCTGATAGATGAGAAAGAAGCAGAAGTGCTGCAGGCCTGCGGACTGGAAGCAGCCCTAACCTAGCAGGACCTAGACTTAGTCCTCCTACTTATGTAAGGACTTTAAAGGCAGCGGAATCTGCATTTCCTCGAATGCTTCTTGGATGCGCTGCACCAGGCCCTTGACATTCTCAATGGTCAAGTCTCCAATAGTCGCAATTCGAAAGGAAGGCACGTGCTTCAGCCTGCCTGGGTAGATGAGCACTCCGTGTTTACTCAAGTACTCATACAAGCCTGTGTGACTCTTACGACTATAGTGGTAGTTGCGGTGTTTGGGCTCGAGAACGACAGTTACTCCAGGACCTTGATTGGTAGGGTCGAGGAACAGGGTAAAGCCAAGGGCCTGCAGTGCTTGCTGAAGGTAGTGTTGATTTGCTGTATAGCGCTGTTGCCGGGCTTCCACGCCTCCTTCCTGTTCCAGTTCTATCAGCGCTTGGTGGAAGGCTGCAAGGACATGAGTGGGCGGCAAGGAACTAAACTCTCCCGGATGCTTCAACTGGTAGTCCCAAAGAGCCCACAAGTCCAGGGTGTAAGACCTGGCCTGGTTCCTGCATACCCTCAGCTTCTCTATATTGGCAAGCACAAACGCCAGTCCCGGCACTCCCTGTATGCACTTGTTAGGACTTCCAACTACAAAGCCGGCTCTCGCCTTATACACATCCAAATCCACCGCCCCAATGCTGTTTATAGCGTCCACGATAAAAGTGATGTCCGGGTTATAGTCATGCAGCAATTCGCCAATCTCCGTGATAGGGTTAAGCAGGCCTGTGGTGATTTCACTATGCACAGCTGCTACATGGGAAATAGTGGGCCGTCTACGCAGCATTTCCAGCACTTCAGCAGCTGTGTAAGGCTCCGACTCCCCGAATCGAAGGACGATGTAGGGGATTTCCAGGTAGTTGCAGATTTGCACCATTCGCTCCCCACTCACTCCGTTCGAAATTATCAGCATGGATTTCGGGTCCTCAGGACTAATCACGCGTGGGAACGCACTTCCCAGGGCAGCTTCAAGTGCGTAGTTCTCAGGCCCTGGGAGGAATATCGTCGCATAGTCCAAATAACTGGCTTTGACGAGCGCTAACAGCCGCTTGCGTGTGTCCGCCACCATGTCCCTGAAGTCCTGCAGCTGGTCAGAGTGGTCATACATCAAGGCTTGTTTGACTGAAACTGAGGTGTTGACAGTGCCGGGAGTGAAGAGCTTGACTTGGCGCTTTAGTCCACGCAGCAGTCCGCGAGCCAGCATGTAATGGCAATATACAGAGAACTAGAGAGGTTAGGACTTCCAGCCGCGGAGCAAGTCTGCAAGTTGAGTCTTTGTGTCGTCACTTTTCCCAGGAAAGTCGGTCAGAATCAGGCTTTCTGCTGTTTTCCCCTCTGCTACTGCGCCTAGATCTGCCCCGCAGCGCAGCAACAGCCTCACTTCCGCAGTCGCTCCTTTCAAACAAGCCTCCAGCAGCACAGTCCTGCCCAGCTTATTGCGTGTTTCTAACTGCGCACCTGCCTTACACAGCAGAATTATAAGCTCGGTTTTACCCTCTTCATGCGCCCACCATAGAGGCGTTTGTCCCTCCCACTCGGTGTTCGCGTCCAGGCCGAAGTCGAGTAAAGTCTGCACTACTGGCTTGTCTCCTCGGTAGGCTTTCATGCACTTTAGCAGGTTCAGTCGCTTTATGTCTGTACCGAATTCGACCATTTTCCGGACTAATTTCAGGTCCGGGAATGCGTAAAGCACAGGCAACGTGTCTCCTTCATTAGGGTTTTTGCCTGCAGACTGGTTCAAAGCCTCAGAAACGACTTTCAGTTCCTCCCTACTCCTATGCGCCACCAGCAGGTCGAAAATCTCATCCCCCTTGTTCTGCGCTATCCGGTGAAACATGTTTTTCCCATTCTGTCTATACAGCCAGTCAATCTGCAGCTCACTCCAGCCCAGTATCATCCTGCAAATGCCAGCGTCATTCGCACTTATTGCGACTTGCAGGGCACTGGGGTTGTCTGTGGTGCCGTTGACCTGCGCCCCACTCGCCCGCAGCAACTTCACCAGGCCTAATCGCTTGTGGCTGAGCGCTATGAATAGAGGTCGGCAGGTAGGGGGATCAACCAAAGCGCCGTTTTCTATGAGTAGTTTTAGGCTTTCAGCTTCGTCGGTTTTGTCGCAAAGCACAAAAAGCGGAGTTTGGCCTTTTTCGTTGACTGCATTAGGACTGGCTCCATGCCGCAGCAATAACCCCAGGAACTCTGGACGGTCCACTGCAGCGAACAGTGGAGTCGGCAGTAAAGGGTCGTTTGTGGGGATGTCAGCACTGGCGCCGTGGCTCAGAAGAGTCTGTGCGCATAGCAAATAGTCGGTTTCGGCGGGACTGCCGCGGACAGCGTACCTGAGGCCTGGGATATTGAGGCGGGAGTTGTAGAAGTGAGGGTTGATGCAGATGTAGAGAGGAGGTGCACCGAGGTCGATACTGATTTCTTCTCCTGATTCTGAGGACTTGGAAATGCCGCTGAGGTCGGGACGACTTCCTCTGCCAAGCAGCAACTCCACACTACGATGCGCACCTAGTGACGCCGCGAACTGTAGCGGCCTCAGCTTCCTCACAATAGTCATGCCTTTGTTCTTAGCCTTCTGCGAATACCCTTCCTCCACATCTAGCCTGGGAAAGGCCTGCAGCAGGGCCCGCACTAGCTCTGAACTGCCACTGCTCACTGTCACTGCCAGTAGACTCACCCCGTCCTCGCCATATATTCGGTTCAACGTTTGAACCTGTCGCCAGGCTCCAATGTCAATTGTTTGCATTATGAGAGACATGTCGCTGGTTCTGCCTTCTCGAACTGTGGTCCAGAGTGCATGTTCGAAGTCTTCTTGAGTGAGGAATTTGTACATGGGAGGGGTGGGGTGCCCGCTGGTCTCTTCTGCAGGCGGAAAATGGGCGGATTCGTTCACTGCGATTTCTTGTCTTTCGGGAGAGCTTGGAAGTTCGGCAGCTTCTGATATGGAGCTGAGTTCCAACTTGGTAACTCCCGACGGCAGCACTTTATCCAAAGAGTCCATCACTCCCTCCATCCCTGTGCAGTGCTCCGCCGACAAGCGCAAATGGTCCGTGCTAAAGCGAAAAGCCTCCGTCGAAGCATGCAGTCCTGTGGGAGATTGGAACTTGGGAGTGAGTTCTAACGACGCCGCCAGTCCGTCCACAGCGAACCAAGGTCCGGGCGGTCGGACTGTCTGGTACTCTGTGAGTGTATCCAGTCGTTTGAGCGGCTTGTGCTCCTGATGTACTTGGAACTTCCTCAGAATCTCCGGCCTACCCGTGGTTTTGTGAATGATTCGAGAAGTCGGCGCGACTCTCAGCAAGTCCCTGAAGTCCAGAAAGTCGAGCACTGCTTCCCATACATTGAAAGCCAGGGGAGTAGCAGGCCGAGCCACCCTCTGATGAGTGTCTTTGACCAGTGTCTGCTTGCTACCTCCACACCCCATTAAACATGCTCTAATGCCTATAGAAAGGCCCAAAGGGCGGCTGCAGCCAGACGTAGGGGAACTGCGGCTGCGGCTGGAAGTGCAGGACAGCAGGCTGCCAAAGCTGCGGAAGCGGCGGTCTGCGACACTGACAGTGCAGCAAATCCGCCCGGCAAGTCGGGCAGAAGCCGCCCCCGCAACGACACTGCTGGAAGTCAGTGCCACACAGATAGCAGAACTTGCACCCGCAGCGACACACCACATAGTTGCACCCTTCCATCTTCTCCACCCACATCGTGCACTGCGGACACTTCTTCAGTCCCTGTCTCTGCGCAAGGTCTGCCAGCATCACTTCCGGATCATTACCCGCTAGTTGATTGGCTTCTGGACAGGTGAGGAAAGGGTGGGCGGGGTGGCGGCAGTCCAGGCACCAGCGGACTTTGCACAGTGGACATGTGAAGTCGGGGTTCGCACCTAAGCGTTCGAAGACGAAGGTGCAGTCAGGGCCTGGACACGCGCAGAGTTCGTTTGGGTGCGTTTGGAGGTAGGAGGCGAATCGCAACTCTTCACACTTCCGGTACTCCTCAGTGGTGAGCCTTTCTTGTAGGTCTAAGTCGCTAATGTCTGCTTTGCATGTAGGGAATGGACAGGCTAAAGGGAATTTCCGTTCCTCTATGAGCGTGCTTAGGTGTTCCTTTACACATACAGGGTGGAACATATGCCCGCAACTGTCCAGTGGCAGGTAGTCTGCAGGCTCTATTGCTTCTGTGCATATGGCACATTCAATGGAGGGGACATCTACACTTTCCGCTCTTTTCATCTGGCTATTTGGCGCGAATTGCCGCTTTACACGGATTCGATTTGCTCGAAAAACAGCAGTTTGAAGTCCTTTGGATACGAGACAAAGCTCTATCAAGTGCACCTGAGCAGCAGACAACTCCGCCCCCCGGCAGTCCCTATCCAGTGAAGCCACAAAGGCCAATATCTCTTCCAAGGGTGCATGGCTGTAGCAGCAGCCCGCAGCAAAGGCGCTGACCACTGAAATCTCTCCTTGCATTTGCGCCACTAGGCTGAAATCCGCGCTGAGCTGGGTGAGAGCCGCCATCCTTTTTACGAGGTGTGTTTGCTAGTCTAGAGAGGGCAGTGGTGGCAATCGTGTGTGTTGGGACTGCGGGGTGAGGGCGGGCAGCAGGACAGGACAGTAGGCTTGGGGAGTGGGGAAAAAGGTCATTTCCTGCTGGGTCAGGAGGGTGGCGAGGGAGGAGATGGGCAGATGTCTCTTCCGATGCTGACAAAGCTGTGAAGCCTGGCGAAAGCAGCGGCTGCAGACCTGACAGCGAAACGGCTTTTCCCCTGTATGTATGAATCGATGCTCTGCACGGTTCTGCTTGCTCGCGAATTTCTTGCTGCACAGGTCACACTCATACGTCTTAATCGCCAAGTGAATCGCATTGACGTGTCTCCTCAAATTGAACTTCGTAGAGAAAGTCTGCATGCAGGCTTCATAGTAGCACACGAAAATAGCAGTGTCACTGGGCCGCATCCACACTTACTGATTGCGACAAGCATAGACATAGTAGGGATCTGTAGTGAGATATGGTGAAGAAGGTCGGCAAGTATGAACTGCACGAGAAAATCGGCTCCGGCAGCTTTGGCACAGTCTACAAAGGCTGCGACACTAGTGTGAGTCCTACCTAGACCGGGCTGGTAGTGGCTGTGAAGGCAATTCCCCTCAACGACCTGAAGTCCAAACTCATGCAGCAGTTCGAAATCGAAGTCAAGTCCCTGCAGAAACTGTCTTCTCCCTACATTGTGCGTCTCTTCGACGTGCTAAAAACTGCGCGGAACGTGTATATGTTCATGGAGTACTGTTCTGGCGGAGACCTGGAGCAGGTCCTCAAAGCCATCAAAGTGATTCCGGAGCGAGTGGCTCGCAGACTGCTACGGCAGCTGTTGGAGGCCTTTTTGCACCTACAGGAAAAGAACATCATTCACCGAGACTTGAAACTCGCGAATATACTCACGACTGATAAGGACCTGGAGACGACGGATGTGAAATTGGCGGATTTCGGGTTTGCGCGGATCCTAGCGGAAAACTCACTTGCACAGACTATGCTCGGCACTCCGCTGTTCATGGCTCCTGAGATATTCAACGGCCAGCAGTACAACTTCAAAGCGGATATATGGTCCCTCGGAGTCCTGTGCTATGAAATGCTGGTCGGCCGGCCTGCGTTCCAAGTGGCGACCATAGCGGAACTCAAACTTGCACAGAGAAATGGAGCTCAGTTCCCTGCGAATTGCGCATTGAGTTCCGCAGGGATTAATGCAGTTTCGCAGATGCTGCGCTATGCGCCTGAGGACAGGCCCAGTCTAGCGGACCTGTGCCGTCACCCTTTCTTCCAGGACTGCCCGCCTCCTGAGTCTCCCCCGGGGGAGTCTCCGGTCGTTCCAGACTTTGAGGTGATTGATGCAGAGGAGGCGGAGTTGAGGAGACAGTATGAAGACATTGAGGATGTGGATGAGGAGGCGCCAATAGCAGCAACTGCCTTAGAGGCCGACTTGACCTCAGGACTGACCGGAGCCTTACTCGAGCTCGACAACAAGCTGTACCAAAGCCAGGACTACGAACGCATGGCGGAGATGTACAATCAGCAAGGAGACTACTCCCTCGCCTATGCAGTGTATAGTGAATACGGGCGCGTGCTAGCGGGGATAGAGGCAGAAGTCCGTTCCCTTTCCCTCAAGTGGTCGATTTCCCAGTCCGCGATTTCCCCCTTTCAGCAGAAAGTCGCGCTTGCCAGGGAGCGGGTTTCCACCCAACTCCCTCAAATCCGCGCCCTCGTGGCCAACACCTCCTGCACCCAAAGTCTCATCCTCATTGACTCCGCAGACATCCAAGTCGACGAAGCTGTGCTAGTCGCAGAGGCTCGAAGACTGCTGGAGCAGGCCAGGACGGAGACAGCCCAGCAGCGCTGTTTGGCCTACATACGCGATGGGCTGACGCTGGTGGCGCTTACAGAGGGAGGAGATGCGGCGACTGTGCTGCTGCAGGAGCTGAATACAGCGCAGAAAGAGGCTTTGCAGCGTTATCGTTAGACTGTGGTAACGATAAATCGTATGGAAAGCTACCAGCGGAAGGCAATTCCTCGCAATGGATTCAGCACTCGGCCGTCCCCTCGTAGAAGTGACTACTCTCCTGTGCAGTCCTTGGCTCCAGGGTCACAGGAGGCAGGGTCCAGGGCTGTGGCTGCCGCTATGAAGGCACTACAAGACAAGATCAAGTGGCTGGAAGAAGGCAACTTCCGGCTTATTAGAGAGTTGGAGGCCTGCGAACTCCAGGCCAGAGAGGACATCGAAGCCTACAAACACAGAACCATTGCCCTGCAAGAGCAGCTCCAGGCCCAAGCCGAGCAGTTAGCAGTCTACTCCCTCGACAAAGACCACTCAGAACAGCTCCTACTCTCCCTTTCTCGGCAGTTACAGCAGTCCCAGCAGCTCTTTGCCAGTCAAGGAACTCAGGCCAGAGAACTGCAGGACCGGGTCGCTGCATTGGAAAGACAAGTGGAACAACAAGGAAGGGAGAATTCACTTTTGCAGGCGAATTTGACCCAGGCGGAAGCCGATAGAGCCAAATTGCAAGGAAATCGGAGGGATTTGGAGGAGAAAGTGAGGAGAAAAGTCGAGGAAATCGACACAGAAAAGGAATCTGCGGAGACTATGAAAAACAGCCTTTCCGTCCAGTTCCAAGAGCTCCAAAAAGCCACCAACCGACGAAACGACGAATTCCAAGCCCTACTCCGAGAGGCAAATACCCACAACCAGCACCTAGCCTCCCAACTCCAAGCCAAAGACCTCCAAATCTCCCAGTCCCAAGCAGAACTCACAATGCTCAAGCGCGCCCACCTCATTTCCGAGTCCGCCAGAGCCACTTTGTCCCAAGAAGCCGAAAAAGCGCGTAAATTGGTCTATGATTTGTCTATTTCCCACGATGGACTGGTGCAGTCGATACGGTCGCCCGGGCGGGGAAAGGGCAAAGCAGATGGAGGGGAAATGATGCAGTTGGAAAGGGAGTTGTTGCAACTTAATGAGGAGTACCAGAGTGTATTGTGTAGGGCGGAAATGATGGATTTGAGGCAACTTAGAGGGAAGTTGAGCAGTTTGGCGGAGCAGATGGAGGCGAAAAACGAACAATTGGCGAATTTGCGAAGAAAAACACTCACGAACTCTTAGGTACTTGGTAGATATGGCGAGTTTGACCTGCCAGGAAGTGCAAATGCGGCTTAAATCCGAGCGATTTCACTTCCTGTACTGCACTCGAGCGGAAGCCTCAGCAGAGACCATTGAAGGGTCGATAAGGGTACAGATATATACATCGGTGCCAGAACTGCAGAGGACATTGGAAGAAGCAGGGGTGAAGAATGATGATCACTGGGTGGTTTGCTATGGGGATAGTGGGGTTGAGGAGGCTGCAGAGGTGTGGTGGCTGCTTTCCAGCCTAGGCAGAGCAAACACTGCAGTGCTAGCCGGAGGACTAGCGCAGTGGATAGCTACTGGCCTGCCCGTTACTGCACACCAGCCCTTGACAGTCTCTCTCCCACCTTCCGAATCAGGCTACTCCCTCGTACAGGCGCAACTAGTCACTGCAGCGTTACCGCACAGCCAGGTCATCCACACATTGGTCGGATCCGCCGGTGACATATACTTCGACCCGGATTTGGGTCTAAGAGCGGATGGCTCCCTCGAGACTCCAGACTTGATTCTCGACCTATTGGAACTCAGTGGAGTAGATATGAATCCGGAGATTGTGAAGGTGGTGAAAGGGCCGAAGGCAGGAGTGGCGCTATTGATGCTGACTTGCGCAAATGTGCGCAGACTAGCTATGTTCATAGACGAGAGTCGCTTAGAGGACTGTGAAGGACAAGACCAGTTCCACTCGATACCTCAAACTCCACTGTTTTTGTCCTTTCTGCTCACTAACGACCCTGAGCCCCTACCTCCAGTCCTCCCTGCCTCCTTTACTCCAACCCCCTCTACACCCCGCCCTCCAGCCCCCTCTCCATCCCGTCTTTCACCTCTCAAGCCACATCCCAAGCAAGGAGCGACTGACACCTGTGTGCAATGCACACTCCTTTAGTCCTAGTAATATGCCAAGCCTTCCTAGTGTCCTCGCAACTCTTCTCCTCCTGAACTTACTCAGAGCCTGTGTGCCTGTCATCTGCAGTCAGCTGGACCGATACAACTGCGCAGCCTACAACGAGACTGTGGTCACTATCAATGCTTTCGGCTGCTCGGAGCTGAGTTGCTCACTTAGTTCCTATTTAAACTGGCTCAGTTCTGGTACGTCTGAAGTGCTCAAGTGTGTATCAACTGTCTATATCACTCCTACTGTGAATGATACTACTTGCCCACTCCGGCCTGCAGGTGAGATTTTAGTCAAAGGGGATATATACCCAATACGCTGCGTGACAAATGCGGACTGTTTGCTTGAGAACGGCAACACTACAGAGTGTATTTGTGGACTGGATGGATATCAGTACTGCCAGCCGCCACTGGGCTCTGAGGTATTTGAGACTCTCTGGAACGAGTGCGACTCTGACTCGGAAAGAAGTGTGGACGGAGAAGTCTGGACCTACTATACTACTCTGCAGCAACTCTACGTCTACCAAGTCTCAGCGCCCAGCTGTGCCCAGACCATACTAGACGAACTAGTCCTTCTGGCGGCCTACAACAGTGCCCTCAGCGTAGTCCTGCCCTGCCTCCAGCTCCTATTCTCCTAGTTAACTGTATAGGGCGTTGGCCGCCATTCTCTAGCGCTCCTTTATAATGGAAAGACGCACTCTCCGCATCAAGGGTGTGGCAGTGGAGGTGAGCGCGCACCCATTTCTGCTCAGCTTCCACTACACGGCAGTCACCAAGCCTATCGCTATCATTGACGCAGAAGCCGCAGCCTGCAAAGCCGCCAAAGTGCCAATCAAGCGTCCAGCCAAGCCTATGCAGGAAGACCATGTGGAGAAGAAACAGGCCCCTGCGCCTCTCTCTGAGCCCAAACCCACCCAAACGCCTGAGGAAATGCGGCAAAAACTGATTTCCCGCTTTCAAATGCCTGCCTGTCTGCTCTCCCCGACACTTGCAGTCCCAGAGCCTCCACTTCCACTTCCGCAGGCTGTAGTCCCTGTGCAGGACCTCGGCCCGCCTGACAAATTCGTGCAAATCCTGGACTGTCTCAACAACTTACAGGCCTTTAACAGAGCACAGGCAGAGTACCTCTCCAGACATGGACTTGGGAAGTACCTAGAAGACCTTTCCAAACTCACTGTATGGGACAAGGGGTATCCGCGGTCTTTCCACCGCTTTTCACATAAACTTCCCGCTTCCAATGGGGTGGGACTGACTAGGAGAAGGCCGAAGGGACATTGGGGCGGGTTCAACCTGGAGGACTTGCTGAAGGGCCTGGAAATGTATAGGCCGCCGTGCTATACGGGCGGTTTTCGCTTGGTAAGGCAGAGCAGAGCGGTGTCTTCGAGGGATTTGTCGATCAAGGAGTACCAGATGGACCGGGTTCCGCTGCCGAATGAGCCTGAGGAGGTCAGTATAAGTGCCTAACTGTCAGCTTTAGCCGTTTCCCTTAGAAATTAGTAGGAAGTCCGCAGATTGCGAAGACTTCCCTGGGACCGAAAGTACGTTTTTCTCTATTTAAGTCTATCTGGCTAAATCTAGGCCTCGAAGTAGCCTATTTTCCTCCAAGCCTCCAGAGCTCGCATTGACAAATCGTCCCTCCGTTCGGACTCTAAAGGCCGCTGCAAGCCTATATTTGATATAATGAAGCGGAGAGACAATCGGCGTGATGCTCCTCGCGTCCCTTCGAAAAGTCCCCTCGCGCCCAAGCCCCGTCCTGGCCGCTCTCGAGACTTATCTGCTTCTTTGAAAGGTCTGGAGAGCTTGTTGGAGGCGGAGGACCCGTCGGACCATGAGTTTTCCTTTAGCAGGGAACATGGACTGGAGAGAAGTGGGAGCCAAACACCTGTGGATCTAGCGAAAGTGGGGTCCTCTGGTAGCAACTCCACCAGTTCGACCAAGGAAATACACGAAGGAGGGCAGGTGGAAAAGTCACTAAAGGCCGTAAGTGCTCAACTCGCTCAGATCGAGGGAAAGCGCAGCTCCGAGTCCTACTCCTGCACTATGGCTTTAAAGAAAGCCAAAGACAAGCTGCAAGGACTTGCAGGCCTGGAAAAGGCACTTGCAGAGCGGAAAGCTGCTCTAGGGGCGCAGGAGCAACGACTACTGCAGTGGCAAAGCGACCTGGCGGCCCAGCAGCGCGCTCTGGAGACCAGGACGAAGGAGCTGAACTGCAGGGAGGGGCAGATCGACCAGTACGTGCCTCGCATTCAGCAGTTGGAACAGGAAGTCACGGAGGCACGCAAGTGTGCACATGAGCCTGTGGGGCAGACTTCCCAGTCTCTCCCCAAACTTTCCCAAATCGAAAGCGAACTGAAGCGCACAGCCGCCCTCCTCGAAGCCCGCACCTACGAACTGATCCGGGAAGAGCGAGAAATCCAAAGGAAGGAAACAGACCTGCAGCTCCGTCACTCCGCCCTGCTGTCAGACCAGGAGAAGTGTGTAGTGCTGAGGACGGAGGTGGAGACTGCCCAGGAGCAGCTGCAGGCTTCGAGAAGCCATGTGGAAAGTCAACTGCAGAAACTTAGGAAAATGACTACGAGGAAAGAAGCGGAAATGAGCAGTTTGTGGGTGTTGGACGGAGTCGTTTCCGCTGTCTTGAGCTCTAGACAAGTTAAGCTGGTGGGCGTCTTGGAGGGGAAAAGGGAGGAAAGTGAGGCCTTGGTGGCTTCGCTGACAGCGGAATTAGCAGAAGTCAGACACTTGCAAGTGACTTTGAAGCGGGAAACCGAGGCTGTGACTCACTTAAACGAGCGAATCCGAGAGACAGAGGACCGAGTCAACAAGCGAGAAAGCGCTCTAAGCGCTGAACTGGCCTTGATGAAGGAAGGCAAAGCAGAGCTACTGCTGAAAAGGCGGGAAGAGGCCTTGGCTGCCAAGGAAAAAGCCTTCAACGACAAGCTGCGGAGGCTAAAAGAGGCCCAGGAAGAGCTGAAGCAGCGGGAAGTGCTGGTAACGCAGAGTGCCCTGGAAGCCTCAAAGCCCTCAGAAGCACAAAATACGCACTTTTCGCACAATATAGCAGTGGAAAGCTCGTATGTGAGTGGACTGCAGGCGGAGTTGAAGGGTAAAGAAAGGGAGTTGGAGGGCAGGGCCAAGGCTCTGATGGAGCGGGAGAAGTTGCAGCAGGAGAAAGAAGCCAGTTTGCTCGACTTTCAGCGCTCTGTCGAGGCCAAGCAAGGCAAGCTGCAGTCGATCTGGGCAGGCCTGGCCTCCGCTGCTAACCTAATGGGCAAAGCCACAGACTGCGCAGCTCCTGAGGACTGTCCCAGCGACACCAGCCTGTCCTCAGCTTCCGAAGTCAGCGACTTCACTGAAAGCTTCAGAGTGAGACAGGTGCAGCTCATGGAGCACTTCGCTGATGTGGATAGAGAAAAGCAAGAGATGTCCGCCACTCTGAGAGAGTTCCTGGGTGGCGGGCTGTAGCTATGGTAATATAGGTTTTGCGAGGATTAAGCACCAAAATAGCGACTTTCGCAAGGAAAAAAAGCACTATTCGGACTGATAATTCGCATGTGAAACTTTTTCCTGTGAAAATCGTATCTAAATTGCAGGGAAATGGGGGAAACTCACATATTTCCCGCCATATCTTCAGCCAATGGCTCTTTTTCTATCGAAATACCGCTCCATTTGTCCTGCCCAGTCCTTAATTTAGGCGTAAAGGTAGGATTCCTGGTGACTCGGCCCTGAAAAGCGGATTATACAGTAGTTTTCCCCTATGTCATCAGAGAGTGGACAGAAATCGCCTTCCGGAAAGTGCGTCAATCCCTATATGGCAGGCTCGGATGGCCTGCAAATGGCCTGGGCTTGCTACCGAACTGGTCCTTTTCGCAGTGCTAGTCGCGTAGATTTCCTAAAATGCTACCCTAGACTATTGCGTGTGCTTGGACTGCTGCGATCCCCCAACTTCAGCCTCTTTCTCACCAGCAGGGCTTTGAGCTGCATTCGCCTGCCTCTTCGCTCTCGAACTGGCCTTGCGCTCATTGGCTCGGGGTCCACCCACTCCTCCTCTGTTATCACAGACAGTGTCTTGGGGTCTCTCATCAGTCGCTCTAGACTGCTAACGGGAGTAAGCGGCAGGGAGGTGACAGTGCTGGAGACTTGGCCGGGCTTGGGAGCAGGACTGTCCGCGTAGCAGGGAAAAGCGACCTTTTGTCCCATGCTAATTCACCATTATAAGGAAATCGCTGTAATTTGCTAAGCTAAAGTCGGTAGTCTGGCCCTCCAATGGAGTGGGAAAGGGTCACTAGAGACACTGAACAGTCCGAAGAAACCGTCGCAGCCTTCGTCCCCACCCAAACCAGTCCTTCCACTGACCCAGAATGCACCTTTTCCCCGAACAAACACCTCTTCGTAGGTATTTCATACAGGAACAAGTACCCATTCTGACTGACCACCGCCACTCGAGTGCCCCCTTCCTCCAAAGCCAGGTAGGTCAGTGTGTGCCACTCACAGATGAAAGTGGTGCGGAAGGTGTGCAGCAGGGTCCAGGTCGCGGGGTCGTAGACTCGGAGTTGCTGGTCGTCGGAGCAGGAGACGAGGAGTTCGGACAGGCCTGGCCATGCCTCTGCGTTTACTTCTTTCCATGCCACTCCCGTAACCGCATTCCGATGCTTCGGCAAAGTTACCACTTTCTGCCCAGTCTCCAAGTCCCAAACCACCACAGTCTGGTCCTCCGACCCCGTCGCGATCCTCTCCCTCCCGCTGGGACTCCAGCACAAAGTCCACACTTCACTATAGAGCGTCAGCGACCCGAAACTTTGGTCTGGAGCTGTTTCCGAAGGCGCATGCGCCAGTATAGCGAAAATCTCTATTGGACTTCCCTGTGCCATGTCATATACCTTTAGCTCTCCAAGTGTATTCCCCAGTGCCAGTTTCCACCCTCTCCAGCTGAGACATACAATCGTATTTTGAATGTTGAGTATTTCGATAGGCTCTGAGGACTGGTCTGCAGGGGAGTTGAGGCGGTACAGGGTTCCTGCCATGGTGCCGATGAGGAGGTAGGAGTCACTTGGGTCCCAGGACATACAGCGGACGGGCAGGAACTAGATGGGAAGTACTACGGAGAAGCGGGCGATGGGTTGGTGCAGGTCGGTTTCGATGGCCCAGACGAATACCTGCCCTGTGAAGTCTCCAGAACACAGCAGCGACCCTGCCTTATTCAAAGCCACCCCACAGCAAGTGGTACTGTGCCCGGTTTCACTTATGCAAGTCGCTCCTTCCGGACTAGGAAAATTGGGGAAAGAGCATAGAAAAACGCCATTTTCCTCACATACGAATAGTTCTCGATCCTTAGATACCCAGGAAAGGTGGTAAAGTCCCTTAGATAAGCACTCAAAAGCGGTTTTTACAGTCATCACAGCCTCGTTATTCGGACTTATAACCTCTAATAGTTCCGGTAACTTCCCTCCCCCGACCCGAATCTGCGTTATCAGTCTGCTTCCAGGGCTGAAATAGACCCAATCATCCACCATCGTAAGGGCAATAATGGCCCCAGCGCCCGCTATCTTGCAACTAGCGAGGATTTCCAGCCTTTCCATATCCATCACCAGCAAGTCTCTACTCAGATAAAGCAGTGCACATTTGCCTTTTTGGTTGTTTTTGCTGCATACAATGTAGGACACAGTTTCCACTTTCAGCGAATTCGCTGTTCCACTAAGGTCGAAAAGGCAGGAAAAGTAGCAATTGGTCCGGTTTTCCCGTCTGACAGCCCTCGAAGCCTCGATGTCGATGGACGGGTTCGCGGCTTCTGCAGGGAAATCGAGGGTGGCTTGGGCTGGGTCCAGAGGCTGGTCCTTTCGAAAGGTCGAGGTAAGGTCTGGCTCCAGCACAGTTTCCCTCATAGCGAATAGGCAATTCTGAGGAGTGAACTCCGGGAAGCGGTAATTCCCTACTAGCTTGAAGATTTGCACGAATTGGCCGGTTTCTAGGGACCACACGTCGATTGTGCCGTTTGCAGGGCCGAATTCGCCGCAAGCGCAGACCAATTTGCCGTCCTCTGAGACTGCGCCGTGCCTCAAAGTCCGCTGTGAGGCCTGCGTCTGCGCCTTTCTGACTCCGTCCAGTCCGTACAGACCCACGCTTCCGCTGTAGGCCATGGCCACGAGACTGAGAGGAAAGCAGGGCAATAGGACCATTACTGTGTCGTCTGCAGCCTTAAAGCGAGTTTCCACCTCCAAATTGCTGAGGCTGCGGATGTGCACTTCCCCTCCCAGCGGCACCGCCACTTTGTCCTTCAGCATCGCAGCAGCTGGATACCGAGCCGACTGAACCCCATAAAATCGGCTGTTTAGTCTGAACTCAGACTCCATTATACAAATTCCCTCTATCCGCACTACTGCCCTTTCTAGCCACTACCAGGTGAGGAAACGCCGATAATAGTTGGTAATATGAGCGGCAGCAACTAGTAGTTTCCACTTAGTCTTGAAGTCAAGACCAAGACCTGGCCGAGGGATTCTCACGGCTTGTTTGACTATGAGGCTGGAAGCTTGGCCAAATCGACCTGCAAAACCGTCACTTCCTGCCGTCTAATCCGCTCCGCCGACAAATGCGAGTTCTTGGAGGGCGACATGCCCGACAACTCCGAAAGTCTCTTCGCCATCACCGAGCGAGGCAGTAATTCCCACTTAGACGAGTTTTCCATCAAGCCGCTGCACGGCCCCGAGAAAGTGTGGCTGATCGTGAAGGACTTAGACGAGGAAAGGATAAGGCTAGTGGAAGGGGACGTTTTGAAGCTGGGAAGAGCCTTGTTCCGGGTGAAGCAGTTGAGTCCGGATGGGGAGACTCGGCCTATGTTCGCGAGTCAAGTCCCGGCCACGCCTGTTGATATCTACGACCCAGGCCTAGGCCAAATCCTTGCATGTCGGATTTGCCTTTCAGACATACAAAGTGAGGAAAACCCGCTGATTTCCCCTTGTAAGTGTGCGGGGACGATGAAGTTCATTCACCTGGAGTGTCTGCAGAACTGGCTCAAAAGCAGACTCAACTTGAAGCAAAATGGCTCGGCGTTGTCTTACTTTTGGCGGACTTTGGATTGCGAGTTGTGCAAGGAGGACTTCCCCACGTGCATTCAAATCAGAGAGAAGAGTAGGGATTTGGTGGAGGTGCACAAGCCGAATTGTCCGTTTATTGTGCTGGAGGACATTAAAAGGGACCAGGCGAGCAGGGAAAGCTCGAGTAGAGGTCTGCACGTAGTGAGTATGAGCGACGACTCCGGGTTCAAGCTCGGCCGCGGCCACGACTGCGACATCCGCATTTCCGACATCTCCGTGTCCCGAACACACGCAGAAATCTGCCTGCGCACTGGTGGCTTCTACCTGCAAGACAAAGACTCCAAATTCGGCACCTTAGTGCAAGTCAAGCGCCCACTGCACCTGGTCCCCGGCAGTCCCTTGTCCCTGCAAATCAACAGAACTGTGGTAGTCGTGAAGGTGAAGCAGCCGTGGGGACTGCTGCAGTGCTGTCGCTGTCTGCAGAAGTCGCCCCAACTGGTCACTTCTTCCATAGGGAAGTCCCTGGATGAGAGAGAGTCTGCGGCTGAGGACGGACCCGGGGCAGTGCGGGAGAGTGAGGCAGTGAGGGGAGCGGAGGAGCGCCTGATTGCACTCAATATCCACCATGACTAGGCTAATGCAGACTCTAGGAGCGGACAGTTACTCCGCGTTTCCACTGAATTTGCTTCGATGTAGTCTTTTAGTGCTTAGAATGGACGAGAGATTAGGAATATTGTAGGCAATTGCTGCTATATTCGGAGAAAAGACGAAATATAGGGAAATGTTGCAAGAATTCCCCAAATTACACATATAAATATATGCGAAAATCGCCTT
>Ga0247837_1004591_pt1 | contig 21982 bp, 16 predicted proteins | sample LaCtaG_2_FD_187115 | JGI IMG/M metagenome (GOLD analysis project Ga0247837, IMG submission 187115) | Freshwater microbial communities from meromictic Lake La Cruz, Castile-La Mancha, Spain - LaCruzMarch2015_14.5m | ecosystem: Environmental > Aquatic > Freshwater > Lake | place: Spain: Castile-La...
AAAACGTCGACTCTTCGTTTGTGTTAGCTTTCTTCGATCTTCAATTCCCCGGGACGATGATGCGGCTCCATAGCCCCGGTAGGGGCGTCAGCGATTAGCCCACGGCGTGAGCCGTGGGATTCAGCCTTACGTGTGGGTTGGATGGTATCGTTGACCCAACCGGACGAATTCGATTTGATGAATTTCAACATGTCGGAAACAAGAATCGTCGGGGGAATGCCCGCCATGATATGAATGTGATCTTCGATACCACCGATTTCCAAAAGCACGCCCTCTTTCTCTCGAATGATACCGCCTATGTACTGGTAGAGTCGTTCTCGAAATTCAGGACGAATGGTCTTGAGGCGGTATTTCGTGCTAAATATCAAATGGTAGGTCAACGACGTATAGGTTCGCCCCATGCTGTTACTCGCTGTCGCCCCTACCGGGGCTGTTGAGTTCTGAATTTCTGAATCCCATGGCTCGCGCCATGGGCTAATTGATGTCGCCCCTACCGGGGCTATTGGATATTGCAAAACTGCGACCATCGTACGGCAGCTCGTTTACTATTACAACACGTTGTCCAGACATTGCAGAAACTAGCAAGTGGTATGCACATCAGCGACACGATTGGATCAAGAAACGAAAAAACCCTGCAATCCTTTGGGAATTACAGGGTTTTCGCAAATCGGGCCGGCGGGATTCGAACCCACGACCTCTACCACCCCAAGGTAGCGCGCTAGCCAGGCTGCGCTACGGCCCGATTTTGCTCAACATGGTCTTCGACTGGAAGTCTTCAACCATCCCGAGTGTCCAGAGTTTAGCCGAAAAGATTCCGTTAGCCAAGGTTCAACTGGTGAAGGTTCATGCGAATAAAAGCGCTTACCTGCTCCGAAAAAGACAAAAGTACTTTGGCAATGACAAATTAGAAACAGCCGGCAAAAGTAGCGGCACGCTCCGCCGTGCCGTCCGCAATCCAGCTTTTGCTGGAACTTCGGGTGAACGGCACATGGAATGTGCCGACTACTTTGACTTTTGCCGACTGAGTCAATTCAACCAAAATCCCGTTCGCAATTTGGCTACAATAAGTCTTCCTACTCAGCCTTTGGTAAGTGCAAGTCCAGTCCATGACCATCGATGAATCTTTTGACGAGCTTTACAAACGACTGCGAGGCTCGCGCTGCGCTGCTCCGCTCTTGCAAGCACGAACGTACTTCGATGCCGGTGACGCAAGCCAAACACTTATCGAACTTCAAAAGATTCGACAAACCTACATCGAAACTCGTAAATCACTGCTTGATGCGGAAGCAAACATCGAACTTCCAAATGTTCGCGAGTCGCAGCAGCGAAAGCGACAGAGTAAAGCCTCTGACGCCGTTGAACATTTCGATGAACTGATATCTTTGTTGATGATTCAGTCTAGAACAACAAAGCCAATTGAACCGGTTGCAAGGATTTCTCGGCCCAGACCAGAGAAAGCAGCGTCCAGCTCCCCGAAGGTTTCGCACGTTGAGGAAGTTGAGAATCGATTGCGGAAGGAGCTTGCATTGGCCACGTCTGAGCAAGAGGTTCGCGATCTTCTCAAGCCGCATTTCGAGCTCGTTCCTGTCGATGCTAAACATGAATTTGAAAGCGGTGAGCGGATGGTCCTGTTTTCAAACGGCTTAGGGCATGTGATCCAAATCGATGATCCACCTTTCATCGATAACTCGGTTCGTGTTCTGACTTGGTTCGATCAAAAACATATGCTCCCCATACCAACAGACAAGTTCCTTAAGTCAGCCGCCAAGGGACGTATCCATAGACTTTTGATGCGTAAATTAGAAGAAGGCGAGTCGTTTGGCGAGGAAACCCAGAAAACCGAGTCCAATCCTAAGGACGAATCTAAGGACGAAAACAAATTGGTGTCCGAGACCGCTGAACGGGACAAGATCTTAGATATGGGTGCCTTCACTCAGTTGCTCGATGCGGCGCAGCGAAGCGGTATCGTTCCCGGGTCCAACATCATCATCCAAGTTCGCGATTGTGAATATCGACTCGGAAAATACAACAAAGCTCTGCAAATGATGGAGACTCTTTACACCACCTTTCTTGGATCCGAGTCGCAGCGGAATCAGAGACTGCAACGCGAGGAGATGGAGATCGCAAGTGGTCGCAAGAAGATGTCGCCTCGTGAGCTTCAGTTGAAACGATCGCAAGACAATCAAGCAACTCAAGCGGTCGATCGTACCAAGGTTCGCTTCCAACGCGTGCTCGAAGGGTTGCGAGGCTTGTTGCATCTGGAGCACACCGCGGCTGCGCAAGATTAGGAGTCGAACGGTAGTACGGTACGTAACGATCGATCTATGTGTCCGCATTGCGCCCAAGGTTCCGTAGACGTCTAGGCTTATCAATCCGTTACATCTTTACACGACAGGTTGCCGATAACTTGGTTGTCCAGGGAGAATCCGCTGCAAGGATGCAGCGAGCGTTTTCGAACGCTATCCCCTCATAACAGGAAGGAGCCTGAAGCACTGCATTTTTGAGATACCTACGGAGCTGAGTCATGGCAAAAAAAGATGTTTTCCGAGTCGTTACACGAGCTCAAGATGGCTCGCTCAAGATCCGTGATTTCCATAGTGCGGAAGTTATTCTCCATACCCATTCCCAAACCGGCATTGATGACAGCAGTACCGATCTTGATCTTCGCGGAATGCCAATCTTCAAAGGCCTGATTGGCCCGATTCCAGAAGGAAAGAACATTGTTCGGTACGAAAGCCCAGAAGTCTTTGAGGCAATGACCAAAGAATGGGCGACCAATAAGCCACGCCGCCGCCGACGTGCGAAGGCACCCGTGGATGCACCGGCAGTGAGTGAATGGGTTGTTCCAACGCAAACAAGCTGAGCCTTTCGAAACCCTCCCCGAGCGATTCACCGCGAAAAGTGTCGACGTTTTTCATCGCCATCAGATGCAAAACGCCCAGCCATAACTTAGCGAAATTGAATCGCCTTCGAGCTAGTCCGAACCGCAGCCTTTGGCTAGAGTAGAGCCTACCCCAACCAACCTCTACCCATACCGTTGCTTCATGCCTGACTTGATTGCACAAGGACCAACCCCTTCCGATCGTTGGCGCCGACCACTTCCCAAAGAAAGCATCCCCCCCAAGCCTGTCGTACTTGGCCGGACTGCTACGGGTTGGTCGGTGCCTTGGGACGATCGTATTTCACGCTGCCATGCTTCCATGACTTGGAATGGCGCCCGACTGGAAGTCGTTCGCACTTTGGATGCTCGGAATCCAATTTTCTACAAAGGGCTTCGGCAGGACGAATTCGCGATCGGGATTGGCGATCACTTCGTCATAGGCCAGACGACATTCAGTTTGGTGGATCAGCGAGTCCGAGTCATGGCACAGCAGGAGGATGCGCCGGCCCTGACCGAGCACACCTACGCTTCAACTCAATTGCGTCAAGCGCGTTATCGCGATGCCGACCGCCGCATCGAAGTACTGAGCCGTGTACCCGAAATCATTTCCAGTAGCGCCAGCGATGAGGAAATGTGCGTTCGGGTCGTAAACGTGTTGATGCAAGGAATCCAACAAGCAAACTTCGTGGCCATCGTGGCGGACCAACGCAGCGATGTGACCGTCGCCCCCTCGTTGAACTTGAACAAGCCGGCCAAAGGTAAATCTCTCAGCGAAAACAATCCATTCGGAATTCGGTTGCTGCACTGGGACTCACGGAATCTTGGTGGGCATCAGTTCTCTCCCTCTGCCCAGCTCATTCATCAAGCCACCTCTAGCCGCGAGAGTGTGTTGCACGTTTGGAGCCGCGCCATCGAAGCAACTCAGGCTTCGTACACTCAGAGCGAAAATGTAGATTGGGCGTTTTGCACTCCAATCAATAGTGAGTCCTGTCCTGGGTGGGCGATCTATGTTGCCGGAGATTTTTCCAATTTGCTTCCTCAGAACGCACGCGACGCAACCTCGGCCATTGCCGTTGATTTGCAAGATGACTTAAAGTTTGCAGAACTGACAGCAACCACCTTGGGTTCGTTACGGCAGACACGCATGCTGCAGCGCCGTCAAGATTCGCTTCGACCGTTCTTTGCACCGGTTGTTCAACAGGCGTTAGCGGCTCGTGACCCGGATGAAGTCCTAGCCCCGCGCGAAGCGAACGTATCCGTCCTCTTTTGCGACCTGCGAGGATTCTCACGACAAAGCGAAGAGTCCGGTGGCAAGCTTTTGGAATTGCTACGTCGGGTTAGCGATGCTCTGGGGGTGATGACCCATCACATTCTAGACCGGAACGGAGTCGTCGGCGATTTTCATGGGGACGCTGCTATGGGGTTTTGGGGCTGGCCGCTGGAACAGAAAAGTTCGGTTTTGCAGGCTGCTCAAGCGGCGCTTGCGATTCGTGCAGAATTTGAAGCGTCAGCCATTATTGATAGTCATCCATTGGCCGGATTTCGTGCGGGGCTAGGGATTGCTACTGGCAAAGCTGTCGCGGGTCGGATTGGAACTGTCGACCAAGTGAAGGTGACCGTCTTTGGGCCGGTGGTAAATCTCGCCTCGCGTTTGGAAAGCATGACCAAGCAATTGCGGGCACCGATCTTAATGGACGAGGCTACTGCCAGTCGCGTTCGAAGCGAAGTGGATCCCAGCATCGCACGCACTCGTCGCGTTGCTCGCGTTTTGCCGGTCGGAATGTCGACTCCGCTGATGGTCAGTGAATTGCTTCCCCCCGAGGGCCCGAAGGAGCTGCTGAGCAATGCTCACATCACCGCTTATGAAAAAGCTTTAGATGGACTCCAAGACGGAAACTGGAGCGAAGCCTTTCGAATGCTACATCAGGTTCCTGCCGAAGACAGGGTGAAGGACTTCTTGACCGTCTTCATCGCGCAGCATGGCCGGTCAGCACCCGCGGATTGGGAAGGTTTTATAAGGCTTCCCGAGAAATGACCCGATCTGATTTGATCACTCAAAATGGCTCAGCCCCTTGGAGCGATTGGTGGAAGCCTGCGTTTCAAATTGCCACCTCCATTCTTGTCCTTCCATTGATTGCGACGGCGACGATCAGCGGCAAAAGCTCGACCGAGAAGCTATTAACGCTTTTTGTCCAACCTTACTTCGTTTTGCTGATGGTTGTTCTTTGGGTTGGTTTGGTGTTGTTGCGAAGAGGTCAAAAAGGGGCGGGTTGGCTTTTGATCGGTTTGGTTGCAATTCTGTGGATAGCGAGTACTTCGGTTGTAGCATCAACTGTTGTTCGCTATTGGGAAAGTTTGGTTTCAACGAACATCCCGACGTCGGATAAGCCGTTCGATTATGTGGTCGTGTTGGGTGGCGGGACCGGAAAATCTCCGGACGGACGTGCCCAATTGAATGATGCTGGCGATCGAGTTGGGTACGCAGCCATCCTATTCTTGCAAGGCAAAACCAAAAACCTTATCGCCACCGGGGACGTCATGGCGATCCGAGGAGCTCTGTCGGGAGGACTTGAACCTGGGAACGACCCTAGCGAGCAAACCCGGATGATTTGGAATGCGCTAGGTATTCCAGACGAAAACATTTTTGAAATCTCGGGACAAAACACTTTTTCCGAGCTTTCGTCGTTACGAGATCACCCTGAATGGTGGAAGGACAGCCGTTGCGGCCTCATTACGAGTGCTTTTCATTTACCTAGAGCGATGAAACTCGCAGAACAAGCCGGGGTTCAGGTGGAGCCTTTGGCGGCTGATTATCGAAGCGGCTCGGGCCCGTTGCTTATTCAAGACTTTTTCCCCAGAGTGAGTGAATTAGAAAATATCAGCATGATTCTCAAGGAATGGATCGCGATTCGGATTCGGCGGTAATTATTTATGCTTGTAGGTCCCATAGCCTAGCGGCTACAATGACTGCACGAATGTAATATGGTGGGAGAGATTTTGGTCAGGTCAGTTACGACATGATTCAAAACGCCGAAGGCGCAAAGGGCCCTGAACCGCTCAGGCAAAAGAACCGCCAGCATTTCTTCGTCTCTGGAGAGCGATTCCGCAGTTCCCGCAACTGCGAGGAATCCACCGAAGGGGAAAGGCACGCGTGCCGAGATCTCTCAGGTAAACGGACAGAGGGGCGAGTTGGATACCCAAGCTCCATGGGGAGCAAACGGTGTTCGTTGACGCGCATTTGCCAGCTAGCTTGCAAATGGGGTCAACCTGATCGTCCCAAACTTTCTCTATCCCCGTTTTTATGAGGCAATTTCATGGCTCTGTCGAACGCACATTCTTTGGTTTCGCCCTTTGTAAGTCGCCACATCGGTCCACGCGAGCATGAAATCGAAGCCATGCTCCATGAATTGGGATACCGTTCGCTGGACGAGCTAACGTCGGCGGTGATACCACTCAACATCGCAGACAATACTCGCATGCAACTGCAAGCAGGCGTCACAGAAGAGCAGGCTTTGGAAGAACTGCGATCGATTGCGAACAAGAACCGGGTCCTCAAGAGCTTTATTGGGCTCGGTTATTATGGGACGTTTACCCCCAAGGTCATCCAACGCAACGTGCTTGAGAATCCCGCATGGTATACGGCCTACACACCTTACCAACCCGAAATTTCGCAGGGGCGCCTCGAAATCCTGTTCTATTTCCAAACGATGATTTGCGAATTGACGGGCATGGATATCTCCGGCGCGTCGTTGCTGGACGAGGGGACAGCGGCCGCGGAAGCCATGGCTCTTTGTCATCGATCGAGCAAGCAGGCCAATGCAAACTGCTTTTTAGTTTCCACCGGATGTCATCCTCAAACCATCGATCTGATTCGCACGCGAGCAGAACCCTTAGGAATTCAGGTTCAACTTTTCGATCAAACGAAGCCAGTGACCGATTGGACCAATGTATTCGGAACTTTGGTTCAATACCCTGCAACCGATGGCTCGGTAGGTGATTTCTCAGAACATATCGCAGTAGCCCATCAACATCGCGCGATGGTGGTCATGGCGTCCGATGTTTTGGCATTAACTCTGCTCCAATCGCCTGGAGAACTTGGGGCGGATGTGGTTGTCGGCAATACACAGCGTTTTGGCGTTCCGTTTGGTTTTGGTGGCCCTCATGCAGCATTCCTTGCGACCAAGGATGCGTTCAAGCGCACATTGCCTGGGCGGCTGGTTGGACAATCGATCGACGCGCATGGCAAGCCCGCATTCCGGCTGGCGCTTCAAACGCGAGAGCAGCATATACGTCGCGAAAAAGCCACTTCCAACATTTGTACGGCGCAAGCCTTGTTGGCCATTATGGCGACTCTTTATGCTTGCTACCACGGGCCGGAGGGACTTCGGGCGATTGCTTCTCGAGTGCACGGGTTGACTATGCGTCTCGCGAGATCCCTGAAAAAGCTCCAAGTAAAAATCGTGTGTGACCAAGTATTCGACACACTCACCATCGAAACCGGTGCGTCCACGGATTCTATTTTGAAATTGGCCCGCGACGCTGGTTTCAATCTACGCAAGTACGATGCATCGCACATCAGTGTCTCGCTTGACGAAACCACTTCGGAGCAAGAACTTGTTGCGATTCTGGGATTTTTTGGCGGAACCGAACTCGATGGGAACGATCAATCCGTTTTGCCGAATGACGTGTTTCGAGACGATGAATACTTGACGCAATCCGTCTTTCATCAGTATCGCAGCGAAACCGAAATGATGCGATACCTTCGCCGCTTGTCGGAAATGGACATCGCCTTGGATCGAGCTATGATTCCGCTAGGGTCTTGCACGATGAAGCTGAATGCAGCCACGGAAATGACACCGGTGACGTGGCCTGAATTCAATGCGATCCATCCCTTCGCACCCGCGGATCAATGGGTTGGCTATCGCGAAATGATCGATCAACTGGAGTCGATGCTGTGTGCAGTTACGGGCTACGATGCGATCTCGCTTCAGCCCAATGCGGGCTCGCAGGGGGAATATGCGGGGTTGCTGGCCATCAAGCAATACCACGAATCACGCGGAGACATTCATCGCAACATTTGCTTGATTCCCAGCAGCGCCCATGGTACGAATCCCGCAAGTGCGCAGATGGTCAACATGCAAGTGGTTGTCATCAAGTGCGACGAACAAGGCAACGTCGATTTGGCAGATTTGGATGCAAAGATTGCAGCGTATCCAGGGCGAGTTGCGGCAATCATGATCACTTACCCATCGACCCACGGGGTTTTCGAAGAAGTAGTGACGGAGGTATGTGCGAAAGTTCACGACGCAGGTGGGCAAGTCTACATTGATGGTGCGAACCTGAACGCGTTGGTCGGAGTTGCCAAGCCCGGCAAGTTTGGCGGCGACGTTTCCCACTTGAACCTCCACAAGACATTTTGTATCCCTCATGGCGGTGGAGGACCGGGTGTAGGTCCCGTCGGTGTGCGATCTCATTTGGCACCGTTCCTTCCCAAGGATGGCACACATCACGGTCGACTCGGACCCGTCGTCAGTTCGGCACCATTCGGTAGCGGTAGCATTCTGCCGATCTCTTGGATGTATATTCGGATGATGGGTGCAGAAGGATTGCGACGCGCAACCCAAGTCGCAATCCTAAACGCCAACTATATCGCGCACCATTTAAAGGCGAATTACAAGATTCTGTACACGGGCAACCATGGCTTGATCGCTCATGAATGCATCTTGGATACTCGCGTCATGAACGATGAGGGGCACGTCTCCGTGGATGATATCGCCAAGCGTTTGATCGACTTTGGTTTCCATGCACCTACCATGTCGTTCCCAGTCGCTGGAACTTTAATGATCGAGCCCACCGAAAGCGAATCGCTCAGCGAGATCAAGCGATTCTGTCGCGCCATGAACCTTATCTTTGCCGAATACGAGAAGGTGCGCGATGGGGTTTGGCCAGCGAACGACAACCCGCTTTGCAATGCTCCCCATACGTTGGATTTCGTGCTGGACGAACAAGGCATACGGAACTACTCGCGTCGCGAAGCGATTTGTCCAGATCCAGATCACGATTATCGAGTCAAGTACTGGCCACCCGTTGGCCGGGTGGACAATGTATATGGGGATCGAAACCTGGTTTGTTCATGCCCACCCATGGAATCGTACAATTCGACATCAGAGCAAGAGTTGGCCATGAGCTTAGGGACTTCGAATTAGCACGTTGAACGATGTCGCAATAGCGAATCAATTTTTTGGCCCATTCGATCCGTTACAGTCTATATGCCGAATGGTGAGATAGGCTTTCAATCTGTCATTTCTTTATCGACAGTTTGGAAGCCGTCTACAGTACTCTTTTCAAGTTGCTGTCGAGCACGGTCGACAATTCTTGCGAGGGCTTGGCCTTTTAATTGAAACTGCTTTTTGAGTTCTATTTCGGTTTGGTCAGTCCCACAAATCATCTCAAGCAGCAAATCCTCTAACGCGTTCGAGATCCGACATCGAGGCTTGCAGAAGTTTTGTTTCGCGACTACGTGACCATGCTCCGGGCAGTAGACTCGAGGAAATGTTACATTGACCCACACGGGCATGTTTTCAAAGTCAATATGGCGAATCAATCTAGGCTGCGCAAGGCCACGCGGCGAACTCACTCTCTCGCAGTAAGCGCAAGTCAAAACAGATCCAGACTTTTTCGTTGCGGTGACGATGATATGTGAATTCTTTGAAATGGTCTCGATCGGTTCGCAAGGAAGCAATAGATCAGCCAAAGAGGCGATGTATGTCAAAAGTCTATCATCAATGGGCATGATGTTCTGTTTCGGAAACGCAAAAGCGACTTTGTTATCGAGCTTCAACTCGGAAAAACTATATCGCTAGTGCGAACCAAATCAAGGTTTGTGCGTTTATCGCATGTCAAAACCCAAAATTTTTTTCTCGATAGTCACCAAAACGGTTACCCTCAAACAACTTATGTCTCCAAACGCCAACAATACTTTTTAAGACCACTCAGGGGCAATTATCCAATTTCTTGTATAACTCCCGAAGACAGGGCAAATACTTCAATTCGTGAACAACTAACGATCCCCATCTGTCTTTCCGAGAACATTGAGTTGCGATTATGACATCTTCAGGCATCCATCGGATAACGAGACTGAAAAGGTTTAAAGTCGTTTTATGGGTCCATCTTGCTATTCTTGTTGCTTTTCAATCGAATCGCGTCGCAGCGGACGAAGGGAAGCGTCCAGCAGGACCATCGAGTTCCGCGAAGCCAATGAGTTTTTCGGCCGACATCCTTGAAAATCAGCAAACCATAACCGTAGATGTAGGAACGCAACTCGTTGGAACGAGCGTGAAGGTAGAAGTGTCGCTCAAAAACACGTTAGATACCGATTTGGACTTAGACTTAAAGCCATCTTGCAATTGTACTGCGCTCTCGACATTGAAGATGCGAGCCGCCAAATCGGAAGCAATCGTGATCCGCACTGAGGTTAAGTTTCCCGCGTCGGCCAAGAAGTTTCAATCAAGCATTATGTTTGTCGATCAGCAGCGGACTATTGCGTTCGCGCTGGTGGTTGAAGCCAACGTCATCGATTCTATCTCCATCGAGCCCTCCCCTTTGGTCATTGATCGCTCCGATATTCCCTTCTCGACAACTATTTCAGTTCGACCTTCTGGTTCTAACATAAAAATAATCAAAGCGGTAAGCGAGAGCGAAAGGTTGCGGTTTCTTGAGGCCCAAGATCCCGAAGCGACGAAGTACGCAATCGTAATTCAGCCCTCCGAAAGAAAGGATGAACTTGAAGAATCGTTGTCGATTCGAGTTGTTTACGAACATACAACGCCTCCCGGCGAGTCCGCCGTTCCGGATTCAAAGACGGATCTGAAGACTGAGCCGATAACTCGCGATTTCTTCTTAGCCGTACGCTACACGGATCGTGTTTCGATTGGGCCTAGCTTGAGTACGTGGAGACTGGTAGATGGTCGGTATCGAGCCAAGCTTTACTTGCTTGGCATCAGCCCAGAGAGCAATCTAGATCAAGGCAAACTACTCATAACCAACGGAAAAGTCAGAATACCGGTTCAGTCAGAGAAACTCACCAAGCGAGCGGATAGAGCCCTGATTTTCGAAGGGAGCTTCGATGAGATGGATTTGCCGACCTTTGGAGAGAATGAGACTTGGAAGATTGAGTTCGAGAGTTTGAAGTGTCGTGCTTCAAGCCAAGTTGTTTTTGAGGCTTCAGAGTAGAGGAAGTGCCAAAATGTTTTTTGGAATACAACTAGGGTTAATTTGTGTCGTTCTGTTTCAAGGTGGCCCTGGAGGAGGTGGTGGAACACCGCCTCTCGAAGCTTGCACCTGCTTGATGGTCGATGGAACGCAGTCATGTAAGAGCGTTTACGGGACTCGCCCAGGTCTAATTGAACCACCATCTGATTGCGATGATCTTTGTCAAGCGACGGTGCCTCCATCGTGCCCCGAGTCGGCACCAATTGACTGGACTGTGTACGTGAGTGAAGACCAATGGAAATCGGATTTTGTTCATTACAAGGTTCCTGGACCGGTGGAATCTGGAATGGAGAGAAGACGTACAAGTGAATTTAATTGCTCGACTGACTTCAAGTGCGACAAATGCAAGTTATTCGAAAACATACAGCCAAACGGGTGGTACTGCGTTACTAGTGAGACTCCCCAGATGCCAATCGGCCTTTTTGGTTTGTGCACCAACGCGATGCCATGTACTGGGTCAGGGGGAGTAGAATGAAATTGGTAACGCTGCGTAAACGCTGTACGGGTCCTGTTCTCTTGTCTTTGGTGTGGACGACCGTTTCAATGCTATCCGTATTTGCTGACGACTCCCTGGGAAAGGGGCTGGAATCGCAAATGGCTAGCATGTTGGATGACCACGAGTTTGGGCTCTCGAGCTACATTTCAGAGGCTTTCGTGGAAATCGAAAGTAGTCCTGACTCACTTTTTTGGGTCCAAGGAACGGCAAAGCTCAAGTATTTCGTGGATGATAGACTTGAGTTTAGAAACGCGGAATGGCATCTCAATCCGATTGACGATTCTCGAGATAGTTTGGTAAACAAGGAAAATGGGAGAAAGTTGCAGAGCAGTTTATTCGACTTTAAGACTTGCTTTAGATCGATGGTGAAATACAAGGGGGTTTTTTACGAGTTGGAAAAACTTGACTACGAGGGATACCGTGATCAATGGAGAGACACGCGAGAACTTGTAACCCAGTCATCTTGCGTTACCGTTGATCCGATGTCCTGGCCTTTTGCTTACTCTACAATGCTGTCACGCGGCGAGGATCGACGTGTATCATTGATGCGTACCACGTTTGTGCATAATTTGTGTACCAAGGCAACTCAGATCGATTCACGCACGGTTCAATCGATTTGGTTTAATAAGGCGACGACTCCGGATGGTCGCCGACTGATGTTTAAGGACATCACTTTCAAGGATGGATTGCCAACAGTGACAGAGACGTTTTCCTATCAAGCAGGTTTTCGTGATTTGGCGGAGTTACCCGATCGAAAACAAAGCATACTTATTAATCACGTCGAAACAACATGGACCCGCATCGACGATGTTCCTGTCCCCGAAAAAGTTGTTGCTAGATTACGCAATGCCGGGTTCGAAGAAGTAAACGAATTAATTGTAAAGGTGAAGCTAAAGTATTGGAATGCAGAAAGTAAAGAGTACGCGGAAATGAAAAGCATCGCCGACAAAGCACTCGTTGAGATTGAGAAATTGGAGGTGACGAAAAAGTGATATTCTAAGCCTAGATTAACAGTTTGCCCGTTAAGCCAAAGGACTTGTGGCTCCAATGGGCTGGCTTGAATGTGTTCTACTGTGAGTTAGCGCATAGGTATTCGACCGAATATTCGCATTGAACCGCACGTGGGAATTAATTCGTTTGCTGAATTTCACCTGTGCGTTAAAGATAAAACACCTGTACCTCTCGTCCATTCCTAGCTGATTGATTTTTCATGACTGGGAGGCAATGCTACATATCGATCGATCGGTGCTAAGCCGCGCGTCGATCGTCTTGTTGCATACGCTTGAGACGTTTCCGTTCTGCCTTGCTCAATGGGCGACCGTTCGAAGTGTCGTCATCGTAGTCGTCGTCCTCTTCAACATTGGATTGAGTGGACGGGAGGGTTTGGCTTGGTTTCACGGCGACCGGGCCGCTGGACATCGATTTCGTGGTTGGTTTTGGATCTTGACGATCTTCTTCACCCGGTGGTTTCAACCTGAGACCGTCAAGAAGACCAAACAGACGGCGCATGACGGGCTTGTTTTGGTATGATTCGGGTTGCTTCTTGGTGGCGAGTGAGACAGCTGTTTGCTCGCTATCGATGGATTTGGCTTTTCGGGATACAAAAGATAGCCACGAAGATTTCTGACTTGGATCCTTCGCCTTCTTAGCAACGCTTGGTTCAGCTTGCTTTTGGCGTCGAAGTCGAGACCACATCGATTTTTTGGCAGTATTGGAATCGCCTTGCGAATCATCATTGGCCTTGGTGACAGTCGCTACCGAAGAAGTGCTAGTGCGGCGTGATTGGGAGTCGGTCGATGGGACAATGCGTTCGGCGCCGTTAGGTTCGACGCTGTTACGTTCAGCCTTTGAGCGGTTACCGCCAATTCCGAACCAGCCCGGCTTTTTCGTTAACCCGTTGTCAACTTCCGGGCCTTCGTCGATGCGGATCGGTTGTTCTTCCAGCCGTTCGTTTTGTTCCGAGCGATTTGGAATCAGTCCGAACCAGTGCGACTTAGGTTTCGCCGTTCGAGTCTCTTGATCTTCAGTGGGTGCCGATCGCGATTTTGCTTTGGTGGTGGCGGAGCGATTTTCCGATGGGGCAACGTCATCATCGTCATTGGAAATATCATTGGATCGGCGGCCCCAAGGCATTTTCCAACCTTGCTTGGCAGGCTTCTCGTCCAGTTTATCTTTACGTGATTTACGATCAGGAGTGCCCTGTTCGTTTTCTTCCGGATCGTTTTTCTTTCGTTGGAATGGCAGTTTAAGCTGAGGTGCCTTGAAGCGAATGGACTGAAGATTCATTCCGTTGCGTTCTAGGAATCGCTTTTGGGCAGCAATGTACGTTTGGCGTAGGTAAACGCCAGCTGCTTGAAACACCAGTAGGATGCCGCCTAGCCAGCACGCACCCACGATCAAATCCACGGTTGCAGGATTCCAGGATGTCTTCAGCAAGCCCGTCCCCAGCAAGGCCGACGCAGCCCAAGCCAATAGGCCGGTCAACCAGAATGCAACACTTCCCGGCACTGTTCTTAATTCATTGCATAATCGAATCCCGAGAATTCCAATCAACGAAGCGAATGTCGCTAAGACAAGCGGCCAACCGCCGTATCCAATCTCGCTTCGCGTCCATCCGTCGACGCTCATACCAAGCAGATACAAAAAGGAACTGGAGGCATCGAAGCTAGAAAAGAGAGCTGCACAGGCTAGGACAGCCCAAATGCGATAGCGTGCGCGGTAGTCATCTAGTTTGTGACGTCGAAGCCGGAAGTTCATCCATGCAGCTAAGGCAGTCAGCATCCATAACTGGCATGTAAGCCAATGCGCGATACTGTTCGAAGAGCGGAGATTAAACAGCTCAAAAATAGGTAGCTTTGTAGACACCGTTGCTGCTGCTGCTGTGGCTGGCACTGATGCAGAAGCAGTCGATGCCGCCGTCTCAGGTGCGGCTGGAATCGAAGCGACTGGAACATGAAGCCAATAATGAGCCAAAACTAGCCCAGCCCAAATCATCCACATCCCAGCAAGAACTAAGGTGAGAGTTCCGCGGCGAATGGGAATCAATTGCACCATCCGTTGTTGGCAGGTGCCCCGAACCGCTTGGCTGTAGCCTGGGTCACGGTACTTTGTGCCGTTGAATGGCTCGTCGAACGAATCCTGTTTTTCGCGTCCGAGAGAACGCTTTTTGGCGCGAACACTTTCTACTGCATATTCTGCATCCGCAGCGACGGCGTCCAGCATCACGCGACGCCTTCGATCGATTCGACTGGTTCTGGAGAATGCCATACTAGAATTCGTGCACGAAAAGCGACCAATGGAAACACCAAACTGTACGGAATCGCAAATTGACGACTGTAGGTCAAGATCAATAGGACCAGAAAGTCGGCCATGCATGATTCCCGTGCTTTTCAAATCACTGACTGAATTGAATGAAATATGCTGTGGCATTAAGCCCTGGAGCGACAGGGAGACTCTGATGATCGTCGGAAGTCCATTGAAATGGTTCATCTCTTGGAAACAGCACCATGCGCGTTAGGAAGCCCCTGTTTTTCCTGGCTCTTCAAGCAGGCCAACCGACCGGCCTACCCCGACTGCAAAGGATTCGGATTAAAAAATGAAGACAAATCAAGGGATAAGTTCGACTCGCATCAGCCTATGGCATTCATTTTGGCGGCGTAATTCGGTCTAGCCTTTCTGGCATTGTCGAAGAAGTTCGTGCTCCATGAGTGCAACATTCCCCTTGCGACGGTCCACTAACAGCTTCAATGGCAATATAGGGGTTTCCCCTCATACAAAACGTCCAAAATGACACTTAGGAAGTGGTATGATTTGGGGCGCATCTTTGCCATATGTTCCAGTCCGATCGTTTTCCCCAGAAACACTTTCGGCAACCGAATTTGGTGGCCATGGTGGATATGGCGGTTGGGTTTTCCAAGGCTGGGAAGATTGTTGTTTTAATAAACGTAATTTTCGTGTGTGGCTCAATCTTGCTGTTTAGTAGACCGAAGAAAAACACAATTGAAAATTGAATTTATAAATGTAGCCCCCTGCATCTGAGAATTCGACTGAGGCAATGGAGGAGCTGAAACGACGATGCAAAAAAGCAAGACATGGGTGATTGATACTGCGGACCTTTTGATTGGCACGACGCTGAGTTTTGATTTAACCGATTCCGAGGGGAACGTTCTTCATCGCTCTGGCATGCCTGTAACGGATCGCCTTCTTGAGCGATTGGCCGCGACGAACATTGTTTCGTTAACTATTCGACAGACGGAACAAGAAACAGAAAAGTCTCTTGAGAATCTTCTGCGGGATTCGTTTCCTTCGGAATTGATCCGGTCCGTGGAATCCGCGATATCGAATGTGGAGGAGTGTCTTTCCGACTCGTACGATGCGATTGGAAAAAATGAACCGATGGAGATGGAAAGGTTCGAGGATTCGGTGCTTGGCTTCATTCGGCAAGCGGAGCAAGAGGTTGCAGCAACCCTTGCCATTTTGACGCTTCGACTTTCGGCAGTTCTGAATCCGAAGCTCCACGATGAGACCAACCAGTACTGGATTGCTCGGTCTTCTTCCCTATCGATGTTAGGGGTGGCAGTAAGCTCGATCCTTGAGCCAGTACACCAAGAAGCTTTGGAGGTAGGTGTCGCGGCTGCCTTCCATGACTGTTCCCTTTTTTTGCATCCGGAGTGGTTTGATTCCAACGGGTTGCTTCGAGGCGATCGGGAGTCGCTTTCTGCATATCGCAAGCATCCGATAGAATCTGCGGAACTGATGAAAAAAGCGTCGGGGGTGAACGAGCGAATTTACACCATGATCAGCCAAGTTCACGAGCAATGTGACGGCTCGGGATTTCCAAATAGTCTCAAGCGAAAAGACATTTTATTGGCATCGCGTGTGTTAAACATTTCCGAGGCGTATATCAGCTTAGTCCAATCTCCATTCCGCGCGCAGCCGTATGTTGCCTCGGACGCGATTGCATATCTTTGTCACCAATCTACTTTGCAACGCTTCGACCCGCATGTGTTCTTCGCTTTTGTTCGAGGGCTATCCATGTATCCGATCGGATCAGCTGTTGAATTGGATGACCAGTCGATTGCAGTTGTTATTCAAGGGAACGCGGTAAATCCGCTGGAGCCAACGGTACGAATCTTGGGCGGAAGCAACAAGGTGGTCGACCTAAGTGATTCCGAAAGATTCATTATGGGAGCCTCTCGAAAACACAACGACTCCTTTGGGCGCATTGAGAAGTTTATGATGGATGATGTTTTGTGGCGCGATGACTTATTGGTTGAAGCCAGAAATGCCCCAAAATCAGCCTAAGCTATGCTCAGGCGAGAATATCGCGGATGACTTGGCCGTGATCAATATCCAGCCGCTTTCGACCGGGTATTTCTAGTTGGCGGGAATCTAGTCCCAATTGATGCAGAATGGTCGCGTGAATATCGGTGACGTAATGTCGATTTTCAACGGCATGAAAACCAATTTCGTCCGTTGCTCCATGGACGATTCCTCCTTGAATTCCCCCGCCTGCCATCCACACGCTGAAGCCATAAATATGGTGGTCGCGACCGTCAGCACCTTGAGTTCCAGGAGTTCGGCCAAACTCGCTCGCAAACAGGACGATTGTGGATTCGAGTAAGCCGCGTTGCTTTAAATCTTTGAGAAGGCCAGCGATTGGCTTATCCACGGCTTTAAAGTTCTTTTCGTGATTGGCTTTCAGGCCACCGTGAGCGTCCCATACACCTGCCCCTCCCGCACCATGTTGAACTTGAATAAACCGAACGCCCTGTTCCAGAAAACGTCGTGTTGCCAGCATCTGCATCCCGAATTCCCGTGTCTCCGGTTCGTCGATTCCATACATCGATTGTGTCTCGGCGGTTTCGGCGTTCAAGTTCAAAACGTCTGGAACCGAAGTTTGCATGCGAAAAGCCAGTTCGTACGATTTGATACGCGCAGCCAGGGATGCGTCATCAGGATATTCCACTCCCTTGTGGCGATTCAGTTCCAAGGCTAAATCAAAACCGATTCGTTGTTCTTCTTCGGACATTCCATTCATGGGTTTTGCGAAATCTAACGGGTTGTTCGGATCAACTCGAATGGGAATCGCATCGTGGGCTGGCCCAAGATAGTGCCCATCTTTGACGTTCCAATACTCGCGGTTACCGATCGAAATAAACTGAGGCAAATTTTCATTTAGGCTTCCAAGACCATAATGCACCCAGGCTCCCAAGGTGGGGTATTCGCCATCGAGCATGTGTCGTCCAGAATGAAACTGCGTTTGGGCGCCGTGATTGTCATCCGTTGTCCACATCGATCGAATGATTGCGATGTCATCGACACAGCTACCCACGTGAGGAACCCAATCGCTGAGCTCGATTCCGGATTGACCATACTTTTTGTAGCCAACTTGCAAGGGATAAAGCGTATTACGTTGTTGACCATTCGCGTCATTGATCACGGTAACTCGCGCGAGCTTTAGCTTCTCAGGATTTTGAGCGTCGCTGTAGGGAGATTCCGCAATTGTTTTGCCGGCATGTCTGGTGAGCTCCGGCTTGGGGTCGAAGCTCTCCATGTGCGACACGCCACCATTCATGAACAGCCAAACCACATTCTTTGCTTTCGGTGCAAAGTGAGGTAAACCGTTGGGGGGCTGCCAAGTTTTCGCATCTTCGGAACCATACACACCGTCTTTCGCGAGCATGGCACCAAGCGCCAGTCCAGTGAATCCCATACCAACATCGGACAGGAATGATCGTCGATGTGACTTGCAATGGACAGAGTGAAAGGAATTCATTTCGTTTTTACCTTATCGTGATAAAATCGTTGTGATTGATCAATGCTTGGATAAAGTTGACACGAGCCAAGGTCTGCGGAGCTGCTTTACCTAATCGCGAAGCAACTTCGGTCCATCGACTTAGTCCGCGTAACGAAGCTTCCATTTCTGCAGAACTGGGGTCGGATGCGAGGATCAGCTGAAATGCACAACGAACAAAAGACTCGTCTGGAACCAACCCATCCGTTCCTGTCGACATTGCGACAATCCGGTCGGAAATCTTCTGACTGCAATCCAAAGCCAGCTGACTGTTTTCCAGTGCCAGTGCTTGCTGCGGTACAATGCTTTGGGCTCTGCGATAGCAATCGAGTACGCTCGCATCATCAAACATCGACAGGAATTTATTATGCTCATTGTGAGAATGAAAGTAATACAGGCTGCGCCGAAAAGATTGTTCTTGGGCTGCGGGGATCGGTGCCCCTCCTAAACGAAAGTCCAGAACGTTGGCAAGATGCAAAAGCGAATCACGAAGCATTTGCGATTCCATCCGCCCCGAATTGGCTCGCCAATAAAAACGATTTTCTGGATCCTTGCGAATTGTTTCGGCGTCCGCATTCAAGGCGCTCGAGGACATCCTGTAGGCTTGGGAGGTTACCATCAGTCGATGCATGTGTTTCATGCTCCAGCCACTTTCGATCAGTTCCATTGCCAACCAGTCTAACAGCGCCTGGTTGGTGGGCGGCTTCCCTTTGCGACCGAAATCAAATACGGTTGGAACCAGTGGGCTTCCCATGTGCCTAGCCCAAATATGGTTGACAGCCACGCGAGCTGTCAACGGATTGCTTGGATGAGTTAACCACTGCGCCAGCGCGGTTCGTCGCCCAGTGCTGGTAGTGGGAAACGGTTTTCTGCGTGAATCCTCCGTTTCTAGGTTGGACTCGCGAGTTTTGACCGATCCTACGAGAGGTGTAAACTGATCACTGTCAAGCTCGATGGATTTCATCGCACTATCGCGTGCTTCGGTTGCTGCAGCGACCTTCTTTTTCGCTTCTTCCAATTTGTCAGCCGCCGCTTGAGTCTCTTCCAGTTGCAGCAGTTCCCATTGCGCCTGTTCGAAGCTTTGGTCTGCCGTTGCAGAAGCAGCGATTCGCTCGAGTCGAGAAGCGTTGCGGGCAGCTTGAAGACATTCTTCGGAATTAGGCGACTTGTGTTTTGCTTGTTGAGCGGCCGATCGCGCAAGGATCGCCTGTTTGTTCGCATTCAAAGCAGCCAATGCTTTGGCGGCAACCGTGCGTTCTTGTTGAACCGCTTTAGAAACGATCGCGGTTCCTGTTGTAGAACTTGTTTCCGTCGCACCGATCTTGGTATCCAATTCCGAGAGTTTCTTGGCCGCTGCCTCAATCTGAAGATCGACGGAATTAACATAGCTCTCGACAATAAAGCTTCGAGAACCAGGATCGTACGCTTCCGGCGGAAGCGTTACGGAAGAAGGTGCGAAGAGAGCTCGAGATTCCGCGGGGGAGCCTGAAGAAGGACTTGCCAGCAAGAAAGCAGGCACCGACGGATCCATTTTCTTCGAGGTGTCAGGGTTGCGATCGTCGCCTCGTACGTGCACGTAGGTGGGTGAGTCCAGATTGCAATCGAATGCGCGCGGGATACCGTCCTGCTCCGGATCCACTTGGCCGGGAACAAGATCGATGCGTACTTGATAGGGCTCGAATATCGCTCGAAGTCGATAATAGTCCTCCTGACGAATGGGGTCGTACTTGTGGTCATGGCATTTTGAACAGTTCATGGTCAGGCCCATCATGGCTTTCGCCGTATGTTCGACCGTCTCATCTAACCAACTGGTGCGGTTAAACAGAAAGTATTGCCTTGCCAAGAAGCCTGACGCACGCAGCTTGTTCAAATCATTAGGATACAGTTCGTCAGCGGCAAGCATTTCACGAATCATTTGATCGTATCCTTTATCTTCATTCATCGATTCGACGATCCAATCACGCCAATGCCAAACGTGCTTCTGCGAGTTGCGAACTTCAGCACCCAGGCCCCACCAATCACTGTAACGCCAAACATCCATCCAATGCCTTCCCCATCGTTCGCCATACTGAGGGCTTTCTAACAGCCTAGCTGCGACTCGTTCATACGCATCCTGCGAATCATCGGCAAGAAAAGCCGAAAGTTCTTCTGCGGTCGGTGGCAATCCAATGAGATCCAGCGAAATTCGCCGAAGCCACAGTCGGCGATCGGTCGAAGGTTGAGCCACCAGTCCATTCGATCGTCGCGCTTGTTCAAGAAATAAATCGATAGGATTCTTAAAAGCGGATGAGTTCGTCGAGGGCTCCAAGACAGGAATCGATGGCTTCACTGGTGATTGGAAGGCCCAGTGTTCCCAAGGTGACTTTTCTGCTTGTTCATTCTCCGGAACGCCCGCACCTTGAGCAATCCATAGGGAGAGACCTGCGATTTGCTCCGACTTCAGCGGTTCTCCCTCCGGAGGCATCCGAATCGACATGTCCTGCGACGTGACTCGCGACAAAATCAAACTGCTTTGAGTGTCAGAAGGGGTAATGGCAGCTCCAGAATCTCCGCCCGCAATTGCAAACCTTGCGGTATCCAAACGAAGTCCAGCTTCTTGCTTCAAAGCACCATGACAAGCAATACAGCGTTCGGTCAAAACAAGTTTGACAGATTGTTCGTAAATGTCGGAGGAACTGTTCGGCGAAACATCTTCGGAGGGAGGGGCTGCCAGCCCAAATGTTCCACTCATGATACAACCAACCATCAACAGGCATCGCCATCGCCATCGCCAATGCAATGGGCGTACAAAACCAAACGTGGCGACGTTGAGTTGCATGAGAGTAACCGAAGAAAGGGAGAGGATTAAGGCTGGGATTCAGGCGGGGCGGATGCGAGGCTCGTCTGCATTCAAGGACCTAAGCAATCTCAATTCTAATCGAAAGCGATCCCTCCATGGGAGCTGGCCATCGCACATTTGCATTCGTTCGATTAAGCTTTAAGGTTCGATTTTGGTTTTCGAGAGCCCGGTTTACCCCGATACGGGTGATTCATGCGGAACTGTTGGGTGGACTCGCACCTCATTTTCCCCTCGGATCTTCAGATGAGATCCGCTTCCACGTTTGCAAGACACTGTAGCCCAAGATGAAGTTAAAGAGCATGCCCGAAGACTTTCGGGTAGAAGAACTAACCCATATCAAGCCCAGCAGCGGTCCTTTCGGTCTGTATCGATTGGATAAATGTGGATTAGGGACGCCCGAGGCCATGCAAGCAATCTTGCATAAGTGGCAGATCTCTCGAAAAGACATCAGCTACGGCGGGATGAAGGACCGGCACGCCGATACCACACAATACCTAACCATTTTTCGCGGCCCTCACTCTGGGTTAACGGACCGTTCGTTTCAGCTGGAGTATCTAGGCCAGTGCCCACAACCGTTTCATGCAAAAGACATTGCAGCGAATCGATTCGACATTTACCTACGAAGGATCGCGACGGAAGACAAGGAAGCTCTTTCGGAACGATGTAAGCTTATTCAAGAAACGGGTGTTGCTAACTACT
>Ga0247837_1004597_pt1 | contig 21962 bp, 6 predicted proteins | sample LaCtaG_2_FD_187115 | JGI IMG/M metagenome (GOLD analysis project Ga0247837, IMG submission 187115) | Freshwater microbial communities from meromictic Lake La Cruz, Castile-La Mancha, Spain - LaCruzMarch2015_14.5m | ecosystem: Environmental > Aquatic > Freshwater > Lake | place: Spain: Castile-La...
AACAATACCATGCAAAGTAGTTGTGAGAGCGGCAGCAGTATTGATTGTTAAGTTTCCAAAAGTTTGACTTAAACCTGCTGTTGGGGCGAAGTTACTGCTTGTAATTCGTAGGGTTGAATTTACGTTCCAAGTAGCAGTAGGAATTAAGTTAGGCGTAAGGTTAGAGCTAAAGTTATGTCTGTAAACCGAACCCGAACCAAATGCAGTTGTTGCTGCGGTTGTAGTGATTGTTCCGCCATTGTTTTGTATTGTGCCGGAAATGGTATTGTTGGCAGCAAGTAAGTTGGTAAAGCTTAAGGTATTGTTCCCAGAGAAATTCTCATTGATTGTAATTTGACCTGCAATAGCAGTTGACAAATTGGCCAAAGCTCCAGTAAACGCAATGGTTAATGAATTAATTCCTGAAGCGTCTATAACAAGTTCATTCCCAGCCGAAACGGTTAATGCATTTGAACTTGCCGTTGCACCTAAACTTAAGGTGCTTGCTGCAAGTGTTTGCAAACGAGCAACTGTAGTTGTGCCTAAAACATTCAACTGAGCAATAGATTGTGTAGGAACGTTTGTAGCTGTTGGCGTGCTAGTTACTGCATCATTAAATATCAAAATATCGTTAAAGCCAGGAACTAATCTTGCTGGTGACCAGTTACTCGCCGTGTTCCAATCACTTGCTGTTGGGGCAATCCAAGTGTATGTTGTTGCTCCATTAAACCTCAATGTCCAATCGCTACCACCTAAAGTACCATTTGTTTCATTGAGTGTACCTGTTGTGCTAAATGTAGGAGGAACTGCAGAATTGTATTGAAACCAGGTCGAACTATTGAATCTGTTCAATCTATAATTGGCAACAGTTCCATCATTGTCTGCAAGAGAATTTATATTAGTAAAAGTTAATGGAACGTACGTGTATGTTCCGTTTCCTAATTCACTGTCTGTAAAACTCCAATACCTAGAAATTCTATGTGGATTTGCACCATTGCTAGGATGCACTGCATCTGTAACCCTAACACCAATTGTTCTTTGTAAAGAGTTTGAAGTTAAAGTGAGTGCAACAGGTGAATATTCAGCAGTTGTTGTAACATCACCAACTGGGAAGGTAAATATTGGATTTACTGCAGCTGGAAAGGTTTTCATTAATTGGCCTGTTCCATCAGCCACCACCATGTTATTTAAACTCAATGTTCCGCTTATTGCAGAAACTGAAGAAAGTGTTAAATTGAATGTTCCTAAAACAACTCTACCGTTTGTAAATGTTAAACCTGTTGCAGCATTCAACTGTACATTGCTATTCAAACTAACTCCATTTCCAGCCGGAAGTAGCGAAACTGTTAGCAATCCTAAATTAGCAACTCCATTTGGTATAAAATGCCCAACTCCAGTGCCGCTGTATGTTAAGTTTGATAAGGTGGTAGTTGCTAAATTTCCTGTTGTTTGAATAAATGCAGCGCCATTTAAGGTTAATGTATTGCTGCCTACTGATAAATTTCCTGAAGTTAATCGTGGTGTTCCATTAATAATAAATGATGACAACATGCTCACTCCTGTTGCATTGTTAAACTCAATGTTGGTGTAACTACCCGCACCTGTCATTGTTTGCGGTGCAGTGCCACTCAAAACAAATCTCCCTGCACCAGTATGTGTTGCTGCATGTGTAATGTTACCAAGAATGTTGTGCGTAAAACCACCATCAGCAAGTGGCTTTGCCGTGGTTGTAAAATTGCCATTTACGGTAGCAGCTCCGGTAAATGTTCTGATTCCAACGGTTCCAAGAATATTCAAATTACCATAATTTAAACCTCTTATATTTTAGCAGCAGTTCCTATGCAAACATTTACTGTACTTAATGTTGGATGGAAATTGTTGTTTAAGAAAGTCGGAAAAGGATTCGCAGTAATATTTGTAAGATTGAGTAAAGTAGTATTGGCAGCCGACATGTCTAATGTACCCGATGCGCCAGGCCCTGTTAATAAGAAAGCTCCATCGGCTAAAGTTCCCGCTGTGATTGTTAAATTATTCAATATTGTTGTTGCTGCTGCAAGTGTCGCAATTGAACTCGGTTTATTAATCGTTAAGTTGTAATACTGACCTAATGTTGGGTTTCTTACCGCTTGTGCCGATGCCGCATTGTTGTAAACTACCAAATTCGGAACTGCATTCGCAGTAAATGTTGTAACCGAAAGAATAGCATTACTGGCATAATTTAAAGTTGCATTTACTGAGTTAATATAACTTCCTGCTCCTGTAATACTTCCTGTTGTTGCAATATTTAAAACTCCTGTATTTGTAAATGATCCTGTACAAATTAAAGCATTGCTTAAGTTTAAATTAGGATGAGAAGATGTATAAGTACCTGTGCAAGTAATATTTCCCATTGATAATGGCCCTGTGCCTGAAAATGTTCTTGCAGCACCCGACAGTATGTAAACCGAAGCAGAAGCGGTAAATAAACCATTATTAATAAAATTTCCTGCAACTGTTATATTAGAGGAACCTGTATTATTCCATGTTCCTGTATTGGAAACTGTTAAATTTCCGAATGCTTTAGCTCCTGTTGCACTTGAAACTACAAGTGTTGAATTAACTGTTGTGGTTCTTGTTGTTGCTTGTGTAAATGCAAGTCCAGGAATAGTAAAAACTCCATTGTTTACCGCTAAATCACCATTAATTATCAAAGGATTGGTTACCAATGTTGCCCCTTGCCCATCATTTAACTCAACATTTCCATAAGAACCTGTTCCACTTAAGTTGTGAATGCTTGTACCTGATGCAAGTAAAATTTCTCCAGAAGCACTCACTGAATGCGCTCCATTGTTAATTACATTTCCGCGTGCTGTTAATGTGAAATTATTATCAGCAAACGTATTATTCAAATTTATAGTAAAGTTGCCAGCTACTGAAGCATTGGCAGCCAAAGTCTTTGTAACCGCTGCTGTAGCAGCTAAAGTTAAATTACCATAAACCGGAACACCTGAAATTGTTTGTGCTGCATTGGAATTGTAAACAACTGTGCTTCCTATTGGTAAAGTAATATTGGCATTGGTGAAGTTGGTTGGAAATTGAGTTGCTGATGCTACCGTACCAATATTAAATGTTGTAGTAAGTGCAGTATTTAAAGTACCTGTTGCATTTCCTGTTATTTGAAAACCTCCATCGTTGAAGATAGGAGTATTCAAAAACAAGTTACCGTTTACAGTTACAGCTCCTGCCAATGTTCCTGATGTAGCGCTTGAAACTGTTAAATTATTAAATGTAAATGCTTGAATATTTGATGCGGCGGCTGTAAAATTAACTGTAGAACCTGTTGTTGTATATGAATTAGTTCCAGGTGTAAATGTTCCAGAAATATTGATGTTTCCTGTTGGCGAAAGAACCCTTGCTCCAGTGCTTGTAGAAGTTAAGTTGTTATAATTACCTATTGGTATAGTTTGACTAGAAGCAGAAACGAAACTTACTGTGGTAGTTGCATTACAGTTTAAAGTTGCTGTATTAACAAATGCACCATTTACAGTTAATGTCCCTGGATTTGTCAAGGTTAATGAACCATCACTTAAGGTTAGATTTCCAATTGTTACTGCTGTTGTAATAAGCGGTTGATTAGCCAAAGCGCCATTATTGATAATTGCGTTATCTGTGGCTCCTGGACCACCAACCGGAGCTGTCGGTGACCAGTTGGTTGTAGTAGCCCAAGCAGTTGTGCCGGCTCCTGCAGTCCATATATATGTATTGGCGCTTGATGTTGGTGAAATATTCTCAGCCAACACATAAGGATTACTTCCTACCGCAATTGTCACTGCATTCTTAGTGATTTCTGTATTGCTATTTACAGGGCCAGCATTTCCTGTTTGAGGAGCTAAATCAACCCATGCTGTTCCGTTGTTTCTCCAAGGTCTAACTGCAGAAACTCCACCCGGAGGAGCATTGTTAAAATCTGCACCTTGGTAGGTTAAGGTTAAATTGGGAGTTGTAAGTGCAGCCGAAGCTGTAATGTTTGTAATAAAATTAGTACGTTGGTTACTCGCATCATCTATAACGTTTGTTCCCCAAACAACTGCGCCTCCAGTATGATTAATGAAACCAATGCGCACGTTACTAGTTGTCGTTCCTGATGTTTGAATAGAAACAGGTCTAAATCCGGCAACTACTCCAGCTGGTCCAACTGGCCAGCGATAAGTGCCTGAACCAATACTACTCATGTTCCATTGAAAACCGCTATTTCCGCCCAAGAAACTAAAATATGCCGTTTCTGAACCTGGATTTGCTGTCATTGCAGCTGCATTTCCAGTATAAATTACACGGCTATTGTTCATGTTCACAACACCGTTTGTTAAAGTTAATGTTGCAATAGATAAATCTCCTGCAATGGTTGCACTGGCTCCTGCACCTGTTCTGTTCATTGTAAATGCCACAAATGTTTGGGCTCCACCTGTTAAGTAAAGTGTTCCCATATTTCCACCACTTGTCCCACCAAAAACTAAACTTCCCGTTCCTGTTACAGTACCCAAACCAGCGCCAGTAAATCCTCCATTAATTGTAAGCGTATTGCTATTTACTGCTAATACACCAGCAGTCATGTTAAGGTTATTATCAATTGTAAGTGGATTTGCTGCTATTAAAGTAATGGTAACTCCACTTCTATTAATTGTTAAATCCTGCAAACCATTGGTTACGATTCCTAAAGTTGTTGCTGCTCCTGCCCCGCTAAATGTGATGTTTGAAGTTGCACCACCAATAAAATTACCACTTGTGTTGGTGAGTGTGCTATTCAGAGTAATTGAATTTGCTCCAATTGTGAAGTTACCTGAGGTGAATGTCCAAATTCCGTTTACTTGTATGTTTTTAGTTAAAATAACTCCATTTGAATTATTCACTTGAAAAGTACCAGTTATGATATTTGGTAACCCCGGTAACTCATTACCAACAGTAATTGCAGGTGCAGCTGTTCCATAAATGGCATTAAATGTAACACCTGCTAAATTGTAAGCAGTTGTTGCCGATAATGAACCAGCAGCACGTGTCATATTTAAAACACTGGTAAAGCCTCCTCCAAGTGTAAACACTGAAGCATTTGTACTATTTAAATCTCCAGCGGTTAATGTTAAAATGTTTTGTACACCAAGATTACATTGTAAATCAACACCAGTAGCATTGTTTACTGTTAATGCTTGTATCAAACCATTTGCACCAGCTGTCCAAGTACCTGCACCTGAAATAATTTGTGGTGTTGTTCCATTCATCACCACAGAAGCTAATGAAGCGGAAGTATTAAAATTACCCGCGTTGGTTATGTTGTTTCTTACGTTTAAAGTTACACTTCCGTTAACAAATAAGAAAGAAGAAGCATTCACACTTACATTTCCTACTGTTAAGTTTGCAGCAATTGCCACCCCTGAAACATGCGTGTTAGAGGAAACTAAATTACTCAAAGCTCCACCAGTTATTGTTCCTGGAGAAAAGCTTTGGGCAACAATTCCATTAAAATTTAATGTAGAACTAACTGCACTAGCATTTAAGGTTCCAGAATTTGTATATGTGCCGTAAACGCCAAGTGTATTGTTGTTCAAATTAAATGTTACACCACCACTAATAGTTAAATTAACAATATTGGCATTGTTAGAAAGCAATATGCCATTGGTATTGGCAACCGTTAGAGTTCCTAACGTGTAGTTTGTTACGCTTAAAGGAGGTAACTCTGTACCTGTTGCAACCGAAGTTCCTGTATTATAAGTAATGTTGTAAGTAACTCCAGCTAAGTTAAAAGCTGCCGGCATTGCCAATGTCCCACTTGTAACTAACGTAGTTAAAGTTGAAGTTGCGCCTATACCAAATGTTAAAACAGAAGCATTTGTAGTATTTAGCGTTCCTGCTGTTAATGTTAATCCAGTTTGTAGCGTCAATGACTTTTCTAAGTTAACACCTGCTGCATTATTTACTACCAAACTTTGCAATCTTGCTGTAACACCAGTTGTCCAAATACCAGTGCCATTTATGGTTTGCAAAGATGTTCCGTTCATTGTTAAAATACTTCCTGCAGCGCTATTTACTAAACCATTATTCACAAAATCACCTCTTACATTCAAGTTTAAACCAGCAAATGAAAGTTGCGCTCCAACATTAATTGTTACCGCACCAACATTTACATTGTTAGTTCCAAGACTTAATCCAGAAACAACATTGGCATTACTAACTACTAAATTTGAAATTAGCGAGCCAGTGTAAGTTGCTGCCAATGTAAATGTTTGGGCAACTGTTCCATTAAAGTTTAGCGTCGCTCCTACTCCATTTAAGGTTAAAACACCAGCATTTGAAACTGGTGTTGCATCGGATAAACCAAGGGTAAACGTTGATATATTAAATGTGTTGGTTGCTAATGAAGTAGTTATTCTTCCAACATTTGCATTCGCTGCCATGGTAACATTTGTATTGGCAACACTTACTGTAACAATACCATTTGTAGGATTTGCCGCTGATGGTAATTCAGGCCCTGCAGTAATTGTATTTCCACCGTTATAATTTAAGGTGTAAACTCCTGTTGTAAAGTTGTATGCGGTAGGAGCAGTAATAGAACCTAATGCTCTAGTAACAGCTATTGCAGTTGCAGGAACTCCTAATGTTAATGTTCCAGTTCCACCTAAAACTCCATTACTTAATACCAATGCAGTGTGTATTGCTAGATTAGAATTCAAATTGGCACCAACTGCATTGTTCAGTGTTAAATTCAATAAGCGCCCATTCACACCAGTGGTCCAGATACCTGTTCCTGAAATGGTTTGAAGTAAAGTTCCGTTTAAGTTTAATAAAGAGCCAGCACCACTTGTATTGATGGTTCCGTTATTTATAATATTTCCTTGGACATTGATTGTAACACTGGCAAAATTAATTGTTCCAGCAGAAACAGTTAAATTACCTGCAATTGTTGAAGTTCCTGCAAAAGCGCCTGTTGAACTTTGTCCAGGGCAATTCCAAACTACATTGCCAAATGTTCCGCTAAAACCAGTAGGATTTGTTACAGTGGTTCCTGTAACTTGCAAAGTTGAAGTGGCATTCCAAGTAGGTGTTGGTATTGCACCTCCATCTCTGTTATGCACGTAGAAAGAACCTGCTCCAAAAGTTGTAGTTCCAACAACAGCAGTTATCACACCACCATTATTTACAATACTTCCTGTAATAATATTGTTAGCCGCAAGCAAGTTTGTAAACACCAATGTATTATTTAATGAGGCATTTGGGTTTATTGTAATAGTTCCAGCAATAGAAGTACTAATACCAGCTGTAGCCGAAAAAGCAAGTGTAAATGCATTTGCACCAACCGAACTTAATTGCAAATTAGAGCCTGCAGTAACATTCAACACATTGGTAGAACCAGCAAAACCTAAGGTAAGTGTATTGGCAGCATTGGTTTGAAATACAACATTTGTATTATTATCAACAATTAACCTTCCAATAGTTTGAACTGGAATGTTAAATGCGGTAGGTGTTCCACCATTGGTAAATTGAAGAATATCTGAAGAAAAGGGAGCAAATCTAGCTGGTGTCCAGTTAGAAGGTGTATTCCAATCTCCTGCCCCAGAAGTTGCATTCCACGTGTATGTATTGGCAGCATTTATCCTTGCAGTAAAATCACTGCCATTTAATGGTGCATTTGTTTCTGTAAAACCTGTTAAAGTCAATGGTGGTGCTGGTCCTCCGGTGCTAACCAATGGAGACCAAACAGACCCTGTCCAACGGTTAATATTGAAACCAGTACCATTGATATCTGCTGCAGTATTCAAATGAGTAAATGCTGCTGTGTAAGTGTATGTTCCTGCTGCATTATTTGTAAATGACCAAAATCTACTTACAAAATTAGAAGCCGTTAAATCGTTGGGATGTTGACCATCGGTTACGCGAACGCCAATAGTTCTAATTGTACTATTTGCTGTTAATGTTAAAGATACGGGTGTATATTCTGCTGCGGTAACATCTCCCACAGGAAAATTAAATGCAGCACTTGCTCCTGCTGCAAATGTTCTTAAAAACTGACCACTTCCATCGGCAGCAACGTAAGAAGTTGCACTTCCACCTGTAACAGTTGCTGCAGTTGCTAAACTGATATCAAAAGATGAAAGGCGCAATTGTCCTGTCGTTAAAGTTAAATTAGTTAAAACATTTACAGATTTATTTAATGCAATATGATTGGCAGAATTAACCGTTAAGCCATTAATCGCTGTTGTGGGCAACTCAAGTCCCGTGGTAATCAAAGCTGTGGCTGTATTGTACACCACATTCACTGTCATTAAACCAAGATTATATGCGGTAGTTAAGCCAACAGTAGCAATGCTTCCATTACTTCTTGTACTTACAAATGTTCCGGCTGTACCGATTCCTAGAGTTAAATTTCCTGTTCCTCCAAGTATTCCGTTGGTTAAAGTAATTCCTGATTGAAGGGCAAGGTTTGTATTTAGATTAACTGATGGATTCGCTCCCGAAGTGTTGTTAATGGTAAGGTTCAACAATCTACCCGCTGTTCCAGTGGTCCAAATTCCAGCACCTGAAATAGTTTGGGTTACAGTTCCATTCAATGCTAATGTTGAGGCTGCGGTTGTAGAATTGATGGTCCCTAAATTACTTACATCACGACCAACTGTTAATGTTTGACCATTCAAATTTAAAGTTCCCGCGGTAACCGTTAAATTTCCTTGGGCTATTAAAGCACCTGAAATTACACCCGTGCTAGTTTGGGAAGGATTGTTCCAGGTGATGTTTCCAAAAGTACCAGCAAATGAACTAAGGTTGTTATTAACTAACCCAATAATATTACAATTTGATGTTGCATTCCAGGTTGCAAGAGGTGGAAATGTTCCATTTGCATTGTGGTTGTATATTGAATTAGCTCCAAATGTTAAAGTGGCAGCTGTTGAAGATACGGTAGTTGAAGCGATGTTTCTGTTAAAGGTTCCAAGAATGTTGTATGGTGTTGTACAATTTACTGTAAATCCATTTCCATTATGATTGATGATAGAAGTTGCAGGAAGCGTGCCTGTTGAAGTTGTTGCTAATGCTATTGTGGCATTGGTTCCTATATTAAAAGTTGCCCCTGCAGCCACATTAAATTGAGAATTAATTGTAAGATTACTAGCTGCGCCGCTAGTTAATGTTACACCCCCAACTGTTGTATTGTTAATATTTAAAAAGCTTAATGTTGTTGTTCCAGATGCAATTGAAGTAAAATTTTGTGCAGCAGTTCCATTTATATTTAATGCCCGTGCTCTTGTTGCAACAGCATCAATTGTTCCAGCTTGATGAGTAAAATTCCCCAATAAGTTTAAATCTCCACCAATTACTTGTGAAAATCTAAATGTTCCGCTGCAAAAAAAATTACCACTTGCATTTATAGGCTGTGTAGTAAAATCCATGTCTAAGACAGAACCTGAATTTACAATTATGTTGTTAATGTTAGTAGTTCCAAACGGACCTCCTGAAGGACCAAAAAATATGGAACCGGCATTTGTCAAAAGTGTTCCGTTAATGGTCCAATTACCAGCCGTGGTGCCTCTTGAAATCTGAAATCCTGCGGCGTTCATGGTGAAGTCCCAAACACTAATAGTTCCGAATGCGTTATTGCTCGCAGTTGCATTAAAGACATAACTATCTCTGCTAAAAGGTGCAATACTACTTCCATTGTTAGTGCCATCTACTTTAAAGTATCTTTCCCAGCGTGCTGTAAGACCAGTAGGTCCTGTAGGATTAGCAGTTGGCATTGTTGTATATGCACTACCAGCTGCGCTAGTAACGTATCCAAACCAAGCAAAACCTGCTGGTCTTGAACCAACCGGAAAACTAGTCCAAGGAATTGAAAATTCTCGCACGTTTCCACCTGTTTCTGCGTAAGTTCCAAAAGCAACCGAAGCAGCATTCCACCCATTGGCAGAATTTCTAGTTCTAAATTCTCTATATCCATTATTTACATACAATACCAAATCTGCTCTAAAAGGTAAATTTGCAAAATTTGTATTATCATAGGCTTGCCCTATAAGAGTGCCATTCGCATTTACACCACTGTTTATCGGAGCTAGAACATCAGTATCAAAATACATTACAGAACCTTCTGCAGTATTTGCATTAGTAATACCAATATAAAGATTAGTATTATCCCATGTCATGTACCAAACTTGAGCACCTTGAGTTTGCTGATTCACACCATTAGTGTGTGTGCCATATTCTCCTGTTGTAATAGTTCCATCAACCGTTGGAGTATTAAACTGGGCCTTTAAATTGGCAGTTGTAAAAAATAAAATTAGTAATAATGCAACTAGGCACTTCAAATTATTAACAAGAAAACTTCCAGACACAGTGTACTTTTTTTTCATAATTATGACTTAAATAAAACTATAGTTACTAATACCTATTACCGCTGATACTATTGCGACATAGGTATTTTAAACTCGATGTAAGTTAACATTAAAACACTCATTAATTTACATTCATTTAACATTAAAAATAAGATAGTCCATCAATAAAGTTAAAAATCAAGGCATTCTAACTTATCAACACTACTGTGAATAAATACGAAAGAAATCCTCTAAATTTTAGAAGATATTTGTAAACTTTACATCCTAATGCCAACATTCTCCCACCTGCACGTTCATACTCAGTTTTCTCTATTAGATGGAGCTGCCGACATTAAAAAGTTATTTAAAAAAGCCATTGACGATAACATGCCAGCAATGGCAATTACTGACCATGGTAATATGTTTGGTGCATTTGCTTTCGTAGCAGAAGCTTATAAACACAAAAATGATGATGGCTCTTTAAAAGTTAAACCAATAGTTGGTTGTGAGTTTTATATGGTGGAAGATAGATTTAAAAGAGCATTTTCTCGCGACGATAAAGACGTGAGGTATCACCAATTGTTATTAGCTAAAAACGAAGAAGGCTATAAAAATCTAGTGAAACTTTGTTCCCTAGGCTATATTGAAGGATTATATGGAAAATACCCAAGAATTGATAAAGATTTGATTCTAAAACACCACAAAGGCCTCATTGCTACGACCTGTTGTTTGGGTGCTGAAGTACCTAAAACAATATTAAAAAAAGGAGAAGAAGCCGGTGAAAAAGTATTTAAATGGTGGCTCGATATTTTTGGAGAAGATTATTACATAGAATTACAAAATCATAGTATTCCGGAACAAGAAACTGTAAATAATGTATTGATTGGTTTTGCGGAGAAATACGATGTAAAAATTATTGCAAGTAACGATTCTCATTATGTTGACCAACAAGATGCAAATGCACATGACATCTTACTTTGCATCAATACAGGAGAGAAAAAAAGCACACCAACCAACAAAGATTTTGGAGACAGCGACGATTCTGTAAAAGGTAAAAGATTTGCATTTTATAATGACCAGTTTTACTTTAAAAAACAAAGTGAAATGAGCCAATTATTTAATCATTTACCTCAAGCAATTGACAATACAAATGAAATTGTAGGGAAAATAGATTTACTGGATTTAAAAAAGGAAATCATGTTGCCTTTTTTTCCTTTTCCAAATGAATTTGATAACCAAGAAAAATACCTGCGACATCTTACATTTCAAGGCGCTGCAAACCGCTATGGAACAATTACAGCCGAAGCCGAAGAGCGCATAAATTTCGAGTTAAACGTAATTGAAAGAATGGGTTTTGCCGGCTATTTCTTAATAGTTGCAGATTTTATAAAAGCAGGACGAGATCTGGGCGTTTTTATTGGCCCTGGTCGAGGTTCTGCAGCTGGTTCTGCAGTAGCATATTGCATTGGAATTACCAATATTGACCCGATAAAGTATAACTTACTTTTTGAGCGTTTCTTAAATCCAGAACGTAAGTCAATGCCCGATATTGATACCGATTTCGACGATGAGGGCCGGCAAAAAGTGATTGATTATGTGGTAGAAAAATATGGGAAAAACCAGGTAGCTCAAATTGTTACTTACGGCTCTATGGCTGCCAAAATGAGTATTAAAGATGTAGCCAGGGTAATGGATTTACCTCTCAGTGAATCGAATGCTTTAGCCAAATTAGTACCTGAAAAGCCAGGAATTAAATTGAATCGGGTTTTAAAAGCAGAATTAACTGGACCAGGAAGTTTAAAAGAAAAAGAAGCTTTACAAGGCGATGATTTAGAAAATGTAAAATTATTAAGGGCTAAATTTAATGAAATTGGAACGCTCACTAGTGAAGTACTTCATGAAGCATTAATTTTAGAAGGTTCAGTTAGAAATACTGGTGTACACGCATCAGCATTAATTATTGCTCCTGAAGATATTACGAATTATATTCCAGCAGCTGTAGCAAAAGATTCTGATTTATTGGTTACCCAGTTTGATGGTGGAGTAATTGAAGCAGCTGGAATGTTAAAAATGGACTTTTTGGGTTTAAAAACGCTCACCATTATTCGTGATGCACTTCAATTGATTAAAGAAAATTACGGGTTAGAAATAGATATTGACGGAATTCCACTAGACGATAAAAAAACATTCGAACTGTATCAAAAAGGTGAAACTAATGGTACATTTCAGTTTGAATCGGAAGGAATGAAAAAACATTTACGTGATTTAGTTCCCGATAAATTTGAAGATTTAATTGCCATGAATGCCTTATACAGGCCAGGTCCAATGGAATATATACCTAACTATGTGAAGAGAAAACATGGAGTAGAAAAAGTGCAATATGACCTTCCCGAAATGGAAGAAATTTTAAAGGAAACATATGGTATTACTGTATACCAAGAACAGGTAATGTTGCTTTCTCAACGCTTAGCAGGATTCTCAAAAGGTCAGGCTGACATGTTGAGAAAAGCCATGGGTAAAAAAGACAGAAAAACATTAGATGAATTAAAACCATTATTTCTAGAAGGTGCTATTAAAAACAATTTAAATGGGGAGAAATTAGAAAAAATATGGACAGATTGGGAAGCTTTTGCATCATATGCCTTCAATAAATCGCACTCTACTTGTTATGCATTTGTGGCTTATCAAACGGCATATTTAAAAGCTAATTATCCGGCAGAATTTATGGCTGCCAACTTAACAAATAACCTGGCTTCAATGGATAAAATTTCATTCTTTATGGATGAATGTAAACGCATGGATTTAAGTGTATTAGGCCCAGATTTAAATGAAAGCAAACTTAAATTTGCTGTAACCAGAAAGGAAGGCAAAAGCATTATTCGTTTTGGCCTAGCCGCTGTGAAAGGTGTTGGAGAATCTGCGGTTGAAAGTTTAGTTTCTGAAAGAGAAAAAAATGGTCCATATCTCACTATTTATGATTTTGTGAGAAGAGCAAATATGCGTTCCGTTAACAAAAAAACAATGGAAAGCTTAGCTATTTCAGGTGCATTTGATTCATTATGTGGCCCCAACAGGGCGCAATTTTTTCATACTGAATCTTTCGGGAAACCCAATTTCCTTGATACATTGGTGCGCTACGGACAAAATGTTCAGGAAGGTAAAAATCATGCTTCAAACAGTTTGTTTGGCGATAGCACCGAAGAAATTTCAGTTCCTGAACCAAAATTTCCCATAACTGAGCCATGGCACGTTTTAGAAATGCTCGAAAAAGAAAAAGAATTAGTTGGAATTTATTTAAGCGGCCATCCATTAGATGATTACAGAAATGAAATGCGCAATTTTATTCCTTTTAAAAATGTAGAGGAATTAAAAGATTATAATAACAAATCAGAATTAAGAAGTGGAGGAATTATTACAGCTTTTAACGAAAGATTTACAAAGAATGGAAAGCCTTTTGGAAGTTTTGTAATTGAAGATTTTTCAGGTAAAAAAGAGTTTGTTTTATTTTCCGAAAAATTTCTCATTCACAAACATTTTTTGGAAGTTGGAAGAATTGTATACTTAAATTGGAAAGTTGTTAAAGACTACAGAGATCCTAATGAACTCACAATAGAAATACTTAAAATGGGTGTTCTTGCTGATTTAAAAGACAAGTATTCTAAAATTTCACTGACTATTTCAGAGGCTGTTTTAAGTGAAAAAACAATTGATGATTTATCAATATTGTTGAGCGGCCATCCTGGTAAATGTATGGTAAGAGTTAGTTTAAAATCTAAAGATCCGGCTTTAAATGTTGAATTTAAATCGACACATTTAAAAGTAGATGCAAATCCTGAGTTATTAAAGGCTATTGAGAAAATTGCAGGAATCGAATATTACTTGAATTAATTATTATTTTTTTTATGTTCATAATTCAAAAATTTGGCGGAACCAGTGTTGGTACTGCCCAAAGATTAAAAGATATAGTTCAGTTAATCGATTCTACCACACCTACAATAGTGGTATTAAGCGCAATGAGCGGAACTACTAATGCTTTGGTTGAAATTGCTAATGCATTATATGAAAGAGAAATTAATGTTGCCAATAAGTTGATTGATGCTTTAAATGAAAAATATCTTCAAATTATTCCTGAATTATTTATAACAGAAGAGTGGAATTTAAAAATTAATGAATTAATTAATAGTCATTTTAATTACATCAGGTCATTTACGCTCGATATTTTTACCGCAAATGAAGAAAAAGCTATACTTGCACAAGGTGAATTATTGAGTACTGCATTGTTTCATTACTTTTTAACAGAAAGTGGAATTCATTCAGCATTAATTTCTGCATTAAATTTTATGCGAATTGATTCAAATGAAGAGCCTGATTTTGAATACATTGAAACAAATTGTAAAGCTGAAATTAATAAACATACTGCTCAAAATTTATACATTACCCAAGGCTATATTTGCAGGAATGCATTTGGTGAAATAGACAATTTAAAGCGCGGAGGCAGCGATTACACAGCTTCTTTAATTGGTGCTGCCTTACAAAGTTCAGAAATACAAATCTGGACAGACATCGATGGCATGCACAACAACGACCCACGAATTGTAAATAAAACTCATCCAATTGAATCGCTTAGTTTCGAAGAAGCAGCAGAATTAGCCTATTTTGGAGCAAAAATCCTCCACCCTACTTGCATTTTGCCCGCTCAAAAAAGAAACATTCCTGTTAGGTTAAAAAATACCATGCAGCCCAATGCTAATGGAACGCTGATTTCTAACTTACAAACTGATGAAGGAATAAAAGCTGTTGCTGCAAAAGATGGTATTACAGCCATTACAATTAAAAGCGGAAGAATGTTGCTGGCACATGGATTTTTACGCTCCGTGTTTGAGATTTTTGAACGCTATAAAACGCCCATCGACTTGATAACTACAAGCGAAGTTGCAGTTTCTCTTACAATTGACAATAACTTATATTTAAATGAAATTACAGCAGAAATAAAACAAATAGCATCGGTTGAAATTGATATCAATCAAACAATAATTTGCATTGTAGGGCAATTACCAAAGTCAAAACCTGGTTACATTTTCAAAATAATAGAATCCTTAAAAGATATTCCATTACGCATGGTTTCATATGGTGGAAGTACAAATAATGTTTCAGTTTTGGTAAATAACGAATTTAAAAGGCAAGCACTGCAAGCATTAAATAAAGGCCTTTTCAATTATTAATTATGTTTACAAATCAACATATTAATTTATTCAATTCAATAGAAACACCTTTCTATTATTACGATACTGCATTATTAATAGAAACACTTGATGCTATTAAAAAAGCCGCTCCTGCTGAATACCACATTCATTATGCCCTTAAAGCAAATGCCAATAAAACGCTGCTAAAAATAATAAAAGATGCTGATTTAGGCGCAGATTGTGTAAGTGGAAATGAAATCAAACGAGCGGTTGAATGTGGATTTGAAAATACAAAAATTGTATTTGCTGGCGTTGGCAAAAGCGATAAAGAAATAAATTATGCACTCGATAATGATATATTTTGTTTTAACGTTGAAAGTATTCATGAATTACAAATATTAAATGATTTAGCAGGCAATAAAAATAAAATTGCTTCTATTGCATTACGCATTAATCCTAATGTTGACGCATATACACACAAATACATAACAACAGGATTAGAAGAAAATAAATTTGGTATAAATCCGTATGAATTTGACTTAGTATTAGAGGAAATAAAAAAATGTAATCATATTAAATTAATTGGACTTCATTTTCACATAGGTTCACAAATACAAGATTTAACTCCTTTTAAAAATCTTTGTCTAAGGGTAAATGAAATAAATAAATGGTTTATTTCTAAAGGTTATTTATTACCTCATATTAACTTAGGTGGAGGATTAGGAGTTAACTACAGAGAACCCGACAAAGCTGCCATTGTTAATTTTAATGCATATTTCGATGTATTTAAAAATTTCTTAGAGTTGCTGCCAAAGCAGAAAATCCATTTTGAATTAGGTCGTTGCATTGTTGCTCAATGTGGAAGTTTAATTAGCCGTGTGCTGTATATTAAAAATGGAATTAATACCAATTTCGCCATTTTAGATGCAGGAATGACAGAACTAATAAGGCCTGCTTTATATCAAGCTTATCATAAAATAGAAAATATTACTGTTAATAATCTGGAAAATAAAGAGCAAATAAATCAATATTTAAAATATGATATTGTAGGACCTATTTGCGAAAGCAGCGACTGTTTTGGTAAAGCTGTAAACTTACCTGAAACTAATAGAGGCGATTTAATCGCAATTAGAAGTGCTGGAGCCTATGGCGAAGTAATGAGCAGCAAGTATAACCTCAGAGATGAAGTAAAAATAATAACAAGTGCCGAATAAAAATTAACGAAGTAATGTTACACTACCTTGTTTCCTTAATTCCCCCGCTTTAGAAGTGTATTCTGCAATAAAAAAATAAATTCCTTCTGAGAGTTTTTTCCCAGATGAAGTTCCATCCCACACTTTATCAATACTTTCTGATTCAAACACCATAGTTCCCCACCTATTATAAATTATCAATTTAAAAATCTCCTCATTACAACTGGTAACTGGGAAAAATGTATCGTTGATGCCATCACCATTGGGAGAAAAAGCATTGGGCGCCTGAGGTAATACAAATGGCTTTACTTTTAATTGTGCCTCCTTAGTAATTACTTCACCTTGACAACCTCCAGAAATTATACACCTGAAAATTGCCTCATTATATGAATCGCTGATAGATTTTATAGTCAATATAGCAGTTCCACTTCCTGTTATACTCCCACTATTCTGAACATTTTCAAATCCATTTCCAGTGTCAACCTGCCATTGGAAAATTCCAACACCACTAAATGGGAATGTAAAAACCACCTCCTCACCTGAGCAAACATTCTGACTTTGAGGATCACCTGTAATAGTAAGATTTGGCGGGGCAACGATTAAAAGAACCGTGTCTGTGTACAAAGGATTTCCGCATAGTCCATCGATCCTGCAATAAAACAAATTTCCATTTTCACTTAAAGGAACATTTGTTAAAGTAAGTTCATTGGTACTTACATTTCCATAAACTGGAGAGTTAAATATGGTAACAAAATTATCTCCATTATCCTGACTCCCAAACCACTGATAAGTAAATCCTGGAACACTATTTCCAACTGTAAAACTTCCATTATCTCCAATACACAAGTTCAAGTTATCAGGTTGTGAAAAAGTCCCACCTGAAAGAGACACTACATTAAATGTTAACCTGGCGTCTGCTGGTCTTTGGAAATACTCTATTACCATATTTACATTTCCTGATAAACAAATTCCATTAGGAAATGCCGCAGTTGTAGATTTAAAACTATTGGGATAAGATTGTTCAATAAAACTGTCTAAAACCCAGGTTATACCACCGTCTAAACTCAAACGAATTCCGTCATCACCTTGAATACTAAAAGAGTAATACCCAGGAGCAAAAACTTCATTTCGCAATAAACGCATGCTGAAATTACTTGTATAAAAAGTGCCACAAGGCAAACTTGTACCATCATTTACCGAGCCTGGCACACCGCCAGTTGAAGACAAATTAATGTCTAAATTCAATGAATTATATCTATTATAACCTTTGTAGTTAACGGAAAGAAAAAAGCCTTGTGCATTCACAAGCGTTGGAGTATTTAAAATTGCAGAAGTTGTTGGAACCCAAGTATAAACATGCGCATTCCAAGCGCTTTCTCCGGCAGAATCTTGTGGGGCGTTTGGAAGCAAAACTCCTGGGTCGGTAATTGTAATTTTGTTGGTACTGTTGCACTGAAATAAATCATTCGCTGTATATCCACTAGAGGATTTCATTTTAATGGTATAATTTGTTCCAATTGGAGTAGTTGCGGGAATTAAATATTCGATATAAATATCATTTATGTTTCCATTAAATAAAAAAGGTCCGTTTTGCCAATTGGCACCCTGATTAAAACTATATCTGGTAGCAACCAAGGTTTGGGTACCACTTGCAAATGAGCCAGATGCATTAGAAAGCAAAGCTTGAATGACTGTTCCGTTAGGGAAATTTTCTATTTGTGGAACTTTTAAAATCAAGCCTGCTCCTGCACATATTACAGGGCAATCGTATGGAACTGGTTCTGAGCGAGAAATGTATTGTGCAAAAGACAGATGCCCTAAAAAGCAAAACAATAATAGCAATGACTTATTCATTTTGCAATAATATAAAAATGTGGGCGAATTTATGGTAAGGTATATAAGTTAAATTGTCGTAAATAAATATTTTCAAAGATGGAATCTAAAAAATAATTCAAAATAAAAAGCAGAAAAATTAAACGTTTATAAACGTTTATAAAACGATTATCCATTTGTTTTTACATAATTTCGCTTCGTTGGGAAGGGGATTTGGGTTACCTAAGAAAACAATTCTATATATCCAAATTAATCTTACAAAATCTTAACTTTTGTTTTTTCATTAAGTAAATTTATTAAGGGATCTATCAAAAAGTCAGAAATGCGAAGGATACGAGGCAAAGACATTGAAGACGTATAATTAATACCTCGAAATGGTTGTAACGAAACAGACGCCATATTTCTGGGTAGCTTAAAAAACCTGCAAAATGAAGTTTCCCCAATTAATAATACACGGAATTATTAAGGTATTCAAATAAATCTTCGCTTTCAAATTTTAAAAAATATGTTAATCAGCATATTTACAATATCTTAAGAGATTTTGAATGAAGCCAAATTAAACCCTTACTCCTATTATCAATATATCATCTACTTGCTCTAATGCTCCTTTGTATTTTGAATGATATTCAAATAAATAATTTCTTTGCTCTAATAAATTTAAATGCTGAATAGATAAAAGTATTTCCCTGAATTTAGCTTTGGTCAGTTTTTTATTTCTTTCTCCTCCAAATTGGTCGGAATAACCATCAGTAAATAAATAAATCGTATCTTTTTTCTCAATTTCAAATTCGTGATTGGTAAATGGCTGTAGGTTATCATATCTACCAATTGGTTGTTTATCAGCTTTTATTTCTATTATTTTATTATTCCTTATTACCCATAGCGGATTATTGGCTCCTGCCCAATGCAGTTTCATAGATTTAAGATTCATAGAGCATAAAGAAATATCCATTCCATCCTGTACATTTTCATTTTCATCTTTGCTAAAATCTTTTACAACTAGTTCAGCAACCTTATCTAATATTAAGGAAGGCTTATAAATTCCAAATTCCTTAATAGCCCTGTTTAAAGCATTACTGCATACCACACTCACCAAAGCACCTGGCACACCATGCCCTGTGCAATCACAAGCTGCAAACAAAGTATCATACCCAGCATTTACTGAATTTTCTGCTTGCTCCATCCAATAAAAATCACCCGCGACTATGTCTTTAGGTAAATACAAAATAAATGAATCAACTAAATACTTCTCTACAACTTTTGCAGGGGGCAAAATTGTAGCTTGAATGCGCTTGGCATATTCAATTGAAGATAAAATCTCTTCATTTTGAGATTGAACAATGTTTTTTTGTTTTTCAATTTCTATCTTTTGCTGACTTACACTTTTCAATAAAGAATCACTAATTGTCTTTCCTTTTCTAATTTTATTGCGCTGAAAAAAGAAAATTCCAGCAAAAAGAAAAACAACAATAAAAGCTAAAATAAAACTATTTCTAACAATTTTTTGTTTTTGTATTTCCTTATCTGCCAGAGCATTCTTCTTTTCTTGTTCGGCTTTATTTGCAGCTTCTTTTTTATCAAAAGTATATTGCATTTCTAGGTTATCTATTTTCTTACTTTTTTCCAAATTATATATCGAATCTTCGGCTTCTTTGTGAAGAATATAATTAGTGTAGGCGCTTTCAAAATTTTTTCTCTCAGCTTCAATAAGAGCTACCCATTTATAAGACTCAGCCATTAAACTAAATAAATCCAATTCTTTAGATAACTTCATTCCTTGTTGAAGACTTTTATAAGCTTCAGGTAATTTATGTGAGCTTCTATAATACTTTGCTTTATTAATGTAAACATCAGCCACCATTGTAACATTTTTCAATTCCTTGGCCATTACCAAAGCACTGTCAGCATACATAAGCGCTTTAGTATTATTCCCCGAAGTGTGATAAGCCATTCCAATTGCATTTAAGCACCTTGCAATAAACATCTTATCACCAATTTTTCTATTCAATTCTAAGGCTTTAAAATCGCATTCCAGTGCCTTATCGTAATTTTCTAAATCATCATACGCCAAACCCATTCCGTGGTACGAATTTGCATTTCCTGATGTGTCTTTCAAGCTTTCGCTTATCTTTAAAGCCCTTTCAAAAAATATAATAGCCGCTTTTTCTTCTCCCATTCTATGAGAAACCCATCCCAAATTTCTTAATCCACTTGCAACAGCAGCTTCATTTCCTAAAACTTCATTTGCTTTTAAAGCTTTCTGATAATACTCATAGGCTAAAGGATAATTGGCTAACCAATAATAAGCCTGACCAATTCCATAGTAGTTTCTAGCAATTTCTCGCTTTTCTTTTAATACCTCATTAATTTTAAGTGATTTAAAGTGATAATCAAGTGCTTTACCATAGGCAGATTGTTCTTTTAATATGTAGCCAATTTGAGCAAATGAAGCAGCAGACCCTTTTGGGAATTTGTTACTTAGAGAAAGTTTTAATGCATAGTCTGCATATTTTCTGGCTTCATCAAGATTTCTATTCTCTATTTCAATTTTAGTTAAAGAAATCAAAGTCATTACTTTTGATGTATCAGTTTTAGCCAACTTCAAATTTAATAGCAATGAATCTAGCCTATTGGACTTTCCAACTAACCCTAAAAAGTTAAAAAGAAAAATCAAATAAATAAACATTTTTTTCATCATTCTGCAAATTCTAGAAAACAATATAGCAAATCTAAACTTAACTGTTTTTATAATGATTAAATATAGTTTTCTTTAACGTAATATCGATTTGAAAAAAGGAATAAAGGACTATAAGATTTCGCTTACATAGGAAAAAATTAACTGTCGCTGTTTTTTTCTTATCATGTTTTCACACCATAAACAATTTGATAATCAGAAATTATTTTACATTTGCTTTTTTGCCATGAACGATACTTTTCCGCTTATAAGCGTTATTATACCTGCTTACAATGCGAGTTCTTTCATAGAAATTGCCGTTGAAAGTATAGTTTCACAGACCTATAAAAATATTGAAATTATTATTGTAGATGATGGTTCTAAAGATAACACATTTGAAAAAGCTCTGACATTATCAGAGAAATACCAAAATGTTAAAGCAATTACTCAAGTTAATTCTAAGCAAGGTATAGCTAGAAATAACGGAATCAACAATTCAAACGGAGAATATTTGGCATTTCTAGATGCGGACGATGAATGGCTACCCAATAAAATTGAAATCCAATTAAATTATCTTTTTGCTTATAAGGCTGATATGGTTTTTACCGATGGTTTTTTATTCATAACAGATAAGAATATAGCGCTTGCTGATATTTATAAAACAACAGAAAGTCCAATAGAAATCGAGGCTTCTAAAGGAATCATTTCTGGCGAAAATGGAATTAAATTGTTACATATTAAAAATAGAATTCCAACATCATCTGTTCTTTGTAAG
>Ga0247837_1004603_pt1 | contig 21945 bp, 15 predicted proteins | sample LaCtaG_2_FD_187115 | JGI IMG/M metagenome (GOLD analysis project Ga0247837, IMG submission 187115) | Freshwater microbial communities from meromictic Lake La Cruz, Castile-La Mancha, Spain - LaCruzMarch2015_14.5m | ecosystem: Environmental > Aquatic > Freshwater > Lake | place: Spain: Castile-La...
CGGGCCGCTCGTTTGAGGTAGCTGGGAACTGCGCCTTGGATGTCCGATACGTCCAAAGGACTGTTGCTGTGGGAACGTGTGAGTCCAGTGGAGACCGAGACTTGCAGCTGCGGGAGAGAGGGCGGGGGAAAGGCCGGGGTATGAAGCGAGTAGGGAGGCCTGGGACTGTACGCTCGTTTGTACCTCTTCGAATCCATCGAGCCTGCAAGCGCCTCAGCAGTATGCATATATTTCTAACTAGCTAACCCCAGTACTACACCTCCTTACTAGCTTTATTCCCTCTTCATTTCCTCCAGCCGCGACTGCAGACCCAGCTTCGCCACTATCACCTCTCGATACTCGCTTTCCTTTTCCACTAGTTGCGCCTTCAAATTCTGTATTCTGCCCAGCGCAGTTTTTTCTCCCTGTTCCTTGGCAGCTAGTCTTGTCCGCAGGTCTTGCACGGCTATTAGTGCATCACTCAACTTCGCCTCCTTATCAGTCAGTTGTGTCTTCAGGCTTTCCGTTATCTGTGTAGATTGCTGTTGTTGGGTCTTCAGGCTTTCCACTTCCTGTGTTAATTGCGTTTGATGTAGTTTCGTCTGTTCTCTCAAAGTCTGCATTGACTTTGACGTCTCCGACTGTTCTTCTTCTGCTTTGGTTAGTTTATTCTGCAGAATTCGGAGAGTCTTTAGTGTTTCTTGGCGTTCGGATTCCTCTTCGGTCAGTTTTCTCTGAAGGTTCCGAATGGTTTCCAGTGCTTCTTGCTGTTCTTTGGACTTTTGAGTCAGTTGCGACTGGAAAAGCTGTGTAGTTTCCTGGAGTTCAGATAAAGTCTTATGCTGAATTTGTTGCTGCTGAGCAAGGTCAGTGCGGTACATCTGGCGTGCACCTGCTGCACAAGTGGAAAGGTAAGCCAGTAGCAGTGGGAAAACCCATATAAAGTACCAAGGCAGCCGCTTCCTATGCCAGGTTCTGCTCATACATACCAGTATAACCACCCCCACTGCGACTTCTTCCGTCAATTGTGTTTTCGCAGTCGCTTGTGATGAACTGTGACAGAAAACATAAACAACTGCGCATAGAAACAGGCAGAGCGACATCAGTGCTCTGACGACCCACCGATATGCAGTCACGGTCGGTTCGATTGGCTTAGTGCTCGACTTTTTGTGTGTCTTTGGCGTGGGTCTGAAAGCAAGTTCGGCGACAGGACTGGGAGAACGTGAAGCGTGCGGACTTGCTGCGGGCTTCCGCTTTGCAGACTGTTTAGCCATTATTACCCAGGTGAGGAAAGTGTAGGTATTGCCTTAGTAGAAACACACTTGCGGTTTCATGCCTTAGCCAGGCAATCGCATGCTTATATCCCGGGAAAAGCCCTGGCTGTCTCCGCATTCAGTATAGATGAGATGCTACAGTACTGTAGGAGCGGGCGAGTCCAGTGGATAGGGAGGACTGTACACTCCTTTGCACCTATCCGATTCCTATGCGCCTGCAATTACCTCAACACAGTGTATATCCTTCTAACTAGCTAACCCCAGTAGCAATAGCAGACTCCAAGCTGTAAACTCCACAGCCGAGGCCAGTACTCTCTTCGCCCTTTCCTCCTCCTCCATCCTCTCCAACTGACTCTGCAGAGTGCGAACAGTCCGCAGCGTTTCTTGCTGCTCTTTTTCCTTTTGAGCCAATTGAGCCTGCAAAGTGCGCATAGTTTGCAGTGTTTCGTGGCTCTGCTGCTGGTCCTGCAAGGTCTTTTTTTCGAGTTCTTGCCGCTGGATAAGGTCGCCCCGGTACATATTCCGCGCTCCTGACGCACCAACTGCAAGGTACAGCAATAACAACAGGGAAATCCATATAAGGTACCCAGGCAGCCGCTTCCTATGCCAGGTTTTACTCATGCATACCAGTACACCGAACCCCACTGCAAGGGCTTCCATCACCCGTGTCTTCGCCGCAGCCTCTGCTACACTGTGAGAAAATACATACATAACCGCACACAAAAACAAACACAGCACTAGCAGTGCTCTTACAGTCCAGCGATAAGCAGGCCAGCTCATTCCCAACGGTCCGAGATATAGGCTTGTTTGCATCTGGGGCTTGGGTCGGAAGCAAGGCTCGGCCACAGGACTGGGAGAGCGCGAGACGCGTAAAGCCGCTCTCCGCAGTGACCGTTCGGCCATTATTACCTAGCTGTAGAGTGGGAGAAGAGGAAGGCGTAGGCGTTGCCGAGCATAAAGAACAGCATTGCAGTGGTGGAAACGTGCTTGCGGCCCCAGATCTTCGTCAGGTAAACACAGGCGATTAGGCCCAATGTAGCACTAATAGCCGCCTCGCATCGCTTAGATTCCTCCTTGGAGTGTTTGAGCAACTCCATGCGAGTGAAGGCTTGGTAGAGGAACACCACTACTTCACAGATGAGGATCCAGCGAGACATCCGCCAACTGATGCCCAGCGGGTTTTCTTCTTCTGAGGGCTCTGCACTGTGGGGACTGGTAGAGACTGGGCGTGGAGAGTTCTGTTGGTGTCTACTGCTGCTTCGTTTCCCTCTCTGCCGAGCCTCCATTATTTCCTTCTAGTCCAATGCTACCCTGAAGCCGTGTATTCACGTCTGCATACGCTAGATTTCGGGGGCTAAGTTTATATCCAGTCAGTCTACGCTTGGTCTTTCTACGCTAATTAGTGGAAGATTCGTAGTTTTTGAAAACGCTCCAAATCATAAGGCCGATATCCGAGTAAGATATCTTCTTCAGTCTCACTCCCTCCTCTTCCGCCTTTGTTGCCACTGTTTTAAGGAATTGCACCACATCTTGAATCTCGCCTTCCTGTTTTTTCAGCTGCTCTCCTTGGCCTTTTTGGTTGTCCTGCAGCAGGAGAAATCGCTGTTCTAGTTTTTCTTGGGCTTCTTCCTCTTCAGATTCCAGTATTTCCTCCTCAGCCAGGTGATGGTTGTATATCTCGCGGGCATTCAATGTGGAAAAGTGCAGGTAAATCAGTAGTAGCAGGAAAGCCCATATAAGGAAGTGAGGGAAGCGCTTCCTATGCCAGGTTTTACTCATGCAGACCAAGATAACAAAGCCCACTGCTGTCTTTTCCACTAGTTGAATTTTCGCTTGCATATAAGGTAGATCGTGGCAAAAGACATAGACAACTACACACTGAGACAGGCAAATTGCCATCAGCACTCTGACAACCCAGCGATATGCAGGCCAATTCAGCCCCAGCGGTGCAAGATCCACCTTTTCAAACACTTTGGAAGTAGGCTTTGCTACGGGATTGGGAGAACAAGAAGCGCGGGGTCTTGCTACAGCTGTCCGCACTGAGCGCTCAGCCATTATTACCTAGCTGTAAGTGGACACAGAGTAGCCTTGCCAAGCATAATAGCCACTCAGACTCTCATGTACCTATTTCGTATGAGTAAAGGAGAGGAACACCACTGCTTCACATATCAGGATCCAGCGAGTTCTCTATGTACTTCCTTTATTGGTCTTAATGTTTTTAAACGATTTTGACTGAAGGATGTATAAAAAATTGATGTGAAGGCTTTAAATTCGAGGAAATTAGTCCGCTAACTATTCTCGGATAGTTCGACTTTATCTTCGACTCCAAAAAATTCCCGCCTCAATTATGCAGTACGTTGAGCGAAGGAAAATAAACGCCAGTAGCCAGAATAAATACCCCGGCATTCTCTTCCTATGCCAAGTTTTGCTCATCGCTATCAGTATCACAACATCATACAGAATCGCCTCTGCCATGATCACCCGGTCTTTGATATATACCGAGTCGTGATTAAGCGTAATGATAGTGGAGCAGGAACCCAGACACGTGTACATCATTATGCGGATGACCCAGCGAAAGAGGTTGCAGGAGGAGTTTGTGGACTCTGAGTACAGAGAGCGAGGCCTCGTGTGGTGGGATGTTCGGGGTATAGTTGGACTGTGGGCGGAGTTAGGGGAATGCGAGTGTCTGGGCCGGGCGGAGGAACTGCGTGCACCACATTTTTCAGCCATTAAGCTCTATTACTAGACTAAAGAAAGCGTTCGTGCTGAAGAAGACAAAAATAGCTGAAGCCATGAAGTACAGCAGTATACATGTCGATATATGTTTTCGATTCCACAATTTGATCATTAGCATTGTATTAAACATACTTGATGAAAGAGCGCAACCTGCATTCAATCTTCCCTCAAATGCCTTACTGTCCTTGAGCAGCACTAACGCGGTCAGATTCCTGTATGTCACATATCCGATTAAGAACAGCAACATGAAGCGACTTGTACGCCATTCCAGTCCTAGCGGCCCCACGTCCCTCTGGACAGCTGCTTGCCTACTGGGCTTTATAGAGGCTGAGCGATGTCTGTGCCGGTGCTGGTCTCTATCCGCCATTATTACCTAGGCTAGTGCTTGCTGCTGACTCCCTTGTGCTGCACTCCGCAGTTCTCACACACGTTGGGCAGTTTCCTGTAGCTCTGGTCATAATCACAATACATACACACCATTCGATTCGCGTACTGCCAGCTGTGCTTTTCCTTCTTGTCGTGGCACTTGTTACAGCAGTAGTACTGGTAGCAGCAGGGCGGGATCATCCAGTAGGTCACATTCGTGAAATTGTCACACTCGTATGGGACTTGAATTTGGTGCGCTTTGGCCACTTTGCCGACTTCTTTGATGAGGGAAAGAACTTCGTCTTCCTTGCAAATGAAGGAAAGATGGAATTCTTGCGTAGGCACGTCTTCTTCCAAGTCTCGCACACGCGGGATATCAATCGCATCCACCGCAATCGGATTAGTGCCGTCTATCTCCTCTATAAGTCCCTGCACCGACTCCAGTCTAGCCTGCGCCTGCGTCCGCAAGGCAACATACCCTTCCAAGTGCTTCTCCGTCGCCACCTGAATCTGCGTTTCCAGCTCCTGCTGCCTAGTCCCCAGCGCCTGCGCCATTTCTTGGAAATGCCCCCTCATAGTCTGCAGCACTGCGTCTCTATTTTGGTAGATTTCCTCCACATGACTCCTCGCCCTTCCAATTGCATCCTCAAACGCTAATTTCCTCTCTGCAAATCGTCGCTTCCGCCGTTGTTCCTTTTCCTCCGGGGACAACTTGAGGTACTCAATTTCGTCCTGCATCTTGGTGATGTACTCCACCAGCTCCAATATCTGCAGGGAGGGCGGGATGCTTTCCAGACTTCTCGAGTCTTTCTTCCGATCCACAGGGCAAATGACCTGTCTTTCCTGGTTGAACAGTGCGCGCACACATTGCTTGCAGACTGTGTGTCCGCATTGCAGGACGAGTGGGGAGTTGGTGGACTTGTTGTAGTTTTCAGTACAGATGGGACATTTGACGCTAGCTTGGATGGGACCCTTGCTGTCGGCAGACATTAGAAAGGACTTAGGGGTTAGCTATGGTGGAGGTGAGAAGCTTGCCCAGCATGGACTGGATGTGGGCCATTTCGGTGGGGTTCAGCTTGTTTCTCCGACACAGGATTGCCTTCTTTCGCTGGTAGAAGAAGTCCCAGATGCCGCTGGTTTCGTACTTGAAGCCTCGAGTGAAGATCCAGAAGTAGTACCCGGCTGCTGCGTCTCCCATGGTCATCATGCACGTGATAGGCTCCATGATGTCCCAAGAGTACAGGTAGTAAGTCCCATACTGCGTGAAGAAGAACTGCGCTAGCAGTACCTGCCAAAAGCTGCGACACCACCGATCCGCCGACAACTTCGCTCGTTTCTCAATATTGTCCATAAGCGCAAGTTCCCTAGAGTGCTGCTCCTTGAAAAGCGTGTAGTACGCCATATGGTAATCCTCATGATATTCCTTGATCAGACTCCTGGCAACGAGGACTTTATTCGCTAAAACCGTCAAAAAGTCCTTAGTGACGCGCTCCCGGTCTTTGATTTCATTGAGGAACATCACGTTGAAAGAGGCTAAAAACCCGGCTGTGCTTTCCGACAGGCCGCGCTCAATCATATACCGCTCCGCTGCCACTTTCATTTCTTGCGACAACGGCAACTTCCCAGGGTCGTAGGCCGTCGGCAGGACTGAATACAGCGTCTCCCCGAACTCCAAGAAGAACGGCTCTTTGAGTAACTCCGACACTGGAGTCGTGGTAGACAGCACTGTGCCTTCCGAACTACGAATCCGCAGCGAGACTCCGTAGCTGTAGGCGAAGTCTTGCAGTGCCTCTTTGACTGAGGGGGTATTAGGGTCTAGCAGCAGGGTCGCAGGCTTCTTGTTCACTCTAGGCAGCGGCACTTTCACTGTTGTGCCGGCTGCGGACGTGTCTATGAGTAAGACTTTGGCGGCTTGATTGATCCACTGCAGTCTGTGGCTTGCGAACGAACGGAGGCAGAGATAAGCCATTGTGTGGCCTATTACGAGGAGAGGAACGGGGTTGGAATTAATGGAAGGAAACAAGCTGGTGTCCTTTGAGAAACTCCTAGGGGACTCTTCGGCTGAAGTCTTTACAGTTCGGTGGAACTTGGAAGACAACCTGCTGGCTGCAGGTATGGGAGACGGCACAGTTCGCGTATACAACCCAGCCTCAGGCTCCCTCGTGAGTAACTACATCACCCGGCAAGGAGAGCTGCAGCATCCAGTTACCAGTCTCCGCTTTCGTCCTAACCTTGCAGGTGCGAAAACTCGCAACGTCATCGTAGCCATTACCAGTGAAGGTGTAATCGTGCACCTTCACGCCAGCACCGGCAAGTTGCTTCACCAAATCACACTCGAGGAAAACCCCATTTACTCGATGGATTTCTCGGGAGATGGACGCTACTTCGCCCTTGGCTGCAGAGACACCACTATAAGAGTATATGATGAAGCCACCAAACAGATGACCATGGAGCTGGACTCTAAAGGAGGCCTGAGACAAGGCCACGGCAATCGCATATTCTCCCTCAAGTGGCTGGACGAAAACACCATCGTGAGCGGCGGGTGGGACCGCAACCTTCTCCTATGGGACATCCGCACCCAGTCCGCCGCCCGGTCCATCTACGGCCCCTACGTATGCGGCGACGCTATTGACTTCCGAGGAGGGGTGATCTGCGCAGGGTCCTACATGCCTACCGACCAGCTCAATTTCTTTCTCATCAGTGAGGCGAGACTACTGCGCAGTTATAACCTCAAAGGCTTTGACCGGCCTTGCATGGTGTACACCGTGCAGTTTTCCAGGAATGACGATAAGGGCTGTCTGGTGGCTGCGGGAGTGGGAGGGAATGAGGCTTATTTCTATGAAAGCGACACGATGAGGCTACTGGGTGCTTTGGATGATATTCCCAGAGGGGTTTATTCAGCGGATTTCGCGTATTCGGATAACAGAGTGGCGCTTGGATGTGGAGACGGCTCAATTCGCATAGTCCGTATCAGTCCACGACCATAGTGGAATAGATAGTAACGTTGCCTTTTCGATATGTAGCAAGGGAGCCATATAGAGACTTTGGGACTAAATCGGGGATTTATGGCGAATGGCAGGGTTGGGAGGTCGATTGCTAGGGTGGATCGAGGGAGTGGGAGCGGAAGTTAGGCTATGGAAATGCGAATTTAGTAGGCTCTTTGATTATATAGAGGATTAGAAGTTCAAGATTAGTGTATATTACGGAAATGGTCAAGAAGGCTGAAACTATCCAAGTATACGACCAAAAATGATTATAAATGTTAGGACTTTTGCCTCTGCTTTTCCATTATTGCTTTTCGCTCAGCTGCCTGCCCGCCGACTGTCCCGGCAACTCCGTACTCTCCACACAGCGCGGGAACGGCATCTGCGACTTAGGGTGTATGACGAAGCCTTGCAGCTTCGATTCCCAAGCCTCAGGCAGCGACTGTCTAAGTACCTGCTCCCTCGCCTGCCCTGTTAGCGGCCTGGGCAACCACACCTGCGACCCAGGTACTTTGCAATTAGCATGCAATACCCAGGAGTGTGGGTGGGACTTTGGAGACTGCGGGTACTGTGCGAAGGACTGTAAGCGCTAGATAGGCTTTGAGCATATGCTGGGAAATGGCATATGTGAGGCAGAGTGCTCAACTGCAGGCTGCTACTACGACTCCGGGGACTGCATTACAGCAGCAAACCCGGTGGCTGTGTATGTCTATCCGGGGGGAATTGGTAGGGCTGTAGGGACGGAAGTGGAGCCAATGGCTTCCATTCAGGCAGCTTTGGAGCAACTGTGGGCGCCTTTTACAGTAATTTACCTGCTGCAGGGCACTCACATGCTTGAATTCGAAGGAGGCACTGGCAGCCTTACTATCCCCAAAGCAGTCCAATTGAGCGCTCTCCTTTGCTCGGTGAGTTCCAACCCTCTGTGCACGGAAACCCCGGCCTTGATTCAGCTGACTCGGGACAGAGTTACATGGGTTGTTACAGGGGAGTTCTCTATCGAAAATGTGGACTTTGTGGGTAATTTCCCCCTCAAGCCGTCCTGCACGCTGCCCCAATGTCTCTACTGCCCAGCGATTTCAGTGGAAAATGGGACATTTAGGAGTGATAGAGGAGAAACAGTGTCAAACTACGCAGAACAGCCCATTTGCGACTCCTACAAGGACACAGTTTTGCTACTTGTCCTGCCAACAGCCCAGCTACACCTCAAATCCGTCTCTTTCAGGCTAATTCGCCACCAGCTTCTCTCCCTCATTAAAAGCGAATGCGGCACTTTGTCCTTCTCAAAAGTGTCCTTTTCGGGGATTATCCCACAACGCAAAGGGCTGTTTTCCGCCCTTATTACCCACATCGGCAGTACAAATTCCCCACAAACGGCCTGTGGAAGCTTCAATTTCACCCAAGGACGAGTCGAATTGCTAAACGACGGATACGAATATAACCCTGGAAAGCCATTTAGTGGCTTTTTTAGTGCTGATCTGATTCAGTGGGTTTCTATGAAAAACGTGGAATTCCGCATGAATAATGTACTCGGGAAATGGACGGATTTGACCTCTTTGCTATACATCCAAAAGGCGCACTTTATCGATTTCGAAGACTGCTTGTTTGAGAGTACTTTAGCCAGTGGAGCGGTGTTGCTGGTTGATAATAGTGGATTTGATGCGGTTTCTGTGGCTTTGGTAGGCACGGAATTCAACTCGAACTATGGAAATGAGGTAGTTCAATTGACAATTACGGCTCTTTCCCTGCGAATTAGCATTTCTAACTGCGATTTCAGCGAAAATATATCTCAAGACTCAATTGTGGGGATATATGGAGAAGAACAGCTGCAAGGACAGGCTGAAATCCATATAAGTGACTTATCAGCTGCGCAAAACCTAGCCAAAAACTTCCTTTCCGTGAACACTTCCGCAAATATCGACATTACCAGGTCAAATTTCATAGAAAACGGGGATATTCCCGACCTTCTAGCCCGAATCTTGGACATATACATAGTCTCCGCCAGCTCATACATGCTAATTACCCCGGCTGTGCCCTGGCCTGTCTGCGTAGGCACAATATTGCTAAAGGATGTATATGAATACAGCCTTGTTTCCGTCCTCTTTTCCTCCTGCAACTGCGCTTTCGGGTCTCCCGGCCTCACCCACATCGGCTCTCCCCACTCCGTAAGTCCTATCCTAGATCCACCTCTCCGACCTGACCTTCACCCATAACATTGGAGAAGAACTGATAGCAGTGGAGCTAGCCACTGACCTGCACCTTTCCCACCTTATCTTCCTGAATAACACTAGTCTTAGGACTGGGCAAGCGGTCTGTCTCCGCTTTTCTGCGTCCCAAGCGGTGTCCATTGATGTGCTGAATTCAACCTTTGTGGGGAATCGTGGGTTTCAGAATACGATAGCGAGCGTTACTGGGGTAAGGAACTTTAGGCTGGTCAATGTAGTGGCGGAGAATAATACCGCTAGAGGCAGTACTGCGGGAGTTGCACTGTATCCCTATACTGGGGACGACTCCTTTTTCCAGGTCGTGGACTGTGTATTTCGGGGTAACTCGGGCAGTTCCTATGGAGTGCTGTTAGTTACAGATCCATTCGGAATGGCTTTCTCGAAGGCTTATAAGCTCAAATTGGAAGTGAGGAATACCCGATTTGAGCAGAATTTCGCTAAAATCGGAGGCAGCAGTGTTACGATTTCAGGGTCAGTTTTCCTCTCCACTGCCAGTTCAATAGTAAATGCAAGCTTCATAGGGAATGAATGTACTGAGGGTGGAGCAGCTGTCAATAGCCACTACTTAGCAGGCGCAATTCACCTCTATTCCTGTCTCTTTCGGGACAATAAGGGAAGCACAGGGGCTGCTATATGGTCCACTCACCAAGGCGAATCCACACTCCTATATCTAACTTCATGTGAATTTGAGGGAAATCAGGGGAATAGTGTAGTGGCTATGACTGCTATCGGCTCCCAACTCATAAGCAATGAGAACAACTTCACAGGGTCAATAGGCACTGCAGTGCTAATCTACCAAAGTATATGGCAGGACTCCAATTCCCTATATAGCAATAACGCAGGCTATAATGCAGGCGCAGTCCTACTCAGTACCTCTTCCCAGGCCCGTCTTTCCAACGCTACTATTCACAGTAACTCCGCAGTCAACCAGGGCGGCGGATTCACTGTTTGGATCAGCTCCACACTGACTTGCTCCGATTGTGTATTTCTCAATAACTCCTGCGGCCTACGTGGAGGCGCTCTGTTCTTGGAGGAAAAGTCCGGCTTCAATGGCACCAATGTCACCTTTTGGGAGAATAAATCCGGAGATAGGGGGTCAGTCCTATTTGCCTTACTAAGCAATTTCGCATGTGTTTTCTGCCTATTTGAGCGAAATTACGCCGCGGAATTCGCTGCCGTCTTCATACTGGGCGCCGAGGCCTCCATCGAAAAGTCCCGATTCGCCCATAACCAAGCCTCTCGCAGTAGTCCGGGAATCATGCTGTCCCTAGCCTCGCTGACAGTGCTCAATTGCACCTTTTTCAACCACACCGGAGACCAAGGTAGCTTCATATCAGCGAGCGACCAAAGCTATCTCTACATTTCCTGGTGCGAATTCCTATCTGGCCACGCGAAAACTCACGGCGGCTGCTTCTATTTGACAGTGAATTCGACCTTAATAGTGGAAAATACCCTTATTTCTTCCTGCTCCGCTCAGCTAACTGGGTCAATTATCCGAGGCCGTACCGGCACTATCCTATTCCAGAAAGTCACTATAAGAAATGTGACCTCTGACCTAGGCTCAGGTGCAATAGCCCTCGCCGAAGGATATTTAGAGCTGGAAATCGACTGTGCGGATATGCTGGGAAGCGCAGTTTCCGCCTCTTCCTCAGTAGTTCTCGTGCACAACAGTCACTTCCTCGGCCTTCGAGCCTACAACGGAGCCGCAATAAGCGTGAGTGACTGTTCTCTCCTAACTGTGCGCTTTTCCGCCTTTACCGGAGGACTGGCAAAGCGTGGAGGTGCGATTTACGCCTTTTCCTCAGGCGCAAATGTATCAAATCAGGTTTCTATCATCAATTCCACATTCACAGACAACCAATCAGTCAACGGAGGCGCCATTTACACAGACAGTGTATTCGCCTATGTGCAAAACTGCCGCTTTACCAACAACTCTGTGAGTCCGGAGTACTACGACTCCAGGGAAATCCTGCTTAGAGGCCAAGGGGCTGCTCTGTATTTGGTAAATCCCAATATTGTAGTGGCGGTTTATCGAGTGATTGGAAATGTGTTTGAGAGGAATGCTGCGAGTTATATGGGAGCGGCTTTGTATTGGTTTGATACGTACCCGCTTTTTGAGAATAATACTTTAGAGGGGAATTCGGCTCCGTATGGAAGCGAAATTGCAGCTTTTGCGATTAGATTGGCAATTTTGACTCCAAATAATACACTTGTAAACTACCAAAACGCGGAAAATCCGCCTTTAGTACTGACACTTCCGCATGTTGGGAGCGGGCAAACCTACGAAGGCGTAATTCGCCTGGCCTTAGTGGACCAATACGACAAAGTCGTAACTGCGGATTCTACGAGTTCCGCCAATTTGCAGGTTATCGAGAAAAACAGCTCTTCCCTAACCGGATATATCAAGACTGAGGCTATTAGCGGCATTTTCGAGCTTAAAGATACCATTTTCATCGGCCAGCCGAAGTCGACTCAGTACTTCCTCATCTCAACCAACGGAGTAAATCCCTACTTGAAGGTATTCACGACTGACCCCCACGACTACTACCAGACAGTGAAGCTAGCAGTGGAGTTTCGGGACTGCCAGGCAGGGGAAAGCTACCAGGGACTCATATGCTACCGCTGTCCTGCGGGTACCTTTAGTTTGGACCCTGTCCAGCCCTGCAACTCCTGTCCTGCGCAGGCCACTTGTCTAGGAGGCTTTGAAATGGTTCCTTTGCCCGGCTTCTGGCGGCCGGACCCTATGAAAAACCTATTCCTCGCCTGTCCGAATCCTGACGCTTGTCTCGGGTCTCCCAGCGCTGAGAGTATATCACTAGCAGGGATATGTGCTGTAGGGTACCGTGGGAACCTCTGTAGTGTGTGCATGGAGGGGTATTCTCGACAGGGCAGAGATGTATGCAGTAAGTGTCCTGGACTCACTTCCAATATAGTCGTGTCTACTTTGGTGGTAGTGGGCGCTTTGTGTCTATTGGCACTGGCGATAGCGATATCAGTGCGGGGGGCCAACAAGCCACGGTCCCACCTGGCTATATACGTAAAGATATTCATGAATTACCTTCAAATGATAGTGGTAGCGGCTTCCCTCAGTCTCAGCTGGCCCGCACTAGTGCGTCTTTTCCTCAACGGACAGGAAACTGTGGGCAGTATGGCTGAACAGCTGTTCTCCTTCGACTGCATTACGCAGGAATTCAGTCCGGACCGTGTTTCCAGTACGAAGCTGATAGCCGTGTCGCTGCTCCCAGCCGTCCTGATCCTACTCAGTGCCTTCGCCTGGGCAGTTATCGCTCTTTGCTTCAAACAAACCGCAATTCGTGCGAAGGTGATATCGAGCACCGTAATGATCCTTTTCCTCATTCACCCCAGTCTAACCAAGTTGATGCTCTCGGACTTTTCCTGCAGAGAGGTGTTGCCAGGGGAGCTGTGGCTCACAGTGGACCTGGCACAGCGCTGCTGGGACAGTGCACATGTCAGGGAAGTGCTGACAGTGGTGCTGCCGGGGTTGATAGTGTGGGGGTTCGGACTGCCTGCTCTAGCCTTGGGCTTTCTAGTCAAGTGCAGAGCCCAACTGACTGATAAAGTGATAAGTTTGGAGTTTAGTTTCCTCTACAAAGGCTATACGGAGAAGTGGTTTTACTGGGAATTCGTGATCCTGTACCGGAAAGTGGCTTTGATCTGTTCCGCAGTCTTCTTCAACTCCGTCTCCACCTTGGTGCAAGCGCTCTCAGTGCTTGCAGTCCTGCTAATCTGCCTCTTCCTGCAATTAGCAGTCAGTCCCTTCGCTGTCTCCAATTTCAACCTATTAGAGGTAAAGTCCCTCCTAGTTTCCCTAGTCACCATCTACTCCGGCCTATACTTCGAAGCCAATTCCATGAATCACACTTTGAATATTCTCATATTCCTCCTGATTCTCCTAGCAAATGCCTACTTCCTCCTAGGCTGGCTGCGAGCCGTCCTCCCCATTCTCCTCGAAACCATACGGCAAAGACTCAATTGTGGTAAGCGGCATTATGCGATTCGTCCAATTCCCGCTAAGTATGACGAAAGTATGGATGAATCCAGTGGAGTTAGCAAAGGGACAGGGACACATCAGCTTGGACTGTCGGAGGTAAGGGCTATTTAGGTGCCTGTGGAGGCGGATGGGGTTTCCTCAGTGTCTCCCCCTGATAATACGCTCAATTTAGAGGTGGAGCACTCGGTGGAGGGGGAAGTGGCGGAGTATGTGGCTTCTTCTTTCCGGGAGGCTGGGTAAGTAGGCTAAATCGGCAGAGATATAAGGAAAACGCGAGATTTTCCCTCGTTTTCGCCTCTTTCATACAGCAATTATGCAGTTTTCCTATCAATAGGCAGATACCTCCTTCCGAATCCGCCTATTCACCACAGCAGACCTGCTTTGTGTGAAACTGCATAATCAATGGCACTGAGGACGTCATTCAGTCACTTTCTCGCCCCAGACAACCGCTCCACCCGCCAGCAAGTCCTCACAGCAGCCCTCCACCCCCTGTTCATCCCCCGCTACGCCGTCTCCCTACCCCGCAACCAAGAACTCACCAACCAGCGTCTCCAGCTGATTAGTACTTTGGGCCTGGTTTCCCCCCTCGACCTGCAGACCAACCCTACCAATCTATTCACAGCTGTAGAGACTTTGGCGCTTGTGGATCTGTCGCTAGCCACCAAGGCCTCAATTCAGTTCAACTTGTTTGGGGGGACTTTGGTGCGCCTGGGGACGGAAAGACACCAGGAGGTCATTAGGAAAGTGGCTAATTTGCAGGCGGTGGGCGGATTTGCCTTGACGGAAGTAGGCCATGGGAATAATGCACTGGGGTTGGAGACTACAGCGACTTGGGAGAGTGGGGAGTTCGTCATTAACAGTCCGAATGTGAGCAGTCACAAGTTCTGGGTGAGCAACACTTTCCTGGGCGCGCAGTGGGTTATTGTGCTTGCGAAGTTGATTGTTGGCGGCAGGAATGAAGGCATTCATGCCTTTTTGGTGAGAATCAGACACGATAACGGGTCTATTCTGCCGGGAGTGGACATCGAAAGCATGGGCATGAAGCTCGGAGACAACGGCAACGACCTCGCCAAACTCGCATTCAGCCAAATGCGAGTCCCCAGAGAAGCTCTCCTGAACCGCTACTCCGACATCAGTCCAGAGGGAGTCTTTTCCTCCACACTAGCAAAGACAAGTGACAGGTTCTTCTCAGCGATTCAGCAACTGGTGTTCAGTCGCATTTGCATGGCTGGGATCTTTATGAGCGCTTCGAAGTTGGCGACGCTCATTGCGATTCGCTTTTCTGCTAAGCGCCTGTCCACTGGGCCGACCGGGAAGAGTGATACGCCTATCCTCACCTATCAGCTCCAGCAAAACGCGCTATTCCCGCTAATCGCCAAAATGGTCTGTCTCGACATTACCCTGAACTATGTGAAGGGGGAGTGTGTGAAAGGCAGCAAGGACGCACCCGACCTAGGGAGTGTGCTGAAGGCAATGATCACTTGGCACAGCGAACGACTACTAGGAATCAGCCGGGAAAGAATGGGCGGACAGGGCTATTTGGCTTGCAACCGGGTAGGGCCGATGCTAGGCACTGCGCACTCAGGGATCACTGGAGAAGGGGACAATGTGGTGCTGATGCAGAAGGTTGCGAGCAATTTAATGAGAAAGAAGGACGAAGAAATGCCGCAACTCAAATACTGCCCCAAGCGGCAACTCCCGGAAATGGCAAATGTAGCCACACTGGAGCTGCTATTGGAGTTAATCAAAGCGAAGGAAGTAATGGTCGTTGGGGAGCTGAAGGCAGCCGTTAGGCGACGACAGCAAGCCAATATGTCTTTCTATGATATATGGATGAAGGAGGAAAGCGACAGAGTGCAGTTGGCTGCCCGCGCCTATGGAGAGAGAGTGTGCGCGGAGCAGGCTTTAGCCGCCCTCAGCCAGAGGCCAGACCTTGCAGTGTTCCTGACGCCTACTGTGACTCTATTCCTGCTCGATCTCGTCAAGAACGACCTCGCCTGGTTCCTACTCCGCGGAGTCCTCAGTCCCGCAGCAGCTAGGGGAGTGGAAGAGGAGTGGACGCAGGCAGTCAAGCGCTTCGGCTCAATCGCCCAAGACCTAGTGGAGGCCTTCGACATCCCTGAAGAACTGATTTTCGCCCCGGCAGCCAAGGACTTGAAAGAGTTCTACTCGAAGAAAAACTACGGGGAACACCTACCATTAGCCAAGCTTTAGGCTAAATGCTAGGAGAATAGGTCTATTACGAATATAGTCGCTCCCGGACCCTGGATTCTCACTGCTTCCAACGTCTGCATTATGAGTGTGTCGTACGGAGATAAGTTCCACCGCTGTCCGTCGCTACCGAGAGCTGCAATTTCCCCTTTAGCAAGGAAAACCACTGTCCAATTCGCACTCTTTCGGACCTCGATTTCCCCGGTAACAGCCTCCACTCGGAATGTATGTCTGCACACATTTCTTCTAGTCATCACGTTGAAGTCCTCCGTAGGCCCTTCCAGCAGCGCAGCTGTAATCACAGTTTCCCCTGGGAATTGGTGCATAGGCAGGTCTTGTCCAATTACCACTTCAGACTGGTTGTCTGGACTGAGTCGCATTCCTGTGCCTTTTAGTAGCGCCAGTGTACGATCGACTCCTGTGAAAATTGAAAAAGGTCCATCAGACCCAACAGATGCGACACTCAGTCTCCAGTGGAAGGTCTCGAAGCTAGAATCCGGGGGGTAAGAAGCCAGTTCTGTAGTGCTGCCGCCTCCATTCTTCCACAGCCTTGCAGAAAGACTTGCGAACTTCACCAGTTCGGCCATAATTGGGACTTATTGCCATGATAGTGGCTGCTTATCTGTTGCCTGTGACCCTTGTTTTGTCTTTGTCTTGCTTGGAAACAGGCTGTTCTCCGCTTCTGGTATTGGTTACTCAGCTCGGGGACCGGGTTTGCGATCTACCTTGTATGTCTGCTGTATGCGAATTTGACGAGAAGGACTGTGTCTCTCTATGTCCGTGTCCCTCTCAGCTACTGGGAAACGGAGTGTGTGACCCAGGTAAGGACTCCTCAGACTGTCAAGCTCAGGAATGCGGCTGGGACTTAGGAGACTGCGGCTACTGTGCCAACAGTTGTAAGTCTTATTTAGGCTTTGAGGAGATGTTAGGAGATGGAAAGTGCGATTCAGCCTGCGACTCCAAAAACTGCGCTTTTGATATTGGGGACTGCAGTGTTACTGGGGAGGTCAACATAACCATCCCGGACCAAGGCCAAATTACCCTAATTCTGGAGTCGATATCGGAACCATTTGCCCACATTTGGCTGCGACCTGGACTTCATGCTCTGAACGACTCAAGTAAGCAGGCAAGGTTGTATATTTTAGGAGATGTGACAATAAGCGCTTTAGAGTGTACTAAGGAATCCTTGTGTGGAGACACTATAATTCAACTCACAAACGAAACTGTGCCCTGGGTAATCACTGGCAACTTGACTCTGAAAGGCGTCAAATTGATAGGCGGTTTTTCACTAGTGCCGGACTGTGACCAAAAGGATTGTTCATATTGCCCTGCTGTGAGTCAAGACAAAGAGGGAAACTGGGTGACTGACCAGGGACAGAGATTAGCCCAATTCGCCTCTGAAGAGGACTGTCGGAAATACGAGAATTTCACCTTGTTTTCCCTATACCCAGGAGCTCGGCTATGGATTGAAAATGTGACTTTTGAAGACATAACTCACCAACCGAAATCGCTAATACAGAGTCGAGAGGGCCTTATCACCCTCCTCCAAGTCACCTTTTCAGACCTAATTATGCGTAGAAACACTGCTGGTAATGCAGTAATAATACACCAAGGGCCCAGCGGTCACATCCTCATTCGCAACAGCCTGGTCGAATATCTAAACAACGGATATGACTACGACGACCAGTTCTCTCTGAGCGGGTTTCTGAGTATCGACGGAGCCACTAGCCTGGTCCTTGATCAAATCGAGTTCAGGTCCAATTCTGTATTAGGGAATGCAGAAGTGCTGGGTTCACTTGTGGTTGCTTTAAATGTGAGAAGCATAGCAATGCAGCATGCAGTGTTTCGCAGTAACTTGGTAGTTTCAGGACTGATACATATTGAAGGACATACGCAATTGCTGGATATTTCGCATTCCCACTTCGAAGCGAACTTCGGAGTACTCACAGGGATTGTTAACTTTGCAGTGGATATAAAAGACTCATCGGTATTTCTGCGAAATTGCTCGATTTTGTCGAATTCAGTCCTTTCCTTCGCTATGTTGGCTTTTTCTCATAGTTCCAAGCCTTTAAACGCCACTCTAATGATATCCGACCTTTTGGCAATGGACAACGACGGCCCACTATTCCTATCCGCCACCAACTTCCACCGAGTGGGTATCAACAACCTGACTTCTATAGCAAATGGGGACATATCCGAAGCCCTCGCACATGTATTTCAGACCTATTTCTCTAATCTGCACATATCTCTCTCGACCATCCCTGCCTTCAACGAAACTCACTGCACTTCTACACTACTCATTGAAAATGCGCATTTTCTCAGTCTTCGGCATTCAGTGTTTAACCACTCTTATTGCTCCTTTGGATCCCCGGTGCTGACTACCTTGGGGTTAGCTACTAATGTAAGGTGTATCTAGCTGCAAATTCAAGACTTGGTATTGGCGCATAACCAGGGAGAAGAGCTGATAGCGGTACAGTTGGCTGCAAATCTGACCCTTGAGCGGCTTTATTTCGAGAATAATACGAATTTGCGCACAAATCAGGCAGTTTGTTTGAGTTTCTCCGCCTTTCTGCCTGTTTCCATCGCAATTCTCGACTCCTTCTTCATATCCAACATCGGCTTTCAGAACACAATCGCGAAAGTAGTGGGAATCATGAACTTCACCCTAGTAAACGTAGTGTGTATCGGGAACACCGCCCAGGGCACCTCCGCAGGAGTGGTAATATCCCCCTACACCCAGGGCAACTCCTATGTCGAGGTCCGGAACTGCCGATTTCAGGGTAATTCCGCCAGGTCAAATGGAGTCGTGTCGATAATTGACTCAATTGGGGAGGTGTTTTCCCAAGCGACTTGGATACAGTTGAAAGTGACAGGGTGTGTATTTGAGGGCAATTTAGCGAGGTTCGCAGGCAGTAGTGTGACTATTTCCGGGTTTATTGTGCTGCATGCAGCAAGTGAAATCAGCGATACTCAATTTAGAAACAACTCTTGCACTAATGGCGGAGCCGCGCTGCACGCCCAAGGCTTTCAAACCTCTTTGAAAGACTTGGACTTCTCCAGGAAGGCCACACTTTCCCTGTACAGCTGCTCCTTCCACAGCAACTTCGGCACTAGTGCGGTTAACATTGCGGACTGTGCCTTCCAACTAGCAACCCTCAGCTGCCTATTTTCCCAATCTATCAGTCTTTCCGCCCCTGTGAGAGTCTCCCATGGCTACTGGACCGATACAGCCTCCCTCTTCCTTGCCAACAGTGGACAGGAAGCAGGCGCTGCCCTGCTCACTGACAGCACTTCTTTCCTTGGCAGCGGAACCGTATTCCGGAGGAACTGGTCGAGGGACGGAGGAGGCGGAATGAGCATTTGGAAGAATTCGATGGGGAACTACTCCGCCTGCGTATTCGAGGGAAACGGCTGTTTGAGACATGGAGGAGCTGTCAAGCTGGGCGAGTACAGCTCTTTTATAGGGCGGGGAGTGCAGTTCCGAGCCAATGTCGCACAGACAGAGGGCGCTGTGCTGTACTCAACTTTCAGTACCTTCCTCTGCTCCGACTGTCTATTAGAGCGCAATATCGCCAGCAGCTATACTGCTGTGTTAAAGAGCGCCAGTGGAGTTCTGCATAGTTGCACTGTCCGCTCCAACGAGGCAGCCCTCAACAGTACTCCCGGCTTCTTCCTGTCTCAGTCCACCCTCGAACTCCTCAACTGTTCACTGCGCAACCACACTGGTAGCTTCGCAGCCTTTGCTTGGGCTTCCGACTTCAGTGCTTTGAGGGTGGTTGCCTCGCAGTTCTATGATGGACGGGCTATGGTGGTGGCTGGATGTTTCCTTGGACTGGGGAAATCGTCCATTACTGTGGTGGATTCTGAGTTTACACGCTGTTATGCGATGTTGATGGGCAGTGTGGTAGTGATTCAGAACGGAGTCTTGATTATGTCCAATGTGACACTGGAGACTATTGGGCGTAATATGAGCGCGGGGGCTATAGCGATCGGTGAAGGCTTTGCGGAACTGTCTATAAACTGTCAAAACTTCCAAGGAAACGTCATAAACGCAATGGCTTCCGCAATTCAAATAAGGAACAGTGTCTTTAGGAATATATCTGCGTACTACGGAGCCGCTTTAAGTTGTTCAGAGTGCACCTTAGTGCAGGCTTTCGACTCCGAGTTCTCCAACTGCCTTGCCAAGAAGGGCGGCGCACTGTACATCTTTACTTCCGGCTCAATAAAAGACGACTACAGGACTGAATTCCGCAACTGTCGCTTTACAGGCAACCGAGCAGTAAACGGAGGGGCGATTTACACTGAAAGTGTGTACATCTACATGACAGAGTGCCTCTTTCTGAACAACTCTGTGAGTCCGGATTACTACGCTTCCAAGGAAATCCTGCATAGAGGCATTGGGGCGGCTATTTACGCGGTGAATGCGTATACTGTGGTAGCGATTTATCGAATCACCAATAATACGTTTAGAGGGAATAGGGCCTCGAATATGGGCGCAGTGCTGTATTGGTTTGATACGTATCCGATTTTCGAGGATAATATACTAGAGGATAACTATGCGCCGTATGGCAGCGCTATTGCTAGTTTCCCTATCCGCCTTTCCGTCGTGGACCTATCAGATTCCCTTACTGCCTACCTCTCAAATGACACTGTTCCGCTCGTGCTAATACTCACAGAGGTGGCAAGTGGGCAGATTTACTGGGGCAGCATTCGATTGGCGCTGGTGGACCAGTATGACCAAATTGTCACTTCGGACTCTTCGAGCTATGCGCAAATCCAGTCAGATGGGAGCAACTTGACTGACCTCAGTGGAAGAGTCCAGGTCGACGCACGCAATGGCATTTTCGAGTTCTCAAATATATCTTTCATCGGCCAGCCCAATCAAACCTTCGACTTCTACATCGTATCCGACGGCGTAGACGCATATATGAAGCAGTTCGCAAGCGACCCACACACCTACTACCCCAAAGTCAAACTCCGCATATCCTTCAGAGACTGCAAGCCAGGGGAGAGCTACCAAGGACTCAGCTGCTACCTGTGCCAGGCGAACACCTTCAGTTTGGAGCCTTCCCAGCCCTGTAACTCTTGCCCTGCCACTGCCACTTGCTATGGTGGGTTTGACATGGTGCCGAAGGCGGGGTACTGGCGACCTGACCCAGCCCTGGACCTTACATACAAATGCTTCAACTCAGACGCTTGTCTCGGGTCTCCTGAGGGCGGGAACTTGTCGCTGACGGGGAAGTGTGCGGAGGGATATGAAGGGAACCTGTGTGCTGTGTGTTCCCCAGGCTACTCCCTGTCTGGCTTTAACAAATGCTTCAAATGTCCGTCTCTTTCAACCAATATCCCTCTTATCAGTGTAGCGATTTTTTTCGGTTTAATCCTACTCGCATTAGTGATTTTCCTGGCAGTGCGAGGAGCGAACCGACCCCATTCCCATATTTCCATTTACATAAAGCTGTTCATTAACTACATGCAAATGAACTCGCTAATTGCCACTATGAATATCAGCTGGCCATCCTATATCCGCTCCTATCTTGGTGCACAGCAAATGCTCGGAGATGTGCAACTGCACTTATTCTCCGTTTCCTGTCTTCTGCAAGACATCGATATTTCGAGTGTTTACCTGAGTAGACTGACTCTAATCCTGATCCTCCCAGCAGTACTGATAGTCTTAGCTGTGGGAACTTGTCTGTTGCTAGCGGCCTGCAAAGTGACGAGTTCAGTGATGAACAAAGCAGTCACAAGCGCTGTAGTGACCCTGTTTGTCCTACACCTCACCATCACAAAGACACTCTTTTCCGCCTTTTCCTGCATAGAAGTCCTGCCCGGGCAATACTGGCTTTCTGCGGATCTGTCCATTCGGTGTTGGGGAAAACTGTACATAGAGAAGGTTGTGATAATGGTGCTGCCTGGACTCATCCTGTGGTGTTTCGGACTGCCAATCCTCTGCTTTATCGCCCTGCTGAGAGTGCGCAACAGCCTGGCCAGCACGCCCACAGGTCTGCAGTTCAGCTTCCTCTACAAGGGCTACACGTCCGGACACTTCTACTGGGAGTTTGTCATTTTATTTCATAAGACTGCACTGATATGCACCTCTGTGTTCTTTTCCCTGGTGTCCACTCCCGCCCAGGCCTTATCTGTGTTAGCAGTTTTACTAA